>Ga0114920_10000538_pt1 | contig 16434 bp, 21 predicted proteins | sample ChitaG_FD_88683 | JGI IMG/M metagenome (GOLD analysis project Ga0114920, IMG submission 88683) | Deep subsurface microbial communities from South Pacific Ocean to uncover new lineages of life (NeLLi) - Chile_00310 metaG | ecosystem: Environmental > Aquatic > Marine > Oceanic > Sediment ... | reverse complement strand
TACAGAATGCGATGATGTTAGGCAAGGGACTTCCGGGTGTCAACGTCTTGGAGATTTACAAAGAGATACTGAGTGAGTTGGGATTCCGAGAGCTGGTGGACAAGTTCGTTCCCGCAACGCCGGAGGATCAGGCGATGGCGACGGGAGTGTTGGATGAGTCGGGTTCTTTGCCGGGGGCGGGAACGATGGCCGCAGCGTTCAGCCAATCCGGGGCTGGTGCGGCTCCCGGGCGGACGCCGGAGGGGATTTGAATGTATGAGCATTTCTGGAGTGAGAACTTTTGGGTAATCGGGTTGGGGTTTTTAATTGTGATGATGATTGTATCGTTTATGGTGGGATTGAAAAGCGAGAAATAGGAGAAAGTTGTGAAAACGGATCAGATTCAGAAAGAACTTGAGGAAATCAAACGAAGATTGGGCGAGCTTAAGGAATTAGCGGACAAGACAAATCCGCCCTATCCCTTTCCACCGCCTCTTGGGTATCCCGAACCGTGGTATCCTCGTCCGTGGTTTCCACCTTGGCAATACAAAAGAGAATATGACGTTTGGTGTGATACGACAACTGATGGTCGTATTGCCCCACAAGTGGTGTGCTGATGGATAAGGATTTACTTTCGAGTTTCAAACTGCATCCAGGCTTTCCGGCCCTTACTGAAATTTTGAAAGAAGAGTATTCTCGTTTGGAGGATCAACTTCGCCAGAAACCGTCTTCAACGGACAGCGTTTTTTTCGCTCACCGTCAAGGAGAGATTCGGGGACAGTTGGAAGCTCTGGACTTTGTATATAACGAACTGGAGATTACAAAAGGGGGCTAAATGCCTAAACCAAAAGGATCACCCGCTGACAAGGGCTCACCCGCAAAAGGGCAAGACGACCCGAAACCAGCAGGGCAAGACCTAAAAGACCCATCTGGCGACGACCTGGACAAGATTCTTGATAAGCTTGATGCGGCGCACCAAGCTGGTGAGCCTGACATCAAGTTGGATCCAGAACCGTCGGACAAGGGTAAAAAGACCGAGCCGGGAACCACCTTACCACCCGATGACAAGGGCAAGGACGACGGCAAACCCGACGGTCAGACGGCTTTTGAGGGGCTTAGTAAAGAGGATCAAGCTGCCATTCTGGAGAAGGTGGGTTTGTCCCAGTTCGCCAAGGCAGAGAAACCTCTTGAGGAAGCCGCCAAAAGCTACAAGGAACTACAAACAACTTACAACAAAGATCGGGATACTCTAAAAGCGCTCGAGGCTTCACCCGACTACAAGGACTTTCTCACGAGTGTGCTTACCGGTAAACCCATCTCTGGAACTACGAAGACTTCGGTTTTAAGCAAATACGACCAAGGGTCCGAAGAGTTCAAATCGCAGGTGGAGTTTATCAAGGCAGTTCAGCAGGATCAGTTGGCTGAACTGGGTATAGACGCAAAGGAACTGAAGGAAAGCAAGATCGAAAGGGGGCTTGGAAAGGCTTATGCCACGGTTAGGCACAACCTTGAGAAATACAAGGATGTCTTGCCGGACATAGACAGCGTAGCGGATACGGTCATTCAGACTGCCATAGATGCTGGCATACCGCCAGAGAAGATCAACGCTACGGTTCTGGAAAGCTTCTACGCTCGCTCTATCTTGGAGAAACTGCCTGAAGTTGCGACTAAGCTGAAGGATACCGTGACGGCGGACGTGCTTAAAACCGAGCGGGATAAGGCCGGAGCGGGTCTCCCTGGCAATGTCGGGGCGGCACCAGCAACGGTGTCGGTGGGCGATCTTAGCGAAGCCGACATCAAGGGACTTAGCCTTTCCCAGTTAGAGGAACTTGTGACGAAGCTCAATAAAGCGCATAAGAGTTCCCGGTAAAAACAATATCGGGGGTATTTCTAAATGGATACTACTACTACTCTGGCAAAAGTATTACCGCAGTGGTATAACAAAAAACTGCTGGAGTTGGTCAAAAAGCGACTGGTGATGACACAGTTTGCCCAGGCTTCGGATTTCCCGGATGCTTCCGGCACGACTGTTCAGATGCACCGTTATCTTCCCATGACTCTGGTTGACACCTATCTGACCGAAGGTATCAACCCGACCCCGGAAGATTTGCTTCCGACCAACTTCACGGCCACCCTGCACGAGATGGGTGGCCTGACCAAGACCAGTTCTCTTGCGGACAGAACCGTTATCGACAGGGTTCGGGCGAAGACCGACCTTATCGCTGACCAAGCTGCAAGGTCGCTGGATTGGGACATCATGAAGGTCGTGTCGCCGGGTGCCCTGCATTTGAGGGCTGACGCTGATACTACCTACAGTAAAATCGCCACCGCTACAAGCGATGGGGCTTCTAATGGCACCACCTTTATTTCTACGGGTTTGGACGAGGGCGCTGGTGATTTCTGGCTGGGTTCATACGGCACTTGCACAAGTCTTCGTAGTCTCAATTACGGCATGACCGGTAAATGTGCGAGTTCCGTCCAATATACGAACACGTATGCTGCTACTGCCTTTCCACAGCAGTTCATTACCGGTGATGTGATGCGTATTACTGTCGGCACCGCCGTTGCGGCTGGCGACTCGTTGCAGTTCCGGGATGTTGTCCGTGCGGTTCAGGAGCTTGACATTCGCATGGCCAATCAGAAGTTCGATGGGTATTACGCCTTGGTTACTTCTCCCGAGGTTATCCACGAACTGACGAAGGACGCAAGCGATCCCGCTTTTGTCGCACTGATGTATTACCGTGACGAAATCGAAACTCCGTTCAACGGTGAATATGGTCGTCTTTATGGCACACGGGTTGTCAAGACCGACCAGAACTATCGTGAGTCGGTTGCCGGTGCTCAGAGTGACAGTGGCGTTGTGCATAGTGCACTGTTCCTCGGCAAGGGCGGTTTTGGAACAATGACGCTTGACGGGCTAAGACCTGCCATTACCGTTGGCGAGGGTGCGAGCAAGGCCGATCCGCTGGGACGTTTCTCGACTCTGGGTTGGGAGATCAAGTGGACTTGTCTGACGCTTAACACCAACTACATGGTGAATCAGATGTGCAGCCCTAACATAGGTGCCTAAGGGGAGGATACATTATGAAGCAAATGAACTTAGGTAGCATTACTGGCACCGGTGTGGCTATAGCTGTAAACGTCGGCTTCAAACCCGAGACTGTCATTCTTATAAACGTCAGTGACACCGGTATGATGATCTGGACAAAACAACAAACTGACGCTTACAGTTACCGCACCAAGGGCAGTGATGGTATTGAAACCTACGAGACCAGTGGGGGTATTACGCCGACCGATCTGGGATTCACCCTCGGAACCGATTCCGAAATGAACGGCAGTGGTGATACGATTCACTGGGTTGCCTTTCGGGGCATAAATTGAGGGAGGAAAACATATTGTGATACACATGAAAACAGGTTCCTTTTCTGGAACTGGTGCAACCCTCTCCGTAAATGTCGGTTTCAAGCCCGGGGTAGTCATACTTTATAACATTACCGATAAGGGTATGATGATCTGGACAGCCGACATGCCTGACGCTTACAGTTATCGCACTACCGGTTCCGACGGTTATGAGCTCTATAGATCGAGCCTGGGGATTACGCCGGTTGCTGATGGATTTACCCTTGGTGCTGACACCGAAATGAACGAAGGCACCGACACAATCCATTACATTGCTTTTCGGGCTAATTAGGAGGATAGCACTATGATGAAAATAAAGACGGGCACGTTGACTGGAGTAGACACCACCGCCGTTCCCGTAAACGTTGGCTTCAAACCCGATCTGGTTTGGCTTCTCAATACCACGGATTTCGGCACGATGATCTGGACAAACACCATGGCTGACGACTACGGTTATCTTAGTGTTGGTTCTACCGGTGTTGAAACCTTTGTAAGCGGAGGTATCACACCGACCGATCTGGGGTTTTCTCTCGGCGTTGACACGGAGATAAACGGCACCAGTGATGCCATTCTCTATATTGCCATTCGGGAAGATTGAGGGGGTGTCATTATGACGTTATTGAATCCGTGCAAATACGGAAGCATTACTGGAACTGGTTCTGCCATTACGGTAACAATCGGTTTCAAGCCGGGGGTTGTGTTTCTGCATAACGAAACCGATGAGGGCACTCTGTGGTGGACGAACACCTTAGCTGACGGCTACGGTTATCGCAGCATTGGCTCTTCTGGCATAGAGAGCCTGATTTCCTCTAATGGTGTTACGCCCTTCCAAGAAGGTTTCATTTTTGGGGCTGATAGCGAAATGAATGATTCAAGCGATGAGATTCACTGGATCGCTTGGCGAACCGATTAGGAGGTGATCTAATGGATACTTGTAAAACTGGAACTGTTACTTGCACTACTCCCGCTACTGCGCTTACTATCACTATGGGGTTTAGGCCAGCGGCGGTCTTTGTCTTTAACGTTTCTGACACTGGCACTTTGTGGTGGTCTCGGACGTTAACCGATGCTCACGGCCATCGTAGTGTCGGTTCTACTGGTGAAGAAACGGCGATTAGCGAGAAGGGAATCACACCGTTGGACAATGGTTTTATCATCGGCGTCGATACCGAAATAAACGGTCAAACCGATGTGCTTCATTGGATTGCCTGGCGGGGTGAAGCAGTTTAGTTCACTAAACGGGGAAGGCCAAACCTTCCCCGTAACCTTAAATCGGAGGCTTTATGCCAACGGAGAAGAAGGCGCTTTTCTCAGTTAAGGACTGCGGAAAGATATTCGTCGATCCGAAGACCGGCGAACGGGCAATCAGGGTCTTGAAGGTTACGGATGGCACAATCGAGACTACGTTCAAGGGCTATTGGTGTAAACGGATACCTCGGTATGGTGAGACGGAGTTGCCGGAACATCTCGCTAAGCCATTTTTGAGTCTCGACTTGCCGACTCATCATCATCTACCGGAGGTAAAGAAGATCGGTATTGCTCCTGACGAGGATGATGTCTACGTTACCTATTTGAGTTACGAGACAGATGAACACGGTGCCGAGAAGAACCATGATCAGCGGGTTACACATCCTCAGTTTGCCCAGTTGCTGAAACAGAAGGCTTACGTCACTGAAGAGAAGTGGAAACAGCAGGTTGAACTGGCGGCTTCTGTAGCGTTGAAGAGATCATTGGCCGATCAGCCGACCGCCCAACAGACGGCGACGAAATGAGTCGATTCATCCTAACATACAAGAACTGGCACTGTCCTCAGTGCGACTTTGTGATTGAACATTGTCGGTTGGTGTGGGGAGAATTGATGGCTTGCCCCAACTGCGGGGGCAGTAGCCTTGTCACCTGGACGGAATCTTATATCCACGGCTCCCGTGACGATTGGAAAAAGAAGATGGATCCCGAACTGGACAAGAAGATGGGGCTGAAGCTACGGGAAGAGGCGAAGAATCGTCCTCGCCGGTCTAAATATGTAGGGGGAATTGGATGACCAAGACCCAGATGAAGAATCACCTCATCTATCGCCTGAAGCGGATCACCGGCAAGGATGTCGATGTTGCCGATGCCAAAGTCGATCTCGATGTTTGCATCGATACTGCCCTTGATACCTTGTGGCTTCGCCATCCCTGGCATCAGCGCAACAAGACTACTACATTTGACACAACCTCGGGGGATTCACTCTATAGTTTGCTCGGTAGTGGGGAAGCTGGTAGTAGCGATGTCGCACACCTGAAAGCCCTTAACTACGGTGACGACAACCTGGAAATTGAAATCAGAAGCCGAGAGTTTGTGAACTACGCCTTTTCGGGTCTTGTTAAAACTGGCTACGGGGGGATTCGGTTTGCCACCATCGAGGGCGAGGACGGCGACGGTGATTTTCAGATCGAGTTACATCCCACCCCCTCGGCTGCTTGGACGGTCGGTTACTGGTATCTGAAAAAGCTTGGTAGTTATACCGAGGTGCCGTTCCCAGGCGTTGTCCTTCTCGGTGCCATCGCTACGTGGAGGAACGGCTCGCCGGACGGCGACCTGCTTTTTGAGGGTGCCGTTGAGCGACTAATCCAGAGCGACGAACCGTATGTGGGGACGCCGGCACGGTGGCCGACCGATTTTCACATTGAAGGTCAAATGTCGTATATGAGGGGGTTAAGATAATATGACTGGTAACGAAATCATTGCTGAGTGCAATGTGATATTTGGAAAAAGGGGCACGGGTGAGATAGGGCCGGACAACTGGCTCAAGTGGATCAATGGCGGGATTTTGTATATGTCGACAGCGCTTTGCGTTTACGAGAAGCTGGACTTGGGTTGGGCAATGCCAGGAAATACTATCTTGGCAGATCTGCCAACGGATTTTGTTTCTTTTGTTGATCCTTGGGGCAATGAAGGTGCGGTTATAAATAGACTCACAAACGAAACCTTGGTAAGGGTTCGACCCCAAGACTTACCCTTTCAGCATCTTGCTGGTCATACGACTCACAAGGTTTATTATGTGAGGGGCTTGATTATCTATATGTTCCCGTCTATCCTGCACAACATAGACTATGAACTTGTTTATTTTGCAGAAGCACCAGAGTTAGCCAACGGGACCCAGACTCCAGTTTTCAATAACGTAGCATATCACTTTGCGCTTGTGGACTTTGCTTTGAGCAGAGCTTTTGCATCGAAGGTTACAGAGGGAACGAGGATGGACTCCGCCAAATTCCACTATGACAAGTTTTACCAGCAGGTTGTGGATATAAAGACCGGTAAAAGTTCCAAGCCCTTAACGGGAGTGGACGAAGGAAAATAGGGGAGACAGAATGAAATTAAAAATCTTACTACTTTCAGTTGTGTTGGCACTTGTTGGCGGTTCTTATTACTTGATGGCTGCGGTGCCGACGCAACCGAGGGTTAGTATCGACGCTGCGGTAGAGAGCGGTTGGGACAAAGCACTGGAGTATGAAGTTGATCTTAATGTTGGTGATAGTATATCACTTAACATCGGTGGTATTGATACGGTTAGGATTGTTCACCTCAAATCCAGGGATACAACCAATGCCGGTGTTTATCTACCGTTTCTCATTTACATGGACTGGAACGGTAGCCAAGATACACTTGGTCAATTTACAGAGCTTCTGGTTATTGGGGCGGAGATAGGCACATGGCAGGCCGGGACTAATCAAATCTTCATACAGAATCCATCGGCAACGGACACAGTTACAGTTAAAGTTTTAGTAATCGGTCAATAGGGGAGGCAAATGAAACAAATCACAATCTTGGCATTAGGGCTGTTGCTATTGTTTCCGGCAATGGCTTGGGCGCCCAGCGGTGGGACTACCATATCGCCCGTCACCTATGCAGCTACAACTGATTCTATAGAGTATTATTATCTTGCTGCTGATGATGAGTATGCCGATGTAACCTTTATGTTTTCGATTAGCGCCATTAGCACTGGCGACACCTGTTACATTACACTTGAGGAGGGTGGTTGGGGATCCGCCTTTACGACTGAGCATTATTGGATTACAACTGACACCCTGAATAGCGATGCTCCAGTTGGTAGTAACACCACATTTCCCTACAAGGAAAAGATTACCCTGACCAACAAACTGAGCGGGGTGCGCATCAAAGTTGAATGGGGTGTTTTGGGTTCCTCGTATCCCTGGGTTATGACCTGGGGTTATCGCTACGTCTATCACAAAAAATACTAAGTGAAGACTGGGACATACAAACTGCCGTCTAACTTCGGCGGCGGTCTCAACTACTTATCGCAGGATGCTATCGGGGCGAACGAGTCGCCCGGCCCGGTTTCCAACTGGGCGCCGTTCGTTCTGCCGAAGAGTTCGGGGCTGTCGGCGGAACTGCACGGTGGGATCGAGACGCTGAACAAGTTTCCGGGAACCGTTCAAGAATCCCATTTGCCACCGAGGGGAGGGTTCCATAACGAACCACACTACAATGAGGGTTTTGCGACATATAGATTTCCAGAGGACTTAGAACACCCCGAGGGTGGCATGAGAAACCAGATATTGCTTTTGAATGCACCTTGGAGTAAATTTTCTCGTTGGGTTGTTAGGCCAGAGTTGTGGCACTTGAATGTTGAGAATGGGAACATATCAAAACCAGAAGATTATCCAAGCAACATAGAATTCTATGCTAACCACCGCTATGTAGACGGTCGGGGTGTCGATTACTTTTTCCCTCACGGTCTCACTTACAACATACTCACTTACAAGGATCTGGCTATAATTTTACCCTTCCATGAGATGATGACGGGCTATTATGGACATTGGAAGACGAATGTAGGATGGAATAGCAAAGACGACATAGGCCCAGTGGGAGCTATGGGTTATGGAAAAGTTGACCCAAGTAGCAATACTACTGAACCGGGGCTTTTAGAACCAACCAAGCACTATTATTATTTTGTTGTTTGGACTAATAAGTTAATTGGCAAGGGCACGGGACCCTACGACCACTTGGGTGTAGAGGGCGGTATTCCCCGAAATGCCCAACTTGAGGTTGTGGGTATGGGGGGTGATATTCTGGGTGCTACTGCATCAGCTACTGGTTCTATTTTACTTGATTTTCGGCACGTAACCCCGCCGGAGTGGGCGGATGGTGCTGTTTTATACCGCACCGGCCCTCATAACTACGCCGAAAAGAATGGCGAATATATGTCCAATGTTGGTTGGCGCAGACGTAGAACTCTTTTTGATAAAAGTTCGGTTGTTTTCAATCACGGACAGTGGACAGATACGGGAAGTGGGTTTTGGGACCACGCCCCTCCCATAATTTACCGTAATGCCCCAGTTGCTCGTTCCGGTGTTGTTTGGCAGGACAGTCTATGGTTGGTGGGTTTTCCCGAATCTCCGTTTATCGACTATCCTCCCAAGCCGAGTCCTTGGGACGGTGATGTATTTCATCCTCATTGGTTGATACGTTCTCGTCCAGGAACTTTCAACTTCGCTGACCACAACTACGGATGGAATTACATAGACCTCGGAAGTGCTGGCGGAGACGTTGTGGGAATTGCAGCCACGGAGACTCAGCTTCTGGTTTTTCGGACACATCAGATACATCGCATAAGAGTTTATGGTAACAGTTATGAAAACCGTATCATCAGCACGGACAAGGGCATCTGGAATCAACAGGCGATAGCGACCGATGGTGAGAATGTCTACTTCTATGACTATTTGGGTAATACGATCTGGCGGTATAACGGCGTGGACTTTCAAGATGTGGGTTTCAAGCTGAGTCCGTATCTCCAGAGAGAACAATCGGGTAGATTCGGTCGCCATGAAGACGCCGTCAGGTCTATTCAACAAAACTATCGGCTACATTTCTTTGACGGGAGACTTTACGTTAGTCGCTTTTGGATGGGAACGAATCTAAATCCCGGTAATTACGAGACTCACGTTGGTGTTTTCCGGGGCAACGATGTTGTGTGGACACGGGTTCCCTGGGGTGCGATGTTTTTTGCCGACACAGGTAGTTTTGGTTCGGACGGATTGATGGGTGACATACAAGATCAAGGCAAACCCGCTCTCTTGATCGCTGGCAAACTCAACAAATCTAACCCACTGTTACTTCGGCATAACGATGTTACAAAGTATGAAAACTCCTATACGGGCGAGACGCTTCAGCTTGTTTGGCCGTCCGTCTGGTCCGACCTCGACCTTCCGGGGTTTATTAAGAGGATCGCCACGATACGGTTCAACGTAGAGCATTATCGGGAGAGCGGTGGCGATACGTTCTTGCGGATATTCCTATACAAAGACCACGAGAAAGACCCGATTTGGGAAACAACCGTTACCATTAAGAGCGACATATACAAGTATGAAGTGGTTGTCCCCGATACGGTTCGGGGCGAATGTTTTCAAATCCGCTTTTCCGAGCGGGACATAGAAGAGCCGGAAGACTATCTCCGAGTGAAGGCACCGGTGCAGATTGAATTTTTCTATAACGAGAATCAGTATGCCTAAGTTTCGTGACCCATTACCGGTCGGGAATCTGGAGACTCCCGAAGAGCGAAGGAACGTTGACCGTAACTTCCGGGACATCGTGAACGATACGATCAAGCATCAAGATAGACATGGCACCCAGTTTCCGCAAGAGAGGGTGGTTCACAGCGATGTCGTGTTGAAAGAGGACGGCACCGCCTTGGTGGAACTGGAGGGGGAGTCGGTGTTTAGCGGTAGGGACAATTACAAGGTCGAATTGACAATCGAACTTGAACTGGGTCAGGAGTTGCCGGAGCCTCGGGCTATAGCGTTTCGGAAGATTGACGGCAAAACGATAGAGATAGTTTCAACGGCAGATATGGCTGGGCGGAGAATCGCTGTGACAGCTTATGGAAACTGAAATGGGGTGAGAATATGGATCCAGCAACTTGGGCAATGATAGGTTCGACATTACTAAAGACTCTTGGCCCTCTCTTTGGCGGCGGCCAGGGACAGAGATCTCCATACGAGGCGGAACTTGTCCGATTGCTGACGCAACTGTCCGACCCCCAGAGGTTTCAAGTTCTCGCCAAGCCCGCAACGGACTATATGACGGTGACGGGCGAACGAGCCTTGAGTCGCAGGGGTATGTTCAGTTCGTCCGACGCCACGCAACTTCAGGGCGATATTGGCCGGACGGTTGGTCAGATGTTTATGCGGGGTCAGGAGACGGCGGTTCGGGGTTGGGGGGATTTGGTGCGGGGAACGCAGGGAAGGCAACCGACCTGGGGACAGCGGTTGGGTGGTGTCGCTGGAACGGTCGGGGGCGGCATAGAAGATATAGTAGCTTGGTATGAGATGCAGGAGAGCCAAGAGCAAAGTCGGAAGTTTGGGGAGCAACTCCTGGAAGCCTATAGGGCTATTGCGGGGGGCGGCTGATGTCTGAACTTACTGAAAGACTGGGGCAGATCAAGGAACAGGAAGAGCGTTCTCGGACCCGGATGATCCAAGACCTCATCCTGAAGCTCCAGATGGATAAGCTCAAAATGCAATTGAGCGAGAGCAAGATACGGCAACAGATACAAGAGACCGAGAGGGTTGCGGGCGAGACTTGGGGTTCGATGACGCCGGGAGCCAAGGGTGCTGCCCTGACGAAGGGCGGGTTGCCCCAAGTTACACAGTTAGAGTTGGCTGGCTCAACACGAGAAACGTATCCTGGAATCAGCAAGAGATTGACGGAGGTTGCCAAACCTTATACAGCGAAAGAGAAGATGGGTTTGACACCGGAACAGGAAACGGGTTTGGGTATGTATCCATCTTCGCCAGCGGATATAAAGAGGGGGATTGCGGGCCTTTTCCCTTGGTTGGAAGTGCCGGAGGAAGAAGGGTATGTAACGGTGACGGGGCCAGAAGGTGAAGATGTTAGACTTCCAGCAGCCACTTGGTATCAAAGACCCTCGGAACCCGAAGAGAAAACTTGGATCGACAGTTCCGGTCGGCTGGTTCAGAAGACGGACGTTGAGTATGGCCGGGCGATGGAGGCCGGTGAGGTTCTGACGGATAATGTTCCGGGTTATACCAAGACCATTACTTACTACAATGATTTTCTTCTTAAGCTCCGAACCGATCCCAAGCAGATGAAGAAGCTTGCGATAAGTTGGGGATATAAAGATAGCAAAAACCTTGAAGCGGTTTTGCGTGACCCCACTTTCTTGCGCCAAATGGCTATCAAACAGGCTATGGAGGATTATGGTCAAGGGGTTGAAGGGGACTACGGGAAATACGATTTGGGTCGTTAATGCTGACTGACAGAGAAAAGGGTTTCATAGACTGGGCTAAGGGTCACGAGGATCCCTCCCAAATAGATTGGTCAAGTGCACAGCAGGACTTCCAGAACATCGACTTTGATGTGCTAAGAGGCGAGTTGGGTGTTAGTGCTGAGAAACGGCCAACACGATTTCCACTACTTACTCCTATGATTGCCGAGAGATTGGAGCCCGAACCCGTTTCTTTCGGTGCACCCCCGGGGGAGCAGGCAAGCAAGATTGGATTGAATATCCTGAAGGATATTGGTGCCTTCTCGACTTGGCGACTGGCTGCTATGGAAACACTCGTTCACCCCGGGGCGAGGCCTACCCGAGAGGAAATTCCTGCTCCATTGAGGGGCACCCCTCTGGAACGCCCCGGGGCTGTGGCTAAGGGTTTACTCTGGGAGTTTCCAAAGGCTGTGGGTCGGAGTTTTGCGGACATAACGACTGGTGTTGCCTTGGCTCCCCAAGCCCAATTACCGGGGTTGTTCGGTCGGCTAAAACCCGCCGAACAGAAGCGGTATCGGGCCAGCCTCGAGCGGCTCGCCGAACATCCCTTGGTTCCGATTGCAGGTGCTTTGGGAATAAGAGGATTGAAGGCCGCAGGGAAGAAGTTTGTGGAGCCGACCGCTCGATACAAGGCAGCCGTCAAGGTTGCCGAGCGACCGGAGATGGCCGACATCGAGACCTACTACAAGTCGATTATGACACCGCCGAGACCCGAACATCCGATGGGTCTCGGCGGTATGACCATCTATCCGCAGAAGCTTGGTGTCCCGGAAGCGATGGCACGTGGTATAGCCCTACGGGAAACGAAGGCTGGTAAGTTGGTTCCCTCGGTAAGAGAAGCGGGGACGTTTGTGCCCGAAGATTTCGCTACGTATCCGAACTTTAAGGATACCAACTGGGGTGTGGGTGGTGGAACGAAAGATCCGATACGAGCCATTCAGGAAACCGACGGAGCCCTACCTTACCAAAAGAAGGTGGGACTTCCCGGCCAAGAGGGGCCAACCGAGCGATACGTTCTCCGGCGCACCGAGGATATGACCAAGCTCAAACTAAAGTGGGAGACCGAACAAATTATCCGTGGTAGGAAAATCATCGATGGTTTATCTCGAAAGCAAGAGGAGTTGGTTACACGGGTTTTAGAGGAAACCACCCGGCCAGGTGCTTACGTTGAAACGGCTGACTTTACCACCAATCCACGCATTAGAAAGATTACGGGAGATCCCAAGATTGTTAGAGCTGCCCAAGAAAGCCGTAAGGCTCTGGAGCATTGGTTCAAGAAACAGAATACTATGCGGGAATTGAGAGCGCAAGAATTGATTCCCTATCGTGAATACTATGCTCCCCACAAAATCCGAGAGGCGACATTATGGAGTAGGAGATTCGGTCTTAAAGAAAGCCCAAAAACGATAATAGATAGACCCCAAGCACCCGATTATATCAAACCAGACAAACCCTTTAACCCTCGTGAACTTGCCCGTGAAGCGGAGATGCCCGACTATCTAAGGGAAATGCGGATTAGCAGATTACTCGAAGATTACATTTATACCGCCTCAAGAGATATTTTCTATACTTCTATTATTCAGAACGGTAAAGCATTCGTTCGGCAGTTTGAGTCAATGGGCTTAAAGTATGCCGCCGATGGTATTAGTAACTGGATGGCTGAGGGTTTTGGGGGCATCAAGGGAGGGTTGGATCGAAGGCTTGATTTGCCACGGGGGGTTGGTGCGGCTATGCGCACTTGGCGGGTTGGACTTATAAAGTCTGTGTTCCCCCTTAATTGGTTGTGGAATACGACAGTTCAAACTTTGTCCTCGGCGCTGACTGTTATGAGGGGGGGAGCTACAAATTGTGCTCAAGGGTTTTATGATTGGTTTAGCGATGCACCCCTTAGGACTAAAATAGCGCATCCCATCACTGGTGCTTATTCTGCTATTATAAAGGCTCAGAGGGCGGGCAAAGTAAGTATGCAGGATGTGAATGTGGGGATGATAAAAGCCGCCAAACTCAGGAGAACCAAATTTGAGACGGCTTTCGATGCTGCCAATTTCCTTACTGAATTGGTAGAGCGACATCTTACTGGATGGTCGGTTGCGACGGGATTAAGGCAGGGAGCGAAACGGGGAATGAAGGGTAAGCCACTATGGGATTACGCTTCCGATATGGGATTCAAAACGCAGTCTGCCTATCATCACGAGGGTGTCCCTGGTATGCTCAGGAACGAAATCGTCAAGACGGGTTCACCCTTCCAGACTTTTAGATTCGAGATGTATAACACCATGAAGGAGTTTATGGGGAAAACCGGAATGCCTCCCGGGACGATTAATGAGCGTATCGGCTGGGTTTTAAGGTTTACTGCTGGTGTGATTGCTGGCAATGAAATGGCTCATGCTATTAGTGGTCGTAGACCGTGGGATGCCTATTCACTTTTTCCCTTTTCGGATTATTGGGCGAAACCTTTTGTGGCTGCCCTGACTGGTAGGGAGTATGGAACTTACACGAGGGGATTACCGGCGCCCATTGGAGCGGCCAGAGACCTTGCCGTTGGGTTGAGAACTCTCCTAACGACTGGGAACACAAGGAAAATGAGGAACTGGGCGATAAGATACCTGCCTGGTCTTTGGAAAATCCCCGGTGGCACCCAAATAGCGAAGATGGTTGACGGTATCATAGCGGTCGCCGACGGCGGGATGAAGGATTCTTCCGACCGGATGCTCTTCCCGATAACCGAGACGAAGGAGCAGATTCAGGCCATCACGATGGGGCCGTGGCGAACCGAGGCAGGGAAGGAATACTGGGAAAAGCGGGAAGTGCCGTTTACCGAAATGTTCAAACGGAAAGAGAAGAAACTGCCATTTGCACCGTTAAGGGGGACGCCGTAAAATGCCCAAGGAGTTAGAACGAAAACTGAAACGAAAAGCCCGCAAGAAGGGCTTTACCACCGACGGTAAGCTGACCAAGCGTGGTCGCAAATACGTTTACGGAACCATGCGAGAGACCGGCTGGAAGCCGTCACGAGAAAAGAAGGGAAAGCGTAAATGAAACTATTTAACTGCTTCTCTTGGTTTGTTTCTTTCGCTAAAGACGTTCGTGAAATGAACAAGATGACGATGGACTTTTTGAAAAGCCATCTAACGTAAAAAGAGAGGCAAAAAGAAACGGAAAGAAAAGGGGGATTTATGAAAACAGTTGTTTTAATAGCGTTGCTATTCTTTTGGGTTATACCCCTTTACGCAACGGATGTAACCGTAACGAAGGATAGCAGCTATGTTAAGTCTTGGGAAACTGTAGATGGGGGCACTGACTACAAAATAACCCTGCCATGCACAAGCCAAGCGGATAGTTTCACGACCTGGGATATCGCCCTGGGGGAGTATAAGACGGTCTCCTTTGGTATCCTGTGTGATACGGGTCAGGGTGCTGGACAGGTATGGCTTGATGGCACTCACTGTTGCAGTTTGGCCGTTACCTGGGAGCAATCTTACGATAAAAGTCTTTATGCTCGGCCAAGAGGTTACGCTTGTGTTATTGATAGTCCTTATACTGATACAACCGAGGCTCTGTCGGTTGTGCAGATTGCACCCGCAGATTTAGATTATATGCGGTTCAAGATTTATCCCCTGGCTGATACCCACGCATTACCGGCGAGCGGGCGGATCATCTTATACATTCGCCTATCCAAATCACCAATATCATTGTTTCACCAAGGTGGACCCATTTACACGAACCGACTTGTGATACCACGACCGGGGACGGACGACTATTACGAGTTGAAATGGGTCGATACCAACGATAGCCTCAAGAGCGATTTCATCAATGCACCTACCGGGGCGACGGCACCCCGTTTTCGTCAAGCGTGTAATACGGATTACCAAAGAACTTTACGACCTGAGGCCGCCGTGTTTCTACAGGCCGCCCTTGCAAACTTCTCTTATGGCGACGCAACAATCATAAGCACTAATGCTGATGATAGTATTACACCCTCGAGGAGTTTGCATGTAGTAAGTATCCATAGCGGTGACTCTACTCAAGTTGAGAGAATTGGCAAAACCGGATTTGTTAAGGGCACAGTAGCTATTTTGCGAGCCAACTGGACTGATAGCACAAAGTTCGTTGTGTTTCGGACACAAGCCGATTACAAACTGGTTCAGGCTGATAGCACCAATTTGCTTATGGGATCAAATTTTCTCATGGGAGTCGGCGATCTAATTGCGTTCATCAAAATAAGCGGGTCGGCGGCTACCGAGGGTATATGGGCAGAATGGTTCAGGAAACACAATACAAAGTGGCCTATTGGTAAAGTTAGCGAAACATTTCTTGGAGATATAATTGTCTCCAGGTATTTGTCTGCGGACTCTATTGGCGTCACCACGCTTTTGCGCTGTCCCGACGTGGTGGCGACAGACTCCTTGACTTCAATGAGGGGTTTCATTGACTACATAGTGGCAGACTCCATAGTAGTTACAGACACTGTCAGCATAGGCAATTACCTCAGATGTCCAGACATAGTAGCCACTGACTCTCTGACTTCTCTAAGAGGGTTCATTGACTACATAGTGGCAGACTCTATAATAGTTACAGACACTATGAGCATAGCCAATTACCTCAGATGTCCTGACATAATAGCCACAGATTCCCTAACCAGCGCAAGGGGTTTCATTGACTACATAGTAGCAGACTCTATAGTCGTTACAGACACAATGAGTATAGGCAATTACCTGAGATGTCCAGATATAGTGGCTACTGACTCCCTGACTTCTCTGAGAGGT
>Ga0114920_10000537_pt1 | contig 16439 bp, 15 predicted proteins | sample ChitaG_FD_88683 | JGI IMG/M metagenome (GOLD analysis project Ga0114920, IMG submission 88683) | Deep subsurface microbial communities from South Pacific Ocean to uncover new lineages of life (NeLLi) - Chile_00310 metaG | ecosystem: Environmental > Aquatic > Marine > Oceanic > Sediment ... | reverse complement strand
GACTTACCTCTTTCTGCCTAGCCTTGAACATTACAGCTCTTACTTGGGCTAAAAATAGCCATAGGTTATAATCTTCATCCGTTGGGTCAAACTCTTTCATCACATCTCCATTAAATAAGAGCATTCTTTTACGATACTCTTATACGATACTCTTATACAACACTGGCCTATATTAACCCACATATGGTATCAATGTCAAATAACTAATTACTAGGCCTTAGGCTTTCTTATCTATGAGTATTAGAAAATTTCATACCTACTATGTATTGCCAGATTGGGGGGGGGGTGTAAGAATAGAGATAGTTTTCAGTTCTGACAGGGGATTAGGCGTCTGGCTTGAGGAGGTAATAGAGGGGAAGGTTGAGAGAGAAAAGGAGAGGGTTAAATAGAAAGACCTGCAGGAGCAGGTCTTTCTGGAAGTGAATTAGGTAGTGATATTAAATAGTTATTTTAATTCTAAGGCAATCATATGAAATAAGTCAAACAAAAGGGCTCAGAGACACAAAAGGTGTGGTTTACCTTTGAGCCCTTCGGTTTTATTAAGGCGGTTGAGGCAAGGAGGTGAAGTAATATAGAGTTTAAGATGGAAGTTGGGGAAATAAAACACCCGTCTAAATAAATAATCGAAGGTTTTAAGCGAGTATCAACAAGCACTATTAGTGATGTCCTAGATAATATGGGTCTAAGGGGAATAATTGTTGGCTTGAGATGCTTGATCCCAGGAGTTAAGATAATCGGGCCAGCTTTTACTGTGAAGATAATTACTGGAGTGTGCGGCACCTATTCTGCCACTGACTTAGGTTGACCACATAGAGATGATTTCTTGAAAGAGGGTGACATTTTTGTTTCTGATATGGGTGGTTGCCAGATATCGGGAATGGGTGATCTACGAGCTCTGGCTCTAAAGCTTAAAGGTATAGCTGGAGCAGTAATAGATGGTGGAGTTCGTGACGTAGAGCAGATTATTAGGGAAGGCTTTCCCATTTATGCTCGTCATATCTATGCCACTTCGTATAAGACTAGGGCCAAATGGGTAGGTATAAATATCCCAATCCAAGTGCGTGGGGTCAGAGTTAATCCCGGAGATATAATAGTAGCTGATGGCACTAGCATTGCAGTAGTTTCGGCGGATAAAGCTGAACAGATCTTGAGGGAAGGGCAGCGCCTTGAGGAAGTGGAAGAGAAATTTAGGAGTGAACTAAGAAAAGGCAAGATGCTTGACGAAGTATCGAATGAATTAGGAGGTAGGAGGTAGGAGTAATACTCCAAATGAGAATGCAAACTAGTGTTGAGCGATATGATGGCAAGTTTCAGCGTTCCAAAGCATTGTATCAGGAAGCAATAAAGCTTCTGCCAAGAGGAGTTACTCACGATATTCGTTTTACGTCTCCCTTCCCTATCTATATTTCCCATGCCAAAGGCTCACACGAATGGGATGTAGATGGCTATGAATATATAGATTATTATGGAGGTCACGGGGCTCTAGTGCTGGGGCATGCCCACCACTCTCTAGTTAATGCAATTAATCAGCAAATTGTCAAAGGGACCCACTATGGCGCTTCTCACGAGCTCGAGATCGAGTGGGCAAGTTTGATACATAAGCTAGTCCCTTGTGCTGAGCTGATAGAGTTCACAAATTCAGGGACTGAGTCTAATATGCTGGCGATGAGATTGGCTCGCGCTTTTACCGGCAGGAATAAAGTCATTAGGTTTCAGGATCATTTCCATGGCTGGCTTGCACACTTAATGGTAGGATTAAGACAGCCTTGGGATATACCTACATCAGCCGGATTACTGCCCGCTGATTCGGAAAACACGATTGTTATTCCGGTCAACGATGAGGCTTTGCTAGAAAAAGCATTGGCAAAGAGGGACGTTGCTGTGGTGATATTGGAGGCTGCCGGTGCTCATAGCGGTGTCAGTGGGATTTCTCCCCAATTTTACCAAGCTATGAGGCAACTAACGAAGGAATATGGAACTTTACTCCACTTTGATGAGGTGGTCACTGGTTTCCGCTATTCACCTGGTGGAGCACAGGCAGTGAAAGGTATTACGCCAGATTTGACTTCTCTGGGTAAAACAATAACTGGAGGGATAGCTGGGGCGGGGGCAGTAGTTGGGCGTGTTGACATTATGAATATGTTACTTATAAAGGATGACACTGAATGGAACCGATATAAACGTGTTTCTCACTCGGGTACCTTTAATGCTAATCCACTATGTGCTGCTGCAGGAATCGCAACGCTTGAAATTCTAGCTACAGGCGAGCCGCAGAAACAAGCTAATAAGATGACAAGCAGACTACTTCAAGGTATGCAGCGTGCCATAGATGAAAGAGATATTGCAGGCTGCGCTTATGGTGACGCGTCAGTATGGCATCTATACTTCGGCAAGTGTGAAATGGAAGGAAAATGTGACCGTAAGGTTTGCCTAAACATTAACAAGATCAGGAAAGTAGAGATAGGAAGAGCACTAAATATTAATCTTGCGCTCAACGGTGTGCATAATCCTATCCGAGGTGTGGATGGTTTCACTTCGGCTGTACACACGGAGGAGGATATTGACAAGACCGTTGAGGCTTTCAAGTTTTCCCTTGACGCGATGATTGCGGAGGGTGTATTAGAAGTGGGCAAAAGATCCAAGGAGGGGAAAGCTGAGTACACGGGCAGAACTTCAAAGTTGCAATGATTTCGGTAGGTGAGAACAAAATTGAATTACTTGAGCCAACTGATTCTAGTAGTGTGATAGCCAGGTATATCGAAAAGAAGGGAGAGGGGATGCATCATTTAGCCCTAGAGGTCAGCAACATTGAAGATACGCTCAAGGCATTAAAAGAAAAGGGTGTACCTCTGATTGACTCGGAGCCAAGAACTGGAGTCAGGGGCACTAGGGTTGCCTTTTTAGACCCTAAGGGAACGCAGAGAGTGTTAATAGAATTAGGGGAGCGTTAAATATGGAGAGAGAGGGAATAGGAAAGAATACTACAAAGGAGAAGATAAAGGCGGGACAAGCGGTTATCGGCTTCCGCCTGAACTTTATCTCGCCAGATGTTATTGAGATATTGAGTAATATTGGCTTAGACTTTGTCTATTTTGATTGCGAGCACGGTTCCATGAGTGAAGAAACATGTCAAGACATGATCAGGGTGGCTGAGCTTGTCGGCCTCACTCCAATAGTTCGGGTTGCATCTAATCAGCCTTGGTTTATCCTACGCGCCTTGGATTTAGGAGCTATGGGAATCATCGTTCCTCATTGTAACACAAAAGAGGAAGTCCAGCGAGCGGTAGAAGCAGCCAAATATCCACCTGTAGGTGACCGAGGGATTGGTGGCAGGTCGCTAAGGCTCAGTGGCATGCTACGTGCCGACTACATAGTAGAAGCCAATAAGGAGACAATGGTCATTGCTATGATAGAGGATATAAAAGCGATAGACAATCTATCAGAGATTCTTGCAATTGGTGAGCTTGATGTCCTTTGGGTTGGTCGTGCCGATCTCTCCCTATCTATGGGTGTTCCAGGGCAAGTCAACCATCCTATGATTCAGGAAGCCGTAAAGAAGGTTATAACACAGGGGCGGGCTGCAGGCAAAGCGGTGGGCGTGGGAGCTCTCCCTGTTGATGACCCGGGCAGCTATAGACAGTTTTTAAGACAAGGCGCTCAATTCTTTTCTGTAGACTCTGCTACCCTTCTCAGGAGTGCTGCCCGGCAGTTATTGCAAAAAGTTAAGCTAGGTAACGTTGTTTAATATTTTATCAACAGACATTGAAAAATTAGGCACTATTAGTGAGAAAATGGCATTTGTTGAAACAGTATAAAGTAGGGGGGGATAAAGTGCCATACGGTTATAATGGCAAAATTTTACGGGTTGACCTTAGTAAGGGAAACACTTCGGTTGAAGAGCATGATGAGGACTTCTATCGCCGCTACCTGGGGGGAACAGCTCTAATCAGTTATTATCTCCTGAAGGAGCAAAAGCCGAAGGTAGACCCCTTTGCCCCGGAAAGTAAACTGGTCTTTGCTGCTGGTGTTGTAACTGGAGCACCAATAGGTGGATATGGCAGGAATGCCATTGGAGCAAAGTCACCGCTCACTAACGCCTTCACTAGTTCGGAGGTTGGTGGTTACTGGGGCGCAGAACTGAAACATGCTGGATTTGATGCTATTGTTATTGAGGGTAAAGCAAACAAGCCTGTGTACCTGTGGATTCAAGACGGCAAGGTGGAGATAAAGGATGCTACTCACCTGTGGGGCAAGACTACGGCTGAAACCCAGGAGCTAATAAGGAAGGAACTCGGTGACTCGCTAATCCGCACTGCCTTGATAGGTCCCGGGGCTGAGAAGCTAGTTCGTTTCGCCTGTGTTGTAAACGACCTTCGCCATTTTGCTGGGCGAAATGGAATGGGTGCGGTAATGGGGTCAAAAAAACTGAAGGGGATTGCGGTTCGGGGACATAACCCACCGGCTATGGCTGACCCAAAGGCAGTTAGAGCTATAGCAAAGTGGTTTAGTGACGGTGTGACTAGAAATGAACTTTGTGCAGAGCCTCACGAGGTAGGAACTCTTGGTGGCATGCCCAATTATAATCGGGCTGGAGGTCTACCCACCCGTAACTTTCAGGACGGTGTCTTCGCCGGGGTTGATAAAATAGCAGCTCCAAACTACATAAGCACCATTGGGTCGGGACGTGCTACATGCTATGCTTGTCCCGTCCATTGCAAACACCTTGTAACAGTAGGTGAACCTTACAATGTCACCTCTAAGTACTACCACGGGCCTGAATTTGAAACTGTACTTGCTCTAGGGTCGAATTGTTTCATTGATGACCTTGGGGCTATTGCCAAAGCCAATGAGCTTTGTAGCGCCTATGGTGTGGATGTCATATCTTGTGGAGCAACAGTAGCCTTTGCTATGGAGTGCTTTGAGAAGGGGTTAATAAGCGAGAGCGATACTAACGGACTTCAATTAATCTTCGGCGATGCTGAAGCTATGTTGAAAGCAGTAGAGATGATTTGCAAGCGAGAGGGTTTTGGAGACATTCTAGCTGAGGGCTCTGCCCGAGCTGCTCAGAAAATAGGCAAAGGTGCTGAAGAGTACGCTATGCATGTTAAGGGGGCTGAGTTGCCAATGCATAACCCCTACTTCAAGCCAATTACGGCTTTGGGCTATGCCTTATGTCCTTGTGGTGCTGACCACGTACGCAACTTATTAGCTCCACATGCAATGGTTAAGCCAGGGCCTGCCTTGGACCGCTATAAAGCTTTGGGGCTATTAGATCCGCTACCCCGTGATGACTTCAGCAGTCCAGCTAGGATACGGGCATATATGTATATTACAAACTGGGCTAATACCTTAGATTGCCTCGTCATGTGCAACATCTGTCTATCTGGATATGAACTGGAGGGGGTAACAAAAGTCACAAGGGCTGTTACCGGTTGGAATACCTCGGTCTGGGAGCTGATGAAGGTGGGGGAGCGATGCATGAACATGATGCGTGCCTTTAATATTCGTGAGGGGTTTACTAGAGAAGATGACCGCATACCCGAGAGGTTTCATCAACCCTTAGCGGCCGGTCCGCTTAAAGGGTTCAAGCTCGATAAGATAGAGTTTAACAGGGCTATTGAGACCTATTACAGGATGATGGACTGGGATGAGAGGGGGATTCCTAGACTTGGGAAGCTACAGGAATTGGATATTGAGTGGGTAACTAAGATGCTTTGAGGTACGACCCTGTTCATTTGGAAAGAAGTCCCCGGAAGCGAATGGTAAGCCCTTTGGTTTTATTAAGGCGGTTGAGAGTTTAACATGGAAGTTGAGCTTTTCAAAACTAAACGGCCTCAAAATAGAAAGGAGGTGATTAGTATGACTAGCGAGGGATAAGGAAACGGGTTGAATACAGCTAAAAAAGAAAGGAGCCTACAAGTGAAAAAATCACTAACCGTAGTAATTATGGTAGCATTAGCGTTGGTTTTGGTATTCTCTGGAGCATGTGCTAAGCCAGCTCCAGCTCCAACTCCAGGAGAAGAACCAATCGAAAAAGTCTGGATATTGCGACACGCTACCTATATGCCCTGGGACCACGCTATGCGCCAGATGCTTATGACGTTTTTTCAGGACAGGGTTACAGAAGAGACTGGCGGTCGGATAATATTTGAGGAGTTTGCTCCTGAAACCCTGTGTAGTGCTGGAGATCAAATAGATGCCCTCCTCTCCGGCGTAGCTGGGTTTACCAGCCTTGACTACTCCCACTTCCCACTTCCGTTCGTCCTTCAGCTCCCGGGTTATTTTACCGATCCCGAAATGGACATTGCAAACGAGGCCCTGCACGAGATTTATAAGAGCGAATATTTGCTTCCCGAATTTGAAAAGCGGGGGGTAAAATATATCTGCTCCTTTGTCACTCCTAACTATCAACTGGGGTTGAGTGAGGAATGGGGTCCGGCAAAATCCTTGGCTGACTTCCAAGGGGCTAAATTGAAGGTCTCTGGTGCAGTGCTGCCTCATACTTGGGAGGCTTTAGGTGCAACACCAGTGGGCATGACCAGCCCTGAGTCCTACGACGCTTTGGCTAAGGGTGTAATAGATGGCACCGTTCAGCCTGTCATGAGCCAGGACGCTTATCCTACTATTGAGCTCCTCCCCTACCATCTCCTGGGGTTTACTACCGGGGGCTACCCGTCATCTCAGGTTGTCAGTCTGGAGATGTGGAATAAGTGGTCACCTGATATACAGGAGATTATTATGAGAGTTGCTGACGAAACAATGGGACCTATGCAGGCGTCGCTTTACGTACAATACGAGCCAGTATTGGACAAGTGGAGAGAACAGGGGAAGGAGGTTTACGAGCTTAGTGATGAGGACAAGGCACTAGTCAAGGAAAAGACGGCAGAGGTTGTGGGAACTTGGCTCACAGAAATGGAAGCCGATGGTTACTCCACAGTCAGACAAGTGCTAGACATGTGGGTGGCGGAAATGGACAAGCGTCGCGCTGGCTAAAACCCCTCCCCCTAGAACAGGTGGAAGCTTGGTTTGAGTTGAAGTCAAGCCTTGATGTAGGGTATAGGTTGAGGGGGTGGTGCACCAGGCGATGAAAGGTAGCAAGTGTGGAATAAAGCTAATAGGCTTATTTGGTACTGTCAAAGGGGGGGTGTAATAGGTGGCGGCTTAGTAGTTGTGTTCGTGATGGTTTTGATGTTTACAGATGTTATCTGTCGCTACATATTTAACTCCCCCTTGACGGGGGTCATGGAATTGACGAAGGCTGTTTTGTTGCCATCTATCGTTTTCCTGGCTGTGGCTGGGACTGATCATGTTTCGGTGAGAGTGATAGTCGAGCACGTGCACGGAAAGGTTGGTCAGATTCTACAGCAATGCAGCTTGCTTGTTACCATAGGCCTGATTGGAGTAATAACCTGGAAAAGTACGCAAAAGGCAGCTTTTAGTGTTTCCATATTGGAGCTCGCGCCGGAATCAGCTCTTCCTATTCCGGTTTACCCTAGTCGTATTCTCGTAGCCGCAGGCTTTTTCCTGTTTTTCTGGGTATTAATCCTTCGGTTCGTTAACAACATGACCAAAGGAAGCGGGGCTACTGAATGATGGAGCAGTTAGCAATAATACTTCCCATCATAGTCTTAGTTGCTGCTCTTGGAACAGGGATGCCGGTAGCTTTTGGGCTGGTTTTGGCAGGGGTTACGGGAGTAGCCTTCTTCGTCGGAATAGAGGGAGGTTTGAGTTATTTAGGGACTGTTCTCTATCGGCAATCAACTTACTATAGCATGATTGCTCTACCTCTGTTTGTATTAATGGGTATACTTGCTGGGCGTGTTGGTATCGCTAGAAAACTATTCGACGCCGCCTACACATTGGTGGGTCGTTTGACGGGCGGACTTGCCAATGCTAGCATTGTTGCTTCTGCCATGTTTGCTGCTTTGTCTGGTTCTAGTGTCGCCGCGGCAGCTGCTTTCAGTCCCATAATCGTAAGCGAGATGACAAGGCTCAAATATGATGAGAAATTGAGTGTAGGCATAGTAGCTGCTTCGGGCACATTCGCTACCATGATTCCGCCTAGCATTAATTTTTTATTCTATGGGTTTATTACTAATACGTCAGTGGGTAAACTTTTCATGGCCGGGATTCTTCCTGGTATCTTGACAGCTTTACTATATATGATATCGGTTATAATTCGGGTGAAAAGGAACCCAGCTCTGGCTCCAAAGCCTCCATCCGCATTTACCACCAAAGAAAAACTCGCCACTTTGGTCCCAACATGGCCTGCACTGATTATCATCGTGGTAGTGTTAGGTGGAATTTATTTAGGGGTTTTTACCCCCACTGAAGCTGCCTCTATAGGAGCACTAGCCGTCATAATTCTAGGCCTGGCAAGTCGCCAGCTCTCCATGAGTATTTTTAAGGAGAGTATAGTTCACTCAGCCAAAATATCGGCTATGTGTATACTGATCATAGGTGGTGCTTTTGTGTTCGGCTACTATCTTTCTGTGTCCGGAATCACACCAAGCGTTACAGGATTTATAAAGGAGTTGGAAGTTCCGAGATTGGTAATCTTAGGCGCCATCCTAACAATACATATTGTGCTGGGAACTATTATGGAGAACTTCGCTATCATGGGCATCACACTACCAATGACTTTCCCGATAATAGTAGGGCTGGGCTTTGACCCAGTATGGTTTGGAGTGCTTGTGTTGAAGACCTGTGAGATAGGGCTGGTTTCGCCACCCCTAGGTCTTAATTGCTATGTGGTTCAAGCTGCGACCGGGGTGCCTTTAGAGAAAGTTTTTGCTGGGATTTTCCCCTTCATATTAGTCGACATAATCGTTCTGGCCATTTTGGTAGCTTTTCCTCAAATTAGCCTGTTCATACCGGGATTGATGGGATAAACCAGCTTTTGAGACAATGGTTTGAGCTCTCTTGGAGAATCATGGGTATACACACGAGGATGATGTGTAAAATGGGGCAAAAATAGATAGAGAGCTGAGGAGGTGAGAATATGTAGCGCAAGTTGAGAGATGGCCGATCTTAGGGTGAAATACTTTCTGGGAGAACTAATTTTATGTACGGAGGCGTGCATCTGTGAAAAATCCAAAAAATAGAGTGCAGAGGGCGTGATAGTGCTGTACGTTTATAGGAGGTGATATATGGTTGAGAATAAATTCGACGAAAAATTGACAGATGCAATACTCAGCATGGAGGATGAGAAGAGTGCTGCAAAGGTTGTTGAGGAGGCCTTGAGGGGTGGTTTGGACCCAGGGAAGGTAATGGAGGCCTTAGCGGCGGCTGGTGAGAAAATCGGAGACCTGTTTGCGGCAAATACGATATTCATGATTGACCTAATTCTGGCTGGGGAAGCGATGCGAGGTGTCACGGAGGTAGTGCGCACCGCGATAGGCAAAGCAGAAGTTGGACGTAGAGCATTGGGTAAGGTAGTTATTGGAACCGTTGGGGGCGATATCCACTATTTGGGCAAGAACCTAGTTTCCACCATGCTTACTGCTTCAGGTTTTGATGTCAAAGATATCGGCACTAATTGCAGCCCAGACAAGTTCCTTGATGAGGTTGAGGGCTTTGGCGCCGATGTTCTTGGTTTGTCTTGTCTTCTGACATCTTGTCTCCCCGGTGTGAAACGAACCATTGAACTCCTTAGCGAGGAGGGCATTAGAGAGAAGTATAGGGTGATTGTTGGAGGAGGGGCTCTCACCGAGAAAATAGCGGCAGACATGGGAGCAGATAGCTACGGGGAGAATGCCATGGTAGTGGTGGATGTGGTTAAGCAGTTATTAAGGAGGTGATTTGCGATGCCAATTGAACCACTTGAGCTTTATCAGAGGATTAGCAAAGCTCCCAGGATGTCGGAGATGAATTTTGATAGGCTCTTAGCAACAAAGGCCAAAGAGATAACCGCCAGACACGGCATAGAATATGAACCTGCTGAGATTGTTCCGACCGATGATGCTCTAGTAGATGAAGTCTGGAAGGCTGGATATGAGCTGGCTCTAGAAGTTGGCCTTTATTGTAAGGATAATAGAAGGAGACTAGTATTAAGCGAGCAGGAAATTGAGCGGGAACTGAGAAAAGCCTCAGTTTTACTGACAGGCCATGAGCTACCGCTCAGGGGGATAGACGATAAGAAGCCACTTTCTTTTGACGCTGGCCCTTCTTGTTTACCCATAAGGGAGGACATTTTCCTACCACTTCACATCAGCTATGCGCAGGAACCAGGGATAGCAAGGTTCTATATAGGCAACCTTCTCACCTATCGTGGGGTTCCTATAGAAGTGGGTACTCCTACCGAGATTCTGGGGAAAAGGCAAGAAGTCATATGGGCTAGGGAAGCTCTGGACAGGGTAGGCAAGCAACATGTAGTAATCATTCCAAGCCCTGATCGATTTTTAATTCAGCCTCACACAATGGATATCCCAAATGTAAGACACAAAGATCTTCTTGCCCTACCTCACTTAAAGGTGACGATGGATAGTCTCATGCTTTACACGTATACTAAATCTCGCGGTTTATATTGTGCGGCTGGGTCGGATCCAATGATAGGCTTATACGGAGGGCCAGATGTTACGTTAGTGATTTCTGTTGCTGAAGCGTTGCTACACCGAGCGATCTTTGGCGGATCCTTTATTGGTGCCTTTATTTGGCCAGATCACAAGCTGTGTAGAAACCCGATTCTTTGGATAAATAGCTTGTTCGCGCAGGTTTGTAGTAGGCAGAAGATGGAGGCCATTCTGGGAATCCGGACCGAAGCTACAACGGGCACAAGTCGAGCTCTGGTAGACATCGTTCTTGAGACTATCCTAAGTTCAGTTAGTGGTGCAATGTCTGTCATTGGTCCTCCGACTGGTTACTGGGCGCGATGTGGTGGCAACAGTGGACTAGACTATAGGATAAGCTTTGAGGCCGGTCTAGGGATGGCTGGAATAACCAGGAAGGAAGCCAGCGAGCTCCTTCCTTTGCTGATTGCCTTCAGTGACAAACAAGAGATCCCCACTAAGCCAGTATTGTTCGAGGAGTGCTATGACTTGGCTACAATTCAGCCAACCAGGGAGTGGCTTGGGCTATACAACAAGACCAAAAAAGAAATGCAGTCTATCGGAGTGAAGTTTGCAGATGCTGAAGACTACCGTTGAGGAACCTATCAAGGAGTACTGAAAATGCAGCTCTTCGCAACTAAACAGCATGTCTTCCAAGTCGGCGGTGTTACAATCGGGGGGCAAGGAAAAGAATATCCTACGGTTCTCGTGGGGAGCATGTTCTATTCAGGGGATCGCCTGGTTTCTGATCCCACTAAAGGCATCTTTGATAGGAGGATGGCCAAAGAGTTGCTTGATAGGGAGTTGGAATTCAGCCAAATGACAGGCAATCCACGCATTATCGACATCATAGCGGAGACAGCAGAAGCTATGAGACGTTATATCGATTTTATTGTCGAGGCCGTGGATTCCCCTTTTCTAATAGACTCTCCCTTTCCGAAGGTTAGGCTAGATGCCGTTGCCTATCTATCCCAACTTGGCCTGGTCCATCGGGCTATATACAATTCGATAGCTGTTGACTGCACACCTGAAGAGCTTGAGTTCATCAAGGATCACGGAGTGAGGAGTGCTGTCATCCTAGTGTTTGACGCTGAGGGAGTGAGACCAGATGCCAGGCTGGCTCTTCTAAAGGGTACGGAGGAGCGAGCTGGACTTATTACACTGGCTGTCAATGCTGGGTTGGAAAATTTACTCATCGATGTGGGTGTCTTGGATATGCCGAGCATCAGCTGGAGTGCCCAAGCCATCTGGAGGGTCAAGGAGGAGTTGGGTTACCCTTGTGGGTGTGCCCCAGCGAACGCCCTTTATACCTGGAAGAGGAAGAGACAGCTAACACAGCAGGCCTTTCTTGCACGTGCTGCGGTTCCTATCACTTTCTCCATTGCGTTTGGCGCTGATTTCATATTTTATGGTCCGATCTCGAATTCGGAGTGGGCTTATCCTGCTTGTGCTTTGATGGATGGGTTGATTTCTTACGGAGCAAGAATTGGAGGTATCAAACCGGCGACTAAGCAACATCCATTGTTTCTGATGTTCTAGGAGTAGAACATACGTAAATAGTGCGTAGAATTAAGAGGTTTGGAAATGATAACACAGTTCAAGTATTTATTTACCCCTATAGATGTTGGTCCAATGAGGCTGCGTAACCGCATTGTGAGCGCCCCCCATGAGGCTTCTTTTGCCAAGGATCACCTATACGACGAGAGAGCAGTCTATTATTATGCGGAAAAGGCCAAAGGTGGGGTTGCCATGTCATGTGGCGGGGCCAACCAAGTTGACCCTATAATTGCTAGATTAAAGCCAAGTAGCTTTGTGACAAATATTGATGACAGGATAATTCCATCCTACAGGAAGATCTCTGATGCCGTTCACGAGTATGGAGCGAAATTTGTAGTACAGTTGACTGATTCAGGGGGTGCAACAACTAACCGTGACTATCCTGATGCTCCTCCCCTGCTAGCTGCCTCCCCAATTCCAGGAACAATCTACAAGGAAACTCCATTAGAGATACAAGAGGAGGAGTTAGAGAGAAAGGCAAAGCTATTTGGCCAGGCAGCAGCAAGAGCCAAGGCCGCAAAATGCGACGGCATTGTTATCCACGCTGGTCATGGTCAACTAATTATGGGGTTTTATTCACCCCTGTTTAACCAACGCACCGATAAATTCTCTGGTCCAATAGAAAATCGAGTCCGTCCCCTCTTCACGATTATTGATGCAGTTCGTAGAAATATTGGGAGAGATATGGCATTGGGCGTTCGCATAAGCGGGGACGAGTTTATGGAAGGGGGATTGACCGTTGATGATGCCAGTGCTATCAGCGTCCTGTTAGATAAGAGTGGCCTGATAGATTGGATCGATGTATCCTGTGGAAATGATGGTGACTGGCTTTCCAGGGGTATCCACTATGCTTCAATGTACATCCCACTGGGTGCTATGGTACCTCTGGTGGCAGCGATTAAGGAAGTCGTGAAAGTGCCGGTCATGGCTGGAGGTGCTCGTATTAACGACCCCATTCAGGCAGAAAAAATCCTGGCTGATGGTCATGCTGATATGGTGGGCATGACGAGGGCTCTTATTGCTGATCCATACTTGCCTAACAAAGCGAAGGCAGGGCAACTCGAAGATATTCGCCAGTGTGTGGGTGCCGTTGAGGCTTGCATCAGCAGAACCTTCCTTGGAAAACCTATTAGCTGCGTGCAGAACCCGGTGATAGGGCGGGAAAAGGAATGGGCAGAGCTGAAGCCAGCCTCGGTAAAGAAGAAGATAATGGTTATTGGTGGTGGTCCTGGTGGATTAGAGGTAGCTCGGGTGGCTACTCTTCGTGGGCATAAAGTTACCCTCTATGAGAAGAACGGTGAGCTGGGGGGACAGATTCTCATTGCCTCAAAAGCGTCCAGCCGTCAGGAGTTAGCCAGCATAACCCGCTGGCTCACCCTTCAAGTTCAAAAACTTGGCGTTGACATACATCTCAATACTGAGGTTACACCCCAGATGGTGGAAAGGGAGAACCCTGATGCCGTTGTTGTAGCTACTGGTTCCGTGCCATCTAAACTCTCCATCCTTGGTGCTACTGAGCAAAACCTGGTGGATGAGCGGAGTGTTCTTCTTGGCAAGGCCAAGGTGGGTCAAAAGGTCGTTGTCTTGGACGGGACAGGGGATATGGTTGGTTGTAGCACCGCAGAATTCCTGGCAGATCAAGGAAAGCAGGTTTACATCCTGGCTAAGGGCTACCAGGTAGGAGAAAACATCGACGTAATTACAAAACCTTTAGCATACCGCAGCTTGTTAGAGAGGGGGGTCAGCCTTGTTCCCTTTACTTGGATCAGATCAATCTCAGACAAATTTGTTATCACCTATAATACCTTTACCTTCCAAGAGGATAAAATCGAGAATACAGATACCGTGGTGTACACTATAGGGGCTACACCTAACGATCAGCTTTATAAGTCCCTTCAAGGTAAGGTAAAGGAGCTCCATGCCATAGGAGACTGTGTTGCAGCCCGTAGAATTCAGAATGCAATATATGACGGCGGGAGGTTAGGGAGAGAGCTTTAGCACAGTGGGAGATAGAGTGGCAACTAAGGATGTAGGAGTTACAACATTAGCAAGACAGCTCAGCAGGCTGGACTCTTCGAGAGCCTAGCGACAATAAAACGAAGTGGCCCGCCATTCAATCATCCAACTGGTGTAGCTCTGCTCCCATCAGGTGAAATCTATGTAACCGACGGATATGGCAACGCAAGGGTACACAAGTTTGCTCCTGATGGCACCTTGCTTTTCTCTTGGGGCGAACCGGGCAGTACCCCAGGCCAGTTCAGACTTCCCCATGCCCTTTGGGTGGACAAACAGGAGCGTGTGTGGGTAGTTGATCGGGAAAACAACCGAATTCAGATCTTCAATGGCCAAGAGGAATTCCTCAGCCAGTGGGTTGTCTGTCTCGATCGTCCAAGCGACATATACATCGACGATGAGGGAACTGTGTTTATCTCTGAATTAAGAGCGGGGGTGAGCATATACACAATCGACGGCAAGTTACTGACACGCTGGGGTAGCGAAGTACAGGATACCGAAACAGCCCTGTTCCTTGCTGCTCACGCCATAGCGGTAGACTCCCATGGTGACCTCTATGTTGGTGAGGCACCTAATAACTTCGCTAGACACTACTCCGTTCGAGTTGATCGAGGAGCCAGAACCGTACAAAAGTTTGCTAGGCTACCCCCAATGCCCCAGTCACAATAAAGAAGATGTAGGTTAAATTTTGAATGGAGGTGTTGTCATGTCCCTTATTCCGTACCAAGACCTGAATCCCCCAGACCGGATTCTCTTGGGCCCTGGCCCTAGCAATATCCATCCCCGCGTTCAGAGAGCCATGTTAGCACCTATAGTAGGACATCTAGATCCGTATTTTCTCTCTATTATGGAAGACACTATGAACCTTCTCCGCACCCTCTTTCGGACGAAGAATGAACTTACTTTCCCTATCTCCGGGACAGGGTCGGCCGGAATGGAAGCCAGCTTTTGCAATTTTCTGGAACCGGGAGATGTTGCCGTCATCGGTGTCAATGGCCTTTTTGGGGAACGGATGGTAGATAATGCCCAGAGGTGTGGTGCTCAGGTGGTTCAAGTGCCCACTGAGTGGGGACGAATCATTGAGCCGGAAGCTATCGAAGCTACTCTAAAAGCTCAGAGGGGGGTGAAGCTTCTGGCTCTGGTCCATGCTGAAACATCCACTGGTACCCTGCAGCCTTTGACTGAGGCTTCCCGGCTGGCCAAGCAATACGAAGCCCTGTTTCTGGTGGACACCGTCACCTCATTAGGGGGACACGAGGTGGCTGTGGATGACTGGGGTATTGATATTTGCTACAGCGCCTCGCAGAAGTGCTTGAGCTGTCCCCCGGGTTTGGCTCCCTTTACCGCTAATCAAAAAGCCGTGACCGGGTTACAAGCCCGTACCCGTAAGGTACAAAGTTGGTATTTGGACATCTCGCTACTCTCGTCTTACTGGTCTGCCAGCCGGTTTTATCATCACACCGCTCCCATATCTATGATTTACGCTCTCCATGAAGCCCTAGCCCTAATCGCTGAAGAAGGCCTTGAAGCCCGTGTGCAACGACATTTGAGGCATGGCTCAGCTCTACACGCCGGGTTAGAGGCGATGGGGCTGACGCTGCATGCTCAGGAGGGTCACCGTCTGAGTACCCTGACCTCGGTACGTGTCCCACCAGGGATTGATGACCTGCGAGTGCGGCAGAGGCTTCTTAATGAGTTCGGCATCGAGATCGGAGGTGGTTTAGGCCCTTTGAAGGGACAGATATGGCGCATTGGCCTCATGGGATATTCTTCTAATGCTGAGAATGTATTGTTAATTCTATCTGTCTTGGAAAAGTTGCTACTCGCAGAAGGATACCCGGTAGGGTCAGGTATAGTAGCCGCCATCCAAGCTCTGGATAACTCTCAGTGAGAGATTTGCACGACAAAGAAGGTTGCTAAATATTTGGGATAAAGTATTAGAATTTGTGCTATCCGCTGATAAGGGCCTAGTGATATGCAAAAGATTGAATATGGAGTGAACAAGAGAGTCTCACCAGCCACTGTAGAGCTACTTACCCGTGAGAGAAACAAGGGTAAGCCCCTCAGGCAGCTGGGGCAGATGTTTGGTAGGAGCCATGAGGAGATAAGACAGATTCTAGCTAAATATGGCTCGCCACAGGTTACCCTCCTACCTGAGGAAAGGGTTGCAGCCAAGCTGGGATACCCAAGGCACTGGCTTCCCCGGCTGAGAAAAGAGGGTATTACCAACCCGATAAGGCCCGGCGGGTTCTGGCTTTACTCTGAGGAGCAAGTTAAACAAATACCATCACTTATTGCTGAGGTGAGAAAGTGTGAGCAATG
>Ga0114920_10000536_pt1 | contig 16462 bp, 19 predicted proteins | sample ChitaG_FD_88683 | JGI IMG/M metagenome (GOLD analysis project Ga0114920, IMG submission 88683) | Deep subsurface microbial communities from South Pacific Ocean to uncover new lineages of life (NeLLi) - Chile_00310 metaG | ecosystem: Environmental > Aquatic > Marine > Oceanic > Sediment ... | reverse complement strand
TTCATACTCTTCAGGAATGAAAATGCGGAACAGGTCGGAACTGGCCAGTTCCCCAACTATATCCCAGGGAAACTCCTCCCTCTCATCAAGCTCTGCCCGTAAAGGCAGTATCCTCTCTTCAGCAATCCTCCTTGCCAAGTCTCTGACTGTCTTTTGTTGCTCAGTCAAAAAGTACTCCAAGACCGTTCCCCCCTCTCCATATTATTTAAATATCTTAAAGCAGGGTCGGGAATATTATAATTTATGGCGAAACCAATTGTAACTAGCTTCTTTAGGAGTTGCCACAAAGGATATTCCGACAGTATTGGATTTCCGGTAAAAGTGAATTTATTATACTCGGAGTCAGTTAGTTATTGTCAAGCTTAAAGATTGGTGTTGACAGTAAAGAGAAAGGTTAATTATAATGAGGTCGTTCCGGCACTAACTCCGATTTTAATAAGGGGAGGTGAATACCGTGGCAGCTAAGGCTTTTGTTCTCGTTGAAACCATGCCCGGCAGAAGTAAGGATGTGGAAAGTGCTCTCAAGAAATTGGGCAAGGGGATAAAATCAGTCGACACGGTAACCGGTCCTTATGACATTATTGCCATAATTGAAGGTGAAAACTTAAACGACATTGGTGACCTCGTTACCGGGAAAATTCACCCCGTCCCTGGCATTTCACGAACTGTAACCTGCCTAGCAATATAACCTACCCAAGCCCAATCATCTTCTAGATTTAAAATCCCTTCAGCTCAAGGCTGACTGAAGCAGGAGGTATGACTGTATGGATTTTGAGTTTAGCCAAGAGCAGAAGAAATTTAGAGAGGAAGTTAGAGACTTTCTTGAGGCAGAGATAAGGAAAGGAACCTTTAAGCCAAGCTGCGATGCCTGGATAATAGGTTACTCTCCAGAGTTCACCCGCAAGATAGTCGAGAGATGCTGGATTGGACTCACCTGGCCCAAGGAGTATGGCGGGCAAGGACGTAGCTATATTGACCGCCTCATTCTGGCTGAAGAGATGCTACGCTATGGAGCGCCGGTAGCCTGTCACTGGTTTGCCGACCGTCAGGTAGGTGGCTCCCTAGTTACCTTCGGCACCGAAGAGCAGAAGAGAGAGTTTCTGCCCAAGATTATAAGGGGTGAAGCCTTTGTCGGTCTGGGAATGAGCGAAACTGAAGCCGGTTCTGACCTGGCATCCCTCAAAACACGAGCCACAGAAGATGGTGACTTTTTTATTATTGATGGGCAGAAGATGTGGACCAGCGGTGGTAAATACATGAATTATATCTACCTAGTGGCAAGGACTGACCCTGAAGCACCAAAACATAAGGGTATCAGTGAAATTCTGGTCGAGACAAAACTGCCCGGGATTACCATTCGCCCCACCATTGATATTACCGGCAGTGAGGCCTGGAATGAGGTCTTCTTTGATAATGTCCGAGTCCCCAAAAAATACCTCATCGGAGAGAAAAACCGCGGCTGGTATCAAATCGTGCACCAGCTCGCCTATGAAAGAAGCGGCATGGAGCGGCTGATGGCTAACTACCCGCTTTTTGATGCTATATTAAAGTTCGCCAGAGAAACTAAATATGCTGGCAAACCCCTTGCTCAAGACAGCTTAATCCGCTCCCGACTGGCACAACTTCAGGTTGAATTTGAGGTTGGACGACTGCACATGTATCGGGTGGCTCTAGTTATGGATGAAGGCCGTGCCCCTGATTGGGAAGCCTCAATGTCAAAAGTCTACGCCACTGCCTTTGAACAACGCCTGGCTAGTTTAGCCATGGACATTCTGGGACTCTATGGACAACTTCTGGGTGAATCAAAGTTGGTGCCAATTATGGGTATGGCACCCCACTCTTACTTGGGTTCCAAGGGCTACAGCCTGCAGGCTGGTACTTCAGAGATCTTAAGAAACATTGTCGCCACCAGAGGATTGGGACTACCTACTGAGTAACAAATTTCAAATCCGAAAACTGACAAGGGGAGTAAAAATGAATCTGGCTCTTTCCGAAGAACAGGAAATGCTAAAACAAGCGGCGCGTGATTTCTTAAGTGAAAAATGCCCTAAAACAGCCCTTAAAGAGATGGAGGAGAGTCAAGAAGGCTATTCACCCCCGCTTTGGCGGGAAATGGCAGAGCTAGGCTGGATGGGGCTGGTATTCCCGGAAAAGTATGGTGGTGCCGGAATGAGCTTCCTTGACCTGGCGGTATTGCTTGAAGAAATGGGACGTGCTGCCCTGCCCAGTCCTTACTTCTCCAGCATAATCCTCGGTGGTTTAACCATCCTGGACATCGCAAATGAGGGGAAAAAGCAGGAATATTTACCCCAAATAGCCAGCGGCGAGATAGTCTTCACCCTGGCTCTAACTGAAGCCGATGCCAGATATGAAGCTTGGTCAATAAAAGTCAAGGCTACAGCTGATGGGGATAACTATATTATTAGCGGCACCAAGCTTTTCGTTCCTGATGCCCATATTGCTGACTATCTACTATGTGTCGCCAGAACTAAAGAGTCAGCCAAAGCCGAAGATGGGATTACCATATTCCTTGTTGATGCTAAAAGCCGCGGTATAAATTGCAGTGTTTTAAAGACCATCGCCAATGACAAGCTAGGTGAGGTAGTTTTCGACCAAGTTAAAGTTCCCGAGGGGAACATTCTGGGGGAACAAGACCGGGGTTGGCCAGCATTAGAGAGAATAATGCAGCGGGCGGCGGTGGCTAAATGCTGTGAAACAGTCGGCGGTATGCAGCAGGTACTGGAGATGACGGTTGACTATGCCAAGGAGAGGAAGCAATTTGGTCGTCCGATTGGCAGCTTTCAGGCTATCCAACATTATTTAAGCAATATGGCAACCGATGTTGATGGTTCCAGATTTATAACCTACCAGGCAGCCTGGATGTTAAGCCAGGGGCTTCCCTGCCGCAAAGAGGTAGCTGTAGCCAAGGCATGGACAGGTGAAGCCAGTGAGCGAGTGGTGGCTCTAGCACACCAGATACACGGGGCTATCGGCGTTACCATGGACCACGATTTGCACTTCTACACCAGGCGAGCTAGAGCGGCTCAGGTTACTTTCGGTAATGCTGATTTTCACCGCGAAATAGTAGCTCAAGAGATGGGGTTATAATAACCTGACCTCCCCGACTACCCTTTAATTAAGCCATAGACTCAAGTTTAGCCATTACTTCATTTATAGTTTGCTCGGCGGTAGAGGCCCCGGCGGTTAGACCAATATGGTACCGGTCTTGAAGCCAAGCCAGCTCAATCTCCTCCGCCGCCTCAACCAGATGCGTTCTGGTAACCGTAGAACATAACTCGGCGAGGCGATTAGTGTTGGCGCTGTTATGACCGCCAATGACAAGCATCAAGTCAACCTTATTTGCCAGCTCAAGCGCTGCTTCTTGGCGGTTTCTAATGTCATAACAGATGGTATCGATAATACGCAACTCAGAATCCTTACTAAAGGTAGCCTCAATAAGCTCCTTTACAAACCGGGTAAAATGAGCCGGTATCTGGGTTGTCTGGGATAGAACCCCAAGATGACGAGGCAACTGTCCCAGCCTAAGGAGCTGGTTCACCTCTAGAGCCGCCATCCCCTTATTCTCAGCCCAGCCTAAAACACCCTTAACCTCAGAATGCCCGCTATCACCATAGACAATAACAAAAAAACCCGACTCAGCCAGCCTACGAACGGCAACCTGTGCTCGGCGAACAAAGGGACAAGTGGTGTCAATTATCTCAATGCCCCGAGCTCGAATCTCTTCTTCAAGCTGGGGGCTTATCCCGTGAGCGCTAATCACTAAAGCGTCACCCCGTACATCAGCCACACTCTCAGCTATCCTAACGCCAAGATTCTCAAGCTCCTTTAAGAGCGGCTGGTTATGTACCAAAGCACCCAGGGTCTCAATACCATCGTACTTACGGGCAACCTTTTCCAAGATATCAACAGCACGCTTAACCCCGAAGCAGAACCCTATCTCGGCCCCCTTTTCAATCTTTAATGCCATCTAGTTTTTCATCTCCTATAATACCCCTGATATTCAAGTGGAAGGAGGTCAGCAACATGCCACATGATAGAATTGGTAAGCTTGGTCAACTCTTCTTTAGTTAGTTTCCCATCAACCGAGGGCAGGGTGAAAGGTTTACCAATATTGACCATTATTCTGGGGCGCTTGAAGAGCCAGCGTATACCTTCAAGCTCCTCTGTTCCCCAAATGCCAACCGGAACAATGGGGGCACCGCTCCGCAAGGCAATCAGTGTTACCCCAGGGAAAGCGTATTGTAATTGCCCACTGCGGCTCCTCATCCCCTCAGGGAAAACAACTAGAGCCTTACCCTGCTCTAAAGCCTGCAACGACTTCCGCAGTGCCTTCCTATCCAGTTGACCGCGGTGCACGGGAAAGGCACCCAGTCCGCTAACGAGATAGCCAATCGCTCTAAAGCGAAATAGCTCCTTCTTAGCCATAAAGACTACTTTTCGTCCCAGGAGAGTCCCAAGTAAAGGAGGGTCAGCCAGACTAAGGTGATTTGCTACCACCAGCACCGGGCCCTGAGGAGGAATATTCTCTATTTCCTTGACCTCATAGCGAATGAAAAGCAGAAAAGCCCTCACCGCTGCCCGGCAAACATAATAGAACCAGGGCCAGGACATCACTCTACCATTGCCAAATTTAAAAAAAGTTTTACTAATTATATCTTATACTTAGAGTGAAGACAAACAAGCGCTATGAGACGAAAACTAACCCCATACCTTGATTAATCTTATCTTTTAACTCATAATAATTAATCACCAATAAAAAATTATGAAAAGGCTAAGTATCGGTAAAATAAGAGGTCTAAATCAGATTGCCAACGACAATGGCATCTTTACCATATGTGCCCTGGACCACCGTGGTTCCTTGCGTCGCATCATTGACGAAGAACACCCGGAAGAAGTAAGTTACGAGGTAATGGTTGAACACAAATTAGAGTTGTGCTCAAGTTTAGCCAGATATGCCAGTGCGGTGCTGCTTGACCCTCTATTTGGTGCTGCTCAATGCATTAGTAAGGGCGTCATCCCCAAAGGTACCGGGCTCCTGGTCAGTTTGGAAGCTACCGGCTACAGCGGTAATAAAGAATACCGTTTAACCCAACCCCTGGATAACTGGGGGGTTGAGAAGATTAAACGAATGGGCGCCTCAGCAGCCAAGATTCTAGCCTATTATCGCCCGGACTTAAAAGAGCTTAAAGCTAAGCTACTTAAAACAATCAGTAGCCTAGCTGAGGAATGCATAAAGTATGACCTGCCATTCTTGGTAGAACCGATAAGCTACCCTGTTGGCAACGAAATCGGTAGCCCTGAGGAGTTCGCTGTCAAAAAAGAGGAGTTAGTAATTCAAACTGCCCAGGATATTACCAGCCTGCCAATTGACGTCCTCAAGGCTGAGTTCCCTGCTGAGCTTCACTGCAAAAAAGATGTTGCTGAACTTGTGAATCTCTGCCGCCAGCTAGACGCCTCCTCCCAGGTTCCTTGGGTTATCTTAAGCGCCGGTGCTGACTTCGAAATTTTTTGCAAGCAGGTGGAGATTGCCTGTCAGGCCGGGGCCTCAGGCTTTCTGGGCGGCCGGGCTATCTGGCAGGAAGTAGTAACCATTAGCGATGCCAAGGAAAGGATTTGCTACCTCCAAACTGTAGCCGCAGAAAGGCTAAAAAGGCTAAACGAGATTAGCAACAGATACGCGGTGCCATGGTACAAAAAGTTTGGACTGACTGCCAACGATTTACTAAAAGTCAAAGAGGGGTGGTATAAAGGGTATTAACATGGGAGGGGTTAGATGATTGCTACCATAACCTTAAATCCTAGCCTGGATAGAACCATCACTGTGCACGGGCTTAAGCTTGACGAGACTAACCGATGGCGAATGATGCACCTCTACGCTGGTGGCAAGGGTATAGATGTCTCGCGAGCCATCTATGAGATGGGAGATGAAACGGTAGCCTACGGCTTTGTTGGTGGGGCAGCAGGCAGGACGATTGAAATACTGCTCGATGAGGAAGGAGTGCCATTCAGCTTCACCCCTATTGAGCAAGAGACACGCACTAACTTCATTATTACCGATACCAAGACCTACCGGCAAACCAGGATTGATGCCCCCGGTCCACATATCTCCGAGAGGCAACTGGCTCGGTTCCGCAGGAAAATGAGACAGCTTAGCCCCAAACCGGATCTGGTAGTTGCTGGTGGCAGTCTGCCACCGGGTATTCCAATCAATGTCTACTGTGAGATAGTCTCCGAGGCTAAATCATTTGGGATAAGAACCCTGCTTGATTCTGAAGGGCGGTGGCTGGAGGAAGGCATAAAGGCTAAGCCTTACCTTATTAAGCCTAACGTCCACGAAGCCGAGGAACTGCTTAAAGTAGAACTCCCTACTGAGGAAGCAATCATCAAAGCAGCGTTTAAAATAATTGAAATGGGCATTAAAGTAGCCGTCATCTCCAGAGGGAAAGACGGGCTAATCGCTGCCACCAAGCAGGAGGTGGTGAAAGCAGTCCCACCCGCGGTAAGAGTGCGTAGTGCCGTAGGGGCTGGCGATTGTACCATGGCAGGACTGGCACTGAAGCTGGTTAATAATAAACCGCTAAGAGAAGCCTGCCAACTGGCGGTAGCTATGGGTACGGCGGCAGTGTTAACACCCGGTACTGAGCTCTGCCACAGGGAAGCTGTGGAGGAGATACTACCACAAGTCAAGGTCTGGGAAACCCGAAAAAGCAAGCTGGCTAAGACCTTCTCTTTTGCCTCTGATGAGTGATTTATCCAAGTAAAGCTAAAGAGGCGAAGTATTACTATACCTTCCCGTTATTTACTTTTATTATTTCATTGAGGGCTTCTGTGTAGGCTTTGAAGGCATGAGCATCAAAGAGTACCAACGCCACTTCTCTTAAACAGGTACCCTTCTCCCGTAGAAAGTGGCTGACTGCCCTAATTGCAACTCGGGAAGCCTTATCCAGTGGATAACCGTAAGCGCCGGTACTAATTGAGGGGAAAGAAATACTACCCAAGTGGTTCTCTGCTGCCAGCTTCAAGCTTTCCCTATAGGCACTGGCTAAAAGTTCCGCTTCACCCCTGCTACCACCATGCCAGATAGGTCCGACAGTATGAATGACATACCTCGCCTTGAGATTGCCCCCGCTGGTCATTACTGCCTTACCTGTTGCTAATCGCCCCTGTCGTGCCACAATCTGTTTGCATTCTTCTAAAATGGCGGGGCCGCCGGCCCGATGAATTACCCCATCTACACCCCCACCACCCATAAGGCTAGAATTAGCCGCATTGACAATAGCATCGGTATCCTGCTGGGTGATATCTCCTTGGATTATGCGCAGCCTTACCTGGTTAATAGTAGCCTCTACTGCTTGCCCTTTCATGCCCTCACCCCTCATACCTTTTTAAGCCCCGGGTAGTCCATCCCGTAACGATAGGCAGAATAGACCATATGACTCCTTATCTGGGCAGGGTAGGGTTTATCTGAAGGCAGGTTATTGCTGAATTCCCATACCAGTTTACCTTTGAGGTCTACTTCAAAGATTCTCCCCGTGTTCCCTTCACAAATCAGGGTATTTCGGTTAGGCAGCCGCTGGCAATTGGACATGGTGGCTGAATAAAATTCGGTGGTTGCCTCTCTACCCCCATACGCCCAGACCATAGCCTTGGTCTTTGGCTCAACCTCCAGAACCCGGGAAAAGCCCCAGGGAAATCCATAGGGGTGAAAGCCATTGTCAAAGACCAGTATGTTGCCGTTATCCAGCATGGTTGGGGAGTGCTGATGGGCTAGCTCACCCGGACCCCACTGCCACTTAATGTTACCCGTCTTTTTTTCGATAATGGCGATGGTATTGGTTTTCATAAAGCTAGCCAAGATATTATCGTCCTCAAGCACTTCACAGGCATTAAGGTGAGTCCATTCACTTCTGGGGCAAACCAGACAACCGATATTTCCCTCCGGGTTAAGGTGCTCATGGGCAATCCATTCCCAAGCCACCTTGCCTGATGGTGTTATCTCACGAATAGCATCCCCCCACATGATACCGTCTCTCTCTGTACCTGGGTCGCCGCCGATAACTTTACTTGCTATTTCCTGCGGCACCTCCACCCACCTCAAAACCATGGTGTTCCCGTTTCCCAGTCGGCAGAAGCTGTCGTGAAGGTAGGGGTCTTCATATTTCCAAATGACCTTGCCGTCCCAGTCCAGTTCCATCAGGATTCCCCCGGCACCTTCAAGGTCGGAAAGCGGTCCATCAGGGATTTTAGCGGCATAAAGCAGGCTTCCAGTGGGAAGAAGTCTGCCATCGCATCCCGGCGCATAGGGTGTCTGCCAACAGTTTAGCGTTCTACCAAGCATATCAATGAGCCAAGCCCCCCTCCCCTCCACCGGAGTAAACAGGGTAAGCCCATTATAGGCACGGCGGGAATCGTAATACATAACACCCTTTAGGCTTGTTCTGGCATAACTCATCTAATTTCTCTTCTGTTTAGTGAAAAGTAAATTTATCAAAATAGACAGGGCTTGATATCCGAATTAAAGGCACCTGGTCCCCAGAGCTTATTTTCCCAGAAATACCGCCCCAGACTTAAATCCTTACCCCGAAGCCCGGGGTAGTCCGCATCATAGAAATGGGCACGCCAGACCATATTGGTGAAGCGGTGGAACGTATAGCGGTAGAACGGGTTAACATACTCCCAGACGATTTCACCGTTCGGCGTTACCTGAAACATCCGTCCCTTGTCAGTCTCCATTATCAGGGTATTACCGTTGGCAAGACGCTGGTTACCCCCGGAGTGAGCCGTGTAGAAGTCCGAGGGTGGACTCGCCTTGTATTCCCAGACTAGCTTATTCGTTTTGGGGTCAATCTCTATTGAGCGGGAGTAACTCGGCTTATATTCATGGCGGTGTGAGCCATTATCAAAGATGAGGATATTGCCGTTTTCAAGTTCGCGGCAGTCATGCTGATGCGCCAGCCCTCCCTGGCCATAACGCCCGATAACTTTCCCAGTTTTATAATCAATCTTCAACGCTGTGGAGATGTAACGAGCACTTAATAGAATATTGCCGTCCCGCAAGAACCAGACTGAATTTAAATAGGGCCACTGTGAACGGTTCTCATAGGGGCAAATAACATCAATCTCCGGTTCAAGGTGCTTATAGGCACGCCACTCCCAGACACGGTTACCATCACGGTCAATCTCTATCAGGCTATCGCCCCATATCTTACCTCTAAGTTCGCTACTCGGGCGGCCACCCTTAACTTTGGCCGCGATTTCGTCCGGTATGATTCCTGCTGGTTCCCATGAGATATAAAGGATATGTCCGTTTTCCATGGGGAAGAAATCATGGCCCTGATAGGGCACCTCCGCCTTCCAGACCAGATTGCCATCCCAGTCAAGTTCCAAAAACATTCCGCCCAGTCCGGAAAACTCCTCTGACAGCCCCAGTTCCTCGGCAGACTTAACCTGTCCGGCATAAAGTAGATTGCCATTGGGCAAAAGCACCCCATGAAGCCCGGGGACATAGGGCATCTGCCAGCGGTTTAAAAAATTGCCCTCCATATCAATCAGCCAGACGTCTCTGCCGCCAAGGGGAGCAAAAAGGATATAACCTTGGTGGGCCTTGGCAGGATTATAGAAGGTAACCCCTTTCTTCGCTGTCTTAACAATACTCATCTTTAAGCTCTCTTGACCTTGACCATCTCCGCCAAAATGCTTACCGCAATCTCCTGCGGGGTTTCAGCACCAATTTCAAGACCAATCGGGGCGTGAACCCTATCCAGCTTTTTTCGGGTTACCCCCTTCTTAAGCAGGTGCTCATAAAGTTCTTTCACCTTCTTTTTACTGCCAATCATCCCGATATACTTGGCTTCAGTGCCAAGAGCAAGATGCAGGCACTGTTCATCAAAACTATGCCCCGGGGTGCAGATTACGATATAACTGTCTTTATCTATATTCAATTTGGAAAAGGCTTGAGCATATTCCTCTACTATCAACAAATCGGCATCAGGGAACCTCTGAGTATTGTTATATTCAGCCCGGGGGTCAATAACTACAAGGCGCAGCCCGAGCATTTTCCCCACCCTAGCTGTGCTCTGTGCAATGTGTCCGGCACCGAAGAGGTAGAGTGTCTGCGCCGGCAAGATTGGCTCCAGGAAGATATCCATCCTCCCCCCGCAAATTGCCGCCTCAGGGTTCTCCCCACCAGAGAGGTCAAGGTGTAGTATCTCTGGCTCACCTGAACTTATCACTTGAGCAGCCTTCTTCAGGGTTTGTTTTTCCACAATTCCCCCGCCTACAGTGCCAACAAAGGTGCCATCCTTCCTGATGAGCATCTTGGCTCCAGCTTTCCTCGGAGCAGAACCATGACTTGAAGTAACTGTAGCCAGCACCGCCGGTTCCCCTTTTGAAAGTATGTTAACCAACTCCTGATAAATCTCTAACATTTTGGCTCCCAATTCAAATAATTAACCGCATCTAGCTTGTCCAGTTAAACGTAAGAGATACAGTCAACGCAGACCCAGGGGAGTTCTCCTCGGCACACCATTATATGCGGTTCGTTAGGTGGGACGAATACCACCAGCCCTTCTTTTACTTCGAACTCACCCTCTTCGGTGAGAAGTGCTCCTTGTCCGCAGATACTAAAGGTCTGGTGCTCCCAGGGGTGAGTATGCAGGGGTGGGTCAGGTCTATCACCCGGCAGGAGTACATGATAGCGCATGGTAAAGGACGCCCCGTCCTCCTTGGTAAAGAACGGGATGAGAATAAAGTGGGGCTTTAGCGGCGACCCACTCGGAGTAGTCCACTGCCGTTTTAACTGGTGATAATCTACTATCTTCATTGTGTCTCCCTTCTGAAATATTTACTTAACTTTGACCAGAATCATAATATCACCTGGCTCGCCATCAGTTAACTGACAGGCATTTTTCAGCCTTAGCCTCCCGCCGTTCTTTATACCGGCGGGGATTTTCACCTTCAACCTCTTGCCTCTTCTCACCAAGTCTTTTTCCAGCCCTTGAACTGCCTGCTCACTAGTAATAATTATCTCATAGCTTATAGACTGACTTTTAGGACGTTTGGGCTGGCCAAATATCTCCTCCAGATTAATGCCCCCTGGGGTCTCAAATCTTACCCCTCCCGGACCACCAAAACCTCGGCTGAATATCTTGAATGAAAAGTGCCTGCCTTTGAGGGCATCACCAAAAATATCATCCAGAAAGTCAAACCTGAGCCCTGAACCACTGAAATCCCTCATCAGGTCCTCAAAGGTAGTCCGGGTAAAAGGACTGCCAAAGATATCTCCAACACCGCCCACGGTACCGAACTGGTCATACTGCCTTCTTTTTCCCGGGTCACCCAAAACGCCGAAGGCCTCGTTAATTTCTTTAAACTTATCGTTTGCCCATTTCTCCCGGCCCGGGTTACGGTCAGGATGATACTCCATCGCCAGGCGGCGATAAGTCTTCTTAATCTCTGCCTCAGAGGCATTTCTCGGCACCCCTAGAATCTGGTAATAGTCCTTAGCCATAAATGCTTACCTAGCCCTTGCCAGTAATAATTATAGCACGCCAGCCACACCCATTTTAAAATACCGAGACTAAACTTGCCCCAAGCAAGCCAAAGAGGGTAAAATTTTAAGGTAAGATGGCAGAAGAACTGGCAAGGATAGCAAAACCCCGAGCAGAGAGGTTCAAGGGTAAGAGAATACTGTATATGGTGCCTCTTTTATTTTCCTCGGAGGACTCCCCCCAGAAATACATGGAAAAGTTTAAACTCTACTGGAAGCAGGTAGAAGAACACGTAACTAATCTGGAGTTGAAAATAGGGGAGGTCAAACGAGTTTATCATGAGTCAATCACCTCAGGCGGTGAAGATGGACTCAAGGTAATGGAAAAACTGAACCCATCTAGTTACCAAATTGTCAAAGGAAAGTGCCAGGCTGGGGCTGAGCTTGAGGCAACTGAGGATAAAGAACTGGCTGATGAGTGCATGGATTGGGAAAGGCACCTACTTATGGGATTCTTCAGCCAGAAGGTTGCCCAAACAGTCATAGATTCCTACACGCAGGCACTGGGGAAGAGATATGAGCACATTAGCCGACGGATAGATGAAACCCTTAAAGATAACGAGGCGGCGATACTTTTTATCCGTGAAGGACATATGGTGCAGTTTTCTCAGGACATAGAGGTCTTCAGTGTAGCTCCACCGGCACTAGATGAAATTCACCGCTGGCTGCGTGAGCGTCCGCCAAAAGAGAAGAAGAGAAAATAAAGGTTTGGAGGTTAGAGATTTAACAAGAGAGAACAACAGCAAAAACGGAGATAAGTTCATCCTTTTAGCTGTGCGCTCACCGGCTAATCTAAATCTGGCGTTTGCCCCACTTGGTCGCAGTCAGGTTTTCCTCGGAGAGATAGAGCTTGCCCTCTGGAGTCATTTGGACAATATTAGCGTTGATTAGAAGTTGCAAGGCACGGGGTTTGTAGTCGCGCGGCTTCCACATCTTATCCATCAAAGTTTGGGAGGTAAACCCCAACTCTTCCATTGTCCTGGCGTTACTGGCACCAAGGGCATTGTGTTGCCTAAAAAGCTTGATTACACTGGGGATAGTGCGCCTTACCATAAATTGAGGGAGTACAATTATTCCTGCTAGCAATACAACCGCCACCAAGAATAGCACCAGGACATCATCCATATTACTCCCCCGAAGTAACTCAAATTAGTCATCCAACACCTTCACTATAAGTGGTTCTATGGTCGTTGTCAACCTCCACAGGCGTGTTGACAATTGCCTAAGTAGTAGCTAAATTAAAGCCTAACTATAACCACAAAAGTAATATATGGCAAAGTGCATGAGCAACGCTGTAAGTAAAAGGGCAACACTGCTTGTGGCTGCGATGGCTTCCTTCCTGGTACCCTTCATGGGGTCCTCGGTCAATATTGCCCTGCCCACAATTGGGAAAGAGTTCACCATGGACGCCGTCTTGCTGGGCTGGGTGGCTACTTCATATCTGCTAGCGGCAGCGGTGTTTCTGGTCCCTTTTGGCAGGCTAGCCGACATCTATGGAAGGAAGAAGATTTTTAGCTGCGGCATGCTCATCTTCACTGTTTCATCTCTGCTTTCGGCGGTTTCTCCTTCCGTTATGGCGCTTATCTCTTTCCGGATTCTGCAGGGGATTGGTAGTGCCATGATATTTGGCACCGGAATCGCAATCCTAACCTCGGTATATCCTGCCCAAGAAAGAGGCAAAGCCTTGGGCATAAATGTGGCTGCGGTATATTTAGGACTTTCCCTAAGGCCCTTTTTGGGTGGCTTCCTCACCCAGTACTTGGGTTGGCGGAGTATATTCTTCATAAATGTACCCCTGGGATTAATAGTAATTGCCCTTGTTTTCTGGAAATTAAAAGGGGAGTGGCTTGAAGCCAAGGGAGAGAAGTTTGACCTTACTGGCTCCCTCCTCTACGGCGCCTCGCTGGTCGCCATAATGTATGGTTTTTCTTTGCTGCCGGCTATGCTGGGGGCATGGTTAATCCTACTCGGTGCCTTAGGGATTGTGGCTTTTGTCAAGTGGCAAATGAAGATAAAAAGTCCGCTTTTGAACATGAGTCTCTTCAGCAAGAACAAGGTCTTCGCTTTCTCCAACCTAGCGGCACTGGTCAATTACAGTGCCACTTTTGCCGTCGGTTTTCTCCTAAGCCTTCACCTTCAGTACCTAAAAGGATTTCCTCCTCAGACTGCCGGTTTGATTCTGGTCTCCCAACCCACGGTGCAGGCTATTCTTTCACCGTTTGCTGGCAGGCTATCCGATAGGATTGAACCACGAATAGTTGCCTCAATCGGGATGGCACTTACCTGCATCGGACTTACCCTTTTGAGTTTTATAAATGAAAAAACGACTTTACCGTTCATTGTAGGCGGTTTGATTCTCCTTGGTTTTGGCTTTGCCTTTTTCTCATCACCCAATACCAACGCCGTGATGAGTTCTGTGGGAAAGAAGTTTTATGGAGTAGCCTCAGCAACACTGGGAACAATGCGACTGACCGGGCAGATGCTCAGTATGGGTGTGGTGATGTTGATATTTGCCGTCTATATCGGGAGAGTCCAAATTACAGCCGAATACTATCCGCTTTTATTGCAGAGTGAGCAAGTGGCACTGCTCATCTTCGCCATTCTTTGTTTTGGGGGTATATTTGCCTCGCTTGCCAGAGGCAGACTACACTCCAGTAAATAGCACCCAGCGAAAGAACAGATACCTCCCGCCATTGCTATATGCTATACTCATTTGGGATTGAAAATAAATAAATAGAGGAAGGCGATAGTGAATACGCGAGAACATTACGTAGCCATAATGACCTTTCAAGAGACGGAACGAACCCTTCTCTGGGAATTTGGTTACTGGGCTCGGACGCTCCAGCGCTGGTATAAGGAGGGGTTACCCCTAATTAAGGGGCTTCCGGAGGAGGTTCAAGGTGGCACCAGCGTTTATGCGGAGTGTGCTGGTGTGCGTATAGGGCAGCACGCCGCTCATGATGCCCATGATTATTTTGGAATGGACCCTGCTCTGGTGAGGGTGCCTTTGAATACTGTGGCCTATCCTCCCTTTGAGCAAAAAATCATTGAGGACCACGGTGATTGGTATATCTGGCAAGACCCGGATGGCTGCTTACGCAAGGACTTAAAAGATAAAAGTACCCTACCGTCTATCGTCGGCACACCAGTAAAGACCAGAGAGGACTGGGAACGCTACAAGGCGGAGAGGCTCAAACCTACTCTAGATGGCAGGTTACCCAGCAATTGGTCTCAACTGGTGGAGGAATACAAGAGGAGAGATTACCCACTGGGGCTTGGTCAAAATCAGGGCTTCTTTGGTACACCCCGCTTTTTACTGGGTGAGGTAGAAGTGCTCACCAAGTATTATGATGACCCTGAAATGATGAAGGATATGAACAATTATCTGGCTGATTTTTGGATCGCCCTTTTTGATGGTGTGCTCAGAGAGGTAGATGTGGATGCTGTTTTTATCTGGGAGGACATGTGTTACAAAGGGGGTCCTTTAATCTCACCCGACACGTTTCGGGAGTTTGTCCTGCCCGGTTACCAGAAGCTGACCAGCTTCTTAAGGGAATGCGGAGTGAAGATTATTAATGTGGACTCTGATGGCAACGTTTGGAAGTTAATCCCCCTATGGCTTGAGGGAGGCATAACAGGACTTTATCCCTTTGAGGTAGCAGCCGGTATGGATATTGTGGAGGTAAGACAGGCCTTTCCCAAGTTAGGCATTATTGGTGGTATTGATAAGAGGGCAGTTGCCCAGGGCAAGGAAGCCATTGACCAGGAGTTGGAAAGTAAGGTCCCCTCTATGCTAAAGCATGGTGGCTATATACCTACCATTGACCACCATGCATCCCCAGATATAAGTTTTGAGAACTTTAAGTATTACCGGCAGAAATTGGAGCAGATTGTAAGAAGGTTCAGCCAAGCCTGGGACAGAGATTGAAGAGACTGCTTCAACCACCGGCTCATTACTCAATCAACCTATCGGCTCCTCAGTCGCATATACATCACTGTCACTGCGGCTATAACCGCCAGCACCACCAAAGCACCAACCCATCTCCAGAGCGCCGGCGTTAACACCGTCGCCCTGAGGTCAAAAGTAGCACCGTATCGGCTGCTTATCGCCCCCACGTCAAGTATATAGTCACCGGCGATGGTCTCCTTGGTCGGTATTACTATGATATCCACCTCTTGGGTAGATCCAGGCTTCAAGTTTTCTATCTTATCCGGCTTAAATTTCACCACCCAGTATTCTGGCGCTCCAGCAACAATAGCGATTTTGTCAATTGTGGCGGTACCGGTATTCATTACCGACGCCGCTATGTGATTTTCCTTACCAGCAGCGATATCGGCATTAAGTCGCCCGGACTTGGTAGAGAAAGCAAAACGGTACAGGTCAGTTACCACTGCCTTGAGCTCAATAGAAGCTTTGACGTTGCCTGAACTCGCTGTCAGAGTAATTAGGTATTCACCGGGCTCCGGAAGTTCCCCCTTGACCGGTTCAAGTATGACCCTGACCGCATACGGTGGTTTCTTCCCCGGTTGCAACCGAATCTGTGTTATGTCTATCCTCTTAATGATAGGCCTAATCGATACCGTCCAGCGAGGGAGTTGTGTTGCCGAGAGGTTGAAGGTCTTGGTTTCAGTGCCTTCGTATCTCAGCTCAATCTCATATCTGAAACTCTTGCCAGATATATCATTCAGGATGGTATAGGGGGTATAAAACTCAAGTCTCTCTCCAGCCGGAGGTTGCTGCTTCTGAAGCGGCAATACTGCTGACCCGTTATCATCCTCAACCGCCAGCACTACTTCGGCTCCAATCAAGCTACCAAATACAGCACCAAGTAAAGCCAAACAGGTAAAAACACCAACTGCTTTAGACTTAGACATAAGTTATCCTTCCCTTTC
>Ga0114920_10000535_pt1 | contig 16465 bp, 14 predicted proteins | sample ChitaG_FD_88683 | JGI IMG/M metagenome (GOLD analysis project Ga0114920, IMG submission 88683) | Deep subsurface microbial communities from South Pacific Ocean to uncover new lineages of life (NeLLi) - Chile_00310 metaG | ecosystem: Environmental > Aquatic > Marine > Oceanic > Sediment ... | reverse complement strand
GCGGGAATCCAGAAGCACCGAAGTAGCCAGAAATACTGGATTCCCACATTCGTGGGAATGACGAGTGCCTGATACGATATTTCACGCATGACACGACACTAGCTGTTTGGGGATTAAATCATCAGAGGGAGAATCATGAAGTACCCACAGCTAGTAAAACTGTTATCTTTTTTGTTGGAATGGGTTAAAGGTTTCTGTTTTTGAATACTCCTGGGGAAGGTCATAAGTTCCTGCTGGAGCATCTTTTTTTTCGACAGAGACAACTTCTTCTTGATATTTTGTCTCTGTGCCCATCATTGTCATCGAAAATAGAGTAAGTACAGGATAGCCTTCTATTTTTTTAAATTCTTCCGCAAAACCTTTAAACATTGGCTGCAGACCGAGAAATTCAGTGTAGAATTTTTCATAGAGCTTTAAATCGATTCCCAGGTCCTTTGAGACCCACATTTCCATTTTCATCGGCATGTTCATTCCCATCATCGAGATGCCAATTTCCACTATGTATTTTTTACAATTCCAGTCTTTAATTTTTTTTGTCTCGTTTGTTTCAGTCACCTTTGGTGTGACTTGCATCATTTGCATCATTTGTTTCGCTTCAGCAGGGAGCATTTTTTCCAGGTCGATAGGTAAATCTATTTCAGAATAAGTCTTTTGGGTATGATCGATTACGTAGATTTTGTTAAGGTCAAGACGAATAATTGTCGTTTTATTTTCTCCTTCATCCTCTCTCATTTTTTCTTTTGCCATCCAGGTGGCTCCTTCTTCGTCTTTAGCTGGTTGAGTCTGGCCCATTATGGTCACTGCATCGGTGTGTTTGATTTTTTTGATGTAAATGTCGGCTTTTGCTTGAGTGGGGCAGAGGATGATAGAAAATACAAAGACAAGTGCTGTGAACCAAAAAAATAGTTTTTTCTTCATGTAAATTTCCTCCTAAAAAAACTTTTATATAATTTATCTTATTTTTCTTTTAAAGGCAAATTTTTTTGGAATTTTTGAGAGCGAAGAAGGAAAAAATTAAATAGGGCCAGAATAATCAAGAAGCTAATAATGGCCGTCCACATTGTTTTTTCGCTGAAAGAGAGAAAAAAACCGAATCTGAGGTGGCTTGAATACCAGGCGCTTTTATTGATGTAAGATTCTATGTGCTTGGATTGTCCTTTTTCCCAATTGCTTGAGGATTTCTGGAGAGTTTGGCCAAAATATTTTTCCAGAATAAGGTTTTCTTTGTATGCTCTAAAAAAGAATTTCTTTTTTGTATTTTCATCTTCTGCTTTTTGAGCTTCTTTGAAATTTTTATCTCTGATGTCAAGATGAGTCCTAAGCTCGCAGAGAAAAGTGTATATTAGGGGATGAAAGTGGCGTATGAATTCCTTGTAATCCCTATTTTTCCATTCCTTTATTGTTTGTGCGTTTTGGAGAAAATTTTCTCTATCTTCGCTTTTTAATTCATCAATAGTAAGGAGTGAATAAAAATTCCCTATATCTGAGTCAACATGCTTCTTCCTGAATTTGTTCATCGGCTCCTCTTTTTGAACGGAAGAGAGAGCTGGAAAGATTTTTGTATATGAAGAGATTCTCTTGGGAGTGTTGGATAAGCAGAGGCCGAGAAGAACAATGTTTATGCTTAAAAGGAGAGATAGAGTTTTGAATGATTTTGCCTTTATTTTCGGAAATATTTCCCTCGGCTGTATTCCTTTCCATAGGCCAATCTGAAAGAGACCGCTCGAGAGGGCGTTAAGGCCTACATCTCGGATATCCCAAAGGCGGAGAGGCACTATCCATTGGAGAATTTCATCAAAAATACCGACAAGAGAGCCGGAAAGGAAAGCAATGAAGTAGATGCACCTGTTGTTTATGTGGAATCTTAAAGCCCCGAAGAGAAAAAATCCAAGGAGTCCATACTCTAAAAAATGGACAGCTTCCACTGGCACTTTCCACAGCTTGAGAGTGAAATATATATAAAGGATTGCTACAGCTAAGAGCCAGAAGTAGTTTGAAAACGATCGAATTTTGAGTCGAAAAAATAGAACAAAAAGGAGTACAAGAAGTGTTCCGCCAGTGATAAAAAGCGTAGCATAACCAAACAGAGAATCTCCCCAATGAGTGGATACAAAGATCGAAATTGCGCGGGCAAAAGGGATAATCAGGAAAATACCTAGAATACAGAGGAAAACCAAAAACCAGGATAAGAAGATTATTATCCGCCTTTTACCCTGGGGATTCCTCAAAATAAGTCCTTTTATATCCTCGCGCTAAAAAAGGTCATTTTTTTCTTTGTTTTGAGATGATAATATAAAAATGATTCTATGACAAACTTCTATTATTTTATCCTCAAGTTTTTAGTTTTAAGAGTCCAGAACCAGTTTGAATATATTGGAGGTGACCAAAATGAAAGTGAGTAAAAAAGTGTTAAAGCTTATTTCTTTGGAACAAAAAATAGCCATGATTACAGGAGCCGCTTCAGGCATTGGCTTAGCCACAGCAAGACGATTAGCAGAGGCAGGTGCAAATGTGGCAATGCTTGACATCGACGAAATCAGTGGAAAAGAGGCTGTGAGAGAAGTCAGGAAAATTGGAGGGCAAGCAAAGTTCTACAGATGTGATGTCACCTCAAATTCTGATTGCAAAAAAACAGCAGAAGATGTTTATAAAGAATTTGGCAAAATTGATATTCTTTTTAATAATGCAGGAGTGATTAAGCGCAAGAATGCAGTTGATTTGAGCGAAGAAGAATGGGATTTAGTCTTGAATGTCAATTTAAAAGCCGTATATTTACTATCTCATCATGTTATCCCTTATATGATAAGAAATGGCGGAGGAGGGATCATAAATACTGGTTCAGGATGGGGATTAAGAGGAGGTGCTGATGCGGCTGCCTATTGTACCGCTAAAGGGGGTGTCGTTAATCTTACTCGTGCAATGGCTATCGATTTTGGGAAACAAAACATACGGGTGAATTGTGTCTGTCCAGGAGATACAGACACACCGCTTTTGCATGAGGAAGCTCTTCAATTAGGAAAAGATGTGAAAGAATTTATGAGGAAAGCAGCGGAGCGGCCTCTGCAGCGAGTGGGAGTACCAGATGATATTGCCAATGCTGTCCTTTATCTCGCAAGCGATATGTCCAGTTGGGTAACAGGAGCGATATTAGTCGTTGATGGCGGTGGTTTGGCTTAAATATTATTGAGAGGAACACAGCGATGCGGAAATCTCATTGGTTTATTTAATTCTGGATCATCTCCCAAAAAGTTGAAAAATAATATAAGAGACATATAATTAAGCTGTCATTCCCGCGAAGCCTGTGCCTGCGAAGTCTGTACTTGCGAAGCTTGTGCCCGCGGAGGCGGGTAGCATAGTAGCGGGTAGCGGGAATCCAGAAATATGTTTGTCATTCCCGCAGAAGCGGGAATCCAGAAATAAGAAAAAGTTTAATGGGAGATGAACCTTAATTTTTTACTTTGTCTAGGGAGGTATTTATGAGAAATAAGAAAAAACCATCTCATCCGTATATTCCAAATTCTGCCTCTGAAACAAAAGCGAAGATGCTAAAAGAAATAGGGATTAAGGATATTGATGAGTTATACAGCGATATTCCACAGAATTTAAGGTTTAAAGGAAAAATGAATTTGCCAGATCCCTTACTGTCCGAATACGCTTTGGAGCGTCATGTTAAAGGCATTCTCTCTCAGAATCAAACATGTGAGGAGAACATAAGTTTTTTAGGCGGAGGCTGCTGGTTTCACTATGTTCCAGCCATCTGTGATGAAATCAATCATCGTTCAGAATTTTTAACAGCCTATGGTGGAGAGCCTTACGAAGATCATGGAAGATTCCAAGCTCTTTTTGAATATCAAAGCTTAATGGCTGAAATGGTAGATATGGATGTGGTGAATGTGCCGACATACGACTGGAGCCAGGCGGCAAGCACCTCTCTTCGGATGGTCGCCAGAATTACAAAACGGAATGAAATCATTATTGCAGATACCGTATCACCCGACAGACTTTTGGTCATTCAAAATTATTGTCGACCTGTGAATACAATCAAAATGATTAACCATTCCAATGAAACAGGTTTAATGGATCTCGATGATTTAAAATCAAAAATTTCTTCTTCCACGGCAGGCGTTTATTTCGAAAATCCGTCTTATCTGGGATTTGTCGAAACTCAGGGGAGGGCAATATCAGAAATAGCCCATGAAATGGGAGCATTAAGTGTTGTGGGTGTGGATCCTATATCTTTAGGAATAATCGTTCCTCCAAGCCATTATGGAGCCGATATAGTATGCGGTGATATTCAACCCCTTGGAATTCATATGAACTACGGGGGCGGCCTTGGAGGATTTATCGCCACTCGAGATGATGAAAAATTTGTTATGGAATATCCCTCTCGGCTCTTTGGGATCACAGAAACTTCTGTCGAAGGGGAATATGGTTTTGGCGATGTTGCCTATGAAAGAACATCTTTTGCTGAAAGGGAAGAAGGTAAAGAATTTATTGGAACCTGTGCTGCTTTATGGGGTATTACCGCTGGTGTTTATCTGGCCCTTATGGGCCCAAAGGGAATCCAAGAACTGGGAAAGCATATTATCCAGAAATCTCGATATGCCATGATGAAACTCTCAGAAATTAAAGGAGTTAAGGCTCCTCTCTTTAAATCACACCATTTTAAGGAATTTGTTGTTGATTTTAATGGCACTGGAAAGACTGTTGGGGAGATTAATAAAGCCTTAAGGGAACATCAAATCTTTGGCGGAAAAGATCTTTCAAAGGAATTCCCTGAATTAGGAAATTGCGCCTTGTATTGTGTTACAGAGGTGCACACCAAGGAAGATATAGATATTTTAGTTCAGGCATTGAAAAATTTTTTGTAATAATGAAATAAATCTTGAGAGGAAAGGAGATAGACCATGGAAATTAAGGAAAAAAATAAATTGAGAGATTTTCATCAAGCGAAATGGGATGAACCCATCATTTTCGAATTAAACACTGAGGGGGAGAGAGGAATTCTCATCCCCGAGCTCGAAAGAGAAATTGAAAAATGCGTTGGCGATGGAATATCTGAATTGCCTGAAAATATGGTCAGGAAAAAACCTCCTGCTCTTCCAGAAATATCTCAGATGAGAGTCCTCAAGCATTACCTTCGCCTATCTCAACAATGTTTAGGAGCGGATTTTAATGTCGATATTGGACAGGGAACCTGTACCATGAAGTACAGCCCAAAGATTAACGATGTTTTAGCCTCCTCTCCCAAAGTCACAAAGCTTCACCCTTTCCAGGATGAAAGCACAGTTCAAGGAGCCCTGGAAATAATGTATCGACTGGATATGTTTTTAAGAGAAATATCTGGATTGAGCCGATTTTCTTTCCAGCCAGGTGGGGGATCTTCTGCCATCTTCGCCATGGCTTCCATTATGTTTGCCTATTTTCAATCCCGCGGGGAGGCAGAGGAGAGAAATGAAATAATCACTACGATTTTTTCCCATCCCTCGGATGCTGCTGCTGCGGCAGTAAAAGGCTATAAAGTGATTACAATTTATCCAGACGAGGCGGGACTCCCAGAAGCTGAAGCTCTTCGAAAAGCAGTTTCCTCTCGGACTGCCGGCTTATTGATAACTAATCCCGAAGATACGGGAATTTTCAATCCCAACATAATCGAATTTACAAAAGTCATTCATGATATCGGAGGATTATGTGGTTATGACCAGGCCAATGCCAATGGAATATTAGGAATTACACGGGCTAAGGAAGCAGGATTTGACTTTTGTTTTTTTAATCTTCATAAGACATTTTCCTCTCCCCACGGATGTGGGGGACCTGCTACAGGAGCCCTCGGAGTAACAGATGAACTTGTTCCTTTTTTGCCTGTCCCCATTGTCGATTTTGACGATAAGAAATACTTTTTGAATTATGACCTTACCCATACGATAGGAAAGGTGAGAGGATTCTTTGGAGTTTTTCCCGCTATTTTAAGAGCTTATTCCTGGATAATGAGCTTGGGAGCCGAAGGACTTAAAGAAGTGGCCCAAGTCGCTGTGCTGAACAACAATTATATATTGAAAAAGATAAAGGAACTTAAAGGATCGAGCGTTTCTTTTCCAATGACAGAGCGGCGAATAGAGCAGGTCAGGTATAGTTGGGAAAAATTGACTAAAGAGACAGGAGTGACAACAGAGGATGTGACAAACAGGATGGCTGATTTTGGGTTCCATTTATGGTCAAGCCATCATCCCTGGATTGTACCAGAGCCGTTTACAATTGAGCCCACTGAGTCCTACTCAAAAAATGAGCTTGATGAATATATGGCTGGATTGGAAAAAATAGTTGAAGAAGCTTATGAAAATCCGGAAAAAGTGAAAAATTCTCCTTATAACAGTGTCGTCCACAAGATTGACCACAGCACACTGGATGATCCCAAAAAATGGGCCATCACCTGGAGAATGTACTTGAAAAAACACAGAAAAAAGAGTTAAAAATAGGAAACTCAAAGGATTTTATGCATGAGTTTGGGAATCTTGGCTCTTCTTGCTCTTTTGCCGATTATTTCTGTATTCGGATTTATCGTTCTTCTTAGATGGCCTGCAACAAGAGCTATGCCTGTTGCTTATCTAATAACTTGCCTATTAGCTCTTATTGTTTGGAAAGTCCCTTTTCCTCAGGTGGCTGCCGCTTCTATAGATGGCCTGGTTACAGCGGCCTCGATTCTTTATATTGTCTTGGGTGCCATTCTTCTCCTGAATCTTCTACAGGAAAACGGTGCTATTCTGACTATTCGACACAGTATGTTTCGTGTTTCACCGGATCGCCGCGTTCAGGCTATTATCATTGCCTTCCTGTTCGGCTCTTTCATCGAAGGTTCTGCTGGATTTGGGACTCCTGCTGCAGTGGCGGCCCCGATATTAGTAGCCATCGGCTTTCCCGCAATGGCGGCTGTTATGGTCGCCTTGATTATCCAGAGCACTCCTGTTTCTTTTGGAGCGGTTGGAACTCCAATCCTCATTGGCGTCAATACAGGGCTGAGCGGACAAGTGGAAGTCACAAATTATCTTAACGCACATAATCTAGATTTTGCTCCTTATTTGAATTCAATCGGCGGCAAAGTGGCTCTTATCCACGGAATAACCGGAACTCTTATTCCCATAATCCTCGTAGTTATGATGACCCGGTTTTTCGGCCAGAAGAGAAGCTGGAAAGAGGGCCTTTCTATTTTCCCTTTTGCCCTCTTTGTTGGTTTCTGTTTTACTATTCCTTACACACTGACCGGAGTTTTCCTGGGACCAGAGTTTCCTTCTCTTGTGGGGTCTCTTTTTGGGCTTGCGATTGTTATTCCCCTGGCAAAAGGAGGATTTCTTCTCCCAAAGGACGTCTGGGATTTCCCTCCCAAGGAAAAATGGCCTCGGGATTGGGTGGGCCATACCCTCGGGGAAAGGAATGAGGACCAGATTGGAGCCAGTCTTCGTATTTCCAATTTCTCAATTTTTAAAGCTTGGGTTCCTTATTTGATGGTTGCTTTACTTCTACTTCTCACTCGCCTCTGGTCTCCTTTGAAGAATAGCTTGGCTTCAGTTTCGATACAGTGGAAGCATATTTTTAAGACCTCTGTCAGTACGAGCTTTCAACCCCTGTATTTGCCTGGTTTTTTATTTATAATCGTGGTGGTTCTGACTATTTTTATTCATAAAATGTCGAAAAAACAAGTTGCCAAGGCTGCAACTCGTTCCTTGAGTGCTCTTCTGGGCCCCACAATTGCTCTGGGGTTTGCAGTGCCGATGGTCAAGGTTTTTATTAATACCGGAGTTTTAGGAGGGTTGGATAAGATGCCTGTCATTTTGGCCACAGGAGCCGCAGCATTGGTCGGAAAAGGTTGGACGGTTTTTTCTGCTGTTATAGGAGCAATGGGTGCTTTTGTCGCTGGAAGTAATACATTTTCCAATATGATGTTTTCCCTTTTTCAGTTTGCCACAGCCCTCAAGATTGGAGCTGTTCCGGGAGTTATCGTCGCTCTTCAAGCCGTAGGAGGTGCTGCCGGGAATATGATTTGCGTTCACAACGTTGTTGCTGCTTCGGCAGTAGTGGGCCTTCTGGGAAGAGAAGGTTTGCTCATCCGCAAAACATTGATCCCCATGACCTATTATCTTTTTGTGGCCGCAATCATAGGGATTGTCATGCTTCAGATTTTTAAAATCTAACACCTTTAAGGAGGATTGGAATGAAAATCACACAGATCGATGTCTATCAGGTCCAGTATAAGCTCTTGGACCAGAAATACGCCTGGTCTAGAGGAAAAGAAGTTAGTTCCTTTCTCAGCACAATCATTAAGATTTCAAGCGATGAGGGACTTAAAGGATTTGCAGAGGTCTGCCCTTTAGGTTCATCCTACATGGAAGCCTATGCGGGAGGCGTGCCTTCGGGAATCAGAGAAATAGGGTTTCTCCTTATTGGACAGAATCCATGCCAGTTGAATGCGATTAACAGCATCATGGATAATGTTTTGGCCGGGCATACATATATCAAAGCGCCAATCGACATCGCATGTTGGGATATCCTGGGTCAAATGTCAGGAGTTCCTGTCTGCACCTTACTTGGCGGGCGTCATATGGACTCGTTCCCCCTTTACAGAGCGATTTCTCAAGGGACGCATGAAGAAATGGCAGATAGTGTGCTGCTTTACAGGTCTGAAGGATATCGTTGTTTCCAGCTTAAAGTCGGGGGTGATCCAGAAGAAGACATCAAACGCATACAATCGGTTTTGGAAGTCATTAAACCCAGAGATATTCTTGTGGCGGATGCAAATACAGGATGGACTACCCATAAAGCGATTCGTATTGTTAATGCTTTGGTAGGAAAGGATCTTTATATAGAACAGCCATGTCACAGCCTGGAGGAGTGCCTTGTCGTTCGGGAGCATACTCTTTTACCCATGGTCTTGGATGAAGTGATTAAAGATGTGGGTTCTTTTTTGGATGCTTTTAGGCAACGTGCTATGGATGTTGTCAATCTTAAAATTTCTCGATTAGGGGGCTTGACAAAAGCCAAACAGCTAAGAGATCTGTGTGAATCACTCGGAATAGCTATGACTCTAGAAGATAGCTGGGGAGGCGACATTACAACAGCCGCCATAACTCATCTTGTGGGGAGCACACGGCCAGAATTTTATTTTACTTCAACAGATTTTAACAGCTATATTGATTTGCATGTTGCTGAAGACGCGCCAAAGAGAAAGAATGGCCAGCTTGAAGTCCCGAAGTCCCCTGGGCTTGGTATCCATGTTGAGGAAAAGATGCTGGGCGACCCGATTTTGACAATAAAATAAACAAGGGAGATTTTGAAAAGATTAGGATTAATAGTAAACCCAATAGCTGGGATGGGGGGACGAGTGGGCCTTAAAGGAACGGATGGTTTAGAGATTCTGAAAAAGGCTAAAAGGCTTGGAGCAAAGCCAGTGGCTCATGAGAGAGCAAAAAAAGCCTTGAAAGAACTTGAATGTCTTAAAGATAGGATAGAAATAATCACTTGTTCAAATAAAATGGGGGAGGAGGTTGCTCGTCAATGTGGTTTTTCTCTAAGAGTTATGAAGACAGGAAAAGCTCCTTTGACCACTGCCTCAGATACTAAAAAGGCGGCAAAAGAGATGCTTTCTTTAAAGGTTGATCTTTTATTTTTTGCGGGTGGAGATGGGACGGCAAGAGATATATATGATGCTATTGGTGATTCGCTGGTGGTTTTAGGGATACCTTCTGGAGTTAAGATTCATTCAGCCGTGTATGCATGTAATCCGGCAGCTGCAGGAGAATTAGCCGCTTTATACTTCCAAGGGAAGGCGACTGAAGTTGGAGAAGCTGAAGTCATGGATATAGATGAAGAAAAGTTTAGAAGACAAATGTTATCGGCCAAATTGTATGGTTATTTAAGAATTCCTTTTAGAAAAAGATATCTGCAAAGAGTAAAAACTGGGAGTTCTGCTAATGAGAAATATTCTCAGGAAGCCATTGCTTTTGAGATTACAGAAAATCTCTCTGATGAATTTCGCTATATTATCGGGCCTGGAACAACAACCAGAGCAATAATGGAAAAGCTTGAATTAGATAATTCCTTACTTGGAATAGACCTATTTTATAAGAAAAGGCTTATCGGGAAAGATTTGAATGAGCGAAAATTGATGGAGAAAATTAAAGGGAAAAAAACGATATTGATTATTGCACCTATTGGCGGCCAGGGGTATATATTGGGGAGGGGGAATCAACAACTTAGCCCAGAAGTCATTAGATGTGTTGGAAAAGATAATATCTTCATCGTAGCCACCAAGAAAAAAATAAATTCATTATATGGCCAACCATTGTTAATCGATACAGGAGATGAAGAGACAGATAAGGAACTCAGTGGTTATTATAGGATTATAACAGGCTATCGAGAATCGATAATTTATAAGGTCTCATATTCTCCTGAATGAAATGATATGAGCAGGAGAGAGAATTGAGTTAGTTACTACATAGCTTATGAAGAAGTTATGGATTTTTTCTTCGTTAAAATAATGCAATTTCTCCGTTTTGCTTACCTTCATAAAAATTTGATTGAATATTTGTTTGAATAGACCTAAGATAAAAAACAAGATATAAAACAAGTTATTTTAAACCCAGAATATTGCCTTAAATTCATGAAGGAATAGGCAGTGCAAATAAAATATTTAACTGGATGTTTCTCCTGTATTAAATTCTAGATTTTATCCAAAAGTGACGGGATGTATGTAATATTTTTATCACACTGTTATTTTACTTCACCCCGCTTTTTTTTATAGAGCCAGTCAATTAAGCATATTTAGGCTATTCGTTTATAGCTAAAGATAGTTATGTCAAATCAGGGAGGAGGTGAGATAATGAAAAGAAGTGCAGTTTTAAGGAGTGTCATCTTCACAGGAACATTGTTTTTTTGCTGGGTAGTCTTCTTCGGAAGTCAGAGTTTTAGTCAACATGAGAAATTAAGAGTCAATGCCAATCGGATTAAGCAGCGAATCATGGAGCTTGCCGAGTTCGGCAATAACCAGCAAGGTGGAGTTAGCCGTGTCGCCTTCAGCGAAGCGAATATTCAAGGACGGAATTACATAGTCTCGCTGATGAAGGAAGCTGGTTTGAAGATCCAAATCGACGAGGCAGGAAACATCATTGGCCAAAGGAAAGGGAAAGAGCCCAAGCTTCCACCTATCCTATTTGGCTCCCACATTGATTCTGTCCCTAATGGAGGAAAATATGATGGGGCCTTAGGTGTTATAGGCGCAATCGAGTGTGTCCAAGTTCTTGATGAGAATGGAATTGTAACCCGCCATCCTCTGGAGGTCGTTGTCTTCACGGACGAAGAAGGTGGATTAGTGGGTAGTCGAGCCATGATCGGAGAGCTGACTCCAGAGGCGTTAGAGGTAGTAAGTCATAGCGGAAAAAAGGTCCGGGATGGAATTTCTGCTGTGGGAGGCAATCCGGATGAAATCTCTCTTGTTATGCGTCATAAGGGGGAAATCAAGGCTTTCATTGAAATTCACATTGAGCAGGGGAGTGTACTTGAGACAAAAAACATTGATATTGGAATTGTCGAGGGGATCGTGGGTATCAATTGGTGGGATGTATTAATAGAGGGTTTTTCAAACCACGCTGGTACGACACCAATGGACATGCGCCATGATGCCCTATTATCCGCTGCCCATTTAATCATAGCTGTAAACAGAGTGGCTACTGGCGTACCAGGAAGGCAAGTGGGGACAGTAGGACGAATTCAATGTGAGCCAGGCGCCCCAAATGTTATTCCTGGTCGGGTCGTCATGAGCCTTGAACTTCGCGATCTCTCTGCAAAAAAAATAAATACTCTTTACGAGAAAATACAGAAAGAAGCTAAAGCCATTGCAGAGAAGACAAAAACAAAAATCTCTTTTACTCCTATTGATGCCACAGCAGTCCCAGCTCCCACAGATCCACAAATCAGCAAGTTTATCGCAGAGGCTGCCCAAGAGCTGGGTCTGACTTCGATTCTAATGCCCAGTGGTGCAGGACATGATGCTCAAAACATAGCCCGCATTGCACCAACCGGGATGATCTTTGTCCCCAGTGTAGGAGGGATAAGTCATTCTCCGAAAGAGTATACTAGACCTGAAGATATGGCCAACGGAGCCAATGTGCTTTTGTTTACCATTCTTAAAATTGATTTGCAAAAAGGGAGCAAGCAAATTTTTTTTTGATTTCTTTTGACTTTTTATTTGAGATTTAATTATGATATAATATGGTTGCTGGCTGGAGAGGAATCCTCCTTAGCCCCGCTTCCTTTTCCTTTTCCAAACCTTGGCGCCTCTACAGTCAGCGCCACCACCCTGATTGTCTATTCATTATCAATTTTTTTACCTCGTCCATAAACATTTTTTTTAGATGAGGCATATAATAATTGTAGAAAGAAAATTTCATGAATGATAAGCAGCTTATAAGGAGCTGTCTTCAGGGAGATGTGGAGGAGTATAGAAAAATTGTGAATAAATACAATGGAAGAATCATGGCAATTGCAATAAATATTCTTGGCAATCGAGAAGACGCTGAAGATGCCTGCCAGGAAGCATTTATAAAAGCCTATAACCATTTGGGCAAGTATGATTTTAAGAAGAATTTTAACAGTTGGCTTTATGGCATAATATACAATCAGTGTCTTGATAAGTTAAGGAAAAGGCGACGTTTTTACATGTTTTTGAACAAGATAAAGAGGGAATCTTTCCAATTTACTAAGGGGCGAGCTTCAACCAATTCAATACATCACCCATTCCCCAAAAGAGTTTTAAAAAATCTAAGCCTCAAAGAAAGGGCTATTCTTTTCCTCTGGGCCGTTGAAGGCTATACCAGTGAAGAGATTGGGAGCGTATTAAAATGTTCTGCGAGTACAGCAAGGGTTCATCTTTTCAAAGCCCGAAAGAAAATAAAGGCTATTTTGGAGAAAGAGAATGTTTAGATGCAAGATTATTAATTTTTTCTTTATTATCTTTCCGCTAAAGATTTGGCAAGATTTTTTGCTTCGCCATCATATCCAGAAATGTATGGTATGTCAGAATAAGATGGCTAGTTTGGATGAAACAAAACCTTTGCTGATTCAGGAAAGCGAGATTGAAAAACTGGAAGTCCTATGGCCGGCAGTAAGGGCGGGATTAAGCGAAGGAAAAAGAAAAGAGCGGCTATTTTTCAGGCCTCGGTTGGGATGGGCAGTTGGGGTAGTCGGATTCCTCGTGGCCTTAATTGCCGGGATTTGGCTCTATTCCATTTTTACCCCTGACAGGAGACCTTCAAAAGAGATTCTAATCGAGCGATTTCAGATCAATTATATAAGGGTTGAGAACAAGCCAGCCCGAGCTTATATCTTTTGGCCTCATGATTCTAAAATGATCATTGTTTGGGCTGAAAAAAACATTTAAAGGAGAGTTTCTATGAACAGGAAAAAATTATCTTTAGTCTTGATTTTTTTACTGGGATTTTCTTTCTTTTCACTTCAAGCTTCTGTTACCCAGGATTTAAAGTTGAGGTTTTTTGAGGGAATTAGGGAAGGAATAGTTGAGCCGCCCCGATTTGTGACCTCTTCTTATTTACAGTCCACAGTGATAGCGAGCATCAAATCGAAATATTTATTGGCTGAAGAGCAAGAGCAGATAAAAAAAGTATTTAATCTAAAGGATGTGAGATTGATAACTGAAGCAGACTTAAGGTGGAACTCGAAAGATCCGGAAAAGATTTTTCATATCTTCCGTCTAGATAGCAAGGAATATATGGTTCTTATAACACCTCCCGATCGAACTCACAAGCGTCAATTCAAGGTTGAAGTTTTCGAGCAGAGTGAGAAAGGTAAAAGCAGTTTGCTGGACACAGAAATCATCCTTCCCAAGAACAACATTGCTGTGTTTGGATTCGAAGATATGCAGGGAAGGCCTTATTTTCTCTCCTTCCATATGCCAATACGTGGTGGAGTTGTTTCAGGCGTCCTGGGTGGGGTAGTAAGCAAAGAGGATGAAGATATTACCAAGGGGGCAGTGAGAGCAGTAGGGGAGATCAAGCCACCCCGCCTTATAAAAAAAGTAGATCCTATTTATCCAGAAGAGGCCAGAAAAGAACGCGTAGATGGTGTCGTAATCCTTGAAGCCACCACAGATATAAAAGGAAACGTTGCCAGAGTGAAGGTATTAAGAAGTAAAGATCCTCTATTGAATCAGGCATCTATTGATGCAATCAGACAGTGGAAATACGAACCCATGATAATTGAAGGAAAACCGCGTGGCGTTATCTTCACAGTGACAGTCAGATTTAAGCTCGAGGATAGAAAAACTGAAGAGTTTGAAAAGGGTGCAGTGAAAGCAGGAGAGGGAGAAGAGATCAAACCACCTAAGCTTTTGAAAAAAGTGGATCCCATTTATCCTGAAGAGGCTAAAAAGGCCGTGGTTCAAGGAGTTGTTATTCTTAAGGTTAGGGTTAATGAGGAAGGCTTTGTAGAACGAATCCTAGTGTTAAAGAGTGAAAGTTCATTGCTCAACGAAGCTGCCATAGATGCGGTTAAGCAGTGGAAATACGAACCTTTATACCTTAAAGGTAAGCCCACTCTAGTGGTTTTCGACGTCACAGTTTGGTTTAGACTCAAATAAAGAGATAAAGAAGAAGATTCCTCTCTGTTCAAGAGATTTTTCCGCTTTGTATTTTAAGAGAGGACCTAAGAATCTATTTTAAAGGTGAAGAGGGGGGACTCATTTTTGTGTAATCCAATTCAGACCCGAGTAAGCTATGAGGAATAAGAAAAATAACGAGAAGCAGGATCGATGCCCCTAAAACCCACCCTCTGGCAGGCCTTCCCTTCCGTCCGGCAATCACAGCCACTATCCAGCCTATCATGGCGATGAGTGTTTTGTTATCAGTTAAATCGAAGCCAAAAGGAAATCCTGTCCAGAGAGCGCCGAATGCAAATTTCTGGACTAAAGGGCCAAAAATCATTCCTCCAACAAACAGCAAGCCGGCGGCCCATAGGGCATATTTTCGAGGATTGCTCTTGCGGTCCAACGCTTCTAAGCCAGCTCTTGTGGAAAGCAAAATGGCCAAAAACATGATGATGATGTGAGGGATGAGGATGACAGGGGAGACATGGCCTCTAAAGCGGATAATCACCGATTGTTCGCCTGATAATGAAATTTCCTTGTCTAGGGTTTCAAGGAAGACTTTATATTCCAATTTTCCTGCCGGAGGCTGTTTAGGGAGAAGCCCGACCAGCAAATCCTCTTTTCTATCCAAGGGAATTTTAGTCCAGGAATCGGACGTTTTAAATCTCCTGTAGATTAAATAACCAGAAATTTCACGTTTTTGAACCTTTATTCCAAGTTCATAATCCTCGCTGTTTTCATGACTCCGAGCTAATCTATATGTTATTTGAGAATCATCGATCAAGGCTTTCCCTTGTATGGGATATGTAGGGCCTGTCAGTCGTTGGTAGACAGCTGAGAAGATCGTAATCAGGAAGGCGATAATCCAGAAGGCAACTTTTTTCATACCTTTCTCCTGCTGTTTAGGCTTCTGAAAATCGACTCAATATGGAGCTATATATTTAAGATGTTTACTCCGACTTTCCTCCATATATTACCATAAAATTTCAGTTTTAAGAATCCCAAATTATACCAAATTTATATATTTAATCAAATAGAATTTTGACTTCGAATGATAAAAGGAATGGCCTAAGGAGGGGAATACTGACGATTTTGGATGGTGGAAAAAAACTCTAGCCTAAGCTTATAGATATACGAAGCTTAACAAGGCTATTTTTTTATTCATTTATGGATGGTTATTGAGGGGAGGGATGAGATTCTTCAGAGCCTTCTTTCTCTTTTTTTTCCTTTTCCTCTTCTGGCTCAAACTCGATTCCCAATAATTTAGCTGCTCCTTCATAGATCTGCCTGAATGATTTTTTGGATTTCTGGAGTTCAGCCAAATTTTCTCTTATTTTCTGGATCTCTTTTTCCATCTGCCCGTCTATTTCTTCCAATTGTTTTTTTGCCTCTTCCATAGTTTTTCTGTAGAACTCTGCTTGTTCTTTAGTAAGAGCCATTACATACTCCTTGAGCAGGGATGGATATTTATCCTGTCTTTAAGTGATATAGTGATTTCCATTTCAGTTAAAAGAAAGAATTTTAGCCTCATTTCTTTTCTGTTTTTCTAAAAAATCCTTACTTCTATTTTTCTCGATAATCTATTAGAACGTCAATCACCTTTTGGGGTGATTTTACAGATTAGTTTTTCTAATCCTGATTTTATAATCAAAGGATTAGATTGATAGGAAGATATGCGAGATGGAAATCTGAATTTTCAGGATAAATAAGTAATATTTACTGGTTCTCTTCCATTTTGTGTGGGTAAAATACACAGGAATGGATGAAGCGACCTTGAAGAAAGGCTCAGGCTATATGGTTCCAAAACACGTTGCTTTT
>Ga0114920_10000534_pt1 | contig 16488 bp, 13 predicted proteins | sample ChitaG_FD_88683 | JGI IMG/M metagenome (GOLD analysis project Ga0114920, IMG submission 88683) | Deep subsurface microbial communities from South Pacific Ocean to uncover new lineages of life (NeLLi) - Chile_00310 metaG | ecosystem: Environmental > Aquatic > Marine > Oceanic > Sediment ... | reverse complement strand
TTTCGATTCGACAGATGATTGAGATTGCCAAGGCCCTTGTCTATGACGCTCGCATCATTGTCATGGACGAGCCCACAAGCACGCTCAATGATATTGAAGTCTCTCGACTGTGGGAGAGATGGCAACATCGTCATGAAAATAAAATCTAAGTCAAGTTTTAAACCAATCCAGAGAAAGCGATGGCTGTATTCACCGTTTATCCGAGCTTTTGCAGCACTCCTTTTTGTCCTGATATTGGGAGCGTTATTCAACGCAGGGGGAGCTTTCTTCAAATGGGACACCCAGCAATTGCTGGCATCTGTCAGGCTGCACAGGAACTCCAGGGAGACCCGGAGGCGGGCATGACTTATGAATTGACAGCCATCGCTATTGTTGTGATCGGCGGGACAAATCTCATGGGAGGAAAAGGCGGGATTGGTCTAACTTTCATCGGAGCTATGACTATTGGATATCTTGAAAAAATACTCAGCATCAACGCCGTAGGAGAAGCAACCCGATTAATACTCACAGGAATAATTATTATCGGTGCTGTTTTATTCCAGAAGACTCGAAGATAAATAGGAAATGGAATCATCTCAATTTCCATAATGAAAAACTATATTATTCCTCATTCTTCATATCAAGGAATTGGAGATGATTACACAGGGAGCAAAACATGGGGAAAAAAACAATTATAAGCCTGGCATATTTAAGTCTGGTTTTCCTTATGTTCAATGGTTGCGGGAAACGGGAAGAGGCTCCGTCTGTGACAGAAAAAGTCGAGAAACCAGAAGTTAGATGGGTTATTGGCATGAGCCAATGCAATCTCGGAGAACCGTGGCGAGTCCAGATGAACCATGACATCAAGATGGCGGCAGAGGAACATCCTGAGATTAAGATGATTTTTAAAGATGCTCAAAACGATTCCCTCAAACAGCGTTCTCAGATTGAAGAGTATATAAGCGCTGGCGTTGACGTGATAATCGTTTCTCCCAAGGAGGCAGCTCCTTTAACCCCACCAGTCGCTGCTGCTTATGAAAAAGGGATTCCTGTAATCGTACTCGACCGAAGGGTATTGGGCGACAAACATACCTGCTTTATCGGTGCGGATAATAAAAAGATCGGCAAGGCAGCCGGCAAATGGATAACAGGGCGCCTCAGTGGTAAGGGCAAAGTCGTAGAACTGAAAGGCTTGATGACTTCTACACCAGGACAAGATAGGCACACTGGTTTTCGCGAAGGAATAAAGGGAAGCAATATTGAAGTCATCTTCGAAGCAGACATGAAATGGCTCGAGCCCAATGCCCGGAAGGAAATGGAATCAGCCCTTGCTCGATTCGACACGATTGCCCTGGTATATGCCCACAACGATCCAGGAGCTCACGGTGCTTATCTGGCTGCCAAGGCATCGGGTCGGGAAAATGATATTATCTTCGTAGGTATAGATGCTTTGCCCCATGAGGGACAGGTCTATGTCAAACAGGGCATTCTGGAGGCTAGCTTCGAATACCCAACTGGCGGCAGGGAATCCATTGAGATAGCGCTCGATATTCTGAGCGGAAAACAAGTACCAAAAGAAATCACCTTGGCCTCGAGGGTATTCACGAAGGACAACATAGATAGAGGCGGAGAATGGTTAAATAAATGAATAAATGGGGACGTTCCCCGTGGAGGAGGTACCCTATGAGTAAAATCGTAGATATATATTTACCCTTAGACAACCGTGAGGCACCGAACAACGAAATCTGGCCCATCGCAACAAAACAGATGGGAGAGCTAATCAGAGTTATAGAGAAATGTGGATGGGAGGCGAATGTTCTAAATCCTGACAAACCAGTCGCAAGCGTGGCCGAAGGCATGGAAGTCATTAAAAGGGCAAAAGGAGATAGGTTTATCAACTTCATGGCTGGGTGGGCCTATCCTGATTTTTCTGTGAGCCCTATGTGGCAGCTTCCAGAAGAAGTTCCTAAATTGATGTTCGGAAGCGCCATCCCTGACTTCCCCGGCGCAGTAGGACTTCTCGCGGCTGAATCTGGAACATCTCACGTCGGAATCAAAACAAGCCGATTTCTCGTTGAAAATTTCGAAAATTACGAAAATTACGAAAATGCAATTGATTCTTTTCTGAATAAAGGTCAATACGAAAAACCGTATCCTCCCTCTGTTGAAATAGATCTCACAGATGCTAACAGAGAAAAAGCAAAGGAAATCATAGGCCAGCTTAAAGGCTCAATCTATGGCGCTGTCGGACCCCGGTCCATGCAGATGTGGAATAAAATCTCTGAGGCAGATTTCCTGAAGTATTTCGGAATCGCTAGGGAAGGTTTCGACGGTCTGCGGCTTTTGAAGATGACAGAAGAGATCTCCGATCAAAGAGCAGAGCAAGCCCTAGCCTTTCTCCTAGACAAGGGTATGGACATTCGTTTGGGAAGTGATCCAATCAATGAGCTGACAAAAGACATGGTAATTTTCCAGATGAAGGTCTATTTTGCTCTGATGGAATTGAAAAAAGAGTTTGGCCTGGACTTCATGGGTGTCCAGGATCAATTGGACTGGATCGAACATTACCCGGCAACAGATTTAACTCTGGGGATTCTGAACAATAAGCTTCGACCTGAATCCGATGGAGAAACTATTGTCACTGCCACAGAGGCTGACGACGGGGCAGCATTGACCATGCATGTGCTCAAACTTTTATGCGGAGGAGAGCCGGTTGGATTCAACGATCTGCGGTATTGGGATGCAAACCAAGGACTCTACTGGTTTGTTAACTCTGGAGCCCTAGCTCCTTACTTTGCTCATGGAAGTCACGACTCTCTAAAAGGAGCCTGGTCCGAACGGCAAAACTATATGTATTTCAAGCAGGGCGGCGGTACTTGCGCTGTTGTAGTCCGCATTCCAGGAGTGGTAACGTGGGCTCGTTTTTCTTACCGAAATCATCAGCTATATCTCTGTGCCGGGCGCGGCGTTACTGATGTTCCTACCCATGAGCAATGGCAGGAACGCTCCATGCGGTGCAGCCCAGAGTGGCCACACTGGTACTTGAAGCTCTGCGGCAGGATAGAGTGGAAGATCAATTCCAACCATCCGATCACAGTATTGGGCGATTATCTTGCTGATTTGAAGGCCATTGCTGAAGAATTGGGAATTCCTTTTGAATGTTACGATTACAAAACTCCTGAGGAAAGAGCAGCAGGAGAAAATTTATGATCTTTCGATAGGAATTTCCTTTATTCAGCAATCAAAAAATAAACCTTTACTACAACCTGGACTTTTAATTCACCGGGCATTATCGGCGGGCTTGCCCCGGCTACCTTAAGCGAACTTTCCTGAAACGCGGGAAATCGTCCCCGCCCTCCGGAAATTTCCTCGATTCGAACAACATCTCCACGCTTAACACCCGCAGATTTTGCAAGTATCCGGGCTTTTTCTTCTGCATCTTTGATGGCTTTTTCTCTTGCGGCTGACTCATGCTGTTCAAGTTTATCGGATGTGAACACGATGTTTGAAATGTCAGTAGCTCCAGCTTCAACAATTTTATCCAGAATCTCTCCTGTTTTATCCATATCTCGAATCATTACCAAAAACACGTGCCTGAGCTGATACCCTTTAAATTCTCTTTTGCCCTTAACATAATCGTACTGCGGATTAAGAGAAAATTGGATTGTTTTTATGTCTTCCTTTGCAATGCCCCGTTCCTTAAGTTCTTTTAAAATCCCGCTCATTGCTTGGTTGTTTTCCTCATAGCAGTCTTTAACCTTCACCCTGTTGGTGGTGACTCCGGCATGAACCATTACAATATTGGGTTCAAACGCTGCCTCGCCCTTACCACTTACCACAATTAACCTTTTCTGATTATTATCTTCCTGCCCGAAAACAGCAAATCCAGACATCATGCATAAGATACATGCTACTATAATGATTTTTTTCACGGCTCTTCTCCTTTTAGTTCTTATTTAATATATTTTTAAAAAAAAGTAAAAAAAAGAGGACAGCCCCATTTTCCTCCATTCAATTTATTAACAGGTGGGCTTGATGAATCAAACCCCTACAATCTAATTATTCAGAATAAATTTTATAATTGACCAAGACACCTCGATTTTTCAGTTCCTCCATGAATGGCTCGAACAATTCAGCCTGGAAAACTTCTTCGGGAAAGAGGCTTCCTCTTTTCTTGATCTTGCCGGAGGCAATCATTTGAGCGGCAATGGAAGCAGGAAAACTCGTCGTTTTTGCCATGGATGTATAATGTCTCTTTGAATCGTAGTAGTCTATCATTTCGAAGATATGGGTCGTAAACTTCCCCCGTTTCCTTCCTGACACAACAACCCTCAGCAACGTCACATCTTTTTCTTTGCCGAGTTTCATCTTTGAATCCAAGACAGCACCAAGGACCTCTCGAGGAATAACCTTTTGATTTCGGAGGCGAACAGGTCGCTCGGAAAAGAGCCCACATTCTTTCAGGGTTTTAACTCCATCGGCATGACCCTTATGGCGAATCGTTTTCTCTACAAGCTCGTCTTTGATTTTTCCCTTCATAGTATAAATGAGAGAATTCAAACCATCTGTATAAAAACATTCCATCTCTTCGAAAGGAGGAGGAAACTCGATTGATTCGATCCCAGATAATGCAGGGGTCTCTGTTATCTTCCCTTTTTTATAAATCGGGACTTTTCTTTCGTATAAGCCCAAGAGACTATCCACTGCATAAACAATCCTGTAATTTAAAGGAGGCTTGGGATGAACAGGATTTCCTCCCACATAGATAATTGCCTTCTCTGTTTCATCCAGCAGATGAACCGCCCTCCCCACACAGATATTCGTAATTCCAGGAGATACTCCGAGCCCAGAAATAAGCGTAATTCGTTTTTTTGTTGCCTTAGCATTGTATCCGCGACGTTCTAAAGGCCACTCCCCTACTAAATCCACAAAATGTATGCTTTTTCGTACTGACTCTTCTATTGTAATAAGGCTTTGTTTGTGAGGAAGAGCGCACAGAACAACATCCTTTCCCTCAAAAATTTCCTCTCTCTGTTTTGTATCTTCCACATCTCTCTGAAGAGGAAAGAGCCTCTTGCTTTTTATAAACTCCTCAGCATGTCTGAGCTGGTTTGGACTGATATCTACTAGAGTGACTTTGTTACGGCTGTCAGTCTCCACGAGGTCTTTGGCCAACACTACTCCCATCTTTCCTGCTCCCAAAACAAGAAAATGACTCATTTTCTCCTCCTAAAATATTCCCAGAATTAAATAAATGATTGAAGCCATCAGTGCTGCTGTTATGGCATAGGGGATCTGGGTTTTCACATGGTCCATATGGTCACAGGCACTGCCCAGTGAAGACAATACAGTCGTGTCAGAGAGAGGCGAGCAATGATCTCCAAAAACTCCCCCTCCAGCCACGGCCGCAATTGTCCCTAAAACAAGGTTAGATACCTCTCCCCCACTGAATTCAAAAGCCAAGGGAACCGCTATAGGAATGACGATGGCAAAAGTTCCCCAGGAAGTTCCGGTGGCAAAGCTGATAATAGCACTGACTATGAAAACCAAAAGTGGCAACAACGCTGGATTAAACCAATCTTTAGTTACGTCCAAGACATACCGGGCAGTTCCCATTTCTCTGCTTACGCTGTTTATGGCATAGGCAAAAGCCAAGATCAAAACAGCTGGCATAACTCCCTTGATTCCAGCAAGCATAGATTTCATGAGGCCAGGCAGGTTATCCACCTTCTGGAAAAACATAACCGCTCCCAAGACAATAGTGGCTAACATGAAACTGTCTAATACTCGAGCTTGACCTGTAGCGAAGAAGGTTCCCAGGTTGACAGCAATCACGATCAAAACTGGAGTAAAGAAATTCAACCATATATTGGGTCTACCTTTTTCAGAAACCGAAAGGCTTGTTAACTCTGCGCTCATCATTGGAACAGACCCTGGGCGAAGTACCTGACCAGTCTGGATTGCCCTGCGTTCTGCTCTGCGCATAGGCCCAAACTCTGGGATCAGCCCCAGCGAAATCAGCGCAACCATCAGAACAGCTAAGATCGCGTAGAAATTAAACGGAATGGATTTAATAAAGACTGACATCGCCTCTTTCTTATTAGTAATAGAGCCTATTCCGATAAGAAGACCGCATATATATACAGCCCAGCCTGTAATAGGAGCTAAAACGCTCACAGGAGCTGAAGTGGAATCGCAGATATAAGCCAGTTTTTCTCTTGAAATCTTAGCCCGGTCCGTCAACTTCCGCATGACAGGTCCAACAAAAAGAGGGCTAAAATAATCACTGAAAAAAATGAATATCCCCAATCCCCAGCCCAGAAATTGAGTCTGCTTCCGAGATTTTGTCATGAATCCCACTTTTTGTGAAAACATATTCACCGCACCACACCGCTGGTAAAAAGCTACAAGGATACCTATGCATATCTCTATCAAACAGACCCACATGAAATCCCTGCTTCCTAATGTTTTGGCCAAAAGCTCAGGAAAGCCAGCAAATCCCTGGCCCATAAGAAGGACTCCGGCGAAACAGGCAGCTGCCAGACTAAAAACTGGTTCTCTGGTTAGGAAAGCTAGGAAAATCGCCAAGAAAGGAGGGACTAATGACAGCCAACCATAATCCATAATCTTCTGCTCTAAGAGGAATGTAGGACAAATTCCTGGAAAGTTTAATAGTACATGGCTTTCATTACTTAAATCAATTAGAATCTGAAATAGCACCTTTTAAGTTTTTAAATCTTACATCCTATCTTGCATTTTTTTTAGCACTTTTAGTATGTATTTCACAAAAATGCAGGTCACAGGAAGTAAAAACCGCTTACTTATAACGAACAAAGGATGTTTAAAGGAAATAAATAGGAGAAATATTGATTATGAACTAGCCTTTAAAAGTCTCATCTGTTTTAGAATTAATATTATGAGTGATATAATGGGCCAACGCATCCACAGCATCAGAATCGAACTGTTTTCCTTTTAAGGATTCGCACTTTTTCAAAGCTTTCTTGAAAGTCAAGGGTTTATTATAAGGGCGCTGAGTTGTCATAGCGTCGAAAGCATCAGCCACTGCTAAAATGCGCGCTCCAAGTGGGATTTCATCCGCTTTTAGACTGTCAGGATATCCTGAGCCATCATATTTCTCATGATGGCCACGAACCATGGGCAAGATAAAACTGAGATATTCAATGGGTTTGACAATATTTTCGCCAATAAGAACATGCTCTTGCATAGAGTGAAATTCTGTTTGCGACAGGGTGCTTTCTTTGTCAATAATTCGCTCTCTGATACCAATTTTGCCGATATCATGGAGTTCTGCGGCTATCTTAATTTCTTTACATTCCTCTTCTTTCAGTTCCATCTCCTGTGCGATACCGAGTGCATATCGACTAATTCTTTGTGAGTGCCCCCGCGTGTAAGGGTCTTTTGCTTCTACAGTGTTCATCAACGCAAGAATTGCTTCGTGGTATGCTTTCTGTATGTCCTCATAAAGCCGTGAGTTCTCTAATGCAATCGCTGACTGGTTGGCCAAAGCTGAAAGGAGTTCCAAATCATCATTGTCAAAGCAATCCGGTTTATCGCAGTTGTCAAGGTAAATCAGACCTAACACTATTCCCTTATTGACTAGAGGAGCACACATAAAAGAACGAAGTTTTGTTGCTATAATGCTTTTTGATGACGAAAACCGATTGTCATGGAAAGCGTCCTTTGCAAGAATACTAACTTTTTCTTCGACCGACTTATTGATAACACTACGACTTATCTGGAAAAGGCGTGAAGGAACATCAGCTCGGTTCTTGATGAATTTCGGATCAAAGTCTTCACCTTTTTCTTTGAGCAATATACAAACTCTTTGTACCTCAGGGAATACATCTAATAATGTTTCAGCTACTTGATTAAGCAATTTATCGAGAGTCGATATTGAATTTATTGCGTTGCCTACCTCATATACTGTTTTGAGATTTTTGACTATCTTTTCCATGAAGCTTTTTTTTCTAATCGAAGTCTTTGGGATTTTTTGAGCGATTGCTAAAGACGAGGTGGCTTCCTCTATCTGGTCTGACAATTGATTAAGAGTTACCTTTGAAGTGATAATTGAGTCGGTCTCTTGCCAATTGATATTTTTGGTCAAGTCGTCCTCAAGTACCTGTATCTTTGTGTTGCCGATTCGTATCTGATCACCTGGAATCAGAATCTGACGCGTGACTTGATAACCATTTATGAAAGACCCATTCATGCTATCTTTTTCATAGAATATAAAAGCATTCCCCTCGTGAACGATCTCAGCATGTATCCGAGATAGCTCCGAATCATCGACAACAATATCACAACTAGAATCACGGCCAATAATCGTTTTAGTAAAAGTCAGTTCCCAAACTTGGTCCTTATCTTTACCTTCTAAGCAAACGAGTTTCATGGGATTATTATTCGATTAATCCTTGAATAAAATGATGACACCTTAGACACATAAAATATATCTGCCCTATAATCCGAATGCAGTAGAAAATGTTTTCTCTCATCTTATTATCGATCCTAGTACGAAAAATCTTAAGCTTACTCAGTATTTGACTAGCACGCTAAATATCTCCTGCATCTTGAATTTTATTTCAGCTCTTACTTAGGAGTTTTTAGCTCAGAATAATCTCGATGTCAAAATTCTGTGGGATTGAATTGGATGCAAACCCGCTTAAAAATATCAGCGATGTACATAAGGTTCATAGAGTTTGTAAACTGAGGTGTTATTTATGAACTAGAGAAACTTCTAAAGCGAATGATAGCGAAATTCCATTAATAACAGAGGATTCAATATTCTAATTAACCTGTCATCCACGTCCCTTTTTGTCATTCCTGCGCAAGCAGGAATCCAGGCTTGTTCCCGCGTAGGTGGGAAACCAGTGAAATCACATTTAGATATCTCTGGATTCCTGCTTCCGCAGAGCCTGCCCCTGTGAAAACAGGGGAATGACATTCTGTAAAAAATGTGTTAATTTTTTCAACTAAATGGGAGATGAACCATTACTTATAGCTTCTATAAGAAAATAAAATTTATCTTTGAATTTAATTATAGACATTTTCCCCGTCAAACCAGAAATAAAGCACAAAGCTTTCTGTATTTTCACCTTCGGTTTCACCCACGTTTGTCAATTCAACACCATTGAGGACTATTTTCTCTGCCACATTCTTGCCCCGTCTTCCATCCACAATCCTGATAAAATGGGCGCTTTCATAATCTCCCCAGTGATCAATATTATTCGGGACTCTCTTCAAATCCAAGAGAAAATGGTCTTCCTCTATTTTATTCATCATTTTACTTTGATAGTTCATCCAAGATATAAATATTCTTACGACATCAGACCCTTCGGCAATTTCAGTAGCCATTCGATAATAATGAACCTCAATATCTCCATGAGTCAGGATCTCTTCTTCATCCTCGGGTATAGTTGGAGGACACTCTTCAAAACAGCTGCTCATGAAAAACAACAATAACGTCAACAGAAAAACTTTTTTTCTCATCTTCAAACCCTAATTAAAGTGAAATATTTACTTTTTTTGCCCAGGTAATTTCCCCGGCGTTTCATTCTTTCCGCTTGAGTTTCTCAAACCAATAAGTTTCTTATTTTCTAGCTAAAAACTTATAGCATAGGAAAAACCTGAAGTCAAAAAAGTGAAATTGTAGGGGTTTGATTTATCAAACCTACCTTATGCGTTGTAGGGGCTTGATTCATCAAGCCCACCTAATTTCATTTGTTTCAAATTGTCTATTAAATATCACAAAAATAGATGAAATCGTTCAAAGTTTCAGATAGCGAACACTGTTTCCGCACCAGGAGAGAAATTTTTCAAAATCTACAAAACTTATGCCTACTGTAGCGGTGTTAACATTAGGATGAAAATTGACATGTTCTGCCTTTCTTAAATCCTGGTCAATTATAACTTGGGCTTCATTTTGGGCATCATTGATCAGACCGAATGGAGAAACAGCACCAGTTTCGAGCCCAAGGTAACGCATTAACCTTTCTGGCGATGCGAAACTGAGCCTGTCTTCACCGAGCTGATTATTTAAAGCCTTCAGATCCACTTTTTTCGAGGATTCCAGAATAACCAGGTAGTGTCGATTCCCCTTTTTGTTACGCAGAAAAAGATTCTTGCAATGAGCACCTGTTATCTTTTTCCAGTGTTGTTCGGCCTGCTCGACTGTAAAAACAGGAGGATGTTCATGACGGATATAAGAAATATCAAGCTTCTCCAGGGCTTCATATACTTTCTGTTCATTCTCTGTGGTCATTATCTTCTTCTCCTCCACCCTTTCTCTTGAAAAAATTTTTAAATCATTCTTACTGCTTTCATAAGATTGCTTCGTCGCTTTGCTCCTCGCAATGGCATTTTATTCTGTCTCATACAGCAGGTGGGTTTGATGAATCAAACCCCTACATAACATCTACAACATGTGGGCTTGATGAATCAAATCCTACAAATAAAAATCAAGCGCCTGCATTTTTATGGTGAGTAAGGGCTTCTTTGTAGGCTTTTCTTTCGAAGATAGAGTAAAGGGAAGGTACAACCACTAGAGTCAATATCGTTGCGAACAACAAACCAAATATGATTGAAGTCCCGAGCGGAGCCCACAACTTCCCTCCTCCACCCAGATTAAGCGTAATGGGCAAAAGTCCTCCGATTGTTGTTACGGTAGTCAGTATAACCGGTCTCAGTCTTCTCGGTCCCGCATCAAGGATTGCTGATATAAGGTCAATTCCACTTCGCCGCCTCTGATTGATAAAATCGACAAGAACGATCCCATCATTTACAACGATACCGACAAGTGCAATGACACCAACAAATGCCATAAAACTGAAAGTAAGGCGCGTTATAAGCAGTCCTGTCACGACGCCTATGATGGAAAGCGGCAGGGTAAACAAAATAACCAAAGGCTGTTTGAAGGAATCGAACTGGGCAGTCAGAACAAAGAAAATAAGGATCAGACCCAAGAACATCACCCGCGTCATTGATTCAAAGGACCTCTGTCGCTCCTCCTCCTCCCCGCCATATTCAAGAGTGTATCCCTGTGGCGGCGGGGTAGATTCCATACGCTTCTGTAGAGAACCGAAGATATCCTGAGGCGTGAAACCCTCTTCGACATCGCAGCCCACTGTTACAGAACGCCTTAAGTTCTGGCGCTGAATCCTGTATATTCCCTCAGTAATCTCCACCCGAGCAAGCTGTCTCAATGGAATCTTCATTCCTGCTGCGCTGAATACAGGTGTGTCGAGCACATCCTCAAAATTACGCCTGGAAGCCTCTTTATTAATGACTCGAATGTCAACAAGCTCATCACCAAGCATGATTTCTGTTGCCTCATAGCCAAGAAATGCTGCCATTACCTGAAGCGTTATTTCCTGGGCAGAGATTCCATGCTTTGCCGCTTGCGTCCTATCGACTTTAATAGAGATTTGTGGTTTATTCTTCTGAAAGCTGTTTTGAACGTTCTCTGTTCCAGGAATGCTGTTTAAATGCTTTTCAACTATTTGACTGAGGTTTTCTAGTTCCTCAAATTCCTCTCCTGATATTTGTATAGCTACGGGTCTACCTACGGGCGGTCCCATTTCTACCTCGAAGAAACTGTATTTAATCCCCGGGATTTGAGCCAACTTTGAATCTACTTCCTCAATAATTTCTGATTGACTTCGTTTCCGCTCATTATCATAACCGATATTGATAAGAATCTTCCCAAATTCAGGACCCGAACCACTGCTTGCAGTCTCCGTAAGGTCGGACACAATCATCCCAATGTCGCCGATTGTGGAAACATATTCTTTTACTTCCGGGATCCGGGCAATAGACTCCTCAATCTGGAGGGAAACTTGATTAGTTTTATCCACAGTGGACCCTACAGGGAGCTCGAAATTTATATTAAAGCGCCCCCTTTCTTCCTTAGGGAAAAAATCTACTTTTATTGCTCCTAAGCCGAAGACTAGAAGGGCCATGAAGAATGCCAGGATGCTTATTAATACAACAGTTTTTCTGTGATAGAGAGCCCACCGCAAAAGTGGCTTATAATATCTAGTTAAGAACTGAAAGAGCTTGTTTCCGATAAAAAATACTCGGGTGAACCTTTTCCTCTCTCTTCCTTGTTTGCTGAGGCGCATATATTTTGAAGCAATCATGGGGAGTGTCAAATGATCGATAATTATGGAGCCTGCAAGGGCAAATATTACGACATATGGCATGAAGGACATGATCTGCCCCATTATGCCGGCTATAAATATCATCGGAAAAAAGGCAGAAATGGTTGTGAGGTCTGCAGAAATGACCGCTGTTCCCACCTCTGAGATTCCTTCTTTTGATGCCTCGATAGGATTTAGACCAGTCTCGATATGGTGATAGATGTTTTCCCCAACGATCATGGCACCGTCCACAACCAGACCAATAATGAGAATTGTGGCAAAGATTGTGATCATGTTCAGGGTGAATCCGAAGATCCACATAAGAAAAAAACCGACGAAAAGAGAGAAAGGTATGGCAACAGCTACGATAATTGCATTGCGAAGGCCCATGAATATCATAAGGGTTAAGAGCACGAAAAGGAGTCCATAAAAGGCATTGGAGCTCAGTTGCCTTACCATCAGAGAGATATCATCCCCCTTGTCCATCGTGGTCGTAACTTGAACAGTCTCAGGCATGCGTGCATCATAATCCGCTGCGATCTGCTTTATGAGTCCAGTTGTCCTCATCGTGTTTATTTCAGATTGCTTGTAAACCACTAGCGATACAGACGGCCTGCCATTGTACCTTGAATAGGAATCTATCTTTTTATGGGTGTCCTTTATCTCCGCAACATCTCTTAAGAAAATCGGGTGACCGCTCTTGACTCCGACGACTGTCGTGCCGATATCATTGACATCTTTAAACTTTCCTTCTGTGCGGACGAGATACTCATAACTGTTCAACCTGAGATAGCCACCTGGCAGGTTGGCATTTTGTTGTTGGAGCGCAGCAATTATCATGGAATAGGAAAGACCATACCGTTCTGTTTTTCTAGGATCGAGCTGAACTTGTACCTCTTTCTCTAATCCGCCGTAGAATGCGACTTCCCTCACTCCTGGGATAGCCTCGATGTCAGTTTTTATATCCTTGGCAATTTCCTTTAGTATGAGCGAATCTACTTCCCCTGTAACATTCACTAAAATTATTGGCACATTATCGAAAGCAATATCCTCAATGATCGGCTCTTCTACATCATCTGGCAGTTCCCTTTTGACTTGGTCGATCTTGTCTCTTACATCCTGAAGAGTCTCTTTCTTGTCAGTTTTTTCGTACAACTCCATCGCGTGGACCGACGCGCCTTCGGTCGCGCTAGAGTAGAGTCGCTTTAAATGCTTAATCCCATTTAGCTTTTCGTCGACCTTGACTGTGATCTTTTGCTCTATATCTTCAGCAGCAGCTCCTGGGTAAGGAATTACTACGACTACCCAGGGCACTTCTATTTGAGGGTATTCCTCAAGGGGGAGGGTCTGCAGTCCGATAATCCCGAGCAATACAAGGAGGATTGTAATCAGCGTTACAAGTACAGGTTTATCAACAGCCTTGCGGGATATTTTCATCTGCTTTATCCTTACTCGATTATAGAAATCTGCATACCATCAAACAGAACATCCTGTCCTGTTGTGATTATTTCTCCGTCCTCAGGGAGGGCACTGCGAACAACTATCTTATCACCTGAAATGATATAATCTTCCAAAGTCACTCTTTTTGCCTTGCCATTGGACGCCAAGAATATAATCCTACTGGTGTTCCTTAAAACTGTAACATCCAAGGAGAATACATAAACATCTTTCATTATTTCGGTAACGATAGTTGAAGTTGCGGTCATTCCTGGCTTAATAATCAAATCTGGGTTTTGCACAGCAATTTCTACCTTGAAGAGACGGACATTGGGAAGAGAAGATACTGCAACCTGGCTGACTTTGCCAGAAAAACTCTTCCCAGGTATTGCTTCAAAAGTAACATCGGTCTTCTGTCCTTTTTTTATTTGACCAATGCTCTTCTCTGGAACTCCGACTTCAATGAGGACTCGAGATAAATCCATTAAAGTAAAAACCGTCTGGCCTGCTTGAACCATCTCTTTTTCCTCTCCAAAACGATAAGCCACATGACCATTGAAAGGAGCGTATAAAAGACAGTGCTTCAGATTCAGTTCTGCTGCATCCAGAGCCGCTTTTGCAGCCTTGAGTGCTGTGTGTGCATCCTGAACAAGCTGTTCACGTATGGAGCCTTTTTCCAATAAACGGCTGTTGCGCTCATAATCGCGTTTGGCTTTTTCCCATTGGGCATAGATCTGGTCTCTCACAGCGCGATAATCATCCTGCTCAATTTTTGCAAGAAGATCGTCTTTCTTAACTCTGTGTCCTTCATCAAAGTAAAAACGGTCGATTTTGCCAGGTACATTGAAGCTCATGTTGACTGTTTTCCAAGCATTAACTTCCCCTGAAAAATCAAGTGTGTGCTCATAATTAGCCTTCTGGTAACTTGTTGTGCGCACCCTGACTTTTTCTGTTTTTTCCACCTTCTCGCTTTCGACATTATTCTTGCAGGAAATTAACAAAAATAAGAAAGGAATAACCATAAAGGCCATTAATCCCCAAATTCTAAGCTTCCCTTCTCTACAAAAAAAATCTATCAAATATTTCCTGTTTATGTTCATTGGCTATTCCCTCCCTTTTATAATATAAAATAAGGTTTTTAATTTCAACGAGATAGGCGGCCCAAAATTGACATTTTGATTTCTATTGGCAATTTTGGGGATAGGGAGGTGAGGAATTTCGTAAATGACTTAGCCAACCATGGCGGCTTTTATTCCTTCTTAGTCCCCGATGTCAACTTACCAAAAAATGAGTTTGTCATCCTTATGGCAAAAACAAATTTCTCCATCGGGCTGCGTCTATTTATCCTTTCCAGTGCCTCAGCAGCAGAATTTCGAACTCTTCGGTCTTTATCTTTAAGGGCAACGTTTAACGGTCCAATAGCACGAGGATTTCTAATCAATCCTAGAGTCACTGCTGCATTTTGGCGGACATACGAGTTTTCATCATTCAGGACTAAAATCAATGGATCGATCGCAGGCGTTCTTATTCTTGCTAGAGACTCAGTTGCATATTTTCGGATATTGATATCTTTATCATTGAGTTCGGCAATCAATGACATAATTGCACGGGGATCTCTTATCTGCCCTAATGCACGGGTTCCTGCTTCACGTACGTTTATATTTTTATCATTTAAGGTGATAATCAGCGGCTCAACCGCTCGTCGGTCTCTTATTTCTCCTAAAGTATACGCTGCAAATTCTCGAACGTACGGATTTTCGCCCTTTAACGCTGCTATCAATGGCTCGGCTGCAGGTTTTCCTATCTTCAGAAGCTCCTCTGCTGCCTTTATTCGAACGTTTAAGTTTCTATCTTTGAAGACTGTAATCAAAGCTCTAATTGCATGGATATCCTTAATCTGACCAAGGGCACTTGCTGCTCTCCATCGAATATATGGTCTATCATCACTCAGCCTTTTTCTCAGACTTTTGACATCCTCTTTTTGGGAACACCCGATAGTGAATAAAAAGCAAGAAGATAGCAATAAGATTGCCAGAAATTTTAAGGTATTTTTCTGTAGGCCGGCTCTGTAATACATCATCTTCAATTCATGCAATTTTCAGTCTTTCCATAATCTATTCGTTCCTGACAGCAACGTCACTCGCAATGACAAAAAAGGTGGGCTTGATGAATCAAGCCCCTACATTTCACAATGATTTCATGTGGGCTTGATGAATCAAGCCCCTACATTTCACAATGATTTCATGTGGACTTGATGAATCAAGCCCCTACATTTCACAATGATTTCATGTGGACTTGATGAATCAAGCCCCTACAGCAAGCTTGCTCGCTATGACCTTTTATCATATCTTTTTGGGATAAAGTCAAATCTTAAACTGAAGTATTATTTTTCTTCAGCCAAAGAGACAAGTAAATACTCTTTCAGGATGATTTTCAGGGTGATTTTCTCTCATCTTCCAAAGCTACACTCCTTCTTCACCTACCAGTTAATTTAGCAACAATGAATCCGACAACAAATCCAAAAAGCGCTACAAGGGGGACTAGGATGATTTGAGAGATGCTTACATACCAAAAATACAAATGATAAGTAACAATTTGAGTATTCTGGATGAGAACTATTAAAAATAATGCCATCAGAATTAATAAAACAACGACCTTGGGTTTCATTTAAAGCCCTCCTTGATCATTTTTTTTCTTCCCATACATTTCCCGGAGTTTATATTTACAGATTTTTGCTGATCCTGTCTTTGGAAGCTGCCCAGCGAAAATCACTTTCTTTGGTGCTTTAAAATGAGCCAGATTTGCCCTGCAAGACCTGATCACATCTTCCTCATTCAGAATGATTCCGTCCCGTCTTCTTTAACTATTTTAAAAAGAGACCTAAATTTATGCTAGAGAAAATTTTTAGCACGGGAAA
>Ga0114920_10000533_pt1 | contig 16502 bp, 13 predicted proteins | sample ChitaG_FD_88683 | JGI IMG/M metagenome (GOLD analysis project Ga0114920, IMG submission 88683) | Deep subsurface microbial communities from South Pacific Ocean to uncover new lineages of life (NeLLi) - Chile_00310 metaG | ecosystem: Environmental > Aquatic > Marine > Oceanic > Sediment ... | reverse complement strand
TGTGGTGAGGATAAACTATCCCCTTTTCTTCATTACCTCCACCCAGAAAGAAGAAGGTGCCGGGGACCATCTTTAGGAAGAAGGCAAAGTCTTCTCCCCCCATAGTAGGCTTGGCGATTTCAAGGACATTTTCCTCTCCCACAATTTCTTGGGCAACTTTTACGAATTCTTTAGTAAACTCAGCATCATTGGAGAGAGCGGGGTATCCAAATATATATTCAAATTCATAATCTCCTCGCATACCCCGGGTCACCTGTTTTACAATATCTTCTATTCGAGCAGCATTTTTTTCCCGTACCTGTTGGTCAAGAGCACGAGCGGTCCCTTCCATCTCGACTATGTCAGGAATAATGTTATAGGCTTGACCGCCGCGGATTATTCCGATAGTCACCACAGCAGGGGTGGTAGGTGCTATTTCCCGGCTTACAATGGTCTGCAGGGTAGAAATGACTTGCCCAGCTATGACGATAGGATCCACACCCATCTCAGGCATAGCCCCATGACAACCTTTCCCTTTAATAATAATCTTGAATCGGTCTAAACAAGCCATGAGCTGACCGTATCCAACACCAACTTGTCCGGTGCCAACTTCTTTAAAAACGAGACCAATGTGTAGACCCAGAACTGCATCAACTTTAGGATTTTCCATGACCCCGTCATCAATCATGGGTTTAGCCCCGCCCGGACCTTCTTCCGCCGGTTGAAAAATGAGTTTCGCATTGCCAGTGAGTTTATCTTTATTCTCTAAAAGAAGTTTGGCAGCCCCTAACTGCATAGCTGTATGACTATCATGACCACAGGCATGCATTTTTCCAGCAATTGTGGAAGCAAAGGGGAGTCCTGTCTCCTCTTGAATGGCTAAGCCATCCATATCAGCCCGCAGGCCAATAGTTTTTCCGGGATAATCCCCTCTAATAATACCAACCACCCCGTAACCCCCAACCCCCGTTTTGTGTTCTACGCCCAATTTCTCCAACTCTCGAGCCACATAAGCGGAAGTTTGAGGAACTTCAAGACCTACCTCGGGAATCTGATGAAGGTCTCTGCGCCATTGAACAATTTCAGACTGAATTTCTCTGGCCTTTTGTGCAATGCTCATTTTACCCTCCTAAAAATGCCGCCAACCAGCTCTCATGCCTTGCGAAAACTACAGCGATATTTGCAGTCGTCCCCGTATTCTTCCCTCTTAATTCCCTTGCCACGGGCACACTTAACTACCCCAGCCTTCTCGTGGGGACAGTGACCCCAGGGAGGGAGCTTTCAAGTCGTAACCTCCACATTGGGAGCATCTAATTCCTTTCTCCGTTGCTGTCAACTCAACGCTATATCTGATAGAGTCGCACTGCTGGCAGTAGCAGTACTCCCAGTCGCGTATCCGATTCCCCCATACTACTACCTCTTACTGGTGGATACTGCGTACTCCACGTCTCGGGGATTGAAGGCATTGATATCATCATGACATTGACTACCTGCTTATCGCTTGCTCGCCAAATATGAAACTATCTCTGCAGGTAGCTGGTTACGATTATTGATGGTAGTCTCTAAGACTAACATTGTCGCATCAAGCTGAGGTAGAAAGGCCGAAAGTAGCTCCTTGCGTATAACCATAATGCAGTTCTTAACCTTTCCGGTTCTCATTAGTCCCATAACATTGATAAAGCCCTCTCCCCTGAGTTCTAGGTGTCCAATTTCATCAACTACCAGGATGTCTGCGGAAGCCCCCTTATCTATCGCCTGAATCCCGAAATTGATACCCTTAGGATTAAAAGAATATTTGGCAGTAGACGGGCCATCATAAACGTTGCTGGTACTGGCAAGGGTTCCCACTTCACCAGTTTGGACATCTTCTATGATAATGCCTTTGTCTAGAGCCTTGTAGGTTAAAATGCCACCACAGGCATATCCTCGATTTCGAACTATCTCGATAAGCTTCCGGCAAACCGTAGTTTTACCAATACCTATGGCACCAGTAACAATAATGACCATGTTCTGGTTAAAGCCCAGCCATTTTCGCTGCGGCACTGATCCCCCAACAAAGGCATACGATAGCCGCTGATATAGCATAGGAAAGGGGCCTGTGTGTTAACACTAGGGAAGTTTTGGCCGCCAGCTTCTCACCTACCAGATAGCCTACGGGTAACAATATGCCAAAGAAAGCAGCCTGCGCTACGCCTTGATTTGCGATGAATCCCCCAGCTGTAAACACCACGCGAGCATAGGCAGGAGCATTCATTACGTATATGGCAAAATAAACCCAAGCGGTGGCGCTTATAAGGCCAGCCAAGATGCCGGCCCCAATACCAATAGAGACATTCTTCGCTATTTTCTTCATCACAAATACTGCTACCAGACCAAAAGCGAGCGACTCAAAAATAATGGCCATAGCCGGGTTTATTATATGGATGCTGGCAGCAGGTAAAGCAAAGAGCCATACGTCGAGCAGCTTAAATGAGGCAGCGATGATACCTATACCCGGCAGCATACTTGGCTTTTTGTAGATGGCAAGCGCCACAGCCATGATAGCCACACCAATACCACTCATAATAGCGCCTTTGTTAGGGAATATAATCATATGCAAAAACCCGCCCAGAGTAGCCTCCAAAAGTCCCCAAATAGAGCCAAATACTAGAATCCCGATGATCAAATGAACTAAACCTTGTCGCTTACCAGAGTCTTCTATCATGTAGTTTACCTCCCGGGCATTTTCTTAGCTGAGTTTACTTTTCTCCAAGGAGAACATGTCCACAGTGTCAATGTCGATACAGATACCTTCACAGTTGACAGCCACTTCAAGGACATCGTCAGGATGTCGGTTAATTATCTCTCTGCCACCAATGTCTCCCTTTAGCCCTAACAATTCACCCTTATATCTGATGGAGAAGATAACCGGGTGACCCCGTCTGCCCCGATAAACCGGGATGGCAATACCTTTGTTATGGTTATAGAATTCATCTATCAATCGATTGAGAGTCTGGCTGTCTATAAAAGGCTGGTCACCCAAGGCGAGCATAACTGCCCGGGCTCTGCTATCAACCATGTTTAGCCCAGCTATTATGGATGTACTCATCCCTTGCTGATAATTTGGATTTATAGCCAACTTAACCGGTTTAATAGCTATGACCCTTGTCACCTCTTCAGCTCTATGCCCCAGCACTACAATAACCTCATTCACTTTAGAATTCAGACAGTTATCAACGGTTTGTTCTAGAATAGTAGTCCTTCCCAAGGGCATTAGTTGCTTTGGTTTGCCCATACGCTTTGACTGGCCAGCAGCCAATATTATGGCTGATATGATCATAGGTCTATTACGCTTTATTTCTCGTTACCTTAAAAGTTTTTTCTGATGCTAACGGACTACTGCGTGGGGGCACGGCAAGCTCTCTCCCGAATGGTTCTTCTGTCCCGCCCACATTACTGAGACAAGGGTGACCTGATGGTAACTAAAGCTAGAAAAAGGTTTGTACATTATTAAAAAGGCTGAGTTTTTGGACAACTTCTTTACAAACCTAATCTCTTTATTAATTCACATATGTTTGGGGCATTATCAAATTGATGCACCATCATGCCGACCGGAACCTTGTCGCCTACTGCGTCATAAACTTTTTTTGCCCCCTCATATCCACAGGCACCGCATAGTTCTACCAGCACACATCCTTCTTGTACATGCTGTTTAGCTGTTTTTGCAGCTTCTTCTCGGCTGCTAACACCGATTATAGTCATTGTGACACTCGGGGTATCTACTACTGCTCTGTGCTTTGTTGAATCGGCAGTTTCGTCTAAAAACATGTATAATGCTTTTAGCTTGTTCATGAGAATCACCTCCTCGGTGAGAAATATTCACTGCGCAGCGTTTTTCTACTACTGACATGCCTCTTTTAGTTAATCAATAACTAAATCGACCAATTCTAGTTTATCAATATCCACAAGCCCATATTCACTTAATTTATAGGTAGGTATTCCGTAAGCCATGGCCATAAAACCAAGGCTCAGGATGTGCGATTTAAAGGGAGAGCCAAGTTTGCGGATGGCATCAAGGACTTCTTTGAAATCCTTTTGGACTGTTTCCAGCGGTTGCTCTGACAGTACTCCCAGGATAGGAAGAGGCAGCGATGCAAGCACCTTCCCTTGGTCCACGACCACAAAACCTCCGCCCATTCTCTGAATTTCCTTGATGGCCGATAAAATATCATCATCTGACGTTCCCAAGACCACGAGATTATTCGTTACTGGGTTATAGGTTTGTGCGAAGGCACCGTGCTTTAATCTAAACCCAGAGACAAAGGCCTTCCCGATTTGGCCAGTTCCTCTGTGACGTTCCAAAACAACCATTTTAGCGACATCTTTCGATGCATCTGGTTGAATTTCACCATTTTCGACCCTTAATACGGCTTCTTTTCTTTCCGAGACGAGCGTTCCGTCAATGCAGTGGAGCACGCGTACCTTTACCGAGTCTTTACTCTTATCTGTGGTGATGGCTATGTCCTTTAACTCAGTTGGTTTTTTCAGATTGATTTTACACTTCATGAATTCTGGATACTTGACTTTGGGTGTAGGTTTGATATAGGTTCCATTTTCGACAACAATTTCTCCTTTGGAGATTACATAATCTAGGTCTAACTCCGTCAAGTCAGCAGTGAGTAGTATATCTGCGAGCCTTCCCGGGGTGATGCTTCCTATATCATGGTCCTTCCGGTAATAGCGTGCTGCATTGATAGTCGCGATCTGAACACCCGTCACCGGGTTCAGCCCCTGGCGAATTGCCTTTCTCAAGGTGTGGTTGAGATGACCCAGCTCGTAAAGTTCAACGGGGTCTCGTTCATCGGTACAGAACATGAAATGCGCGGAAGGCATCTTTTGCTCCGTTATCGCCTTGACCACGTTGACTAGGTTAACTGCTGCGGAGCCTTCGCGCATCATGATTTCCATCCCCAAGCGGAGCTTCAATATAGCTTCGTCACCACTCAGGCATTCATGGTCAGAGCTCGGGCCAAGGCTAATGTAAGCATTCAACCTATCACCAAGGGTATCACTGGCATGACCAACAACCAGCTTCCCTTGCCTCAGGGTTTCATCAAGCAGCCTCAGCATGGTTTCGTCTCTGTTGATCAGCCAGTCCGGTACCGGCTCATTGATACCAATCGTCTCTGGCCAATTGAGCATTTCAAAAAGTTCCTTCTCACTAATCCTGCCGGAATTTCCAAACGGATTATGCTGCATATAAGCAATTACGGGCAAAACAAAGAGAACGTTCAAACCCATTTCTGCAGCCTCAGCCAATGAGAAGCGGATCCCCTTCACGCCCGCAACAGAGCCAATGTCGTAAAGATCAGTTGCCACCGAAGTAGTTCCATTAGCCAAAAGCGCCTCGGCCCATCGCGTCATGGTCAATTGCGTTCCACCAATGTGAATATGGGCGTCAATAAAGCCAGGGAGCAAATATTTATTCGAAGCATCAATGACCTGAGTTTTCGGTCCCACCGTATGCTTCACCTCTCCAATATAGGCAATCCGTTTTCCCTTGATGGCAATATCTGCTTTGTAAATCTCGCCCGTATACACATTTACGAGCTTGCCCTTCTCTATAATGAGGTCAGCTTTTTCTTTACCTAGGGCGGTATCTAATAACTCTCTCTCTTTTGTCATCTTAGATTTCCTCATTATAATCCTTTCCCTTTGGATTGATGCCTTATTTGGACCTGCATATCAACAAGCTTACCCGCAAAAAACATTCCGCCATATACTGATAAGTGATGGCTTTCATAACCTAGGCAATCCTTTCGTTGAAGTAATCCTCGAACTCCTTGGGGTCTACCCAGGTTGTAAATAAAACTACCTTCACCTCATTTTGGGAATCAGGGAGCAATTCTTCTTCCCCTGCTTGTACAGATTAATTTTCGATAAACCCAACAGCTTCTTCCTCAAACGGGAACAGGCTGAATACCTGGTAACCATCCTTGGTTACCACCAGATTCTCCTCAAGTCGAACGCTGCAATCTCCACCAGGACCGTCGCTGGCATATGTCTCAACAGCCAAAAAATAGTTCTCCTCGAGCTCAACTGGATATTCTGGTGAAAATCCCTGGCTTACCCAAAATCCCTCGTAGAGTCCCACACCGATAGTATGGGCAAACTGAACCAAGGTGCACGTTTTATAAGTATTATCATAATATCTTGGCCACTTGTTGGCGATGTCACCCGTAGTTGCCCCTGGTTTAATAACGGACATGGATTCCTGCAATAGGTCGTAGCACTTCTTGTAGACATCTTTTTGTTTTGATGTCATTTTTCTTTCAATAACCCAGGAACGGCAGGTATCCTGAACATAACCGTAATAATGGTTCGTGTTAAGGTCTAAAGTGATCATATCCCCCTGGCGGAGAAGCTTGTCTGTAAACGCACGGATATACGGGTTGGTATTGCCACCGGATGCCACATTCGTTCCCCAGCAGTGCTGGATTCCACAACTATACATGAATTCGACCACTTTCCCCAAAACATCTCTTTCACGGACACCTGGTTTGGCAAATTCGGTTTTAGCTTTCCAGTAACTCATATCGCCAATGGCGCAAGCAATCTTCAAGGCTTCCAATTCGTCCTCGCTCTTCCTGTATCGCGCCTCAAATATCGGCTGACTGGCTGGGATGAGATTGATGCCCATACTTTTGGCGATTTCGTAGCCTGCAATTTCGATTACATCAATACCCAGCTTCTCCTTGGTGATATCCACACCATTTGCCTTACAGACCGACTTGATCTGCTCCCAATATCGCTTGCATTGCTCTTGAAATCCACCGACGGCGAATTTGTAGGTAATAGCCACATCCAATCTGTCTTCCGTAACCCATGGACAATACATCCTCGTTACTTCCATATCTATCCCTACGGTATCAAAGAAGAAGGCAGGTGCATCTTGAAAAGCGAGCAGATATCTGGTACCATTATTGCCCTTCCAGTTGTAATCCCATGTTCCATTGGCATAACGAATGTTCTCGCCAAAATTGAGCAACAATGCCGGAATACCATGTTTTTTCAAAGCCTGTTGAAGTCTTCCATACCGATATTCTCGCATCCTTGGCCAGTTGATGCGCTCCTGGAAGTCACACCCCTCCAGCCCAAAAATATGACGAGGTGACCATTCATGCTTGAATCCATCCCTGAAATAATCCCAATTTCTGTCCTCGTCTGTCCAGTTATCTTTCAATCCCATTTTATTTCCGCTCCTTTCTTCATTCTTTTCTATATTCTAGTCTTATTGAAAATCTTAAAACGAAACAGCATGGAATGTAGGCGGTTGGACAAATTTTCGCTTGCCAACTAAAGGCGAAATTATTACTCATTGATTTTCATATTTTTTAAGATTCCTCCTTTTTTGCTTTATCCTTTTCTTCTTTTTCCTTCAGGGCTTTAAGCACTTTCTCTGGGGTTATAGGTAGCTCATTAAATCTTACACCAACGGCATTATAAATAGCGTTATTTATACAGGCAGCTACCGGGACCATTCCCGGCTCACCCACTCCTTTAGCCCCGAAGGGACCTTGAGGCTCGTGGGATTCAACCATCACCACCTGAACTTCTGGGGCATCAAATACGGTGGGGATGCGATAGTCCAGAAAGTTTGGATTCAGAGTCTTGCCCTCTTCCCAGATCATATTCTCTAATAGGGTCCATCCGTAACCTTGCAGAACAGCACCTTCAATCTGGCCTTCAGTTCCCATGGGATTTATGACTCTACCTACATCAAGCGCTGCAGTTTGCTTTATTATCCGGACTTCGCCGGTTTCTGTATCTACTTCTACTTCAGCAACATGGGAGCCAAATATGTTGCCGCAGAACGAATTACCATACCCTGTCTCCCTGGTGGGTACTTCTGAGCCTTCAACATCAATACTGCTTTGTCCCATAAGGAACAAGGTATGACCAGTATATTTGGGATCATACATGTGCGCGTAAACTGCATCGGCAAAATTAACTGACTTTTCAGGGGAGCCTTTGACAAAAATTTTCCTGTCTCTGGCTACTATGTCTTCAGGGTTAGCGTCTAACATTTTGGCGGCTACTTTAAACAGTTTCTGCTTAGCGTCAGCTGCAGCTACTTGAGCTGCCCTTCCGGAGATGAAGGTGGAGCGGCTGGCATATGCCCCCAGGTCATCTGGTAGCTCTTCTGTTCCCCCGGAGTCTGCCACTTTTACGTCCTCATAGCGTACTCCTAATTCTTCGGCCACAATTTGTGCTACAATCGTCAATGCTCCTTGCCCCATATCCCTGGCACCTGATAAAACAGAGACGGTCCCATCATCATGAACTTTTACAAAGCAAGATGAGCCCTCAGAGTCGTAGTAATATCGGACACTATTTGGATGGACTAAAGATGCGATTCCTATGCCTCTTTTCTTCATGGTTATCTTGTCTCCCATCCTTTCCATTTATTTTCCCAACCTACAGTCTTGGCAGCTTGCGCTATGCAGTCTTTTAAACCGCAACTGCCCACTAAAATCCCGCAAGCGCTTTTTTCCCCCGCCACCGGTGCGTTAATCAATCTTAGTTCCACAGGGTCCATATTTAGTGTTTCAGCTACCCTATCCATTTCTGTTTCTATAGCAAAGGTCATCTGAGGATTGCCGTAGCCGCGGAATGCGCCACCATAGGTGCAATTAGTATATACCACGAAGCCCTCATAATTTACGTTCTCTACTCTATATAAGGTGGCAAATATTGCCCCAGTAAGGTAGGCAACACCTACTCCGTGGTTTGAATATGCCCCCGTGTTAAGAATGGCTTTACCTTGTTTGGCCATTAATTTACCATCTTTTCTGACGCCTATTTTTGAGTAGAAGATGAACGGATGTCTGATTGTTGAAGCTATGAACTCTTCCTCTCTGGAATAGATCATCTTCACTGGTCTGCCTGTTTTTTGAGCTAGTAGGATAGCGTGTGGCTCAACCGTAACTTCATTTTTGCCGCCGAAGGCTCCGCCGCATTTTGTCCCGATAACGTCGATCTTTCCCAGGGGAATGCCTAACATCTTTACCAAATCTCTACGGATGGTGAAAGGAGTCTGGGTGGTTGTCCAGAGTTTTATGTTACCCATAAGGTCAACAGCGGCAACAGCCCCATGAGTTTCAAGATGGGAATGTTCCTGGCCATGAGCTGTATAGCGTCCTTCTAAAATTACATCAGATTCCTTGAATCCCTTTTCCACATCTCCAGCCAAAACCCTCTTGGTAATGCAGATATTATTTTCCACCTCACATTCCTTGAATCCGTGTACCCCATCACCCTTATAAAATCTCTCATGAACCTTCGGTGCACCGGGTTTCATTGCCTCTTCAGGGTCAAAAACTGCCGGCAAAACTTCATAATCGACTTCTATCAGGTCTAATGCCTCTTCAACGGTGTCCACGTCGACGGCAGCTACGGCTGCCACCCTATCACCGTAAAAGCGTACTTTATCGTCGGTAAGTACCGGTTCGTCTCTAATTTCGTCATATATTTGCGCAACTCCATATCTCAGCCTGGGGGTGTCTTTCGCTGTAATCACAGCTTTAACGCCGGGCAGTTTCTCTGCCTTGCTGGTATCAATATTCAAAATTCTGGCGTGTGCATGAGCGCTGCGCAGAATCTTGCCGTAGAGCATCTTGGGTAGAACTATATCATCAATAAATTTACCCACACCGGTAACCAGATCCACCCCATCTTTTTGTGGCACACGTTTTCCTACTACTGAGAAAGCATCACTCATTACTTCTCTCCCTCCTTTCCTTGCCGTCCTGCCACGGCTAATAATGCCTCTTTTTGCTTGGCATAACCGGTACATCTACATAGATTACCGGCTATGGCTGTTTTAATCTCATCTTCGGTGGGATGAGGGTTCTCGTCAAATAATGCTTTGGCAGAGAGAACTATTCCTGGAACACAAAAGCCGCATTGAATAGCCCAGTGATCAAGGAAGGCTTGCTGGATTGGATGTAATTTTCCACCCGTGGCAACTCCCTCAATAGTCAAAATCTCTTTATCTCTGGCATCCATTGCCAGTACCAGGCAGGAATTGACTGCCTTGCCATCCATAATCACGGTGCAAGCCCCACATTGGCCTAATCCTCCGCAGCCTTCTTTAGTCCCGGTCATCTGAAGCTCATTCCTGAGAACCTCTAATAAGGTTTTATTCGGTTCTACAGCAACATCACATACTTCCCCATTTACATTCAATGAAATTAGTTGTTTCATAATATCTATTCTCCCTTAAAAGAACTTCTGCTCTTTTGTATCAAGAAGTTAACATTATTTAGCCAATTTCAGGCAATCTTCTATACTTTGTTTTATTAAAATTCCTGCCATAGTTGTCTTGTAATCTGCCGAGTGGTCGCCGAATTTGATAGCTTTAGTGGCAACACTGTCTCTTACTATCTGTGCTGCCATGTCAATTATGTCAGAGTCAATCTTCTTCCCTCTAAGAAAATCTTCTGCTTCATCGACCTCAAAGGGGACAGGAGCCACAGAACTAAATATTATTTTAATATTGCGGCACAGACTATTTTCTGTGTCCATCTCCATTATAACGGCTGTTCCTACCACAGGGTAATCTAAAGCCCTCCTCGGGCTCCACCGTAAATATACCCCACAGGCGTGGGGCGGCTGATCGGGTATCTGGATTTCAGTTAGTATTTCGTCTCCTCTGAGACGATTACCTGTCTTTTCAAAGAAATCTTTAATTGGAATTACTCTTTCTCCATCTTCTCCAACCAGTTTCACCTTTGCGCCTAGTGCAATTAAGGCTGGGGCTGTATCTGAGCGGAGAACCATGTTTTGACACCGCTTGGCTCCTTTATCGGCATAGCAGATATCGCCACCTCGCTTGTAGCATGGTGCCCAGAATTTGCGCCAATCATGGGATTGATTGTAATACCAACACCTGTAGCCTTGACAGATATTGCCAGCTATGGAACCTATATTCCTGATTTGCAGGGAAGCCACTTTACTTGCTGCTTGGGCTAGAATACCACACTTCTCACGGATTACTGGCGAAGTCTCTATGGCATGGAGAGTGGTTAAGGCGCCGACTTTTAGCCCCTTTCCGTTATCAGGATTGATATAGTCTAACCCGGGGTTTTTTTTGATATTAATCAGGTACTGGGGAGAAACTACCTCTTGTTTCATCAGAGGCAATAAATCGGTGCCACCGGCAAATAGTCTTGCCTGCCCTTTGTATTTAACAAGTAGAGAGATTGCTTCCTCAATTGTTTCCGGCTCAAAATATTCAAATTTTTTTCTCATTTTCCCTCCACTAGATCATCCTGTTAAGAAATAGCACAAGGTCAAGCCAAATCACGATAACTAGCCTTATCCTTCACTTACTCTCATATAGGCTCACTTCCATTCTTGTGACGGGTCTTTCTTTAATAAGCCTACAATATTTACTTACTTTGACAAACACCAAACTTGTCACTCATCGTATCAGCCCCTTCTTTTTAGGCAAACTTCTTATACCAGTCCAGTGCCTCTTCCGGTATTCCACACTTCTTTAAGAAGGGTTTGGCCTTGCTGGCGGTATAGGTTATTTCCTTTCTCCCTTTACGCTTCGCTGGGACGCTTTCAATCGCTATTTCCTCTCTCTCTTTACGCTTCGCTGGGACGCTTTCAATCGCTATTTCCTCTCTCTCTTTACGCTTCGCCGGGCCAATTTCAAAGGAAAGGGCACCTTCGGGGCACCATTCTACACATGCTGGCTTTCCCCCGCAGAGGTCACATATCAGCGGCAAGTTCCTCTTCTCATCAAAGTTCACGGCGCCTATGATGCATACGTCTATACAGATACGGCAGCCATTGCATTTCTCTTCATCCACCTGTATCATCCCTGTCTCTGTTTGGCTCAATGCCCCCTCCGGGCATAGCTCCACGCATTTCGGGTTCTTGCATAGAATGCATGTCACCGGGTTTGAGAAACCCAGATAATCAAGAGGTACTACTTTAATGCGAGACTTCGCAGGATTAAAGGCCTGATTCTTGGTTAAGCTACAGATTAGCTCACAGATACCGCAATTGGTACATTTCTCAGCGTCAATTATTACTCCTGCCATGATAGCCTCCCTTATAACTTAAAGGCGTTTACTTTACAGCATTTACCTTTGCCAATTCATCGGCGACGTGCTCAAGCCCCAATTCTGCTAGCTTTTTCCTAGTTTGTAAACCTGTTTTCATATCCCAGTCCCTGAGTGTGTAGTATTCGTCCAGCAGCACGTCACGTTCCAGCACATTACCCTTGAATGGACCATCTAATACAGGGTCTTTCTCGAAGCGGGGGGTAGAGTAATTATCATCCTTCCTAGTGAGTCCCTGCCGGGCATTAAACGCCTTTTGAATATTAAAGATACGTTCGCCAATAGTGAGTAATTCCTTATCGGTAAAGTCCACCCCGGTGGCTGAAGATACCATCTTGGTCAGAAGGTCAAGTGAACCTGTGGTGCGAGTGCATATTCCCAGTGAATCGAGTATCTGAGTCGTATTTTCTCCCCACATTACCTTTTTCCCTACCCCCTCTGGCCTTCCAATGCCCTTCATCCCACCGAGATCCCCTGTGCTTATCTCCTTACCGATATCAGTATCCCTGAGTATATACAGCGCGTAGAGGATATTCGCTTTAAGATGGTCAGCCCCTCTAGTTCCGGTCATGTAAAAGAGGCCAAATCCTTTATTGGCTCGCGGGTCTTCCACAACTGGTGCCTGACCCTTGACATGTATCATGTACTTCTCTGAGCCTCTTCCCACCAGCTTCGGTGCCCTTTTTTCGCCTTCAGCCAGTATATTGCCAAAGCCTTCCCGCCGGGCTATCTTGGGTATTATCTCTATGACTGACTTATAATCACCGAACTGCAACGGCCTGTCATCCCCATAGTCTTCCTTGGTCAATATGCCCTTTTCATAGCACTCCATGGCCCAGGCGAGAATGCTATTTGCACTCACACAGTCCATACCATACTGGTTGTACAGCTCATTCATTTTCAATATTGCCGCCAAGTTATCACACTCACATATGAGGCCCATCTGGGTCAAGCCGTATTCGGGACCTTCACCGTAGACTCCGGCAAACTCGCCTGATTTTATAGTGTGGAAAGGACCACAGGCTATATGGCAGGCAGCACAGGCCCTCATTGACCGGTAGAAATCTCTTTTCAGCGCTCTCCCTGATATCGCTTCCCAATTAGGGAAAACATTTTTTTGCCAGTTCCTTACTGCGGTCATTCCAATCTCTGCAGTGGTGTGTATAATACCCGGCGTGCCATAGTCCCGATACATTTGGTACCAAGGCGATGAGTCAATGATCATTTCAATTGTCTGCTTACATGCCTGAAGAAACTCATTAGGTCTGGCAATGGCAATATCAGTTGTTCCCCTGACGGCAATAGCCTTGAGATTCTTTGAGCCCATCACTGCCCCCATGCCACTCCTGCCGGCAGCCCTCTTAGTGGGACACATTACATTGGCTATTCTTACCAGGTTCTCACCTGCTGGCCCGATGCACACCACCTCAATAAAGGGATCGCCTATCTCTTCTTTTATAGCCCGTGCTACATCCCACGTTGACATTCCCCATAGATGCGATGCATCCCTTATCTCTACCTTATCGTTGTCTATCCATAGATAGACCGGATGGTCAGCCTTGCCAAAGAAGGCAAGCTGGTCATAGCCAGCAAATTTCACTTCGGTGCTCCAAAACCCCCCCATATTTGCGTCGCCAAATACATCGGTTAGGGGTGATTTGGCGGTCACAGTGAGTCTTGCGCTCCCTGGGGCCATGGTGCCGCTGAGGGTACCTATACCAAACATAAGGACATTATTCGGGCTCAGGGCATCGGTCTCTGGCTTTACCAGTTCAAAGAGCCTGGCTGAATTAAAGCCGCTTCCCCCCAGATACTTTCTGGCAAAATCCGGGGAAAGCGGCTCCTTTTCTGCTTTACCTACTGTCAAGTCAACGTTTAAAATAGCACCAGCCCAACCGTAATAACGAGTCATAAAACCTCCTTTTAATCAACTATAATGCTGACCCTCGTCCTCTTTAGTCTTAATGCCGGTGATATGCCATGCATCCGATTGTCAATCAATACTCCCTGCAGGATAAGCTCATGTTACCAAAGTAGTCGCTACCAGTAGTGAGGTCAACTCGTGATAATGTGAGTTCACCTCGAGGGTTAATCCACTCCTCCGAGTACAATTGTACGAGCTGACTATATTTTCCCCCTATAACTTTAGCTGGTGCTGGTAGTTCGATAGCATGGTCATGGGCACCTGTAGATACCATTGCTGTTGCCTCAGGAACATACATCTGGAGTGGTGTCTCGGTTCCGTAGTTGCCACCCCACTCCGGTGTTGCTATAGCAGTCTTTATCCCCTTTTTCTCAAAGGCTTGCAGCGTCAATACGAGATTTAACCAATTGGCTCCTGATGGACTTGACTGTGTGATGATAGCACCTTCTGCGCCAAGTAGTTTTGCCATTTGAGAAGTAGCCTCAGCAGTAAGATGCGCGCCATGTTCCTCTGTAAAGAAAGTCCTTTGTAAAATTACACCGAGAAAGTTTAGCCGCTTCCCATGTTCCCGGAACAGCTCCTTAATTACAGGCTGATTTTGCCACATCCATGTCATCGTCCTAGTTCCCCCTCCTTGACGTCCATCTGTAGTCATGGCACCATCAAAAATTTCATTGGGGTGAACCAAGGTTGGTAGTGATTCATGCAGAGGCCACCCATAAAAGTATACATAGGAAGTAAGACCACTCCATAATGTCAAGAAACTAAGGACATAGACTACACGGGGTAGAGACGAGTCAACTTCTGACAGTTCGTAAACATCTATACTTTCTGTAGTTATGTTTCTAGTGGCCTCAGCCAAACGCTGGGCGAGCTTGCACTCAGCCAATTTAATCGCGGCTTCCGCTTCAACTTCGGATATTCCGTCAATTAATTTGAATACTGGAACAATGTTAATAGTAGACCCATACGGGGTTGCCTGCGCTCCAGGTCCCCACATATCCACAATTCCCATTGCCTGTGCTGTTGTTCCATGCATAATCGTTGGTTGGTAATCCACCGATGGCATCACCGTAACCCCGGAGAACCGGTGGGTTCTGCCCTCGCCTACCGTTATGACAGGCCCGAGAATGCCGGGGAAAACACTCCCTGGCCCCGACACCTTTACGCGTGGCTCAACAACATCGCGAATACGGACAATCCTTGTTTGTTCTCCGGGGAACGCCACGTCCACATCAGCGTCGACGATTCTCTTGTCCTCTAAAATGAACGCCACCAGTTCCTCTTTGTTAATGTTAAGGACTCCGTTATCGTAATTTGTCTGTTTACTAAATTTAACATCCTTTATCGGGAAGGTTGCCATTTCAAGTTTCATATCTTCTCCTCTCCACTTCAAGGTATCTTATCTAGATATTCATGCAGTCAAAAATAGTAGGGCCATCAACGTCCATTTGGAGTGCACTGAGGGCGGTATTCAAAATCGCTCGCCGCAAAGCCAGGTCATCTTTATCGGGTAAACTCGGGTCGCCGCAGGGATGGGGAACGTTCCGACCAGTGACTATGCGGTTAGCCCCCACTTGTTTACCTAATGATGCCATAGCTGTAATTAAGGCTAAAGGTATTCCCTCTTTCTCAATCTCTCTAGCTAGCACAGCACCGCTGCGCGTGTCTGTACCTCAGGTTGATACAAGTAAGACAGCATCTACACCTTCAGCCTTCAAGTCTTTAGCTATGGCTCTACCTATAGCTTGGAAGGCAGTCACCGTTGCTATGCAACCACTAGCCGAGTAGAAATACGGATACAACCGACCAAATACACCCTCTTTCTCCAGTTGCCGAGCCACATCTAGGGGTACTCCAAAATTAGGGTTTTTTAACATGAATTGATTATCATAGCCACCATGGACAACGTCCCACTCAGCGTCCTTCATGGATTCCATTTTAGCTATATCGTATTTTACCCAGTTGGTATTATGCATTGATTTCAATCCGTCTGGGTTTCCTGGCGGGACTATACCCCCCGTACTTACCAGTGCTATACAAGCACCCTTGAGGTTTTTTATTGCAGCGGGAATGGGGATCGCTTCGAAGAGGACAATGGGGATTTCACTGGTAAAAGAACGCCCAGCCAGCTTGTCTAGCACCATATCAACAACTCTTGCCGCACTACTTTTGCCGACCGCCTCGACAACTCTTATACCTCTGGGGATGTAGCCCTCCTCGGCTGCTGGTTCTATAGCCGAACCAGCGGCCAGCTTTAAAGCAAACTTCCCCATTTTTGATAACGCATCCCGCATACCCACTACACCCTTCGCTGTTGGTATGCAGAAGACCTTTCTATTCTTGTGCCCTTTATAACTCTCTACCGCTGGATTCTCGATATGCATACCGGTAACACAATTTATGCCTAAGGAAGTGCTTACGGCATGGCAAACCTCTACACAAGCAATGCCGTGTCGGCCAGAGGAAAAGGCAGGACCGGC
>Ga0114920_10000531_pt1 | contig 16556 bp, 19 predicted proteins | sample ChitaG_FD_88683 | JGI IMG/M metagenome (GOLD analysis project Ga0114920, IMG submission 88683) | Deep subsurface microbial communities from South Pacific Ocean to uncover new lineages of life (NeLLi) - Chile_00310 metaG | ecosystem: Environmental > Aquatic > Marine > Oceanic > Sediment ... | reverse complement strand
CTCCTTCTCTGTCGGGATTCGTTCCTCAGTTTCTTCTCCCTCTTCCTCCTCCGGAAGAGGATCATCCGGGAATTGCTGCTGATACATCCGATCCTTGATCTTCTTCCAGTCCTTATCACTAAGTTCGTTCTCTTCTTTCATTTCATTTCTCCTTTATAGAAAAGAGAGGCCCGGCAACCAGAAGGAGAACAGGTAGCACCTTTGCAGGTGTGTGGAGAACCGGACCATCTCTTAATTTTTCTTATTTTCTTCACAACCTTTCTCCTAATTCAATATTAACATGAGAGATTCCACAAACTTTCTTAATTTTAGGGGAACACAAAGAGTCCTTGTTTTCAAGAGAATCTGTTTCACTTTCTCATAAAGAATATAACCGACTCCCATTTCCTCCTAATAACATTAGAGGTCCTGAGTCCGTTTTAGTCTTATATCGCCTTAAAATGCTTCCTTGGGGTATCTTATAAACTTTTTCTAACCTCATTTTCCTATAAGGAAATCTTTTAATATGAAAAAAAGGACCGGATCAACTCCGATCCTTTTTTTCTTCTAAACGGATTCTGGGATCGGTTCACCCATCCAGGAGTTCTGCTTGAACCATTCCAACAGCTTTGTCAGAAGGTTTTCCCTCACCATTCCCTCACCGCCCTTCTTGGCACCTGCGGAACTCCGCATGATTAACTATCCCTCTTAACTTTGTGCCCATCCCTCAGGAGGTTGTGTGGATTGAATCATCGCGTGCTCAGACATCCTCGGCGTCCGACTGCGTCGGATTCCCTCGAAGAGCAATGAGGCAAGGCTAAATCTTCAATGCCGCTCCGATATTCCCCTGCACCTTCTCTTCTCATTCTCTATCCCATCACTTTGGGACAACCTCCGCTCATTATTCAAGGAGCCCATACCATGCCAACACTCATATATAGAATAAAGAATTGTGGGTGAGGTTTTCTCTCTAAATGAGAAGCGATCAGATGGACAATCTCTGAGAGAGGATAATCCCTCCTCCAGTTATGTTTCAAGAGGAGAGCCGGATCACATCCTCCACCAGTAGGAGAACTTTATGAAGACACTGCGGTTAGTTCGGTCGAACCTGCCGAATTCATCTTCCAAGTAATTGCTGTCCACGCTCAAAACTCGGTTGAATGCCCCGGGAATATGCTTATCGGTCAGACAAAAACCCACATAAGATTCCTTGAACACGTCGGCCTTCATACGGAAAATGCTGAAGAGAGCATTATCACTTCTTCCTTCTCCTCCGTTAGAAGCCTCCCAGAGGCTTTGTGTGGGACTGGTGTCGTAAGCAGAAAGAAGACCGTAGGTGAACCGTCCCACTTTACCTGTCAGCTTGGCTCCCCCGATCGGGTCGATAATTCTCCGGGTGTAGACGACCTCGATTTCGGGGAAATTGAAGATTTCCATCCCTTCCAAGAAAAACGGCCGTTTCTCCGGGTAGTAAAGGGCAAACCTCTGGTTCACATCGATCTTCGGCGCATCGGCCTCAATATGGATGTAATCCGGATTTACTGTCAGGTCTAAGGTGAGATCGGAGCTGATTCCCCATTTGAAGTTCACCCCGGGCTGAATATCGACTTTATCTCCTTCGTTCTTCAGGGAAGGAAATTTCCCACTCGCCTGACTCAAAGCGAATGATCTTCACCTTCTCTCCGTCCATCCTGCAGTGAAAAACCTCTGACCTTCTTCCGGTCGTCTGGTCAAGAACTCTTTGTCGAGAGACCACCTCCTGTATCTTGAATTCCCGGTTGTCGATGACGACAGCCCTGGGAATCTCGTCTCCTTTGTAGCCCGAGTAGAACAGCAGCTCGTACTGAACACCTTCTTCATCCTCTTTTTTGCGTTTCATTGTTTTCCCTCTTCGGAACGCCGAGCTGACATTTTATTTTACAACATTTCACATCCTCATTCTATATTTTGTTGCTAAATCCAGAAAAGGAAATTATAATTCTTTCCGGTCCTGAAAAAGAGCAATCCGATTAGAAAACAGGAGAACCAGGAATGAAAAAATCCTATTCTAAAAAACCTGTGATTTTCGCCTTATTCATCTTATTCGCGACTTTCATCTTCCTGCTTGACGGATGCAAAGCCCCTTACCAGCCTCCCGAACGATTCTTCGATACTGCAGAACAATTTTCTGAAGAAGTGAGATTGTCCATTTTTTATCCTTCCCTGGGCTCTCTCAAAGCTTTGATCGAGCTTCGGGAACAGGGATTGATCACCGTGGAAAACCTGACTGTTATCGGTATCTATCACGAGAAAGAACGAACCGATTACGAGAGATCGATAGAATTCGTCAAAGACAATGACCTCAGATGGATCAAGTTCCACAAAATTTCGGGTGAACTCAACAAAGACACTCTTTTTGAGAATAATCCCTGCAGCGGGGAATTCGAACAAATATTCAGAAAATCTGACGGGATCATTTTTTTCGGTGGAGCGGATATTCCTCCCTACATTTATGGAGAAAAAACGAATCTCCTGTCCGGCATCTACACCACTTACCGCCACTTTCTGGAGCTTTCCTTTATTTTTCATCTCCTCGGAGGATTCCAGGATGAAAGCCTCTCGCCTTTCCTGGAGTCCGATCCGGAATTTCCCGTGCTCGGGATATGCCTCGGAGCCCAGAGCCTTAACGTGGGCACTGGCGGCACATTGACCCAGGACATCTGGTCTGAAAAATACGGAAAAGAGTATTTCGAAGACGTGTTCGCTTTGGACCGGGAAAACTGGCACAATAATCCCTACTCCCGTGTATTCCCTGAAGAAAAGCTCATCGGGTACAACCTCCACCGGGTAAAACTCAGCGGAGAAGGTAAATTCTGCTCAGTCCTCGGATTTGAAGAAGACGATACTCCGTATATCATCAGCAGCCATCACCAGATGGTGGAGACGCCGGGAAAGGGAATGACGATCATCGCCACATCCCTAGATGGCAAAGTTGTGGAAGGAATCGAACACGAGAAATACCCGCACGTGCTCGGTACACAGTTCCATCCAGAGTTTCCGATCCTTTGGGACACCGTCCGGAAATTCAGGATCACGCCTCAGGATGAGGAGGGGATCAACCTGAATTCCTTCCTGAAGAGCAATCCTCCAAGCTGGGATTTCCACAAGAAGATCTGGGCCTGGCTCAGCGAGAAGCTGACGGAGTACCACGACAGTAAATAAAAAAGGGGACATCATCAGCTCGTCGCAACATGAAAAGGAATCAGAGGAAGATAAAAACATCTTGACAATACCCTATAAATATGATAGGTTTTATGTTGTATATTTCACTTGGATTATTCACGAGTCGAGGTTGCAGTAGACGTCGTTGCGAGGAGAGAAGCGACAGCGGCAATCTCATGCCTTTGCGCATGAACATGAGATCGCCACGCTTCGCTCGCGATGACAATTGATCTAAAGAAAAGGTCGTCAGATTTACTCGCCCGAAGGGTAAAAGATGCCGACATATGATGATCAGGCATCCTTTAGAAATGATAGAATAGGGTGTCAGCAGATTTTATGAATGATTCAAGTAAGGCAAAGAAAGGAGTAACACATGAAAAGATACTCAGTACCACGAGTTGCCCATTGTGGAGAAGGTTGTCAATGCTCATCCTGAGCAAGATGTAAAACTGCTCTTGATCAAATCGATTTAAATATTTTACTCAGTGGCCTTATTTCTGCCTGAGGAATAAGGCCTTTTTTTTTACTTTTTATTTTCTGCGGATTGAATGATCCTCTCGACGATCTCAGATGTGGACCGCCCCTTCAGATGAGGGATGATCACCACTCTTCCTCCAGCCTGTTCGACCTCTTCCTTTCCGACCACTTCTTCTGGTTTCCAATCCCCTCCTTTGACAAGGACATCGGGCAGCAGAGCTGCAATGATTCTCTGGGGAGTCTCTTCGGAAAACGGCAGGAGATGATCGATATCCTCGATGGATTCTAAAACTTCAAGCCTTTCGCCCAGAGGGAAGATGGGACGTGATTCGCCTTTTATTTTCCGGACGGATTCGTCTTCATTCACAGCAACAATAAACACATCCCCCAATTTTTTCGCTTCACGGAATATATATATGTGCCCACTGTGGAGGAGGTCAAAGCAACCGTTGGTGAAAACGACTATCTTGTTTTGGCGCCTGAGTTCCTCACGTATTCTGAGGAGCTCATCGAGTGTCCTGAGCTTATGACCTGCCATCGTCTCCTCTCCCCCGAAATATCTCTTCCGCTTCAGGCGTATAGTTCCCCTCTTCATCATAAAGGATAAAGGGAGGCATTATATTCTCCCGCTCCGGAGAAAAACTGAACGATACCAGCAACAGGTTCGGGGGGCTCTCCTTTCTGGAATGGACAAAACGGATAGACTCTGTTCTCATCCCGTTCCTTTCCGCGGCCTGAAACAGCTCTTTCTTCCTTTTCGTTTGAAACACAAAATAGGCATTTCCCTGTTTCGCAAGGAGTGTTCCTATCCTTTCCATTATATCAAAAATATCACACTTCAATTCGTGCTTGGCGATGGATTTCTCCTCGGAAGAGCTGAGGTGCCCTTCTCCTTTCTTAAGGTAAGGCGGGTTTGAAAAGATAACATCGAACTTTTTTTTTGGTTGAAACCTCCGTAAATCCTCCCGAACGACCGTAATTTTCTTATCCAGTTTGTTCATCCGAACGTTCCTTCGGGCAAGGTCGGCCAACGACTCCTGGATTTCAACCGCGGTGATGTGTTTAAAGGTCTTGATGCTCAAGAGAAGAGAAATAATGCCTGTTCCTGTGCCCAATTCCAGGATTTCATCATCGGCTCGGGTCCGGATAAAATCAGCCAGGAGAGGGGCGTCTACCGAAAAACGATAGCCTTTCTTCTTCTGGAGGACAAGGATTCGACCCATGTAGAAAGAATCAAGAGTCTCGTCATCACCCTTCAGCGGGCTGCTGAGTTTCATCTTCTGTCGATTCAGTCAAAACAAGTACTTTATCCGGGAGGACCTCTGCGTAACCTCCCTGTACACTCACGCCTTCTTCTCTACCGGCCATCCGGTATGTGATCTTTCCCTTACCCAACGCTAAAAACAAGAATCGGTGACCGGGGAGGATCCCGACATATCCTTCAAGGCTGGGGAGAGAAACCTCCTGAACTTCTTCATCCACAAGAAGCTTCCGTGGGGAAACGACTCTAAGCCGGATGGACGAAGGCAGGTTATCTGTCATGCTGCTCTCAATTCCTCCGCGCGCTGAATGACTTCCTCGATGCCTCCCACCATGTAGAAGGCCTGTTCGGGCTTATCATCGTGTAGACCTTCCACGATCTCTTTGAAGCCCTTCACTGTTTCCTCGATGGAAACATATTTCCCGGGCCTTCCGGTGAATTCCTCGGCTACGTTGAACGGCTGGGAAAGGAACCTCTGGATTTTCCGCGCGCGAGCGACGACAATTTTATCTTCCTCGGAAAGCTCTTCGATCCCCAAAATGGTGATGATATCCTGAAGGTCCTTGTACCTCTGAAGAATTTCCTTCACGTCTCTGGCCACCTGGTAATGATCCTTCCCAATCACTCTGGGGTCCAGTATCCGGGAAAATGATGACAGAGGATCAACAGCCGGATAGATCCCTATTTCTGTGAGTGCCCGCGAGAGGTTGGTCGTGGCATCAAGATGGGAAAAAGTCGTGGCCGGTGCGGGATCGGTGAAATCATCAGCGGGAACATAGATGGCCTGGACAGAAGTGATCGAGCCCTTTTTCGTGGACGTGATCCTCTCTTCAAGCTCCCCCAGCTCGGAGGCCAGATTTGGCTGGTAACCGACCGCAGACGGCATCCGGCCCAACAGAGCGGAAACCTCTGAACCGGCCTGGACAAAACGGAAAATATTGTCGATGAAAAGGAGGATATCCTGATTCATCTCATCCCTGAAATATTCGGCCACGGAAAGAGCGGCCAGTCCCACCCGGAGTCTTGCTCCCGGAGGCTCGGTCATCTGGCCGTAGATCAGGGCGGTTTTATCGATGACGCCCGATTCTTTCATTTCCAGCCAGAGGTCATTCCCTTCTCGGGTTCTTTCTCCCACGCCAGCAAAAACAGAATAGCCTCCGTGCTTTTTGGCCACATTGTGGATGAGCTCCATGATGATGACGGTCTTCCCGACTCCTGCTCCTCCAAAAAGACCGATCTTTCCGCCCTTCAAAAAGGGCTGGATGAGGTCGATCACCTTGATTCCCGTCTCGAACATTTCGAGCTTGGTGCTCTGGTCTTCGAGTGACGGTGGAGACCGATGGATCGAGTATTTCTTTTTGGCTTTGATCGGACCCAGATGATCCACTGGCTCTCCGATGACATTAATCAATCGTCCCAGAGTCTCCTCGCCTACCGGAACCTGGATCGGCCCTTCCAGGTCTATGGCCTTCATTCCCCGGGCCAAACCATCCGTAGGATGCATGGAGATGCATCTCACTCTGTCCTCTCCAAGATGCTGCTCTATTTCTACGATAATATCAACAGGTATGGGGACATCAAATCCCTCGCTCGTGATCCGGATCGCGTTGAATATCTCTGGCAACTCGACTCCTTTGAATTCGACGTCCACAACAGGGCCGATAACCTGGATCACTTTTCCTGTTCTCTCTTTTTTCTCCTTCTTCTGAACTTTCGTCTTCACCTCTTCCCTCTCTTTATCTTTATCTTCTTTCTTTGACATCTTTCTCTCCGAACCTTCTATTTTTCGGCCAGGGCCTCGACGGCTGTCATGATTTCCAGCAGTTCCTTGGTGATGGAAGCTTGCCTGATCTTGTTCATGACCAAAGTCAAATCCCCGATCAATTCTTCGGCATTATTTGTCGCATTATCCATGGCCATCATCCGGGCTGCATGCTCCGCAGCCTCGGACTCAGAAAAGAAACGCTGAATCTGATTTTCAACGTAAAGCGGAAGGAGTGACTCAAGAAGAGCGCCCGCTCCCGGCTCCCAATCTGGCGGAATCTCCTCTCCTTCCTGGCTCTCTGGAGGACTGAGGGGAAGAAGCCTGGTGATAGTGATCCTGGGCGACAGAATGGATTTAAACTCGTTACAGACCACATAAACCGCATCAATCTGAGAATATATATAGAGCCGCATCAAAAACTGCGCCAGGTCTTTCAACCCGGACTGGCTGAGTTCCTGAGCCTGTTCAGAATAGGAACGGTCGACAAGAAAAGGGGATTTCTTGAAAAAATTCACGGCCTTCTTCCCGATCAAAACGAGATTCACGCTTGCATCCCGGGCTTTGTCTTCAAAAAAAGCAAGAGCTTCGGCCAATAAGTTGGAGTTAAAAGCTCCGGCCAATCCCTTATCAGAGGTGATGACCACACCTTCCACTCTCTTTTCATCCCGCTTGACCAGAAGCGGATGCCCCTTTTTTTCGGCCCAATGAACGACTTTAGCCATCAGGTCAGGCGAGCCGTGCCAGTACGGGCGGCTCTCCAGGATAATCCGCTGCGCTTTCTTGAATTTCGCCATGGCCACGGTCTTCATGGCCCGAGTGATCTGCTGGGTATTCCTGACACTCTTAATCCGTCTTCTCAGGTCAATTAATGCAGGCATTCTATTCCTTCTCTTCTTTAAACTTGAGGTTGAACTCCTTTAAGGCTGCATGAATGGCCTCATCCAGTTCGGCCTCGATCTCCTTTTTTTCTACAATCTCCTTCAACAGGTCCGCATGTTCCTTTTCGAAATGCTCGAAAAGTTTTTTCTCGTATTCTTTGATGCGGTCGACTCCAATCTCATCCATGAGTCCTCTGTTTCCCGCGTAGATGACCAGTATCTGTTTCTCGACAGGCAGGGGAACGTACTGGTCCTGTTTGAGTGCTTCGGTCAGCCTCTCGCCTCTGTCGAGCTGAGACTGGCTGGCCTTATCCAGCTCCGTACCAAACTGAGCGAATGTCACCAGCTCTCTGTACTGGGCCAAATCCAGACGCAGCTGTCCAGCCACCTGCTTCATGGCCTTGATCTGGGCATGCCCTCCAACTCTGGAGACCGATATTCCCACGTTGATGGCCGGCCGTATTCCCGCATTGAACAACTCCGGCTCCAGGTAGATCTGGCCGTCTGTGATGGAAATGACATTTGTGGGGATGTATCCTGAAACATCCCCGGCCTGGGTTTCGATGATCGGAAGCGCGGTCATTGATCCGCCTCCGTTCTCATCATTGTACTTGGCCGCTCTTTCCAGTAACCTGGAGTGGAGATAAAACACATCTCCAGGGTAAGCCTCCCGGCCGGGAGGACGCCTGAGAAGGAGAGAGATCTCCCTGTAAGCAGCGGCGTGCTTGGAAAGGTCATCATAAATCAGAAGAGCGTGCTGTCCGTTGTCCCGGAAATACTCTCCGATCGCACACCCGCTGTACGGCGCCAGGTATTGGAGCGAGGAAGGCTCGCTGGCAGACGCGACCACGACGATCGAATAGTCCATCGCCCCATAATCTTCCAGAATCTTGATAATGTACGCGACTGTGGAATTTTTCTGGCCGATAGCCACGTAAATGCAGATCACATCTTTACCCTTCTGATTGATGATAGTGTCTACCGCGATCGCTGTCTTTCCTGTCTGACGGTCACCGATGATCAGCTCTCTCTGTCCTCGTCCTATGGGAATCATGGCATCAATGGCTTTGATTCCGGTCTGTAGCGGTTCCTTTACCGGCAGGCGGTCAACAACGCCCGGAGCCAGACGCTCGACAAACATATAATCATCCGTCTTGATCGGGCCCTTCTCATCCAGAGGAATCCCCAGAGGATTCACCACTCTTCCGACCATGGCCGGGCCCGCAGGGACCTGCATGATGCGGTGAGTGCGTTTGACTAAATCTCCTTCTTTGACAAGATGACTCTCCCCCAGGAGGACAGCACCCACACTGTCTTCCTCCAAGTTCAGGGCGACTCCATAGACATCATTGGGAAATTCCAGGAGTTCGTTGTACATCACTCTATCCAGCCCATAAATCCGCGCAATCCCGTCTCCGACAGAGATGATCGTCCCGACTTCCTTGATATCGATCTCTGCTTCGTAACCTTCGATCTGACGCTGGATGATCTTGCTTATTTCATCGGCTTTGATTTCCATTTTCCCGCCTATCCTTCAATTATTTTTTCTTTGAGTTTCAATAGACTTCCTTTAATCGATATATCATAGACCATGCTTTTCCTTTTGATCAAAAGACCGCCCACCAGTTCGCGGTCGATCCGGTACTTCAAAACAACAGGCCTCTTACCCAAATGTTCAAGCTTTTCCTTGAGTTTCTTCCCCTGGTCATCAGAAAGGGGGACAACCGAAGCCACTTCATACGTATGGACTCCCTTTTCTTCGTTCCACGCTTCAGGCAGAGCCTGTATGAGCTCAGGAAGAAGCTCAAGCCTGCCTTTCTCCACAAGAAGCAGTAAGAATCTCACCGATTTAGTCCCTGCAGGCGTTGAGGCCAGGAGTTCCTGAGCGATTTGCTTTTTTCGGCTTGTGGGCAGGAATCGATTAAAAAGAGTCTCCATCAGTTTCTTGTGCGCGTTGAGAAGCTCCCAGAAGGCGGATAACTCCCTGTGAAGGGCTGCAAACTCCGTCTCGTCTTTGACAGAATTAATCAGCCCTTGAGTGTATCTTTTGACCAGAATTTGACTTTTCATCGAGTTGATCAAACCTTTCTATGGACCTGTTTATCAGCCGAAATTGGAGTTCCGGGCTCATCTTCTTTTGAATGCTCTCTTTGGCGAGCGATGTCGCAAGGAGCGCCGTGTGTTCTCTGAGTTCCCGGATTCCTGAGCGGATAATGCCGTCAATTTCCTGTAGGGCAAAATGCTTTATTCTCTCTGTTTCCTGCTGAGCCATCTGCAGAGTCCTTTCTTTTTCTCTGAGGCCTTCGCTATCCGCTTCTTTCATCATTTTCTCGATTTCCTTCTCCAGCCCTGCCAGCCGTGTTTCTATTTCCTTGAGTTTTTGCTCGGCTTCCTTTTTAGAGTCCTCGGCGTCCTTTAAAGAAAACTGGATTTCCTGCTCTCTCTTTTCAAGAAAGCCGCGGATGGGTTTGTAAAGAAGATAAGTCAACCCTCCGAAGAGGATAATGAAATTGACCGTCTTCCCTAAAAAATCTATTAAACCTGAGGAGTGCTCCTCTTCTTCAGTAGACATGAAAATGAGGAAAGGCAGACACAGTAAAATGAGAAGGATCTTTTTTCTGCCCATCAGTGCAAAAGCCTCTTCTCGATACCTTCGGCCAACCGCTTGGTCTCTGACTCCAATTCCTTTTTCAGATTCTTCATCTGCTTCTCCAGCTGTTTTTTCGCCTCATCTACCTGATTCCGGGTTTCAGCGTTAATCTCTGCCCGCATCCGTTCTCTCTCTTTGAGTGCCCTGCGGTCATATTTCTCTTTTATTTTCTGTGCCTGATTTCTGGCTTCTTTCAGCTTTTCCTCAATCTCGTTGGTTTTCTGCTCATAGGTCTCCATCGCTTTTTCGAAAGTTTCTTGGCTTCCCTTGATCCGAGATTCTCGCTCCCGCATGACTCTCTGAAGAGGCTTGAAGAATACCTTACTCAGGACAAAAACAAGAATCCAGACGATTACAAAAACAACGAGCAGACTCGCATCAATTTCAAGCATTTCTGTTAAAAGAAGATAAAAGAATTAGGCAAAAATTTAACATTTTTATCTTAAAAAAGCAAGTAATAGGGGACGTCCCCATAATTATTGGAACGTCCCCATAATTATTCAATTATTTTTTTTATTTCACCGACAAGAAAGAGAGATCCAGCGGCCACCACACAACCATCAGGTCCGGCCCTGCGGACAGCCAGCTTCAAGGCTTTTCTAGGATCCGGCTCTTTGATAATCCTATCCTGATATCCAGGAGTTTTCGTTTCGATATCATCAGGTGAGGCCGCTTTGAAATACGGGAACCGGGTGAGGATGACTTTTTCTGCCTGAGGAAAGAGAATATCTGCGATTTTCTCGATCTCCTTATCCCGCATCACAGCAAAAAGAAAAATCAAGGGAGAGGGAAGACTGTCCTCGATATACTTTTTGAGAGCCAGAGCCCCTTCAACGTTATGTGCTCCATCAAGAATGACGAGCGGCTCTCGAGAAACCACCTCCAGGCGGCCCGCCCAGCTGGTTTCCTCAATTCCTTCGATAATCTTATCCTTTTCCAGTCTTTTCCATCCTGTCGAAAGCTGCTCGCAAACCGCGATGGCCACAGCCGCGTTTCTTCCCTGGTGTTCTCCTTGAAGGGAGGGTGAAAACACGTATCTTTCTTCGTCCGACCGATAGATAAAAGAGTATTCTGTTTTTGTCTTACGAACGGAAAAATTATCCTTCCTGTGGAAAACTCCATAGAAGGGAGCTTTAAGCTCTTCCGCTCTTTTCTTTATTGTCTGATAAGCTCCGGCCTCTTCAACTCCGCAGACCACGGGAACACCCGGTTTCACGATCCCGGCCTTTTCACGGGCGATCTGGTTCAGGCTTTCTCCTAAAAATTTCTGATGCTCTCCAGAAATCGTGGTGATAACCGACACGCACGGCTTCACCACGTTGGTGGCATCAAATCTTCCCCCCATGCCCACTTCCAACACAGCGATGTCTGCCTTCTGTTCCTCGAAATAAACCAACGCCAGACAAGTGAGAAGCTCGAAATAGGTGGGAGGAGTCAGTAATTTCTTCGAGGCAATCAATTCCTCGATTCTGGCTTTGAGTGCTGTCAGTATCCTGCAAAAGTCACGGGAGGGAATCAACCGATTCCCGATCCGGATCCTCTCTTCAGGCTTGACCAGATGGGGAGATGTGAAGAGACCGGGTCGCAAGTCATGGTGGATCAAAATCTGAGTGAGCATGGCACAGACGGAGCCTTTGCCGTTGGTGCCAGCGACCAATACAGAAGAGTATTTCTGGTGAGGATTTTTAAAGGAGGAAAGAATCGTCCTGACGTTATCCAGGCCGAACTTAATGCCTAAACTCTGGATCTTTTCAAGATATTTCAAGCATTGTTCGTATTTCATGCAGGACGGTTGAGGAAGAGGCGTAATGCTCTTATCAGATAAGAGCGCAGGTTTTTTCTATCAACCACACTATCGAGCATCCCATGCTGGAGAAGAAATTCCGATCGTTGGAAACCTTTGGGCAGTTTCTCTTTTATGGTTTGTTCGATAACTCGGGGGCCTGCAAACCCGATGAGTGCATTCGGCTCAGCGATATTGATGTCGCCCAGCATGGCAAAGCTTGCAGTCACACCGCCCGTCGTCGGGTCAACAAGCACAGAAATGTACGGGAGGCCGGCCTCGTCCAGGAGGGCAACCGCAGAGCTGGTTTTCATAAGCTGCATCAAAGACAGCACGCCCTCCTGCATTCTTGCTCCCCCAGAGCAGGAAACAATGATCAAAGGCAAGCGTTCTTTAAGGGCGAGCTCCGCCGCTCTGGTGATTTTTTCGCCGACAACTGAACCCATGCTCCCTCCCATAAAATTAAAGTCCAGCGCGGCAATGACCACATCCAGCCCGCCCATTTTTCCCCGGGCATTCAACACAGCATCTTTGAGGGAAGTCTTCTTCCTGTTCTCTTCAAGCCTCTTGGAGTATTTCTTGTTGTCCACGAACTGAAGCGGATCTTCAGGAGAGATGTCCTGGTCGATGAGCGTATATTTCCCCTCATCGAAGAGTATGCTCAGTCGTTCTATGGCTGTTAGCCTGAAGTGAAAATTGCAGGCAGGACAGACGAAACTGTTACTCACAATATCCTGTTTATACAGAATCCTGCGGCAGTTATTGCATCGCGTCCATAAGTAATCCATGATTCTCTACTCAAAATTGAATAATCTTCTCTGAAAATTAATCTTTTTTATCTGAAGGAGGCTTTTTCTTAAGTCTCTGGGCCAGACCCTGTATCACGGACTCTGCTTCTGGAAGATCAGGGAGTTCTGGGATATCTTCTTCCACATCAGTTTCATCCTGGATGTAATTCATGACTTCACTCAACAATTTCTTCATATCCAAAGGTTTCTCAAAATAACCCGAAGCGCCGAAGTTGCGCAACGCTTCATTCCTGTACTGATGCCCCTTATACACCCCGGTAACAATGATCACAGGAACATTTCCTTTGCTCTCTTTGACAATTTTTTGAGTCAGGTCGAAACCATGAAGCTTGGGCAGCATTGCCTCAAGGATCACCAGATCCGGCTTTTCAGACTGAAATTTTTCATAAGCCGAGACCCCATCTCTCGCTTTAATAATCTCAACGTTATGATTTTCAAAGAGTTCAGACAGAGATTCCAGGCTCTTTATATCAAAGTCCACAATCAGGATTTTTTTCTCAGACATATTATAATCCGCAAGAATTCTAAAATAAACCAGGAGGATTGTCAATAAACGCATGGGAATGCCCCCATAAAGACACCTTCTATCGATTTTTTCTGAGGACAGTCTGACTCAAGACTTTGAATCGGATATGACTCTTTTAATGAAGAAGCCAGTGATTAATGCCCGTGAATTAAACGGCTGGAAGCACCTGGGGAACGTCCTCATTCATCATGAAGATGAAACCATGAAAAAAAAAGAAATGATAGAATATGGTGTCGGCAGATTTTACGAATGATTCAGGGTTATCTTTTCTTCAGGTATACATTGCCGCTGAAAGTGCTCAGCTTAACCACGGCTCCACCTCTATTCACTACCCCGGAAATCTTTCGCTTGCTGATCTCGCCAGAGACTTTCACTTCAAAATCGCTATGGATACTTCCACTGAAGGTTTTCGCCTCGAATTCGAACCCGGAATCGGAAGGAATGATCATCTCGATCTTCCCGCTGTGCGAGGAGAGTGTGTATCTCCCATTGCTACTTATTTGTCCTTCATAGACGATTGAGCCGCTGACCGCGTTGGCTTCAACCTTATCGGCCGAAGACACATCTCTCAATTCTATTTTTCCTGAAACCACCGCGGCCTTGATCGATCCCTTGATTCCCCTGGCATTTATTTTTCCGGATACGGCATTCAGGTAAACGTCTCCGGTTACATCCTGAACAATGATGTTTCCACTCACAGCATCAATATCCACGCCTTTAAGGGCTTTTTTGATGGTCACGCTTCCGCTCACTGGTTTGACTTTCACCGCTCCTCCGATCTCTTCGAGGTCAACATTCCCGCTCACCGAAGTGATCTTGACGGACGCTTTTGAGGGTATCGTCAGGTTATAATTGACAGACACATTGATCGAGTCCTGCTTCCACTCTTTTTTATTCTTTGGATACTCAGTCTTGATCTTCAGGATATTCCCCTCTTTTTTGACTACGATCTTGACCTTGGCTGCATTCTCCTTTGCTTTTTCGAGAGTAGAAGCTTTGGAGACTTTAAGGGCATCGATTTTGACTTCACCCTTATCCCAGGTCTTCACATCGATCTGACCTGAAATATTGACCAAGACGACCTCGCCCTCTTTCGCTAAACTGACTGTCTTCGCAAACTTTTCTTCGTACTTCTTCTTATCCTTCACCGCTCCTTCCGTCAGATTCAAACCGATGAGGAGGAACAGTCCGACCAGAACCGTTAACCATTTGGCACTTTTAAAGAATTTCATATGAGACCTCCTTTTCACTTTGGATTATATGACCTTCCTGGATTCCTTTTTTAGAGAAGACGGTCTCCCTATCTCCATCATCTCCCCGAGGAAACCCACTTTATCCCTGTAGGCCGCCAGCAAGAAATTCCTGGCATCTATGTTCTCCGGCTCCTGAAGGACCGTCTGCCGGCAGGCGATTATGGAAGAATCAATGATCTTGAGGTTCTTCCTGAAGACCTCTGCAATCTTTGGAGTCATAATCCCTTCTTGAGCCGAAACCGCTTCCCACAGCGCTTCAATCGCTTTTTTATAGTGCTTCTCAGCTTCATCCAGCTTCGCGAGGGTGTAACTCATCGGGTCTTTCTTGTCCAGGATATTGATCCCGGCCCCGTATCGAAGTCCGATCGTCACTGCTCCGGCCACAAAAACAAGGAGAAGGGCTGCACTGAAAGCATATTTCAGCTTGGGAGGAACGAACAGAAGTCCGAACCATTTTCTTTTTTGAGGATGCAGAGTCAAAACTCTCTGTTCCTCCGGCGTCAATCTTTCTCTAATCTTGAGCCAGGTCTGTCGAGATGGACTCAACTCTTTCAATTCTCCGGAATTTTGAACGATTTTTCGGAAATCTTCTAAAGTCTTCCTGCAGGCGGAACATCCATCAAGATGCTTTTCAAGGCGGCCGCTTTGCCGCCCCTTCAGATCGTTATCGATATAATCGGAGATTAATCTCTTCGCTTTTGAGCATCTCATCCTCATGTCTCCTCAGATCGCTTTCCTTTTTTCAAGATGATCGCGCATTTTCATCCGCGCTTTAAAGAGCTGGGACTTGGATGTACCGACCGAACACCCCAGCATCGGAGCGATCTCTTCATGCTTGAAGCCCTGGACATCATGAAGCAGAAAAATGGTCTTCATCTTTCTTGGAAGGCTGTGTATGGCTTCATCCAGCGACCTTTTCATCAGTCTGTCATGGGATCTGTCGGCATCGCCAGCAATCTTTTCGTAGACTTCATTCAAGGGGATCGTCCTCTGAACCTGGCTCTTGATTCCGCGCAAATAGCCAAAACAGGTGTTCACAGCAATCCTGTACATCCAGCTGACAAAAGTGTCTGTCCTGCGGAGTGTCCGGAGATTGGAAAAAATCCGGAGAAAAACATCCTGGAGCAGGTCTTCCGCAACTTCTCTGTTGGCAGTGTAGCGATAGATCAGGTTGAACAGAGGACGGCTGAATCGTTCGTAAATGGACTCCATAGCCTTTTCGTCCCCTTCGCGGCTACGGTTGATCAGCTTTTCAAGGAGAGAGGCATCCTGGAGGTTTTTCCCCTCAGTCTGCTTATTATTATCGTGAGCCATCGTGAAACCTGCGAGTGCAGGACTCATTTTAGCAAATTGTAGGGCATTTCTACCAATCAAACAATCCATGACTCCGATCGCTGCGGCGTATGACATGTGGTTTTTTCTCCTCAGTGGATATAGATGAAACAGGGGTACAAAAGGTTGCCTGTGTCAAAAAATTTATTCCCCATCGCAAAAGGAGTTCATGATGCATCTGAATGATTTAACAGTTGACGTGGACAGCAAAGAGGAAAAAGTTCGGATATTTTGCGAGTGAACCGCAGACGGAACATCCACCATGAATGAAGATTTTCATCTGGCCACCCTCAAGAATCTTTCCTACGGATTTGCCACTCTATTGACTTGCTGTTTCAACATCTAAAAATATTTTTCTCTCAATCTCAAAGCCACATTCACGAGGCTTATAAGGACGGGAACTTCAATAAGGGGACCGATCACGGTCGCAAATGCAACCCCCGAATGGATCCCGAACACAGCCACAGCCACTGCGATGGCCAGCTCAAAATTATTGCTGGCAGCAGTGAATGAGAGTGTCGTCGTTACGGGATAGCCTGCCCCTGCTTTTCTCCCGAGATAAAATGACACGAAAAACATCAGGACAAAATAGATAGCCAGGGGAATAGCGATTCGAACAACGTCAAAAGGGATTTTGACTAT
>Ga0114920_10000530_pt1 | contig 16562 bp, 15 predicted proteins | sample ChitaG_FD_88683 | JGI IMG/M metagenome (GOLD analysis project Ga0114920, IMG submission 88683) | Deep subsurface microbial communities from South Pacific Ocean to uncover new lineages of life (NeLLi) - Chile_00310 metaG | ecosystem: Environmental > Aquatic > Marine > Oceanic > Sediment ... | reverse complement strand
TTTCTCCGCCACGCCGGCCGGTCAACCAGTCATGAACAAGAGCAACTCTTGTGTTTTCCATTGGGGATGATTATAAAAGGGGGTTAAATAATTGTCAATTCTAGCTCTGTAAGGAAATCATCTCTTTTTTCATTAAAAAAAGGCTATCAGGCGGGCTGACTCGTCAGCACTAAAGAAAAAGTAGCCTGTCCCCTTTTTCTCTTTTTCTTCAAGGTGGGGTTGATGAATCAAGCCTCTACATTTTCGTATAATCTTAAATAGAGGCTCTGGGTCTGCGCCACCATTCTGGAGAGAGTGAATCTCGGTGGAACCTCTTCATCAATTTTTTGGCCGAGTTTTAGGGCATATTCTTTATCTTGGAGAAGGCGGACCACAGCTTGGGCGAGCTTCTCTGGATTTCGAGGCGGGACAAGAATCCCTGTCTGCTCATTTTTTATCAGTTCTCGTACACCATCAATATCTGTTGCCACAACCGGCTTTCCGAGTGCAGCTGCTTCGATTAAAACATAAGGAAGTCCTTCCCAAAGCGAGGGGAGGACAAAAACATCGAAAATGGAAAGAAATTTTGCTGCATCCTCCCTCTCTCCCATAAACCAGACTATTTCTTCCAAACCTAGCCTCTGAGCCTCTCTTTCTAATTTCGAACGTAAAGGCCCTCCGCCCACAATTAGTATCTTTACTTCAGGAAAAACCTCGTAAATTCTTTTAGTAGCCTTAAGAAGATAAGTGATACCCTTCTGTCGATGGAGCCGCGCCACAGTTCCAACTATCGGCTGGGATGATTTGAGTCCTAAATCTCTTCTGTTTTCTGCTGTTTCGGATATCATTTCTTCTCGAAGTTCACGTGAAGATAGGTCAATTCCATTCTTAACAATATACATCTTCTCCTCTGGAGCCAGTCTAAACTTTTTACCCTTTTCTCTATCTGCATCAGAAACAAAGATTAAAGCATCCGTGAACCGGGAAAAATATCTTTCCAGTAGAATGTAAGTCCGCCTCAGCAGGAAATTTCGATAGTGAAGATAATGGATTCCATGGAGGGTATGAATGATAACAGGAAGACGGCACTTGCGTGCTGCCCAACGGCCATAAAACCCCGCATAACCTCCATGTGTATGAAGGATATCGATCCTGTTATCTTCAAGGATCGAAACAAGCTCTATAATGGTTTTTCTACTAAATCTCTTGCTGAATGTGGCAGGAAAATGAGGAATGTTATTTTTTCGGACTTCATTTACAAAAGGTCCTTTCTCGCCAGAACACACAAAGATCTCAAACCTTTCCTTATCCAGGTTTTTTGCCAAGGAAAGAAGATTTATCTGTCCCCCGCCCAGGAAAGTTTTATCATTCATCTGCAATATTTTTATCTTCTGCATTTTTCTTTTATAAATCCATTTAGAAATTTGTGGGCTTGATGAATCAAGCCCCTACCATTTTGGGGAAGGTTCTATTTTTCTTCTGTCCAATTATATAGAAGAGATTGGAGAAAACGAGAGAAAAACAGAACCGTCCTCTTTCATTTTTTTCTCCCAAGCAATTTGAAGAAACGTTCCCGATTTCTGCGGTAATTTTTTCCCTTTAGGATTTCCCAAAGTCGAATAAAACTAAAATTCAACACAAAGCAGACGCGTAACAAAAAGAGTGAAACCTTCGAATTATACTTTTGATAAAAATAAAGCTGGCTTCTTCTGTACTCAAAACGGCTTGAAACCTTATCCTTCCCCGTGCTAGTCCCTCCCTTATGGAAGACTCTTGCCTGAGGTAAAAAAAGAAGACTCCATCCCTTCTTCCTTATCCTGTAACAAAGGTCAATATCTTCAAAATAGAGGAAAAAGCTTTCATCGAACAAACCCACATCTTCCAGAACTTCTCTTCTGGCCATAAAGCAGGCCCCACTCAGCCATCCCACCTCTTTTCTATTTTGATTACTTTTTAACATAAGCTTGTAAAAAAGATTCAAAAAAAACTTCTGAAATATTTGAGAGGCAAAACTCACCCTCTTGCCAAAAGAGATTTGATACGCATTCTCTCCCCTGAGAAGGGCAGGCCCAATCGCTCCAATACGAGGATTGATTTTAAGCTCTTCGAGAAGAAGGCTTAACGTATTAGGATAGATAACCGTATCCGTGTTTAAAAAAAGGAAAAATTCTCCTTTACCTTCCCTGAATCCACGATTATTGGCTTTGGCAAAGCCGACGTTTTCTTCGTTTGTAATGAGTTTGATCTGAGGATAATTTTGCTTGATAAACTCTTGACTTCCGTCTGAAGAATTGTTGTCAACAATAAGGATCTCCAAATTCATATTTTGGGTATTTTCCTCTATCGAGGAGAGACACTCCTCAAGATGAGGTCTGTCGTTAAAGCTAACAATGATGATTGAAAGCTCGAGCAATATCTCGTCTCTATTCAATGTGCTCCTCAATCTCCTTTATACTTTCCTCTCTACGCTTTTTCAAAAAGAATTTCACTCAATCAATATAAAACCTAAATTATTACTATCTATATTAGGCTTTCGATAATTAGGGAAAATTCCTTGGCTATTTTCGGCCAAGAAAATCGAGGCCTATTCTCACTGAATCTACTCAAAACAGCGTTTTTCCTTCCTTCATCTTTAATTGCAGTTATTAGGGCTTCTTTAACTCCATACACATCTGGACTATCAACCATAACAGCCATATCCATATATACTTCTTTAAGAGAAGTTTTGTTTAGAAGAACAGGCACAGTACCACAAGCCAGTGCCTCAAGAGGAGGAAGTCCAAATCCTTCATATTCAGATAGATAAGCAAAAGCATCAATAGATGAATAGAATAGAGGAAGTTCCACATCTTTTATGGCTGTATCCCATTTGATCCAATCCCTATTCAAGACCTGAGCGATATTTTGAGGAGGATGAGTAAGATCTTTACCAACCACATAGAGGATTGTCTCTGGTAGCTCTTTTCTTATCAGATCTATCGATTCAACAAGCAGCGGCACGTTTCTTCTATTGAAGATAGAACCCAAATAGCCGATTATCTTTTTGTCCTTTAATCCCTTCTGTTCTTTCCATTTATAGATATCATTTTCTTGACTTCTTTGGAACTTGTCCTCCACGCCATGAAGAAAAACCTCAATTTTCTCAGGATTTATATTAAAATTCTTTACTATTTCATTTTTTGAAAATTCAGATACGGTGACTATTGAAGTGGACTTTTTTAAACTTCTCTTGACAAGGTATTTCCTCATTAAAGCTTCCTTTTTTGAAAACCATTCAGGATGAGTAACAAAGGAAATATCGTGTTCAAAAACTATAGATTTCCATTTATTAAAAAAAGGTAGCGTATAATTCGAAGCAATCAGTAGATCCGGTTCAATCTCTCTTAATTTTTTAGCAAAAGGACCATTCTGCCACCTGAAATACCCTTTATGAGAAGGGATAACAAACTGCTTGATGTTCTTTTCCGAATATTTTTTTATATATTCTCTTGTGAATACGAAAAAATTATATTCTGTCAAAATATCAATAAGAGAAGCCAGAATATTGTCTATGACTCTTCCTACGCCTGTGGAGTATTCAACAACTTCATAGCAATCAACTGCGATTTTCAAATCTAGCTCCCTCCAATAACATCTTTATAAAAATTTAAGGTCTCTCGAGCAGTCCTTTTCCAGTCAAAATCTAACACTCTTTTTCTCCCCTCAGCAATCAGGGTCTGACGCACATCCTCATCTTTTAAAGCCAGAATAATTTTTTCTGCCATTTCCTCAGGTTCTTCTGGGCTGAAATACAGGGCTGCGTCCTGAGCGATCTCTGGTATTGCCGAAGCCTGGGAAGCAGCAATAGGTAATTTACTGGCCATGGCCTCAAGGAGAGGAAAGCCAAATCCCTCGCAGAACGACGGTAAAACGAAGACAGAAGCTAAGCGGTAAAAAATCCTAACATCTTTATTAGGAAGATAACCCATTATTTTTATCCAAGCTTCAAGTTTTTCCTTCTCAATCTTTTTTTCCAAATTTCTGCTATCGCTGCCTGGCCGGCCAACAATCAGAAGGGGAATTTTTTCGTGTTTTTGATGGATAAACCTGAGAGCTTCGACCAAATTCAAGATATTTTTTCGAGATTCAACGGCTCCAACGAAAAGAATAAAAGAAGATGGCAGGGAATATCTCTGTCTGACTTCTTCCACTTCTTCTGGGGAAATATCCGCGTTGAATCGAGGATCCAAGCCGAGATAAATAACCTTCACCTTATTCTCTTCTATAGCAAACCTTTCCAGGAGCTGATTCTTTGTAAACCGGGATATCGCCACGACTCTATCGGTTTTGAGAAGTGAGTCTTTGATCTTATTCCGAAAATTTTTTCTTGTCTCTCTATCGACCATATGGGGAAAATCCATAAAGAACAAATCATAGACTGTTACAATTTTCTTTCCTTTCGTCGGCAGGATTAGCGGAGTAGCAGAATGAGTCAAATCTAATTCTGTTCTAAAAAAGCGGTCTAAAGGAGGCCAGGAAAGTCTATGCCAGAAAAAATTCACGACTTTTACAGGAAAGCGAAAATCTCGAAAATGTCTCTTAACAAAGGGGGGAATTTTTTGTAGAGGGAACCGGTCTCTATACGAGGAGGAAAAGAGATAGTATTCGTTAGAGGAGTCAATTTGAGCCAAATGAAAAAGAAGGTTCTTGAAATAAACCCCAACGCCCGTTTCGCCTTTAAGGAAAGGACGCATATCAAAACCGATACGCATTTTGAGTAAATGTATTCTCAATGCCCGGAAAAGTCAAGGAGACCGGCCAGCCCCGATGTTTCCAAATAGAAGAAACAAAAAAAGTTCCTGCTTTCATTCCGAAAGGCTTGCTTCTTGTTTATGCCAGTGATATTATTTTTTCGAAAAGGAGAATCCCGATGACCGAATTAGAAAAAATAGCAGAGAGAATCGACAGCTTCCGCGATGAAATGATTGACTTGCAGATCAAACTGTGTGCCCTTCCAGCCATCTCTCCAGCAAGTGGAGGAGAAGGGGAAGAAAAAAAGGCTGAAGTTTTGATTGACTTTATAAAAAAAAGCGGATTTCACGATTTTCAAGTCATCAAGGCGCCCGATCTGGATGCCCCTTCTGGTTACCGGCCGAATATTCTCGCCTTTTTCAAAGGCAAAAGCTCAGCAAAAACAATATGGATAATGACTCATATGGATGTTGTCCCTCCCGGAGAGCTGTCTCTTTGGAAAGGAGATCCTTTTAAAGCCTGGATCGAAGAAGGAAAAATATATGGTCGGGGAGTCGAAGATAATCAGCAGGACATGGTAGCTTCTCTCTATGCTGTTAAGGCATTCCATGAGGAAAACATTGAACCCAATTATGATGTGGGAATAGCGTTAGTGGCAGATGAGGAAACAGGAAGCGAGAAAGGTATTGACTATGTTCTCCGCAATACCAGCGCCTTTAGAAAACAGGATTTAATCATCGTTCCGGACGCAGGGAACGAAGAAGGAACAATGATAGAGGTAGCTGAGAAAAGTATCCTTTGGCTCAAATTCAAGACGTTGGGCAAGCAGACCCATGGTTCCACTCCTGAGAAGGGAATCAACAGTTTTAGAGCCGCTTCTTTTCTAGTCACAGAGCTAAATAACCTCTACAATATTTTCCCTGATAAAGACCCACTCTTTGATCCGCCGGTCTCCACCTTTGAACCGACCAAAAAAGAACTCAATGTCCCCAATATCAATACTATTCCCGGTGAAGACATATTTTATATGGACAGCCGAATCTTGCCAAAATTCACCATCGAAGAAGTTGAAGAGAAAATCAAAGAAATGACCGATAAAATCGAAAATGAATTTAAGGTGAAAATTGAACTGGAAGAAACTCAAAAATCCTCCGCAGCTCCTCCAACTTCAGCTGATGCACCAGTAGTTCAGGCTTTAAAAATGGCTGTTAAAGCAATCTATGATAAAGAAGCAAAGGCCACGGGGATTGGGGGCGGAACAGTTGCTGCTGTCTTCCGCAGCGCAGACTTCAGTGCTGCCTGCTGGTCCAAAAATGACGAGACCGCTCATCAACCCGACGAATTCTGCCATATCGACAACATGGTCGCAGATGCTAAAGTATTTGCCCACATTTTTCTTCAAGAATGAAAATCTGTTTTCAGAGCACAGATTGAATAAACATACGGGAGGATTTAAGAGTGAATAAATACATACTTGTTATGACAACTGTTCCGGATGAGGAAGAAGGCCAAAAAATAGCACGCCAGTTAGTCAATGATAGGCTGGCTGCGTGCGTAACAATATCTGCTGCCTCGAAGTCGTATTACTGGTGGCAGGGAAAAATATCTGAAGAAAAAGAAAACATTCTCTTCATAAAAACGCAAGATTCGCTCTTCCTGGAACTTAAAAAAAAGCTCCTCAAAATCCATCCCTATGATGTCCCAGAAATTATTGCTCTCCCCATCCTCAAAGGATTTAAAAAATATCTCGATTGGATTACCGAGGAAACTGATGTAGGGGTTTGATTTATCAAATCCACCTTTTTCTGTAGCGATATCTCTTCTGGATCTTCTGGGCGACTTTTATAGTATTGAGATGGATCTCAACGGTTTCTGAAACATCAAAAGCATAGCCTCCCGCAAAAAGAACGACCACAGGAATGTGAAGCTTTCGAGCTTCTTCGATTATGATTCTGTCTCGCTCTCTAAGGCCTTCCATTGTTACTTTCAAGCCTCCCAATTGATCCTCCTCATAAGGATCGGCTCCTGCAAGGAAAAAGACAATATCTGGCTTAAACTCTGTATACAGCCGAGGAAAATTAGAGCGAAGCTCAGGGAGATATTTCTCATCTCCGTCTCCATCCCAGAGCCCTATATCCACAGTACTCGAAGGCTTATCAGCTGGATAGATATCCATCTGGTGGATGGAAAAGGTGAAGGCATAATCTCTCTTAGCAAAATAAAAGGCGTTTCCATTCCCTTGATGGACATCGCAATCCACCACCATGACCCGCTCGATCTTTCCCTCACTTTTCATTTTTTCCGCAGCTACAGCTACATCGTTCAAAATACAGAAGCCCTCACCACGGTCAGGAAAAGCGTGGTGGAATCCTCCTCCAATATGTACCGCAAGCCCATCCTCTAGAGCACTTTCACTCGCAAGAATTGTCCCCCCGACATAAACACAAGCGAAACCCAATAGTTCTGGAGAATAGGGCAGTTCCATTGTCAATATTTCAGACTGGGAAAGGTTTCCTTTTTTTAGTTTTTTTAAATATTTAGAGGAATGAACCAAGAGGAGATCTTCCTCCTCTGCAGGCTGAGGCGCCAGGAAATTTACTTTTTTAGCTCCTATCGCCAGGAGCTTTTCATAAATAAGCCTGTATTTTTTTAACGGAAAAACATGCTCTCCTAAGTCCACCATCCAATAACTGTCACTGTAGATGAACTTAAACAGGAATCTTTTCCTTCGCAACAATCTAAGCAAGCTTATCGGAGGAACCATTTGTGATAATAAATATCAAAAAAAAGGGAGACAGGCAACTTTTTACCAAAAAGCAGCAAAAAAAGGGGACAGGCAGCTTTTTACCGAAAAGCAGCCTGCCCCCGTTAAATTATAGAAATTTTGAAACAATTCTTGAAGTTTACTAAAAAATGAATTAATTTTAATTTTCATAATTATATTACCCTGGATTATTCACGAGTCAAGATTGCCGCAGCCGTAAAGTATTTATCAGGATTTACGGCAATCTCAGGATAATTTCCTGATATTGCTGTAAGTGCAGAAAGTATCGGCATTTTTTATGAATGATTCAGGTTATTAAAGATCTTCTGACTTGAAAGGAATCATCTATGGGTATTAAAAATTCTTTTATCAATCTTGCTCCCTCTCCTCTTGTCAAGCTTTTCGCCAATCCTTACGTAGCAGGCGGCAGCATTGAAGCGGCAACAGACGCCGCTCAAAAGTTTTGGGAAGGAAGACATGTTCGCTCCACCATAGATCTGTTGGGCGAGGAGCTGGAAAGCGATGAGGAAGTCCAGTACTCTGTCGATGTGTACGAAAGACTTATCAATGCGCTGGGTAGCCAGGAATATGCCACTCTCTCCTTAAAGCCCACCCAACTTGGAAGCTACCGTGGCAAAGAGCACTGCAAAAACGTCATAGAGGGAATCGTCGAACGAGCTGAGCTGCATAATATTAAGGTGACTCTGGACATGGAAGACCACAGCTTTACAGATATGACTCTGGATATCTTCCGTGCCCTGAATAAGGATCATCCGACTTTTGGAACAGTTCTCCAATCCCGTCTTTTCCGCACTGATGATGACATAAAATCCTTAAAAGGATTGAATGCCCGCATCCGTATATGTATTGGCATATACAATGAACCGGAGGAAATAGCCCTCCAGAGCAAGTCTGAAATGAAGAAAAAGATGATCGAACAAGTGGAAATTTTACTTAAGGAAGGCCACTACCCTGAGATCGCTACTCACGATGAAGCAGTCATAAATGAATCCCTCAACATTGCGGAAAGGCTGAATATGAGGAAGGATCAGTATGAAGTTCAGATGCTCATGGGTGTACCGATGCAGGCTTTTCAGGACCAACTCATCCAAAACGGGATCCTTGTCCGCCTTTATGTTCCGTTTGCTGAAAAGTGGAAATATGCCATAGCTTACTGCAAAAGAAGACTCGCGGCTAATCCGGCAATGGCTGTTTACATTATGAAGAATATTCTATATAAGACAACCGGTAAGCGTTAACTTTTCTTCTCCCGCTTTTCTTCTATGGTAACCTGAGCCGCAGCTAGACGAGCGATGGGCACCTGGTAAGCAGAACAGCTCACATAATTGAGTCCGATCTTGTGGCAGAAGAAAATAGAACGAGGGTCTCCTCCATGAACACCGCAGATCCCGATTTTCAAGTCAGGTTTAGTCTTTCGTCCCTTCTCAACAGCCCACTTCATAATTTGGCCCACTCCTTTGATATCTATGGTTTCAAAGGGATTGCTCTTCCAGATTCCATGTGCCAGATAATGAGCAAGAAAATCAGCACCATCGTCACGGGAAAGGCCGTAGATTGTTTGTGTAAGATCATTGGTTCCAAAAGAGAAAAAATCCGCCTCCTCGGCAATTTCATCAGCAGTGAGAGCAGCTCTAGGAATTTCAATCATGGTTCCCACATAATAATTAACTTTGACTTTATATTTTTCCATTACCTCTTCAGCAACTCGTTGAATAATTCTTTTCTGGTTAGCTAACTCTTCCTTTGTTCCAACAAGAGGAACCATAATTTCAGGATATACCTTTTCTCTTTCTGTGGCCAATTGGCAGACAGCTTCAAAAATAGCTTCGGCTTGCATTTCAATAATTTCAGGATAGGAAATTCCTAGACGACAGCCTCTATGCCCTAGCATAGGATTGAACTCAGAAAGGACTTTGACACGCTCCAATAATTTCTCTAACTCTCGAATCTTCTCCTCATTCTTGGTTTTTGAAGCCTTCAAAATAGCTATCTCTACCATAAGATCCTCTCTGCGGGGCAGAAATTCATGAAGAGGAGGGTCGAGTGTGCGGATGGCTACTGGATGTCCTTTCATCTCTTTGAACAATCCGTAAAAATCCTTTTTCTGGAAAGGCAAAAGCTTGCCTAAAGCTTTTCGTCTTTCCTCCTCGGTTTCTGATAGAATCATCTCTTTGATGAAAGGAAGCCTTTTCTTCTCAAAAAACATATGTTCTGTCCGGGCCAATCCGATGCCTTCTGCTCCGAACGCGAGTGCCACTTTGGCATCCTCAGGAGTATCAGTGTTGGCTCGGACCCCTAACTTTTTAACCTGGTTAGCCCAAAAGAGGAGTTTTGTGAGATCCTGGTAGGCCTTTGATTCCTCGGGCTTCATCTTTCCCCAGATGACCTGCATGATTTCAGAAGGCTGAGTTGGGATTTTTCCTAGAAAAACTTCTCCAGAGGTTCCGTCAATGGAAACCCACTCGCCCTCTTTAATGCTTTTCTTCCCCACTCGGAAAGATTTCAATCTTTCATCAGGTCTAATCTCTCCGCATCCTACAATGGAAGGCTTTCCCATCTGCCGACCAACAACAGCCGCGTGGGAAGTCATCCCTCCGGTGGCTGTCAGGATACCCTGAGAAGCACTCATACCATGAATATCGTCAGGTGAGGTCTCTTCCCGAACTAATATGACTCTTTTTCCTTCGTCTTTCCAAGAGACTGCGTCATCGGCTGTAAAAACCACCTGACCAGAGGCTGCACCAGGGGAAGCAGCCAGACCACGAACTTGAACTTCATGTTCCTCTCTTTTTTTTGTATCAAAGACAGGATGGAGAAGCTGCGTTAATGCCTCGGGCTCAACCATCATCAGAGCTTCCTCTCTGGACACCAAGCCTTCTTCAACCATGTCCACAGCAATTTTAACCGCAGCCAGCCCTGTTCTCTTACCGCTTCTTGTCTGGAGCATGTAAAGTTTATCCTCTTGAATCGTAAACTCAAAATCTTGAACATCACGATAGTGTTTCTCTAATCTATTCGTTATCTGGTCCAATTCTTTGTAAGAGTCGGGCATCTCTTTTTTCAAGGAGTCTAAAGGAGCTGGAGTTCGTATGCCTGCTACAACATCCTCTCCCTGGGCATTGAAAAGATATTCGCCGTATAACTCCTTTTCTCCTGAAGCAGGATTTCTTGTGAATCCAACGCCAGTGGCTGATCTTTTTCCAATGTTTCCAAAAACCATCTGCTGGATATTGATCGCTGTTCCCAAGTCATCAGGAATGTAATTCAACCGACGATAAGTCACAGCTCGAGGATTGTTCCAGGATTTAAGAACAGCAGAAATAGCCATCAAAAGCTGTTGTACGACATCCTGGGGAAAATCTTTGCCTGTTTCTTTTTTGATTAATTTATTATACTCAGTAATAAGCTCTTCCAAGACTTTCTCTGAGAGGTCAAAATCATTGACGACCTTATTTTTTCTTTTTTTCGCTTTTAATATTTCTTCAAATTTTCTTTTTGGAATTTCCAGAACGACATCTCCAAACATATGGATCAACCGGCGGTAACAATCCAATGTAAATCGCCTGTTTCCACTCTTTCCAGCCAATCCTTCAAGAGTTTTGTCATTCAGACCAAGATTCAAAACAGTATCCATCATTCCCGGCATTGATATCTTTGCTCCTGAACGCACAGAAACAAGAAGCGGATTCTCATCGCCTCCAAATTTTTGCTTTGTAACACCTTCCAATTGTACGAGTTTACGGAGAATTTCTTCTTCAATTTCAAGAGGAATTTCATCACTTAACTTAGCGAAGAGGTTACAGACTTCTGTGGATATGGTAAAGCCAGGCGGAACAGGCAATCCGATTCCTGACATTTCCGCTAAATTCGCACCCTTTCCTCCGAGGACATCTTTCATATCCTTGTCACCTTCAACATGGTCTTTCCCAAAAAAGTAAACATATTTTTTTTTCATGTCTCTACTCCTTCCAGTAGGCTAACCAAGAAATATACATTCAACTCTTATAAAATTCAAGTAGCGTGGAAAAATCAAAATTGCCGATAGAACATCGAGATGGGTCCTGTTCTATTTTGTTTTTAAATAAATGTTTAGCGAAAAAAAGAGCAAAACGCTGTCCATTAATATCAGTTTATAGTCAATTTTTCGCCCGATGCTTCCAAAACATCCACAGTCAATATCTATTCCTCTTAATATGGTGAGAATTATGAGCACTAAAAAAACTGACAATAAGCCTGAAAGAAGGAGCGAGCTGGCACCGCGGAATATTCCCACGATTAAAAAGGCTCCACAGATAACCTCTATCCAAGGCAGAAAGAGAGCCAGGAAAAACGATATTCCCTGAGGAAAAACTTTGTAATTTGCAATGTTTTGGGCAAATCCCAGTGGATCGAAAATTTTTAGAAGCCCGGTCCAGATGAAAACACCACCTACCATGAGCCGGAAAGCGAAAAGAATATATTTATTGCGAATCATATTCTGATCCTGAATCGACAGGCAAGCCCTCTCTCACCCACTCAACCCAACCACCGAAAAAGACTCTGATATCTCTAAAGTCGTGCTCATGGAGAAACTTTGCTAATTCCACACTCGATTGGCACTCACTCCCATCACAGTAAACCACCAAAGTTTTATCAAGAGGAAAGGGAAGCAAATTCAAAACCTTCTCCTCCTCATGTTCTACAAAGGGTATGTTCCGAGCCCCAAAGATATGACCTGCTTGGAAATCCTCCTCAGACCTGGTATCGATAAAAAGCGCTTCCCCTCTTGAAAAAAGCTCCTCTGCCTCTGCCAAAAAGATGAACTTAATCGAAGGATATTCCTCAGAAAGGATAAAAGCATGGCGAAATTCTCCCTGGAAATACTTTTTGACGAGAGAAAAATTTACACTAAATCCTATGATGAAGCTTAAGACCACGATGGAAGCGGCTTGCTGAAAAAGCTTTTTTATCTTCATGACTTCAGATTTTTCAGGAAAAAATGTTTAGATATTTCTCCAACCCCGCTTTAAATACTTCTATGGCTCTTCCCATATCCTCTTCATTGAGAACATAAGCTATTCGCACTTCATCTTTACCCTTACCTGGAGTACAATAGAAACCCGCTGCAGGGGCTACCATAACAGTTTCTTTGTCAAGATGGAAATCAGTGAGCATCCATTTGACAAAGTGTTCGCAGTCTTTTATAGGGAGCCCAATAATAATATAAAAGGCTCCTTGAGGTTTATGGATGACAATTCCCGGGATATCTTTTAACCCATCGAACAGAATATCCCTTCTTCTCTGGTATTCCTCTCTTACTGGCTGAAAATAATCCATACCCATGCGGTAGGCTGCAAGAGCAGCTTTTTGCTCTACCGATGCTGGACAGAGCCTTGCCTGGGCAAATTTTAGAAGCGATTGATATACTTCCTTATTTTGAGTGATGACCGCGCCGATTCGTGCTCCGCAGCAACTGAAACGCTTGGAGATACTATCGACAACAATAACTCTTTCCCTTATTTCTTCGTATTCCATGACACTTTTATGGCTTTGACCATCATAAACAAACTCCTTATAGACTTCATCGCCTATTAGAAAAAGGTCATATTCTTTAACGAGAGAAATAACCCTCTCCAATTCCTCTGGTGAGTAAACAGTGCCGGTTGGATTATTCGGAGAACAGAGCATTATCGCCCTCGTCTGAGGCGTTATCTTAGCCTTGATTTCCTCTCTTGATTGAAGGCGGAATCCATCTTTAACGCTGAGGGTTAAGGGAGCAATTTTTACATTGGCAAAAGATGCATAGCCATTATAATTGGTGTAAAAAGGTTCGGGAATAATGATCTCTTCTCCCGGATCAGCCACAACACTGAAAGAAAAGTGGATGGCCTCTGAACCGCCTAATGTTATGATAACATCATCTGGTCCAAGTGGTATGTTGTACGAAGTATAATAATCTGCGATGGCCTGCCTCAGCTCCAAGAAACCTTGAGCCGGACCGTAGCTAATCACCTTTTCATCGTAACTATGGATGGCTTCTAAAACAGGTTGTGGAGTTGGAATATCGGGCTGTCCGATATTCAAGTGATAGATATGAATGCCTCTCTCCTTAGCCTCATCCGCATAAGGCTTTAGCTTTCTTATGGGAGAAGACTGAATTTCCTGACCCCTTTTGGAAATATTCATTTATGATTGCCTCCAGAATATAAAATACTCTATCCCGGCAGGACATGGTAATAGGAAAAGACTTGATTATTCCAGAACGGCATAAAGTTGTCAAAGTTTTTATTGCCATAGAGATAAGATTCTGATATTTTTGTCTCGGTTAATCCGAAGCAAAGATGATCAAGGATCCTCAAGCAAGAATAATCCACAAAGAAAGCTGGAGGGATTATTACCTCTTTTCCCTGGAATCTCCCCGAATCGCACACCAAGCTCACCCTGGCCAGTTTATAATGGTTCGAGTAACCTCCGAGCCTTATCCTCTCTTACGACGGCCTCTCAGCATCCATTCTAAAGACGGAAATCATATTGAAATATTCTTCCAGATAACAGGTCTCGGCACAAGCCAGCTGAGTAAAAAAGCGACAGATGATACTCTCGATATTTTGGGTCCGCTGGGAAAAGGTTTTAACATAATCCCTGATCTTGAGGGAAAAGAGGTGGTCTTAGTCGGAGGAGGAAGGGGAATTGCGCCTCTTTACTTTCTGGCTCACCAACTCCGATCTCTGAAGTCCTCGGTTAAAATTTTTTACGGAGGAAAAACGCTTGAAGATCTTCCTCTTAAGGAAAAGCTTGAAACAAACGGCTTTGAGACTTACTGTTCAAGCGATGACGGCTCTTTTGGCTTTAAGGGACTCGTCAGTGAGCTTCTCAAAGCCGAACTCGAACGTCTTGCTCCAGCCTGTATATTTGCATGCGGTCCTGAACCCATGATGAGAAAAATCGCTGAGATAGCTCGAACAAAGAATATTCGAGCCGAATTCTCTCTGGAATCTGTTATGGGCTGCGGTTTTGGCGCTTGCTGGGGGTGTGTGAAGAGAATAAGAAAAGGTGATGAAGAGGAATGGCTTAAGGTTTGTGAAGAGGGACCTGTTTTTTCAGGAGAAGAGATTATCTGGCAAGAAGAAGAAAAATGACTGACTTATCAGTGGATTTAGGCTTTCTCAAACTTAAAAATCCGGTTCTTGCTGCCAGCGGAACCTTTGGCTATGGCCTTGAATTTGAACCGTATATTGACTTAAACAAACTAGGTGGATTTATCGTAAAAGGCCTTTATTATTCACCTCGAGAAGGAAACCCGCCTCCACGCTTGGTTGAAACATCCAGCGGACTCTTGAATGCCATCGGCCTCCCTGGAATTGGGGTCAAAAGATTTTCAGAAGAAATTCTCCCCCAGCTTAGAAAATACAACACAGCCCTTATCGTTAACGTATGCGGAGAAAGAGAGGATGAGTATGCATCTGTTGTCGATTACCTGAACAAGGAAGAAGGAATTTCTGCATTTGAACTGAACATATCCTGCCCCAATGTGGAAAGAGATGGCCTCTGTCCAGCCTTAAACCCAGAGTCTGCCTATTCTGTGGTCAAACTGGTTAAAAAAACGAGCTCCCGTCCTTTGATAACAAAGCTATCTCCCAATGTGACCGATATTGTAGAAATAGCCCTCAGTGCACAGGAAGCAGGCACAGATGCCATTTCCCTGGTCAATACATTCCTGGCTATGAGTATCGATGTTGAGACAAGAAAGCCAAAACTGGCCAACATCCTCGGCGGGCTCAGCGGACCGGCCATCAAGCCTATTGTCCTCAGGATGGTTTATCAGGTTGTACGTCAGGTTCAAGTTCCTGTAATCGGCATAGGTGGAATTCTGTCTGGCCAAGATGCTCTTGAATTCTTAATCGCTGGGGCAAAAGCGGTTGAAGTCGGAACAGCAAACTTCATAGACCCTGAATCCACAGTAAAAATCATCGAAGAGATAGAAGCTTTTTGTCAGAAAAACGGAATAGATAAAATTGAAGAGGTCATCGGGACACTTAAAGCTTAGTGCTTTGTTGAGGTTTAATATGAACCAAAAATCAGATTTAGCGAAAAAAATCATCGTGGCTTTGGATGTTGGTTCAAAAGAAAAAGCCCTCTCTCTTATCCAACAACTTGAAGAAGCTCGACTCTTTAAAGTCGGACTGAGACTTTTTTCAGCCGAAGGCCCTTCCTTGCTCCAAGATATAAAGAATCTGGGAAGAAATGTATTCCTTGATCTGAAACTTCATGATATTCCCAACACTGTCGCCGATGCGGTAGGTGTTGCTGTCCGCCACGGCGTTCATATGCTGACTCTTCATTCCTCCGGCGGCCGAGAAATGATGCAACAAGCAGCAGACGCAGCCATAGAGGAAGCGGAAAAAGAAGGAACAACCAAACCTCTCCTTTTAGCTGTGACCATTTTGACCAGCCTTAAAGACGAGCAGCTAAGGGAAATTGGCATGGAGGAAGATACGCTCAGCCAAGTTCTGAAGCTGGCCAAACTCGCTAAAGAGGGGGGAGTGGATGGAGTGGTCTGTTCGCCTCAAGAAATTGAAATCGTAAAAAGAGAATTAGGCAGAAATTTTCTCGTTGTTGCTCCAGGTATCAGACCTTCATGGGCCGCTGCTCACGACCAGAAAAGGATTCTAACTCCCTCACTTGCCATTCAAAAAGGAGCAGACTTCCTGGTGATAGGCCGTCCAATAATAAAAGCGGAGTCTCCTCGAGAAGCCTTTCTTAAGATAATAGAGGAACTAGATAGCGCGGTAGATGTTTCCAACAGTAAAAATAGTGTTTAAGATGATTCCTAACACACCCATCAGGACAACGGCAATAATAAAACTCACGATTAAATAACTAACAACCTTATCTTTAGGGGTATTCATAAGGGGGGTCACAAATCCCAGATAAAGAATATATATTCCATAAAGACTGGCCAGAATGACCAAAGGACTCAAGAAATAAAAGACGTGAAGGGCACCTGCCACCCAGGCCGGAGTCATGGTATAGACTGCAAGCTTCATTGCGTTATCCAGGTCCGGGGTCGAAGAAAAAGAGGAGGCCA
>Ga0114920_10000529_pt1 | contig 16578 bp, 14 predicted proteins | sample ChitaG_FD_88683 | JGI IMG/M metagenome (GOLD analysis project Ga0114920, IMG submission 88683) | Deep subsurface microbial communities from South Pacific Ocean to uncover new lineages of life (NeLLi) - Chile_00310 metaG | ecosystem: Environmental > Aquatic > Marine > Oceanic > Sediment ... | reverse complement strand
CCCTCATTGCAGTAAAGGCTTCATGTCCAGGTGTATCAAGAAAGACAATATCTCCATGGGGGGTGTGTACATAATATGCCCCTATATGTTGAGTTATCCCGCCAGCTTCATTGTCAATAATCTTGGATTTCCTAATATGATCAAGAAGAGATGTTTTCCCATGATCTACATGCCCCATTATGGTAATCACCGGTGGCCGAGGAAGAAGATCTTCGGGTTTGTCCTCGTCTTCAGAAAGGATCTCCTCTTCTTCAAAAGATGACAGCTCCAATTCGTATCCAAATTCACTTGCTATCAAAGAGGCAGAGTCAAAATCAATTGTCTGGTTTATGTTAAGCACCATATCTATCTCCATCAGTTTCTTAATGAGCTCTGTTGCCTTGACACCCATCCTCTTTGCCAGCTCAGCTAAACTGATCACATCTGGAACCTTTATCCTCCTCTTTATGGCCCTGGGGACAGTAATCTCTGTTTGCTTAAACTTCTTCTTGACAACTTTGTCTCTCTTCTTTACTCTCGCCCTGCCTACAAAGCCGGGTTCAGGCCCCCCATAGAGGTGCTCCCGTTCGAAAATTTCTTTCTTTCGTCTGTGATAGTCCCTCTTAGGAAAGATTACCTCTTTTTTCTCCCCCTTTTTCCCTTTCTTTATCCCCTTTTCCCTTTCAATCAAATGATCCGGGGTAACTTCTATGTCCGCTAATGCGGTCTTGGCCGTGGCTTCCTCAATCTTCGGCTCAGGAGGTTGAACAGATACTTTTTTTATTATCCTTGCCGGAACATCTTTAGTCCTCTCCTTTTTCCTCTTTTCAATCTTGGGCTCAACCTCTTTGATGGGTTGCTCTGGAACAGGTTCTTCTCTTAGTTCCTTCTCGGCTTCTTCTTCTATGACTTCTTTTATCTCCTCCTCAGGCACCGAAACTGCTTCTTCAAGCGATAGTTCAACTTCTTCTTCAATTTTGTGTTCTTCTTCCTGGCTCTTTTCCTCCACTCTGGGAACAATCTTCCTTCGCCTTCGGATAATGGTAGGCTTTATCCTCTTTTCCTCAAAAATTTCGCTTGTTGCCCCTGAAAGATAATCCTTAGCCCGGGCTATATCATCCATGTCGAGAGAACTCATATAATTATTAATAGCGAAGTCAGCGCTCTTCAATCGCTCAACCAGTTCGTTGGAATTCATCTTCAGCTCTTTAGCTAACTCATAAACCCTTAACTTACTCATTTAATCCTCCGGACAACTCCTCCTTTTCTTCATCCCAGGCTTTCTCCTTATCAAGATCTAATGACTTCATATAACTAGCAGCCTCCTGGATCAAATCAACGGCCTTTCTTTCACTTATCCTCTTTACTGATGCCAAATCAGCTGCCTCTGCCTTGGCGATATCCTCTGCTGATCTAAAACCCATCTCATAAAAAGCAGTGGCCAATTTTTCGCCAACGCCAGATAGCTGCAGAAGGGATTTATAACCCTCTCTTAAGGCCTTGTTGTACTCTGACTCGCTGACTACATCCAATTTCCAGTTTGTAAGCCTGGATGCTAATCGAACATTCTGCCCCCTTTTTCCAATAGCGAGAGATAGTTGATCATCCGGTACAACTACCTCCATGCTCCTGTTCTCCTCGTCAACTACCACCCTGAGAATTTCAGCTGGCGCCAGGCCATTACATACAAATTTTGCCGGATCAGGGTCCCACGGTATAATGTCAATCTTTTCACCTCTTAGCTCTTGTACTACTGCCTGAACCCTCGATCCCTTCATACCAACGCAGGCTCCTACTGGATCGACATCCCTATCCTTAGACGCCACTGCTATTTTAGCCCTGCTTCCAGGCTCTCGAGCTGCCTGCATGATGGTTACAATGCCTTCCGAAATTTCCGGTACCTCATTTTCAAACAGGGCCGATAAAAAGTTTGGGTGCGTTCGAGACAATATTATTTGGGGCCCTTTGCTAAACGGCCTCAAATCATAGATATAGGCCCTGACCCTATCGCCCTGTGTGTATGTCTCTTTCGGGATTTGCTCTTTAAGTGGAAGCTCAGCCTCTGCTTTACCGAGATTGACAATAATGGAGCCTCTATCGAAACGTTGAACAATACCGTTAATTATCTCTCCCTTCCTATCCTTGAAGTCTTCATAAACAGCATCCCTCTCCGCCTCTCTGAGCCTCTGCATTATTACCTGCTTAGCTGACTGTGCCGCTATCCTTCCCAGGGTATCTATATCCATTTTCATGCCCAGACTATCGCCTATCTCGGATTCTGGATCAAGTTTCCTGGCTTCTTCCAAAGATACCTGAAACCTCTCATCCGTTGCACTCTCCACTACCTCTTTGAATTCAAAGACCTCAATCTCCCCCATCTCCCTGTTGAAGCTTACCTCAAGCTCATAGTCGGCACCAAATTTCTTTTTAACAGCTGAGCTCACTGCCTCTTCAAGTGCCTCGATCAGCACCTTAGAATCAATCCCTTTATCTCTCTGGATCTGCTCAATAGTCCTCAATAGATCTGAAATCATCTTCGATTCCCCGCCCAAAAACAAGTTAGTTCGCTTCGCTCACAATTGGAATAGTGGAATGATGGGTTTAGACGAATTTAGAGCAATTAAAATGATTTTTTCCGCCTTTATCCCCAATATTCCATTATTCCAACATTGTATTATTCCATGAGCGATCCAAAAACCAAGAACTACGAAAAAGCCTTTTAACTTCAGGGAGTTGTGAAAACTCCGACATTCAGTTATTAAATTCATATTTTACTCTTGCCCTATCTATCTCCTTTAAGGGTAACTCAACGAGATTATCATTATCCACCAAAAGGCCTATTATCCCTTGTCTAACACTAGTAACGCGCCCTGTGAAATTCCTCCTTTTGTTGATAGGTCTTGATAGCTCTAATTTCACCATTTTACCAATTGAACGTATAAAATCCCCCTCTTTTCTTAGTGGCCTGTTTAGCCCTGGTGAGGAGATCTCAAGCACATAGTGATAACCAATTATATCTTTCGCCTCAATCAAATCACCAAGCTCCCTGTTAACATGGGCGCAGTCATCTACTGTAATACCTCCTTGTTTATCTATAAAAACCCTGAGGGTCCATCTACCGCTTTCAAACCGGAACTCAACATCCACCATCTCCATACCGTATTCACCCAAAAGATCTTCAGCTAACTGGGATACCTGGCTAACAATCCTCTTCGGTTGCGACATCGCTAAGGTCCCTTGAACATAAAGAGCGGGCTAAAAAAGCCCGCTCCCTCAATTCTAACTTAGTTGTTGTCAGATTTGGCCCATCCTCTTTTCAAAGTAACATGCTCCCAACAACAACCGTCTACCTCGAAAAGGGAACAGGGCTCTCTTTTAGAGCGGGCAACGGGGCTCGAACCCGCGACACCAAGCTTGGGAAGCTTGTACTCTACCAGCTGAGCTATGCCCGCTTAATTTAAGTTTATAATAAAATCTCTGTAGCTAGTCAAGCACAATTTATAAGATTACCATGGCACTATTATGGATTTTAAAAATTTATCATTTCATGTATAAAAAGAAGGCCCGTTCTCGGGCTCAATGTCTCTCGCATTACATAACGAAAATAATCTCCAAGTGCTGCTAACGAGTGTCTTTTACAAAGAAAATATGGAAAGGAAAAGCTCAGGAGCTCCCTCAAATGAACACAATTAGTGTAAAAGATGCAGGGTTAGCGGGGCTTTCGGGTCTCATGTTGACTGCCTGTTTCTCCCCCGTCGATCTAGACTGGATGGCGTGGATAGCACTCATCCCCCTCCTCATCAGCATCAAGGATAAATCCTCAAGAGTCGCATTAAAATTGGGGCTTTTTGCTGGCCTTTCGCACTATTTGACCCTTATCTACTGGATAGTTGTAGCACTTTCCCACTACGGCAATATCAACTTTTTCTTGAGTCTGACGGTTTTGTTCCTGCTCTCCTTGTATTTGGCGCTGTATATTGGATTTTTTACCCTCGGCTTGGTCAGGTTTGAAAGAGATAGACTATTTTCCTTTTGGGGAGCCAGTCTCTGGGTTGCACTGGAATATGCAAAGACGCATGTTTTGACTGGTTTCCCTTGGTGCCTTTTGGGATACAGCCAATATTCAAGGTTACCACTGATACAAGTATCGGATATTTGGGGTGTTTACGGCATATCATTTGTTATCGTTCTGGCAAATCTTGTGATATACAGGACATTTTTTGTCTCTATCCCCCAAAAAAAGAAATTCGCAGGAATGGAACTAGCTCTCGCCTCCTCGTTGATAGGATTGATCCTTGTGTATGGCTACCATGGTTTGAGAGAAAAAGCAGATCCTGATCCAAAGGGAAAGAGGCTCAGGGCAGTCATTGTCCAAGGAAATATTGATCAGTCCATAAAATGGAACCCGGATTTTCAAGAAAAGACATTGGCCATTTACAGCAGCCTATCGAAAAAATCGGTGCATTTTAAACCCCACATTGTTATCTGGCCCGAGACTGCTCTCCCATTTTTCTTCCAAGATAGATCTTACCTTTCCATGGAGGTCTTTAAGGCCGCAAAAACGACCAATTCACGTATCCTCTTTGGTTCCCCTGCCTATGGAAAGGACAAAGACACTATCCGTTACTACAACAGGGCATATATAATATCTGAAAATAGGGTATTTGATTATTATGATAAAGTTCACCTTGTCCCTTTCGGAGAATATGTTCCGCTTAAGAAATTCCTCCCATTTGTACATCGCTTAGTTCCAGCAGCGGGTGACTTCTCCCCCGGTAAGGCGGTTAAGCCAATACATGCCCCGGATCTTCGGATAGGGGTATTAATCTGCTTTGAGGCTATCTTTCCGGATATCTCTCGAGAGCTTGCCATCAAAGGGGCTGAACTCTTGGTTAACATAACCAATGACGCCTGGTTTGGCCCCACCAGCGCTCCCTTTCAACATCTGAGCATGGCTGTCTTCAGGTGTGTAGAAAATGGCTTACCCATGGCAAGGGCTGCCAACACTGGGATTAGCGCCTTTATACTCCCAAACGGAAGGGTGCTAAGCAAGAGTGCACTATTTGTGAGGGAGGTCTTAAAACAAGAAATAAGATTACATAATAAGAAAACATTTTATTCACAACGGGGAGACATTTTTGCTATACTATTACTGATAGTACTGATTATTAGATTGTTCTGGATATTAACCACAAAAGGGAGATGAGACTATGTATTATGCAGAGACACTAGAGAAAATCGATTCCCTGAACAGGAAATTAGACGATCTATGGGAGCATCTTTGACCTCACCAAGGGCGAAGAAAGACTAAAGAAGATAGAAAAAACACTATCCAAAACGGATTTCTGGCAAAACAACCATGATGAAGCATCCAAACTGAGCCAGGAAAGAGGCTTCCTCAGTAACCACCTAGAGGAGTGGCACAGATACAAAAACGAGTTAGAAGAGCTTGGTATCCTGACCAAATTAGCCCAGGAAGAAAACGACGAGCATTCGATTGTCGATCTGAGGAAAGACCTTGTTGAGCTGGAACAAGAGATAGAGAGATACGAATTTCAAACACTGCTTGGAGATAAAGATGACAAGAGAAATGCAATTGTGGCAATAAATGCAGGTGCAGGAGGAACAGAGGCCCAAGATTGGGTGGAGATGCTATTGAGGCTCTACCTCAAGTGGGCAGAGTCCAGAAAGATGAAAACCGACATTGTCGATCACTTGGCTGGAGATGAGGCAGGGATAAAAAACGTTACCTTTACCGTAAGTGGTCCTTATGCATACGGCTGTCTGAAATCGGAACATGGCATTCACCGGATGGTCCGGATTTCCCCTTTTGATGCCAGTGCGCGAAGACATACCTCATTTGCATCGGTATCTATATTACCAGAGATTGAAGATGACATAAAAATAGATATCAATGAAAAGGATCTCAGGATTGAAGCCTTCAGGGCGAGCGGCCCAGGTGGACAGCACGTTAATAAGACCAGCTCTGCTGTAAGGATAACCCATTTACCAACCAACCTGGTCGTCCAGTGCCAGAATGAAAAGTCCCAACACCGAAATAGGGAGCTGGCCCTCAGAATTCTCAAAGCGAAGCTCTATGCATTGGAAAAGGATAAGCAAAATAGAGAAAAACAGCTTAGACACCAGTCCCAGAAAGAGATGGCATGGGGAAATCAAATAAGGTCTTATACATTCAACCCTTACCAGCTTGTAAAAGATCACAGAACAGGCCTTGAAGTTGGAGATATTGAAAGGGTGATGAATGGGGATATTGATATATTTGTCGATGCCTACCTGAAGTGGCTGCATAACGAGAAAAGTGGGTGAACGATTACCATAATTAGACATAATTGGAAGGAGGAACAGGGATGAAGATGCTGCGCGTTGATATGGAACAGGGGAAAGTCGCTCTTGAAGATCTTCCAGAGCAGTGGAAGCTTATTGGGGGGAGAGGCCTAATTGCTAAGATACTGAACAAAGAGGTACCTGCTGATTGCGATCCGCTTGGTCCAAAAAACAAGCTCATTATTGCTGGTGGTCCCCTGGCTGGAACAATGGCTCCCCAGCTGGGGAGGATTTCGGTTGGCGGGAAAAGCCCCTTAACCTTAGGCATAAAGGAGTCTAACGCCGGCGGTAAAGCGGCCCAGAAGCTGGACAGATTGGGGATCCGTTCAATTGTGGTAGAAGGTGCTGCCAAAGAAGGGAGGTTTTACTGTCTCCGGATTTCAAAGGATGAAGCCGCTCTGGTGCCTGCTGATGAATATAAGGGCATGAAAAATTACCAATTGGTGAATGAGCTTCATAAGGAATACAACAGGAGATCGGCTATCATTTCCATAGGTATTGCTGGTGAGAGGAAGTATAAGGCGGCATCTGTCTCCTTTACTGATATCTTCGGTGACCCTTCAAGAAATGCCGGCAGAGGTGGCTTGGGTGCAGTCATGGGGTCCAAGGGACTCAAGGCAATCATCGTTGACGATTCAGGCACATCATCCGTTGATATTGCTGATCCGGCCCTGTTTAAGAAGACGGTCAGATCCTGGGTGAACACCATAAAGCATGACATCGGCTGTAGGCTTTTTTCAAAATACGGAACCCCTTTTGCAGTCGCCAACTCAAGTAAGCAAGGGACCCTGCCAGGGGATAACTACCGCTCAGGTAGGCCCGAGGGGTTCATGAAGGTCAGAGGTGAGGTCATCCAGAAAAATCTTTTCGAACGGGGTGGCAAAATGCACGGCTGCATGCCGGGCTGTGTGGTACAGTGTTCAATAATCTATCCGGATGCCCGAGGAAAACCCTTGGCCTCAGCCTATGAATATGAGGCAATCGGCATGCTGGGAACGAATTTAGGTATTGCTGATCCGGATGCCATCGCACGACTGAAATTCATCTGTGATGACCTGGGTATCGATTTGATAGAAATTGGGAGTTGTCTGGGTGTGGCAGCCAGTGCCGAAAGGATGAAAATGGGCGACGTGGAATCGGCCCTAAGGCTCCTGACGGAGATCGAGCAGGGAACAGAGTTTGGCAAGACTTTAGCAAATGGTGTGGTTAGCACGGCAAAGGCCTTGAAGGTCAGCCGGATCCCTGCTTTCAAAGGACAGGCAATTCCCGCTCATGATCCAAGGGCTGTCAAAGGCGTTGGTGTCACCTATGCCACGAGTCCCATGGGAGCAGACCACACTGCAGGGCTTACCTACCGAATCCCACTGCAAAAGAATGGACAGATAGCGAATTCTCTGAGGTTCCAGGTCCAGGCGGCAACCTGCGATACCTTTGAATATTGCATCAATGCTATCCCCGGAGGACAGGCCTCAATCTATGAGTTTCTGGCTGAGTTACTGAATGCCCGTTATGGACTTAGCTTGACAACTGACCATGTCGTTGAAATAGGAAAACAAACCTTAAAGGATGAACTGAAATTTAATGGGGATGCCGAGTTCAGCAAAATCCATGAGCCTTACCCGTCTTTTGTTCGAACCGAGGCACTGCCTCCGACAAATCATGTCTTCGACGTTGAGGATTCGGAGCTCGAGGGCCTATGGGAGAGATTGGATGCCTTCAGGGTGCCCAAAAAGGTCTGGGAAGTTCGTCTCCCTTCCCTGCCACCCATGTTATTTGGAGCCGGTGTCATCCAGAGGCTAGGTGAACGAGCCAAAGGACTCAACATAAAGCGGGCGCTTCTAATAGCTGGTCCGGTCATGAAGAGGATCGGTCGAACCGAAGAGGTCCAGGGCATTCTGGAGCGCAGTGGAATCACCTCTGTTGTGTTCTCTGAAGTGGAACCTGACCCACCGGTCGAGGAAGTAGAAAAGGCAGCTCGACTCTACAAGGAAAATGGCTGCGACGGGTTCGTCGCTATAGGCGGAGGTAGTTCTTTGGATGCTGCCAAGGCGATCGCTGTTAGGGTATCTCATCCTGGAGTCTTAACGGAATATGATAGCATGGTAGGAGGCACAGCGAAAATCAAGCCCCCCGTACCGCCGTTGATTTGTATTCCAACGACGTCAGGGACCGGGAGCGAGGTCAACCAATACGCGGTTATTACCGATACGGAGAGGGACGTGAAGTTCATCATCATGAGCAATCTCCTGATCCCCAACCTTGCCATCATTGACCCCAATCTCTGTAAGAGCATGCCCCAGGGACTCACTGTGGAATCAGGAATTGACGCTCTGGGGCACTGTATTGAAGGCTATGTGGCAATGGCCATACCCTATCATCCCTATTATGAGGCACTGGCCCTTTATGGTGTGAAACTGATTGGCAGAAGCCTGAGGACCGCATATAAGAACGGAGAGGACATCGATGCCAGGACGGATATATGTATGGCTGCTATTAATGGAGGAATCTGCTTTACAAAGGGCCTCGGCATCGGTCATGCGATTGCTCATGTCCTTGGCGCCCACTATCACATTTCTCACGGAAAGGCCGTTGCCATAGGGCTGCTCTGTTTTGTGACGGCCAATAGGGAAGCCTGCCAGGAACAGTTCTCTGATTTAGCCTGGGCATTGGATCGCTCAGACGATCTTGAGACAGCCCTTGTGGGATTTTATAAAGACCTGAATGTACCCTCGAGATTGAGGGATTTCGAAATACCGGAAAGGGACTTGAAAAAGATTGCATTTGAGACATCAAAGGATGCGGCCAACCTTGCCAGCAATCCCTCTTCGGTCAGCGAGTCCCGGATCTTGGAAGTCCTGAAAGAGTGCTATTAATAATGTCAAGCTGAATGAGAGGAGGCCCACCATTGGAAAGCTATTTGGGCACTATGTCCCGGGCTGTTGAAAGGGGAGATGATAGGCAGGTTATCAAGACAGTCAAGCAAGCGCTTACTGAAGGGGTGTCACCCTTAGATATTCTAGAGAGCGGCTTGGTACCGGGCATACAGGCATTGGGCAAGCAATTCAAAGACGGGGAGGCATATCTTCCAGAGGTGTTACTCTCATGCCGAGCCATGGATGGAGGCGTTAAGGAACTGAAACCATACCTGGCCGACACAGATATGCATAAGAAGGGGACAGTAGTTTTGGGAACCGTAGAAGGTGATCTCCATGACATCGGGAAGAACCTTGTCAGGCTCATGCTAGAGTGCAACGGTTTCAGCGTAAAGGACCTAGGCGTTGATGTATCCGCCGATTCTTTTGTCAGCGAGGCGCGCGAGCATGGTGCCCATATTATAGGGATATCAGCTCTCCTCACCCTGACAATGACCTACATGCCAAAGGTTATCAAGGCTCTCGAACAGGCGGGCCTCAGACACAAGATAAAAGTAATGATAGGCGGTGCTCCAATTGGCCGGGAGTTCGCAGACGACATAGGCGCTGAGGGCTTCGCTGAAGACTGTGTATCCGCGGTAGACGAAGCCAAGCGGCTCATTGGGCTTTAGTAAAGGGGGTTACGGATGGGCAGGTTGACGAGGGAACGGTTTTTGGGCATTTGTCGATTTGAGAGGCCGGGTGATTTGTGCCTATTAAGTCCCTACATCAATAGCTTCTGGAGCGAAACACTAAGGGAGTGGGTTAAGCAGGGTGCTCCCAAGCAGATATTAGATACTCGCTTTCGCGGGGATTACTTTCAATTCGATCATATGCGTTTACTGCATGAGATTGGAACCGGTTCCTCCATGGATAGGGAAATCGACATTGGTGGAGCTGCTTACAGGTACGAGATCCCGCCCATAGTTCCCCCTTACGAGCCGAGGCTTATCGCAGAGGATGAGCATATGGTTACCCTGGTAAACGAGGGTGGCCAAAAGGTTAAGGTCTTCAAAGACAACCCTGAGAAGATGCCTATGTACCTTGATTATCCGGTCAAGGATAGGGCCTCGTGGTCCGAATATAAGAAGAGGCTGGATCCCGATTCCCCTGAGCGATGGCCTTCTGATTGGAATGCCTACGTTCAGAAAATGAACAGCAGAGACGTGCCAACCACGTTGTATGTAGGAAGTTTTTTTGGCTACCTACGGGAGTGGGCGGGGCTCGAAAGGCTCCTATATTTGTTCTACGATGACCCAAATCTGGTAGCGGACATGATGGATCAAATATGTAACCTGGAAACTCCGTGCATCAAACGTGCCGTAAAGGACCTAAGGGTTGACCGGGCGCTCTTCTGGGAAGACATGGCCTTTAGGAGCGGGCCCCTGATTTCGCCCGCCATGTTCAGGAAATTTATGATGCCCCGCTACAGGAAGGTCACGGATCTGCTGCGCAGCTCTGGTATCGATGTAATCATGGTGGACAGCGATGGGAATCTCAACGAACTTATCCCCCTCTGGCTGGAATGCGGGATCAATTTCTTTTGGCCTCTGGAATGCGCGGCTGGAAATGACGCTGTTGCCCTGAGGAAGAAGTACGGCAAGGATATAATACTGGGTGGTAACCTCGATAAACGGGCGCTTCTAAAAGGCAAAGATGCTATACGCGAGGAAGTTATGTCCAAAGTGCCATTTCTGCTGGACTCTGGTGGCTACTTCCCATCCATAGACCACATGGTGCCACCTGATGTGACATTCGAGAGCTACCGATACTTTATCAATACCCTTCGGGAAGTTGCTGGACTTAAGAAACTGCCCGAATAGCGCGCCCTATCCTCCTTTGTAGGCTAATTCCATATCCTTTATGTATAAATCAATGCCCTTCACTATACCGGAAGCAGCCCTCTGAAGGTAGGTATCACTCCGAAGGCGTCTATTTTCAGACGTATTGGTAATATATCCTAACTCTACCAAAATTGCCGGCATCTCTGCGCCAATCAAGACGTAGAATGGCGCTTGCTTTACACCCCTGTCCCTCACTTTTTTGTATCTCTTCCCCAGCCCTTTTACCAAACCTTTCTGCACAAATCCTGCCAGTCTACTGGACTCGTTTATCTTTGTATTGAGCATAAGGTCATTTAGAATCATCTGAAGGTCACTGATATTCTTTCTGGATGTAGCATTTTCTCTTGCGGCCACATTCATGGCATCTTCATCTAAGGCTATATTGAGAAAATAGGTCTCTATGCCCGTACATTTCCTATCCCTATGGGCATTTAGATGAAGAGAGATAAACAGATCGGCCTTTTTTACATTAGCAATTGCGGTCCTCTTCTCCAGGGGCAAAAATGCATCACCTTGCCTGGTCAAGATTGCCTGGCATTTAAGCTCTTTTCTTACCTTCTCCGCCACAAAATTTGCAAATTTAAGCATAACATCCTTCTCTCTTAAGCCATTCCTCCCAATAGCCCCTGGATCTTTTCCGCCATGGCCTGCATCAATTACAATTCTCTTTACCCCTAACCCTAACTGCTTGGCTAAAGAGATCTCTTTCTGCTTGTCTTTCCTTATTTCTTTTCTTTTCGGCGGAGGCCTTTTGGCAACCACCTTCTTTACAGGCTTCACCTTCCGATCTTTACCCCGGACATCAACAACAATCCTGAAAGGGTCATAGAGATGAAAAATCTTGTATCCTTTCATACTGTCAATATCGAGGACAACCCTAACCGTATTCTTGTCGTATTGAGCAGCCCTGGCCCTTCGTAATAATCCATCTTTTATAGGTATAGGGCTTTCCATACCCTTGCTAATCCAGGTACTGTGTAGATCGACAAAAAGGCGTCTTGGCTTCTTCAGGTCTGGATCCTTCTTCAACAGATGTTTCCTGTATTTGACCTGATCCGCTAAGTCTATGACAACCCTGGTATAGCTAGGAGTTGACCAGTGTCTGATATTCTTCACGAGGACCAATTTCTTTTTCTTGGCCTTGTCTTGTTTGGCTCGACTTTTCTTCCCTAAGACAACTTCCAGCTTGTCCATCATCTTGAATGCCTTCAGCCTTGCATCTCCATCCGGAAACTTTACCTCCACCTTTAGAAATTCAACATAGGCCTGCATTAGATCCTTTTTGTAGCGATAGAAAATCTCCCCCAGCCTGTACTGGGCATCATCGGCCAGATTATGGGCCTTGTATCCATCTACCAGGTCTCGATAGAGTAATACAGCCCTGTCAATATCGGAGTCCCGCGATGAATAACCATAGAGATTAGTCCATAGCCGACCGGCAACGAACATAGCTTGCGCTGCCTCGTCTGTGTTTGGGTAGGCCTTATAGACTCTTTCATATTTTTTTATACACCTCTCCCAGTTATGCCTGTAACGCCTCTTGGCTGCAGATCGGGAAAGCCCTTTTTTGCACATGCGTGCCTTGTCTAAAAGAACCTTGGCGGGCTTAGACGAGCTAATGGCAGCTTGATTAAAGGAGGCGAGGAAAAAGACGAGGAAGAGGGACAAAAGGACAGAGATCAGTACATACCTTAGGGATATGAATCTCCGGATCATTTACGTAGCTCTTTATCTCTTCAGTAACGGGCTGTCGCCAAACCCCTCTTAAGAGCACTTATTCGAGGAGCGCTGAAAAAACCTGTGCTGACAATCCGTCATGGCACAAATCCATAGATATTGTGTTTGCCATGATATTATATCAAATATATTGTGTTTGCAAGTATTTTTTGGGCAACAGTCCGCAACAATAGAAAAAAGGGAATGCAGGCATCTAGGGGGTACAGTATGGTTGGGTAAGTTAGAGGAAGATGGCTTTGAAGGCGGCCCGGTTTTTCCTCGTTCATCGGGCCCTAATCCTGACCTCCTTCTAAGAACTCCTTATCCTCTACCTTACTTTCGACAATAGACAGGTTTCTGAAGGAATCCAGTTCCTTATCTTTTTCGGTGTTCTCCTTTGAAAGTATCCTTATTCTCTTCTTCAATTTAAAGCGTTCAACTATGCCATAAAAACTTGCCACAAAAATACCAAGGAGGAATACCATTATAATAACCAAATAGAAGGCCATTGGGGGTGTCTCATGGGCCCAAAAGAGAAGATTTACCCTGAGTATCAATGTCTTGGATAACTGCTCGAGGTTCTCAACAATGAGTATTACGGCCAGCAACATCAAGAGCAGACTAATAATATACTTTGTATGTTTCATAAGATCCTCCCACGTTATTGAGAAAAACCCCCATCATGCCTGGAATTTCTTGAAACGAGGCAACAACTTTCGATACGTGGCCTGAATATGTTCTGGAATCACCCGCACCTCTCCAAATACAGTCATGTAATTGGTATCGCCACTCCATCGAGGGACAACATGAAAATGGATATGTTCCTCCACACCGGCACCTGCTACCTTTCCCAGGTTTAAACCCACATTGAACCCCCCTGGATTCATAGCCTCCTTCAAAACCCCGATGGACCTTTCGATTATGGTGATGAGATCGAGTTTCTCTTCTGGTAAAAGGGCGTCCAAGGTGGAGACGTGTCGCAGCGGTGCTACCAGCAGATGGCCATTTATATAGGGAAACCTGTTCATGAGAACCATGCTTTGCCCGCCCACAAATAAGATCAATCTCCTTTCATCTCGACTCCTGTCACCATCCGGACAAAATATACACTCCCCTTCTCTTTCACCGGAACCGACATATTCCATTCGCCAAGGCGCCCAGAGAACCTCCATCACCGAACCTCAAAGTAAATCATATCGCCTTCTATTGTCTCCTCTATACGCAAAATCCCAATTGAATTTGATCCAGTGGTGCTGAGACCCATAGCAGTGCCTGGATTAAAAAAAATAACTCCCTCATCAATATGATTAGCCGGCCTGTGGGAATGGCCGTAGATAATAGCATGAACATCATCGAACTCAGTCCTTATCCTCTTCTCCAATCCAAACGGGGCACCCCATCCATGTATCAAGCCCAATCGGAAACCCTTCACCTCTATTATCTTTTTCCTCGGAAACCTCTCCTTTATATCCAGGTTGTCCATATTTCCCTGAACTAGGTGAAGGGGCTTCTGGTTTAGAAAGTCAACCACTTCCAGGGAAACGAGGTCCCCGGCATGCAGGATCATATCTACATCAGAGAAATAATCCTGATATATACCGATTAACTGGGAATTCACACCCTTTAGGTGGGTATCTGAAAGAACACCGATCCTCATTTCAACGGAGCTGGTACGTATTATGGGCTATTATCTGCCTGGAAAATCGGGGGAAGTATATCAGAATATCCAAAAAAGACAAGTTTAAATGGGCTCTGCAGTCAGGTAATTAATGTTGACATGCCCTGGCAATCCCAATATAGTCCAGCAGTCAAACTTTAGTACCCGCCCATTATCTGCTATAAGCTTTTAGAAAAAAAAGATATCCTTGAATCAGACCCGATTGAGTGGCCAGCGCCTTTAAGGGAGGAAAAATGAAGGTACTTGTATACGGTAGTGGAGGGAGAGACCACTGCCTTGCCGATAAATACGGAGACAGTCAGCATGTTCAAAAGGTCTACTTTGTCCCTGGCACTGCTGGCGTTGCTCATACACCAAAGGGCAAGAGGAAATTAATAGAATGTATCGACATAAGAGATTTTGAGCAGGCAGCAAAATTCTGCCTGGAAAACAAGGTCGATTTGGTTGACATAGGCTCGGAAAACCCCCTTGAAGAGGGTCTGGTGGATATCCTGAACGGAAAAGGAATAAGGACAATTGGACCGAAGAGACAATATGTTAGATTGGAGAGCGACAGGGCGTTTACGGATGATATCTTGCGAGAAATAGGTGTACCCAAGCCGGAATACATGGTCTTTGATAACCCGGAAAAGGCTAAGAAATACGTTCGAAATATCGGTTATCAGGTTTTCGTAAAGGCAAATGGGCTCGCAGCAGGAAAGGGTGCCATAGGATGTGATGATGTTGTAGGGGCCGAGAACGCCGTTGACAAAATCATGGTGGAGAAGATATTCGGAGAATCCGGTGATAAGGTCGTTATTGAAGAAAGAAAATATGGCACGGAGATCTCCTTTTTCGTTTACCTGGATGGTGAACATGCCCTGCCTTTAAAGATGTTTGTCCAGGATTACAAAAGGGCATTTGATCCGGATGATGAGGAATCAATCAGGGAGTTCGGTGGAAATCTTAATACAGGTGGAACAGGATGTTATGCGCCCCATAAGCTTGTGACCCCATGGCTGGTAAATAGGATAATAAGAGAGATTGTAAACCCAACGGTAAATGCAATTTACAATAGGGGTGATCTCGGTTTGGGATGGAATTATAAAGGTGTCTTGTACTTTGGCTTGAATCTTGACCCTTACAACAATCTAGAGGTCTTTGAAATCAATGTAAGACATGGCGATCCAGAGTGGGAGGTACTTTCGCGGAAATTAAGCACAGACTTATTCGAAATAGGTACGGCAGTGTGGGAAGGGAAATTGGATCAAATCAATCCCGTCTGGAATAACCAGTGCTATGTGGATGTAGTTGCCATGGAAGGTTTCTCAAAGGCAAGCAAGGGATGGAACAAGGGATATCCTGGCCGCTATGGAAAAGGCCATAAGATATCGGGCCTGGATAAGATAGAGAGGGGAATTGCCATTTACTTCTCAGGTGTAAGACAAGATCCAGACAAGGGCCTTGTGACGGATGGTGGAAGGGTATTGCATGTAATTGCTGGCGATTCAACCCTTCAAGGCGCTAAGGAAAAGGCATATAGAAATATGGGATATCTGTCCATACTGGATCATAATAACAATAATAAGAGTTGTTTAAGGTATCGAAAGACAATAGGCGCTTAGGAAAAATCACAAAGCGTCTACTGTTTTCTGTAGAGTTTCCTCCAGGGCTCCCTCTTGGAGGCAAGATAGTCAGTCAATGCTTCCTTTAAGGTATTGGATGTTAAGAGAGCACAGTGGACACTGTCTTCCGGCAGACCACCCAGACTTTCTAAAATTACCTCCTGGCTGATCTTGAAGGCGCCCTTAATGTCTCTTCCTATGGCCAGTTCGCAGGCCATACCGCCTGCAGCGATAGTGGTCAGACACCCATCGGTAGTAAACCTGGCATCGGTGATTCTGTTATCCTGAATCCTCAGAGAGATCTCCACGGTATCTCCACACGGCCTTGCGACCTTTCCATACGCTTGAGGGCTTTACATCTCTCACATATACCCGAGCCATTTCTCGATCCCCTGCTCCGCCTTCCGGGCCTCCTCTATAAGAGACGCCTGAGTCCCTTCTACGGACTCGTCAAAATCGTCTGACATTTCCGTATTGTCGTCCCCTGTTGATCTCCTCTG
>Ga0114920_10000527_pt1 | contig 16609 bp, 10 predicted proteins | sample ChitaG_FD_88683 | JGI IMG/M metagenome (GOLD analysis project Ga0114920, IMG submission 88683) | Deep subsurface microbial communities from South Pacific Ocean to uncover new lineages of life (NeLLi) - Chile_00310 metaG | ecosystem: Environmental > Aquatic > Marine > Oceanic > Sediment ... | reverse complement strand
TCGGTTCCATCTGGTCTTTTACCTTGCAGATGATGCACACCCTCTGTGGAGGGTACTGCTGGGTTCCACAGGCTTTACACTTGGAACCATATAAAGGCAGAATCGATTCGGTATCCCTCCACAGTGCCGATACAGAGGTGGGGATTCTCTCAGGGCGAGCCGCTGCTTCAAGGGTTACCAATTCACGCCAACGCAGGTATTTCTCAAAGCTAGGGATGGGCCTCTTCGCTTCCAGATGACGTTTAATCCCACGCCTGTCCCTGACCTTTTCTATCGCGTCGGTTACCTGCACCACGAAGGCATCAGCCCCGTTGCCATAGCCAGCACAGAGTATCTTGTCTCCCGCCTTGGCTTCTTCAAGGGCTGCGACCAGTGTCATCAGAGACTGGGCTGCACCGGTATCGCCCACAGTATCGAACAGGCAGTCCTGAACCTGAGCGGCGTCGAGTCCCAGTATTCGGGCTAACGCTCCGTGCCTCCTGCCGTTGGGGCCATAGTAAGCCGCCTTAGCCAGGTCTTTTGGCTCTAGATTAAGTTTCTTTAGCACTCCAGCCGCCGCTTGGGGGAGCATTTTGGTATAGCCTTCATCAAGGGTCCATCGGTCTTCCCAGGCGCGGACGAAGGTGTCCCCCTGTGCCCGCCATCTGTCCATGATAGGGGCAGTCATAGTATAGCTGCCCTCCATGGTGGCGATGACATTGTCCTTACCCAATAGGAGGGCAGCGGCACCATCACCGAAGGACTGCTCAAAGTCGCCCTGGGCGGCACCAATACGAGTATCGGCCACCGTCACCATGATGCTGTTCGCTGCGCCGGCATTGATAGCATCCATGGCCGACGCTACTGCCTCCATCCCGCACCTCAGGGAATTTGAGAAATCGGCGGTGCGGATATCGCTGCGCAGGTCAAGTGCACTGGCGATGATTGTTGAACCCTGCCTCTCTGTGTAAGGAGAGGTGGTTGTAGCGAAATAGAGACCGTCAATCGTCGACCGGTCAATACCATTGAGGCAATCGATTGCTGCGGTGGTTGCCATGGTTATACTGTCTTCATCGAAGTTTCGAACGGCTTTCTCGCCGCCCTGAGGTGGCACCCCCCACGCTGCAGCAATTTGCGTGCGGGGCAGCCGATGCAAAGGTATATAGGCACCATAAGATGTAATTCCAGCCATCAGTTAGCTCCTTTCTTAAGATTTTACTCCGATACAGCCTTGCTATTATCAGGCCAATCTTTGTGCTGTGTCAAGACCTGAAAAAACAAAAATAGTTAAAAAACGCTAAATAGGCTTACTGTCATTAGTTTTGGTGTCCGGTTGGTCTTCGGGTTTCTTCGATTTTCCCCTGCTCTTTATTCCCCCTCCCCTCGCCAGAGGCGAGTCGGTCGACAGAGTCGCCTCAGGAGACCTTTGGAGACTGGCGGGAGGGATCCTTCCCTGGAAGGAGAGGGAGGGGGAACGTAATAATGACTTTTTTGATTAGCTTCGCATTGGGTGATATAATACGGCAATATTTGCATAAATGGATCCTATGGAAATACTCATCGCTGGTGCCAAAAGGCTGGGGTTTGACCTCTCCCAAGAGCAGGTGGACAGTTTTCAGCTCTACTACGAAGAGCTCGTTCATTGGAATAAGAGGATGAACCTCACCGCCATTGTGGATTATGAAGAGGTGCAACTCAAGCACTTCCTCGATTCTATGACCGTAGCCCTGTGTCTGGAGGGTATACCATCCAAACTCCTCGATGTGGGCACGGGTGCTGGCTTCCCCGGGGTGCCGCTGAAGCTCCTTTTCCCTGGCATCAGGCTGTGGCTCTTGGACTCAACTGGGAAGAAGGCGAGCTTCCTGAACCATCTTGTTGCCAGGCTAGGCCTCGAGGGTGTAGAGGTTCTGACTGGTCGCGCCGAGGAACTGGCTCAGGATGGAAGGTATCGCGAGACATTTGACCTGGTGCTTTCAAGGGGGGTGGCTAAGCTGGACACGCTGGCTGAGCTAGCCTTGCCTTTTTGCACTCCGGGTGGTACTTTTATTGCCCAGAAGAAGGGGGAGATTAATGAGGAGGTGGAGGCTGCTGGGAGGGCCATCGCTATTCTCGGTGGCTGTTTGAGGGAGATTAGGTGGGTCAAGCTGGAGGAGTTGGGGGAGGGAAGGGCCCTGGTGGTCATAGATAAGTGTGCCAGAACCCACCAGCGTTATCCCAGGCGGCCTGGCATCCCTCAAAAGCGCCCATTAGGGACAGAAGCCCAGAAAGTGGAAAGACCTGTCATTGAACGCGGAAAATAGCTACAAAAACGAGGAAAAGGCAGAGGAAATATCTCTTCGGAGGCGGTTTCTCAATTACCGCACCCTCATCTCCTTCGTCATTGCCGTGGGTCTTCTCGTCTTGGTCTTCGAAAGGCTCGATGTAAATTTCGGCGCTACCTGGGCCATGATCACCAATTGCAGCCCTGTATTCTATGCCCTTGCCTTTATCTCTCATTACTTAGCCTTCCCACTGCGAGCGGTGCGCTGGAAGCTACTGCTGCAAAGTGCGGGCTATCGCAAGGAGGAGGGTGTGGCATTGCCCTCCTACTGGGGGCTCACCCAGATTATCCTCATAAACTGGCTTGCCAACAGCATCATATATGGCCGGCTAGGGGATCCCTACCGTGCTTATCTACTGAAGGAAGCCGCCGATGTTAGCTTCTCCAAGAGCGTGGGCACAGTCGTTGCTGGGCGCTTTCTTGATGTTATTGTGATTTTCATCCTTCTTATAGCGGCTGTCTTCGGACTTTTACTCACTGGCGGCGGTGGGATGACCATGGCGGGAATAGTCCTGGCTGTGGGGAGCATCATGCTTCTCATCATCGCCCTGGTCCTTGGGACGATGGGGCGATTTGGCAGCAGCCTGGAGCGGCGCTTGCCTCACCGATTAAAACCGATATATGCCCTTTTCGAAGAGGGCACTTTGGCCAGTTTCCACCGCCTTCCTCTCGTTGGCTCGCTCAGCGTGGGGATATGGCTTCTGGAGGCTGGCCGCCTTCTCTTGGTGATTCAAGCCCTGAGTCAAGCCACAGGTCTTAGTGTTTTTGAGATAGGGCTTCCCGTGATACTCTTTGCTGCTCTGGCAAATGCCCTGATTACTGCCATACCCCTCACCCCTGGAGGGCTTGGACTGGTGGAGGTCGGGGTCGTTGGGCTGTTGATGATTGGCCCCATGTCCAGGGGGGTCGCCCTATCCATTGTACTGGTCGACCGTACTATCAGTTTCTTGAGTATTATTATCATTGGGTTGCTCGTTTTCCTGCTGTGGCACCTGGCGCTAGCTAGAAGAAGGATAAGGGCGGGGTAGTTGCCAGGCTTGTCCCGAACGAGGTAGAGGCGTTCAATTGAATGCCTCAATTTTTTTATCGGCAGACGTCCCTCATACAGCAGATGGGGCAGCGAGGGGCCTTTCGGCAGACCTCCTTGCCATGGCGCACAAGCAGGGCGTGGTATTCGCCATAAAGCCCTTCATCTCGGGGAAGGTTTTCGGCGAAAAGCGCCTGAAATGCGCCATAGCTATCGCCTGAGGGGGCGAGGGCGAGGCGGCGGAGGATGCGCCTGGTATAGGCGTCGATGACGAAGACCGGTTTTCTTGCGGCGTAGAGGATGATGGAATCCGCTGTCTCTTCCCCGATACCATGAACTGTGAGAAGCTCCTGGCGAAGCTCAATAGTATCCAGGGCGAAAAGCCTCTCCAGGTCGCCCCCATAGCCAGACTCCAATCGTTGTACAAAGGCCTTGAGCTTTTTTGCCTTGGCGTTGTAGTAGCCGCAGGGACGAATAAGAGCAGCGAGCCTATCGCATGGGATGGCAAGGAGCGCCGCTGGAGTCAGCGCTCCTGCTGCCTTGAGGTTCGAGAGAGCCTTCTCCACATTTGTCCACGCCGCTGACTGGGTTAAAATCGCTCCCACGACCACCTCAAAGGCGTCCTCTGCCGGCCACCAGTGCTGAGGACCGTAGCAAGAGAGGAGGCGATGATATATCTCAAGCAGAGTCTCCCGTGTGGCTGTCATCTGAACCTTCATATCCACTCTGGCACCGTACATAGAGTGTAGCGCGACCCTTCAGGGTCGCCATCATTGCGAGGCTAAAGCCTCGCGCTACATTATCTGAGCCTTCTTACCCAGTCTGGCACCTTGAAATCGGCAGGTGAGTCGTAAGGGGGGAGGTACGGCTTAATGTCGAGCACCGGTGTGCCATCGATGGCATCGAGTCCCACTACCCTGAGCACGTTCCCTTTGCGCTCCACCAGCCTTGTGACACGCACCCCGATTGGATTAGGTCGATAGGGTGTGCGGGTGGCAAATAGTCCCACCAGGGGGAGGTCGGCTCTCCCTTGGGGGTGGATTTTGCCCAGCGGCTGCCTCACCGGGGGGACCTTGTGCATCCAGAAAACGACGAGGATATGAGAGAATTCCTCCAGGCCTTCCAGGCATTCTTCCAGGCTCTCCTCAATGACGACCTCTGAAGCCACCTCCTCCCATCCTCCCCTCCTTGGCTCTTTAACTTCATTCCTTACTATTCCGATTGGTTTGAATACTGGCTCTTGCATCCGTTTCTCCGCTGTTATTACGACATCTTTATGTCATTCTGAGCCGAAGGCGAAGAATCTGAAACGCATTCTTCGGTCGTTTCGCTCTTGGCAAGGTTGTCCGAGAGTATTGAGTAGGTTGGAGCCCTTCCGCCGAAGGGCTCTAACCAAGCCTAGAGCAGATGCTCTAGGCTACCCTGTTTTACAAAGCTCTTTCATTTAAATGGAGAGGGGAGAGGCAATCTACATATGTTCTTTACTCTCCGCAATTTCTTAAGGGGTGACGGTAAGGATTCTTCTTACCTGCTCCGGGTAGGTAGCGATAAGGCGGAGCTCATCATCGGTGAGGGGCAGCTGGGTATGGGCGCTGGCGATCTGCACCAGCTCCAGAATGCACCTTGCTCTGTCATCGTCAGCAAAGGTGATGCCGAGGTTTTCATAGACATGCCTCAACCCAGCGAGCCCACCAAATTCGCCGGTAGTGATCACCCTGCCGGTGGGGATGCGTTCATCCTCCCCTCGCCCGAGTATCTCGTGGTCGAAAAGCTCGTAGTTTCGGCGGTCCTTAAGGCTGCCATCGGCGTGAATCCCCGCCTCATGGGCGAAGACGTTTGCCCCGACCCCTGGCTGGTTGATGGGAATGGGAATGCCGAAGGCGTCGGAGACATACCTCGCCAGCTTGGTGCACACATCGAGCTTTATCGGGTCGCCGATCTCATATTTGTCCATGTCACGGGCAAACTTGATGGTCAGGATACAGCTTAGAAGGTCGGCTTGCCCCGCTCTCTCCCCAAAGCCGTTCAGCGACGTGTTGATGTAGGCGTCGACCCCGCCATCGATAGCCCCCTGTGCACCGGCAATGGAGTTGGCCACCGCCAGCCCCAGGTCATTGTGGCAATGGAGCTCAATGGGGAGCTTAACCTTTTCCGCCACGGTTCTTACCCGCTCATAGATGCTCCTCGGGGTGTCATAGCCAACGGTGTCGCAATACCTTATGCGGTCGGCCCCGGCCTCCTTTGCTGCCTGGGCGAACTCTATGAGATAGCCCATGTCGGTGCGGGCTGAGTCTTCGGCATTTACCCCGATGGTTCTCACTCCCCCCGTCTTGGCGTATCTTGCTGCCTCCACCATCTCCCGAATCACCATTTCCCTGCCCATCTTGCCGCGGAACTTATGGAGGATCATCTGGTCCGAAGTGGAGATGGAGATATTGAGGTCGCGCACGCCGGTAGTCAGCGACTCCGCCACGTCGGAGGTGATGGCGCGGCACCACCCTTCGAGCACCAGTGAGCCCATGGCCCCCATCTCCTGTAGCTCCAGGTTCCCTTGAATATAATCTCGCTCGTGCTTTATCGTGGGGAAGGCAAACTCCGATTGATGGACACCCATCTCGGCGAGATAGACATTCACCATGGTCTTTTGCAGCTTGGAGAGGCTCATTCGCGATGCCTGGACCGCATCGCGGTTGGTTACGTCGACGAAGTAAATCTTAGGCATGTCATCTCCACTTTTGCTACATGAACGGGGGAGTATGTTAGCATATTTGGCGTTGGCTGGCAACGTGGGTCATCCCACCCGCCTTGGCCCCTACCTAGCTTGTTTGATATCTGGGGGGTTGACAAATCAATAAATATCGTTATACTACAAAAATTGTTAATAACAATCGAAATCGACTTTCAGTTGTCAGTGTTAGGCTTGTCCTGAACGAAGCAATCCCAGTGAGGTGAAGCAAATTTTCCCTGCTCTTTTTTGAGCACTGAGGGAGTCCTCTCCCTCAGCTTTCGTGAAGGAAAGGATTCCTTAACGCCTCAGAGAGAGCCACATGATAGGTGAGTCTTTTGAATCTGGAATCACGTATTAATACGAAAGGGTATTGACAAATACGCGATTTGTGGTATAGGATAGTAAAAACTATCGGCACGGTGTGTACTAATAGCAAATTGCCGGTCTGATCCCAAGTTTCACTCGTGATGGCGCGGCACAGCGTGGGGAAGTAGTCGGAGGAATTTTCATCTGTAGTTGCGGGTGCCATTGCCAGGAGCGCGAGAGTCAGCGTAATCATGGGGGGAAGGGAACGGACGGTATTTTTATGCCTTTTGCGCAGTGGCTAGGGATTGACAAGATTTATACTATGTGCTAAAAGAGCACAGAGAATAACATAAATACATAAAAAGGTATAGTTTTGGGCTCGACGAAGGAGAGCCTATATAAAAGGTGTGAAACCAGGAGACTAAATAAGAAGGGGGTGATAAGTGAGAAAAGGGCGATAATAATTAAGGGGGATATCTCAGAAAACCCGTTCCCCCAAAGAGATTGGAGTTAGCATACAAGGAGGATGAATGAAAGGGAAAATACCAAAAATTGTGATGGTGGTTGTGACCCTGGCCATGGCGATGAGCCTGGTGGCTGGAGTTACAACCGCAGTTAGCGCTGACAAACCGGGTATCGACGAGAGGTGGGACGGGTTCACCCTGCCCAGCGAGGTCAATTACCAGCTCTTCCCCGGCACCGAGGTAGGACCTCTCTGGCTCGCCGACGATGGTACCCTGATTGCCGGCGTCTATGACGAGACTTTCAACCGCTGGGGCAGCCCGCGAGGCACGGTGTTTGCCGCGGTGTTCCTGTCCCACGATGGCGGCTATAACTGGAGTTTTGGCTGGGAGCTGCCCGAGGATGACCCTGGCCCTATCGTTGACATAGTGGCCGCGCCCGATTACGAGCATCCGGGCACCATCTACCTGGCCACCATGACCTATCTCTACTTCTCCACCGACGGCGGGGACAACTTCTACCGCACCTTCAGTGTTTGCCCCGGTGTGGCCGGCGATCCCACTGTTGGACTCCTCGGAGGCATCATCACCTCGCTTGATGTGGCCATCGATGCCGATGCGCCCGACGAGTATGTCGCCGTTGTAGGCACCAACTGGGGTCAACTGGATGGTGTTTACACCTGGAACCTCGGTGGCGTGCCCATCTGGCAGGACATGGAGATAGGCAATCGGATAGCCGCCGCCTGGGACACCGGTAACGAGGGGGTGCTGGAGGTTCGTTTCTCCCCCAACTACTCCACCGACCGCGTCATTATTGCCGTGGCCAACTATGACCCGTGCATAATCCAGCCGCCGTGGACCGGTCCGTCCGACTTTACCACGGTCATAACTGTCTACGACGGCACTGCGGGCACCTGGGGCATACAGTACATGGATGCTGCGATTTGGCTGGTTTCACCGGCGACAACAGGATTACTGCCGCTGCCTGTAATAGGAGCGCCCTCCACCTGGGCCAGGCTGGACGTCTTCGATGACTTCGACATCGATGCCAGCCCCTACATCATGGTCGCCATATCGGGCACCCCGTGGTTCATGACCTTCATCGGGGTCGCCTTTGGCCCGATCGACGATGTCTACGAGGTGAAGACCCTGCCTCCGGCAGTGGGTCCCTCCTCAGCAACCCGAAAGAACCTTATTCTCGGTGGTTCGGTGCCAGGTCCCTTCTGTAGCATAGAGTGCTATGGCGCCAGGTTGCTGGGTGGCACAGTCATGGTGGGTGTGGAATTCCCCGGTGCCCAAGGGGGGGTAGTAGGGTCTGGAAGCGGACAGGCGCAGGTGTTTATCGGCACCAGCGTGGCGGCCTTTATGACCTGGGAACCCTCTATGAAGCCGCCTTCGGGAGGTCTCGGCCTGTGGACCATACCTTATATGGGGCCGCCCCCCGCCACCACCATATCGGCATGGAGCGGTGGTCCGGGTGCGTGGGTGGCAACTCTTACCATTATGCCCTTCCCCGGAGGCATCTATGTGGTGAGCGATGGCCGCGAGCACTTTGTTGCCACCGGTGAGAACTGGGGCATGAGCCCCAGCGGCGTATCGGTGGGCCGCAAGAATATGGCCGGCAAGTTCACCTGGAACGGCGTGGGCCTCATCGACACCATCGTGGTCACCACCGACATCCTTGGCTGGACCAACTATGCCGCGGTGGTCTTTGAGGAGGTATCGCCGCACTGGGCCGTTGGCACTGACGGCGATGACACGCTGTACATCACCACGTGGAAGAAGGGCTGGCAAGACGCCTTCGTCTATGGCCGGCTCAACGATACTGCTATCCATGGCTGGTTCATGTTTGCCATCGAAGCGGATACCGGCGCTGTCAGTGGCCTGTTCAATGGCTTCTTTGACGACACCTGCTTCGTTCCGTTCACCGGCACGCTGAACGGCACCGCCATGGGGAACAGCGCATCTGGAGACTTTACCATCTGCGCCGGTGACCCCATAGGTTCATGCTGCACCGGAAGCTGGAATGCTACGTTCACCGCCACAGGGGCGGCATGTGCCAGCGTTACCGGCAGCATGGGATTCGAGATCACCTGCGGGTCACTGACTTGCGCAGGCGCTATTGCTATGGAGGGCGGCTTATGTCCGCACGCCTATGGCATAGACCTGTGGCGCAACGCGCCGACGGGACGCGAGCAAAGCCCCGAGCAAGCCATTGTCTGGGAGCGCATCGCCTATGAGAACCTGGTGTTCATGTTGGAGAAGGATGCGCCGTTCAAGATGGTTAGCGGTATACCGGCGACTGTCTCATGGGAGTGGTTCACCGCAGAAGGCATGATTGGCGTGGGCTTTGAGGAGACCATGGTGGTCCGCGTCCATAATGGCTTCGAGTTCGATCCTGAACCGGATGCCGACGAGTTCCTGTTCATGCTGGCTGGTATAGATGTATGGATGATCAATCCTTTGCTTGGGCCATGGCACCCAGTGAATAACCCGTACGTCGTGGCGGGGTACACCGACCAGTTGTTCTACTCCTTCGACGGTGGCGAGAGCATATGGTATGCCAGTGTCATGCCGCAGGGTGCCTTGAGATGGGGTCTTGCCGGAGCCAGTGGACCGGGTATGTGCGATGTCGCCTGGGATGTGGCTGAAAACTCCGTCATCTTCCTCACCGACATCAACGGTTACGTGTACAAGACAACCAACAGTGGCAATAGCTGGACCGACGGGGTGGATACCGCATTTGGCCTTCCCATCGACCTCCATATCTCGCCTATCTACGACGAGGAGGGCGGTGAGGGCACCGACTTGTCAGTGCTGGTAGGCCTGTGGAACTACAATGCCAGCTCTGGCCAGGTGTGGCTCACCCAGGACGGTGCCGAGCACCAGTTCGTCCAGGTTGGCAAGGACATCGTGGATGACGTCTCGAGTGGACTTTCTGGTACAGATAAGTACCCCAGCAAGGTAGTGACCAACTTCGACCTTAACTGGGGTCCTGCTTCCAACCGCTTCATCTACGCTGGTGTCAGCGGCTTCCTCGCCGGGTACTGCTGCGACTGTGAGGCCCCGGCGCCTATCTGTGAGACGGGTGAGGCCGGTGTGTACCGCACCGAGGTCGACGTGGTTAACCCGTCCGACAGCTACTGGGAGCTCATCTACGGCCTGGATGACATCGAACCGTACCTGCCCGATGCGCATCCGTGCTCCGACAGGATATGGGCCTTCACCGACCTGGAGTATCAGGCCAGGATTGGCGACGCTGGCGAAGATGCCACCATCTACATCCCGTTCGGCATCATTGAGTGGTGGCCGCCGTATACGATCGGGGGCCCTAATGGTTATCCTGTGTTCGATATCGCGGGGCGCCTGAGCTTCGCTCTTGGCGGTGTGCTGCGCACGCTTGATGGCACCAAGGAGCGCGTCGAGTGGATCGGCTGGGACGTTCTGACTCTCGGCCTGCCGCGCACGCCGGCGATGGGGCTGTGGCTAATCAGGCCGGTCGAGGGCACCAACTACCTGTTCTCCATCCCGTGCCAGTTTGATGTCATGTGGAACGGTGGTTACGAAATCGCCGACTACGACGTTGGACTGGTGATCTACGAGGACACCCTGTGCGAGGAAGGTCCGGAGCTAACTTCGCCTGCCGATGGCGCCACTGCCGTTGGCGACCCGGCGGGTGAGCTTGAAAAGATCAACCTCAAACTCGAGTGGGACAAGGTTGAGAGCACTGCCCTTGTCACCTACGAGGTGCAACTGGACGAGGACAGCAAGTTCAACGCCAGTGAGGTGTTCGTGTGGGGTGCTGCGGCCGAGGACCTGGGTCTGGTCAGACTTGGGGTCACGACCGAGGACTTCGCCCAGTTCGCCGAGCTGGAGAACGAGTTCACCTACTTCTGGCGGGTGCGGGTAATCGACCCGGCAAAGAGCCCGTGGAGCGATGTGTACGAGTTCAAGACTGCGTCGACCACGCTCTTCACCACAGGCACCGGTCCCAGCATCGCCGACGGGAGCCCGTCTTCTGGTGCGACCAACGTCCCGACCAAACCGACGTTTAGTTGGGGCACGATCGGTGGAGTTGACTACTACGAGCTACAGGTTGCTACAAATGCCAACTTCAGCGACCTCGTGATCGATGAGGAGACAGCGGGCACAGCTTATACGCCAGATGAGGATCTCGACGAGAACACCACCTACTACTGGCGTGTGCGCGGTTGCACCGATGATAACGAGTGCAGCGACTGGAGCTCCACTGGAGTGTTCACCACTGGACCTGAGGAAGTGCCGACGGCTGGAACGCCGGCATGGGTCTGGGTGGTGATCGTCATTGGTGCGATACTGGCGATTGCGGTGATCGTGCTCATCGTGAGAACGAGGAGACCGGTTTAATCGCTCGGAACTAGACCAGAGTAGCTAGACTAGAGTGGATAGAGCCCCCCCTTCTTGGAAGGGGGGGCTCTTCTTTATGTGGTTCTCCTCGGTGTCATTGCGACCCTTCACAAAGTCCAGTAGGGGCACGGCATGCCGTGCCCCTACCTCGTTCAGGAGACGCCTCAGAATGACAGGTAGACAAGTAGTTGTAGGGTGGGTGTAGCCCTTCAGCGGAAGGGCGAAACCCACCATATCCATCTTATTCCTTTGACAAAGGGGGGAGAGAAGTGAGAAAATCATGATAACAGCGAAGGGGCAACCTCGACTGTCTCCCCCATGGAGGGAGGGTTGTGTGTAAGGAGTTGGATGAAACTGAAAATCGCCAGCATGGTGATGGTGCTTATTGCCCTGGCCTTGGCGATGAGCCTGGCAGCAGGCCTGGCTACGGTCACGAACACCGAAGCTAGCGCTGACGAGGCTGTCGACCGGTGGTCGGGGTTCACCCTGCCCAGCGAGGTCGGCTACCAGCTCTTCCCCGCCACCGATGTGGGGCCTATCGCCCTCGCCGCTGACGGCACCCTGTTCGCCGCCGTCTATGACCAGACCTTTAACCGCTGGGGAAGCCCGGCGGGCACGGTGTTTGCCGCGGTGTTCTACTCCGTCGATGGCGGCTACACCTGGCACCCGGGATGGGAGCTTCCCGAGGATGACCCCGGCCCCGTGGTGGACATAGTGGTGGCCCCTGGCTATTCCCATCCAGGCACAGTCTACATGGTCACCATGACCTATCTGTACTACTCCACCAATGGCGGGAGCAGCTTCTACCGCGTGTCCAGCGTCTGCCCCGGTGTGGTCGGCAATCCCGATGACGGGGTTCCCGGCGGTGTAATCACCTCGCTCGATGTGGCCATCGATGCTGTTGCCCCCAGCGCGTACGTGGTGGTGGTCGGCACCGACCAGGGTGGACTGGACGGGGTCTATACCTGGAACATCGGGGGCATGTCCCAGTGGCAGGATATGGAGATAGGCAATCGAATAGCGGCGTCGTGGGACACCGGTGGCGAGGGTGTGCTCGAGGTTGCCTTCTCCCCCAACTACACCACCGACCGGCTTATCTACGCCGTGGCCAACTACGACCCGTGCATCATCACGCCACCGTGGAGCGGTCCCAGCGGCTTTACCACGGTGGTCAGCGTCTACGACGGCCTGGCTGGCACCTGGGGCATTGAATACATGGATGCCGCGCTTCCCCCCGGCAATAGCTGCACTTATGCGCGGCTCGCCTTCTTCGACGACTTCGACATCGCCGGCAGTCCCTACTGCGTCGTCGCCATCACCGGCAGCGGCGTTGATGATGTCTACCGGGTAAAGACCCTGCCACCGGCAACCGGGCCGTCCGCACCAACCGCCCTCGGCCTTGGCCTGACACCCATTTATAGCTTGGACGCCTACGGCACGTTAGCGGCTGACGCCACCATCATGGTGGGTGTGGCATCCGCTGGCGGGACTGGACAGGCGCAGGTATTTATCGGTACCAGCCCGCTGGTCTTCCCCGCCTGGAAGCCGGCGATGAAGCCCCCTTCGGGAGGAGCTGGGCTCGGCCTGGTGTGAGGAGGCGTCTATGTGGTGACCGACGGTTCCAAGCACTATGTAGCCACTGGTGAGAACTGGGGCATGTGCGCCAGCGGCGTGTCCCGCGGTCTCATCAATGTCGAGGGTAATTGGGTGTGGAATGGCGTCGGCCTTATCGACTCCATAGTGGTCACCACCGACGTCCTCGGCTGGACGAACTATGCTGCCGTCGTCTGTGAGGAGGTTTCTCCCGCCTATGCCGCCGGCTCGCCCGGTGATGACACCCTCTACATCTCCACCTGGAGCGCTGGCTGTGAGGATGTCTTCGTGTTTGGCGATATCACGTTTATCATTGGAGATGGCTACAACTATAGCTTTGGTGGTCGGTGGGTTGGTGCGATTAACACCGATGGCAAAATCAAGGGCCGCTTCTGGGCTGAGTATGGTGCCGGTGGCGTTTTCTGCCTCGCCAGCGGGGCGATAGAGGGTGAGGTCGGCGGGACAGTGACCGTCGACATCTGCTGCGGCGACCCTGTAGGAAAATGCTACACCGCCTCTGGCGACATAAGCGGTGATGGCACACTTTCAGGCTCGTTTAGTGGGGACGATGTAAGCGATGGCCTAATCCACGGCACGCTTTATGCGCATGCCAGGGGATTGAGCCTGTGGCGGCATGCGCCTACTGGGCTAAATGAGGCGGTCGTCTGGGAGCGCATCGCCTGTGAGAACATGCTGATGCCCGAGGCAGGTGCTCCGCTCCACGGGGTGCCGGCGACGGTCTCAGCGGAGCTGCTGGACCTGTCCGATATTGCCGGGAGCCTGGTCGGCTTCGACGCGACCTTTGTGCCCCGGGTTGATCCCGGCTTCGAGCAGAGCAACCACATGTTCATGCTGGCTGGAGTGAGTTCCCGTGACCAGCTGCTATACTCCTTCGACCGTGGCGACACCTGGAAATGTACCGCCACCATGCCCGGCACCGCCGGTGCCCCTCTCAGCGATACCGGCTGGACGGTGGTTGACCACAGCACCGTGATCATGGGCGACACCATGGGTTATGTCTATAAGACCACCAACGGTGGCAATAGCTGGACCGATGGCGTGGATACCGCCACCGGCCTTGTCACCGACCTCAACGTCTCGCCCATCTACAGCGAGGCGGGCGGTGAGGGCAGCGATAAGGCGGTCTTGGTGGGCCTGTACAACTATAGTGCCAGTGCCGCCCAGGTGTGGCTCTCACAGGATGGCGTTGAGGAGCAGTTCGTCCAGGTGGGCCGCGACATCATTGACGACATATATGGTCTCCATAGCAAGGTGGTGACCAACTTCGACCCTGGCTGGAGCGCTGAGTCCAGCCCTACCAACCGCTTCATCTACGCCGGTTGTAGCGGTTTCCTTGCCAGGCACTGCTGCGCCTGCGCCACTCCGGCGTCTTTGAGCGAGCGTGGTGAGACTGGCATCTACCGCTCCGAGGTTAATGCCTATAACCCATCCGACAGCATCTGGGAGATCATCTACAGTTTGGATGATATCGCCCCCTACTTGCCCGATGCGAAGTCAGGCCAGTGGAGGTACTGGGCTTTCACCGACCTGGAATATGGGCATGAGGGCACGGTGTACATCCCCTTCGGCGTGCTCCAGTGGACTGATCCCGCTGATTGCGCCAGTGTGGTGGATTTTCGTGTGGATTTCGCCCTCGGTGGGGCGCTGCGCACGTTCGGTGGCACCAGGGAGTATGCCGCCGATGTTGCGTGGAATGTACTGACCCTCGGCCTGCCGCGCGTACCAGCTTGCGGGCTGTGGCTGCTGCGGGCGGTGCCCGGCACCAACCACCTGTTCTCCATCATCTACCAGCTTGACGTCATCGGGGATGAGCTGGCGGACTATGATCTCGGCCTGGTGACCTTCGAGGACACCCTGTGCCAGGTGGGACCGATGCTGGTAGCGCCTGCCGATGGGGCGACCAATGTCGGTGACGTGGTGGGCGAACTCGAGAAGATCAACATCAAGCTCCACTGGGAGGCCGTTGCCAGCACCGCCACCGTCACCTACCAGTGGCAGGTTGATAACGACTGCGGCTTCACCGAGCCTGTGATTGCCGAGGGCTTCACCACCGAGACCTTCGCCCAGGTGACCAATCTGGAGAACGCCTTCAAGTACTTCTGGCGGGTGAGGGTATTTGACCCCGACTATACCTCGTGGTCCCAAACGCGTTCCTTCACAACGGTGGCCAGCACCATCACCGACGTAATGACCGGTCCTGCTGGTGGTAGCCCAGCTGCTGGTGCCAGCGGTGTTCCCCTGCGCCCGCTTTTCAGTTGGAGCGCATTTGGCGGGATGACCAGCTATCGGATTCAGGTGGCTACTGATGCCGGCTTTTCCTATGTGGTGATTGATGAGACTATTGATGGGACCGCGTATCAGCCTGTCACCGACCTGGAGATGAACACTACCTACTACTGGCGGGTGAAGGCGACGAGCGACACCGCAGCGAGCGGCTGGAGCGGTACCGGCGTCTTCACTACTGGACCCGAGGAAGTGCCGGCAGCTGGAACGCCGGCATGGGTGTGGGTGGTGATCGTGATTGGTGCGATCCTGGCGATTGCGGTGGTCGTGCTCATCATGGTGACCAGAAAGCCGGTCTAATCGCCTGAACCTGGTACTAGAATGTAAAAAGCCCCCCGATAAAGTAGGGGAGCTCTTCTTTTCCCCACTCCCTTGACGGGAGAGTGTGAGGGCCTGTCCTGAGCTTGTCGAAGGGTGAGGGTGTATACGCTTCCCCCTCCCTCTCCTTCCAAGGAAGGATACCTCCCACCGGGGGAGGGGATGACGTCTACCCGTGGTAGTCCAAAAGCACTACGCGGGTCTCGTCGGGGAGGCTGGTTTTGGTTATGGAAAGCCTTCGCTGCGCCGCTAGATTGGCTTTTATCCCCATCTCCTTGAGGAAGCTATCCACCGGGTCGAGCTTGAAGCGAAGCGCTTTGGTTTGGAAATGCATGGGGATGACGATCTTTGGCTGGAGCTGCCGCACCGTTTCTGCGGCAGTGGCGGCATCAATGGTGGAGACCCCGCCAACCGGCACCAGCAGCACCTCGACACTGCTCATATCCTCCACCTGTCCCGAGGAAAGGGGATGCCCGAGGTCGCCAAGGTGACACAATATCACCTCGTCCATCTCAATGAGGTAGGCGGTGTTCTTTCCTCGCTCTGCCCCTCCCTCGTTGTCATGAAAGGTGCTGATACCGGTTATGAGAACGCCGCAGATCTCATATTCACCTGGCCCATGAACAACCTTGGACACGCCATCGACGCCTGAGGTGAAGCCGTGCCCGGGGTGGGGGTGGCTGCAGGTTACGATGTTTGCTAGAGGCTTGCCCAGGGAATAGCCGATGCTCTCATCATAGGGGTCGGTAAGGATGGTAGCATCCTTCCCCTTGATTATGAAGCAGGAGTGACCCAGCCAGGAGATATCGATCGCTATCACCCCCTAGTTTTTGGCATTGGCTGTTATAGTCTGAACCTGTTCAACAGCGCCCACCCAGATGGCAGTGCCATCGCTGCCAGGGCAATCTTGACCAAATCCCCTGGGATGAACGGGTAGAGCCCTGCGGTTAGGACGGAGTTTGCCGGCACATAATGAATGAGCCAGGACAGGCCGAAGGCGTAGATCACGATGCTGCCGATGACCATAGCTAACGCCGTGCTCCAGAAGCGGCGGTCCCAGCCCCGCTCGGCGAGGAAGCCGACTACGAAGGCAGCAGCCACGAAGCCAAGGAGATAGCCCCCGGTGGGACCCATGACATGAGCTATGCCCCCGTGCCATCCGGCAAATATGGGAGCGCCCAACGCTC
>Ga0114920_10000526_pt1 | contig 16615 bp, 11 predicted proteins | sample ChitaG_FD_88683 | JGI IMG/M metagenome (GOLD analysis project Ga0114920, IMG submission 88683) | Deep subsurface microbial communities from South Pacific Ocean to uncover new lineages of life (NeLLi) - Chile_00310 metaG | ecosystem: Environmental > Aquatic > Marine > Oceanic > Sediment ... | reverse complement strand
CTCCTGCGGGCTACGAACCAAACCCTGATATCCTCAGGCAAGCAGAAGAAGATGGGAAAGAAACAGGAAGCCGCTTTCATCTCACAAACAGTCCTCTCAAAGCCGCTCAGGATGCAGATGTTATTTATACGGATGTTTGGGCTTCAATGGGACAAAAAGCAGAGCGGGAAAAAAGGGCCAAAATTTTCGCCCCCTTCCAAGTCAACAAGGAACTGATGACTCAAGCTAAAAAAGATGCTGTTTTTATGCATTGCCTTCCAGCTCACAGGAGCGAAGAAGTGGCAGATGAGGTCATCGATTCATCCCAATCTATTGTCTATGATCAAGCCGAAAATAGACTTCACGTTCAAAAAATAATTATGTTATTATTATTAAGAAAGAAAACAAAAAATGGATAAAGAAAACGAAAACACAAAAATCAAAGAAAAAGATCTCTTATTTATAGAAAAAGAATTCTCCCAAACCGAAAAGCCCCTATCTCTCCATGAGTTGACTAGGAAGCTTGTTTACAAGAAAACATCCTCCCAACTCGCTCAGCAAGTGAAAAAATATGATCCCTATTGTAAGTATGAAGTCGGGGATCTTATTTACAAAGAATACAATGAACCTTTGATGATGAGCAGCAAAGGAGTTGAACTTTTTAAGGGAAGAGTTGTTCTTAAGGTTGTAAACAAAATCGATTATAAAGATTTCAACTGCGAGATGCTTGAAGTCGATTACTCAGGAGGACGGTCATTCAGAAAACATATCGATTACATGAAAAAAACCAAAACACAAGTTCTCCTCCCCAGTAATCTCGAGAGAAAAGGCCGGGCTCCGGAAACAATAAAAAAGGAGGAAGACCCAAGGTTTGATGAGCTTCCTATGGCAGATAAGGACATAAAAAAATTGGAGAAGAATCTAAAATCTGCTCTTTCCAAATCGCCTCAATTTTTCAGCTGGAATGATTACTGGCAACTCAAAGAAAAAAAGACAAAAATCGAAGAAGAAAAAATAAAGGAAATTGAAAAACATCTTTTAGAAACAAAACACTCAGTCGAAACCGAAGAGTTGGTCACCCAGTTTTTTGACTTGAAGCCAAACCAAGACAAATTCCTCCTCTTCTGTCTTAGTCTGAACAACATCTTAGAGAAAAAATACAAGAAAAATTTCATTTATGTCTCTCCTCACAACTGGGGAAAATGGCATCTGAAACAAACACTCAATTCTTTCCTCGAAGACTCTCCGCTCTCTGCCCCAAAAGCTAAACTTCCTCGTTTTGAACAGGAAAAGAAGACAACATCCGTCCGTGAATACCCTTTAAAAATCTATCTGACCTGGAGAGAAATTCTCTCAGGCGGACTGAAGATCCCTAAAAGCTATAACAAGGAGCTTTCCAAGTCTAGAGAATATGTTTTTACTGATGCGGAGGGAGAAAGAAATTACACGCTTTATTATTATCCATCCTCGAATTTCTTTCTTGGACTGAAAGATTTTTATGAGAGTAACAATGTGCCCCAAGGAGCAAGTTTGACTTTAGATAAGGAAAACTCCTCTCATTTCAGTTTCTGGCTTAAGAGATCAAAGAAGAAGCTCTCTGTAACGAAAATCACCTATAATCCTGGAGAAGATAAGTTTTCTGACTCTGACGAAGAGGTTTTTACCTTTTCCCTTCCCAACAAGATCATTCACCTCGAAATAGAAACCTTAAAAAAGCTTTTCTCCTTTTACAACCAAAGAAATGAGCTTGGCCTGCGAGAGCTTTTAATCCTTATTTTTAAGAATTTTGGCTTAGGAGAAGATAAATTCTCTCTCCATTACCTAAGAGCCTACCATTTAGTCGATATGCTGAGACAAACAACCGAAGAAGATGTTGAAACAACCCTTCTCAATTCATCTGAATTTATAAAATCAGAAAAAAAGAAGGGAATCTTCTTCTATCAAGTTAAAGTAAGAGAGGAAGAAGAGGAAGAGGTGGAAGCGCCTCCAGAAATTCCCCCCGAAGCTGAGCCCGAAGAAAAAGTTGAAGAAGTTCCGCCAGAAGCTCCTCCTGAAGAAATCGTTCCTCTCGCCTTCAAAGAAGAAATAAAAGAAGAGGTAAGAGTGGAAGCACCTGCAGAAACTCAAAAAATAGAAATAAAAGAACCATCTGAAGTAGAAAAGCCCCTTCCGCCAAAGAGAGAAAAAGAATTAAAGAAAAGGAGACCGAAGATAAAGGCGGAAGGAGAGAAGGTTTTCCGCAGAAGGAAAGGAGAGAAAAGATTTATCGAAGAGCGAATAGAATTGGAAGAGTCTGAACAGGAAGCCTTAGCCGCCATCAAGGCCAAAGAGAAAAAAGAGGAAGAAGAAAGATTAGAACCCCGTCCAAAGGAAAAGAAAAAAGAGTATAAGCCTTTAGTCTCAGAAGAGCCTGTTTTTGGTATCTTCGCTGACAAACTTAAAACCGCCTTAGATAAAAAAAAGAAGAAAAAGTAGGCGTACTCACAGAATCTGGTGCGATGGCCCTTTTCTTCGGGTAACCCCTATCTGATCCAACAATTCTAACAGAGGAATGGCATATTTGCGGCTTAAGCCTGTCATTTTTTTAAAGTCTGAAACTGACAACTCTCTCTTGCCGGATTTTTGAATCTTGGAGATAATCTCATCCAGCCAGCAGGAATGGATAATAAACCCATCTTTTCCCTGGACAATTTTCTTCCTCTCGATTAAGAGAGAGAACATCCTATTGAGTTTTTGAGAGGAAAGATGAAACCTTTGGCGTAAATCCTCCAAAGAGACGGAACGAAACTCTCCTTTAAAGCACATCTCTTCCAGTTTCTGTAAAATTCGCTCTTCTTCAGGAAAAAGCCCCCTGCTGAAATCGAAAATAGCGACCTTTTTATCTAGCCTCTTGATCTTATCCTCTTTCACAAGACGGGTAAGCGCTAAAGAGAGAATCTTCGCCTCCAGGTTAAATCTTTTTCTTATTCTCTCCAATGAGGCCCCTGGTTCTCTTGGATGCTTTTTATGATAGTAAGAAAGAAAAGCCAAAATCTTTTCACAGAAGAAATCAAAGCTCTTCTTTGAAAGAAGAAAAAAAGGCGAAAAAGATAGGATTCTCACTTCCCCCTCCTCCTCCAATTTTTGGCTAAGCCGTAAGAGTTCAGTCCTTCGCAGTGGCGAAAAATTGATGATTTCTCTTTCCCTTATCCCCTGCATTCCCTTTTCCTGGACAAGTGCGAGAAGCATTTTCTTTTCATTACCCTGAAGCTTCTGTAAATAGGCTATTCTTTTTTTTGTCTTTTTTTGGCTTATTTTCTCTGAATTAGGGTTAAGCACTCTCCCTTCACCAATGGAAGCTTTCTCTCCAGACTTCAGAACTTCAAATTTATCCTTCCATCTCAAAATAAGAGGATCGCGAGTGTGAACTCTGACAAAAAATTCGCTCGGCTTTCCTTTTTGAAACCGTTCGTAAAAATAGAAAGAACAGGGAATCTTTGATTTCTTGAAAAGAATCAAGGTATCGCACGATTTCGTTTCCCCCTCTTGGAAGAAATTGACTGCCGCATCAAAACAGGAAGTTTTCACTGCCTCTCCTCCTTCTTCTCCGAAGTCAATGTCATATTGATCCTTCTCAGGATAGGGTCAACTGAAACAAGAATCCCTTTCACTCTATCTCCTAATTCGAATCGCCTTCCTGTTCTTCGGCCAATCAGACTCTTTTCTGATTTTTTAATATAATAGTCCCCGCCTAAATCCGTAAAAAAGACAACTACATCGACACAATAATTATCGAGCTCAACCACCAATCCAGCCTTAGAAATATCAACGATCGTACCTTCAACCTCTTCTCCGAGTTTCTGTTTGAGGAATCGATAGATTCTCCATTCTAAAAGTTCTTTTTCTGCTTTTTCTGCCCTCCGCGCCTGTTGGGAACAGTTGAGAGCCATTGAAGAGAGAGACTGAGATTTTAGCTCTTCTCCTCTCAGTATTTTTCTTAAGATGCGATGGACGACCAAATCAGGATAGCGCCGAATCGGAGATGTGAAATGCGTATATGCTTTTTTAGCAAGACCGTAATGTCCTCTATTCTCTTCAGAATAGAGGGCTAGCTGAAGGCTTTTAAGCACCTGGAGGTCTATAAATTTCTCCCAAGGCTTTCCTTCAGCCTGGTTCAGAGCCTGCTGCAGATCTTCAGACTTTATCCTTCTCTCCTGAGGAAGATAAATGTAGAAAAGGGCGAGCATCTCTCGAAGCTTCTTCAAATCATCTTCTCTAGGCTTGGGGTGGATTCTGTATATCAATGGGATATTTCTCCCGGAAAGATAGGTAGCCACTATCTCATTGGCCGCAACCATGAATTCTTCGATAACCTGATGGGCTTTGTTGCGTTCGAAAGGTAAAACAGAGATAAGGGTTCTCTCTTTGTAAACAAGTTCTGGCTCTGTAAGATCGAAATCCAGGCTCCCTTCCCCTTTTCTTTTCCTGTTTAAGATGCAAGCCAGCTCTTTCATCAGCATCAAATTAGGCACAAGTTCGCAAAATTTGCGCCTTTCTTCCTCATCCCCCTCAAATATTTTATAGACAGATCGATAGGTCATCCTGGCTTTGGTCTGAATCAAAGAAGGATGAAACGTCCTCTTCAAAACATTTCCTCCCCTGTCGATCTCAAGTATAACCGAAAAAGTAAGCCTCTCCTCCTTCGGCCTCAAGCTACAGATGTTGTTGGAAAGCTTTTCGGGCAACATGGAAAGAGTACGGTCAGGAAAGTAGACGCTCGTACCTCTTTTATAAGCCTCCTCATCAAGGGAGGAGTCGGGTTGGACATAATGGGAAACATCAGCAATGTGAACTCCAAGAAGAAAGCGTCCGTTACCAAGCTTCTTCACACTCACAGCATCATCAAAATCCTGGGCTGTCTCGCCATCGATGGTTACAGTGACCCAGCTTCTATAATCCATTCTTACTTTTTTTTCCTGAGCAGGAATCTCCGAAGGAATGCTTCTGGCCTCTTCTAAAGCTTTTTGGGAAAAGGAAGAAATTATGTTATATCTACGGATGACCGCTTCTGTATCAACCCCTGACTCATCGGGCATTCCCAGAATATCTGTCAAGCGTTTGGTTTCTCTTTCCGCTTCTACAATCATTCCAGTAATAGGTGAAAAATTTTTTGTAATGATTAGCGGAAATTCTTGCGAAAAAGGGGCCTCTAACGGAAGAAAATAGGGCTTTCCCCAATGTTCTCTGAAAAGACCGATGATTCTCTTTTTCCCTTTTTTCAAGATGCGCACGACTCTTCCTTCCGGTTTTCCTTTCTTCCCCCATTTTCTATACAGGATTTCGACAAGATCCCCATCAAGCGCTCCTGCCGAATGTGCAGCTGGAATGAAAATATCCTCCTTGAGTCCTTTATCCGGAGTCACAAATCCGTATCCCTTAGCAGAGGCGATAAATTTTCCTCTCAAAAGATTCGAACGGACAGGAACAAAATATTTGCGTTTTATCCTGAGAACAATTCCCTGGTTTTCCAACCTTTGCAGAGCTCTTTTCAGCTGATGCTTATCTCGGGGTGAAAAATGAAGTTCCCGGACGATCTTCTGGAAACTCATCCCTTCTCTTCTTTTCTTTAGCAGAGAAACAATCTTATGAACCATCTTCTTTATCAATAATAAAAAATAGAAATGTAAGGTATTTTGTATTTTTCTCTTAAAAGCTTCACCAATTTTATCTTCCAAACTGAAGAAAATTCCGCCTCATTCCTGAATTCATATTCTCTTTTTACTTCGCTTCTGACCTTTTCTTTTTCTTCATTCGGAGAGTTTTTAAAGAGAATCTCCTCGATTTCTTCTTCCAATCGCTCCAGTTCCTCCTCCTTTAAATCCCTCCTGGAAAGCTTTTTCTTAGCAAGAAAATAATTTTCTCTTAAAAAACTTACTCGAGGTGGAATGAACCCCAAGAACTTTTCGATTTCAGCCTTTGCCTTTTCTCTTTTTTTTTCTCTTCCTAACATCATTCCTCTCTCTCCCACTCTTCTTTCCTTATACTGCTCAAACGCCTTTAAAACCTGAAAATTACAGAACAAAAGAGAGAAAATCTTTCCCTTTTTCCCTCGCTTAGGCCTGGAATTTTCGAATGATTTCCTTATTCCTTCCAGGACTACTCGAAGAGGAATTCCCATTTTTCCCCATCGGACTATAAGATCGAGCTCTTTCGAAGAAAGAAAAAAAGGCGCTCCTCTCCATTTGAAAAAATGGCGGGCAATTGTCTGAAAATATTGACTTTTATTATTGTTTTTTGTCCTGGCCACTCTTTTTCCTTCTTTACTCCCTGTTTCTTTCATAAATGATCATGAGCCCTTCAAGAACAAGATAGGGCTCATGAAAACGGATAGACCTGATTTCTTGACTGATCGTAGCCGCAAATCCACCAGTAGAGATGACATTGGCTTTGCCTCCCAATTCTTTGTTCATCTCCTTAATGATACGAGAAATGAGCCCGATATAACCGAAATATAGACCTGACTGCATGCTGGAGACTGTTGTTCGACCTATCGCTTTACGCGGCTTTTTTATCTCAATGCGTGGCAATTTAGCCGTTTTTAGGTAAAGAGCTTCAGCGGCAATCTGAATTCCCGGAGCTATGGCTCCTCCCAAATACTCGCCCTTTGGAGAAATGGCATCAAAAGTGGTGGCTGTCCCAAAATCCACTATAATGGAAGGACCTCCATATTTGGAAAAGGCCGCTACAGCCGCCACCACTCGATCCGCCCCCACTTCAAGAGGATTTTCATAGAGAATCGGCATTCCGGTCTTCAGGCCGGGGCCGACAATAAGAGCCTTGACCTCAAACAAGCTTCTGGCCAGTTCTTGAAAGACCGGAGTTAGTGGAGGAACAACACTGGAGAGAATGACGGATTTTATTTTTGTTTTGTCCAAACCGGACAAGGAAAGAAGGTTTAAAAGGGTAATTCCATACTCATCGCATGTTTTCTCTTTTTCAGCTTGAATTTTCCAGTGCTTGATCAACCTTTGACTTTTGAAGATGCCGATAACGATACTGGTATTCCCAATGTCCATGGCTAAAAGCATATCACCCCTCCTTTATTTACTTTTAATGGTCTTTATTTGAGCAGAGAAGAAACACTTTTCTCTCCCCCTTTCTTCAAGGATTAGACCTCCGAAAGAGTCAATCCCTTTGAATATTCCTTCATACACTCTTTTCTCTGTGACCACAGCAATCTTCTTTCCCAAAGGTAATGCTGAATTTTCCTCGAAAGAGCGAATAACTTTTTCTTCTTCTCCTCTTAAAAAAAGCTCATACCAGCCATTCAAAGCCGGCCATAGTCTCGGAAGAATGTCTTTTACCTTGACATCTTCTTCTTTTATAAGCTTTAGTGAAGTGGCCTGTGTGCGAATCTCTGGCGGAAAATCCTCAAGATTATGGCTTATATTGAGCCCTATCCCAAGGATAACATAACCCAGATGATTTCCCATAAAGCCAGTCTCGCACAGAATCCCTCCAAGTTTTTTCTCCTCCCAAATTAAATCATTAGGCCATTTGAGCCGGATCCGGATCCTGAGTGACTCGAAGATAGCTTCTCTCACTGCTAAGCCAGCAACAAGAGGAAGGAGGGATATCGCAGGTTTGGAAGGACGGAGTATCGCAGAAGCGTAAAGCCCCTTCTTCTTTGTCGAATACCAGCTTCTTCCCCTTGTTCCCCTTCCTTTCGTCTGCTCCTCGGCGATAACAACTGTCCCCTCTTCTTCTCCAGCTAGCGCCAGCTCTCTCGCCAGGTCATTAGTAGAGGGACAACTTTTTACCCATCGGATTCTTGTCCCAATCTTCATTATAAAGTAAAAAACGAGATGAAAAATATTTTCCCTTAACTTCCATTATACAAGAGAGAAAATATGTTCAAGGCTCTCTTCTAGCTTCCTCTTCTTAGTCTTAAGGCTGCGGAGTCTGACTTTAGTCCTTTGAATGACTTGTTGAGGCGCCCGATTAAGAAAATGTGTGTTATTAAACCTCTCTTCTATTTTCTTGATTTCCATATCTGTCTTGGAGATCTTCTTTTCAACTCTCTTTTTTTCCTGTTCCAAATCGAAGATTTCCTCATCAAGCGGAATCGCTATTTCCCAAGAACCTGCTATTCCTTTTAAGAGTTTCTTCTCCGAGGAAAAATCATCCCAAATTTCAATCTCCCGAATATTAGCTAAAGTCTTAATATAAATCTGGTGGCGGCGGATAAGTTCCTTTTCCTCTTCCTTCTTCACTTTCAGCAAAAGTTCAATTTTTTTCTTGGGCACAATCCTGTTCTCAGCTCTTATGGTTCGAACTCCAACGATAGCCTCTTGAAGAAGGCTCATTGCAGCCTCCGCCTCTTCGTCTCTAAACTCATCTCTACTCTGAGGAAAGGGAGCTACGGTCAATGATTTCCCGGTTGAAGGGAGGTGTTGCCATATCTCTTCGGTGATAAATGGCATAAAAGGATGAAGAAGTTTTAGTATCTGATCTAATGCTTCAACCAGAACAGCCTGGCTGGTTTTATTTCCCTCCTTGAGAGCAGGCTTCACCAGCTCAATGTACCAATCACAGAATTCATGCCAGATAAAATGGTAGATTTTATCTGCTGCTTCATAAAACTTATATTTCTCTAAAGCCTCATTCAAGTCTCCACTAATCTTAGCTAATCGGCTTCGTATCCACCTGTCAGCCAGTGTCAACTCATCTTCCTTTATTACCATCCTGGCCTCTTCCAAGTTCATCAAAACAAAGCGAGAGGCATTCCAGATCTTGTTGGCAAAAGCCCTATAGCCCGCCATTCTCTCCTCAGAAAGGGAAATATCCATTCCTGGAATGGCCAAAGCCGCCAATGTAAACCTTAAAGCGTCTGTGCCGTATTTTTCGATCATTTCAAGGGGATCAATAATATTTCCCTCTGATTTGCTCATCTTTCGTCTCTTAATATCTCTAACCAGTCCGTTGATAAAAACATGGCGAAATGGGATATCTCCAGCAAATTTTAGCCCCATCATGATCATCCGCGCCACCCAGAAAAAGATGATATCAAACCCTGTGGACATAAGATCAGTAGGATAGAAAGTCTTCAGATCCTCGGTCTCCTCAGGCCAACCCATTGGGGCAAAAGGCCAAAGAGCAGAGCTGAACCATGTATCGAGAACGTCTTCATCCTGAACAAGGTTTTCGCTCTGACATTTTTCGCATTCCTTTGGGGCCTCCATAGCCACCATTACATGACAACAATCCTGGCAGTACCAGGCTGGAATCCTGTGCCCCCACCATAGCTGCCGGGAAATACACCAGTCGTGGATATTGTACATCCATTCAAAATATGTCTTTGTCCAGTGAGAAGGAATGAATTGAATTTTTCCCTCCTCCACAACTTTTATAGCTTCTTTGGCTAATGGGGCAACTTTCACGAACCACTGCCAGGAAAGATAGGGTTCAATGATGGTCTGACAGCGGTAGCAATGACCGACGGCGTGCTTATAATCTTCAACCTTTTCGAGCAATCCCATTTCTTTAAGTTTCGTGAGGACCTTGTCTCGACATTCGAATCTGTCCAAACCTTTAAATTCTTCGCCGGCTTCTTCTGTCATCTTGCCAGAGCCATCAATGACTATCACCTGCTCGAGATTATGCTTCTTCCCCAGTTCGAAATCCACTGGATCATGGGCAGGAGTAACCTTAACTGCACCTGTTCCGAATTCCCTCTCCACTTTTTCGTCTGTGATTATGGGAATCACTCTGTTTGCAAGAGGAAGAAGGGCTTTCTTTCCCTGAAACCTCGAGTATCGCTCGTCATCAGGATGGACAGCAACCGCCGTATCTCCCAGCATCGTCTCAGGACGGGTGGTCGCAACCACAATTCTCTTTTCGCTCTCTAAAAGCGGATATTTAATAAAATAGAGCTTTGCCTTTCGCTCTTTGTGCTCTATCTCAATATCTGAAAGCACTGTCCCGCAGTGAGGGCAGCGATTGACTAAATAATAATCTCTATAAATGAGCCCTTCGTTGTAGAGATCAACAAATACGCGCCTGACTGCTTTAGAAAATCCTTCATCCAGTGTAAACCTTTCTCTTGACCAATCCAGAGAAGCCCCGAGCCTTTTCAATTGATGAATGATGATCCCGCCGTATTTTTCTTTCCAATCCCAAGACATCTTAAGGAATTCTTCTCTTCCTATTTTCTCTCTGGTGAGTCCTTTCTCAATCAGACTTTGCTCAATCACATTGTGGACAGCGATGCTCGCATGGTCTGTCCCAGGAAGCCAAAGGGTATTATAGCCCTGCATCCGCCGCCAGCGAACAATAATATCAGGGAGAGTGAAGCAAAGTGCATGTCCCATATGAAGAGAGCCTGTAACATTGGGGGAGGAAGAACCATAGAAAATATTTTCTCTGACGAAGGGACTCGAGCAACAAACACTCTTTTTTCAATCCAGAACTTGGACCAGTACTTTTCTACAGGTCGAGGATTATATGTCTTTTCCAGAATATATTTCCTCTTCATTTCCGACTCCAATATCCAAAGAGATAGACTTAATATTTTACCAATCTAGCCAATATTTTTATCCCTCATGACTTCCGCTCCTGTTTTATTTCTTCCAGCTTATTCAGTAGCCAAGCTTTGATTTCAGAAAGAAGTTGGGCCTTGATTCTTTTCTCTAATTCCCTCTCCACTTCAAGGAATTCTTGCCTCACAAACGCCTTAATCCCCGCATCAAGCTCTGTCTGGAGTTCAGGACTAGAAATTTCATCCATCTCAAGTACTTCAGGAAGTGTTTGAGGATCATTTTTCCTCTCGATGATATCTCGCACAAGCTGTGCAAATCTTTCTGAATCAAACGGAACTTGGACAATCTCATCATAATCAAGCTCAGCAACTCTCTCCCTATCAAGAGGCTCGAAAACTCCTTTGAGCAGAATAAGAGATGTCTTTTTGAACTGTTCCTGACTCTTCAAGTAACGTCCCGCCTCATAGCCATCCTTAGTGAGGATAGAAAGCCTAAGGAGAACAGCATCCGGATTTATCTGGCTGAGACGTTCCATTACTTCCTTTCCGTCATCAAATGCATAGATTTCAAATTCTGAATCTGAAAGGGCCATCTTTACAGCTTTCTGAATCGATGGGCTACTGTCAGTCACAATCACTTTATAAACCATTTTGCACTTTAAAATTACAGAAAAGGCTCAGTATTCAATAAAAACTGAGTCTTCTCCCAATAAATTTTCTACATCTTTCGTAAACTCTTCTGAAGGAGAAACTCCTTGAATATCGACTGACTGAACCACCATTCGGTAAGAATGAGGAGTTTCAAGCTCAAAAAGAACCGGACACTCTCCTCGATTTTTTTCTAGAATATTCTTCAAATCTTCAAAGACTGCCTCTTCAATCCCGGGAAGGAAAATTCTCAGCATCACTCTCTTCGCCTGTTTTTGGAAAGCCTCGGATAAGGGCATGAGTTGAAGAAGGTGAACCCTTCGGCTCTCTCCCTCTCCCAAAAATTTCCCTTTGACCCAGACTAAAAGGTCTTCTCTCAGGTGCTCATAATATCTTTTGTAACTATCGGGAAAAACCACGACTTCTATACGGCCACTCAGATCTTCTAAGATAAAGGTAGCCATCCTCTCTTCTCTTTTGGTTTTAAGTGGTCTAAGGGAAGAGATAATTCCGGAAACTCTTATTTCATTGTTAAAATCTTTCTCCTCATCCAATTGACTTATGTAATGAGATACAAGCTGCCTCAGCCGGCTCCCAAATTGAGCTAGAGGATGGCTTGTGATATAGAATCCTAAAGCGTCTTTCTCGTAGGAGAGAAAAAGGCTCTCATCCCATTCCCGCATCCCTTTTATCTCCGCTGAGACAGGAGGAGGCTCGATCTGACTACGGCCAAAAAGGAGATTTTGTTTCGAAGATTTAATTTTTTGAACATCATGAGCATATTCTATCATTCTGTCGACAAGGTGAAAGAGTTGCGACCGTCTCCATCCTAAAGAATCACAAGCTCCTGCTTTTATCAAACTTTCGATCACTTTGCGGTTGATAACCTTGGGACCTGCCTCTTGAAAGATATCAAAAGGAGAAGTGAATTTTCCTCGCTCTCTCCTTGCCTGAAGCAGAGTTCTAACGGCTCCCTCCCCTACGTTCTTTATGGCAGAAAGCCCAAATCGAATATCTCCTTTCGAAACCGTAAAATTGAAATCGCTCTCGTTTATATCGGGAGGGAGAACCTTAATTCCCATTTCTTTACATTCGTGGATGTATTTGACAACTTGAGAGGTAGCTCCTCTTTCTGCTTCAGAAGTAAGGAGAGCCGCCAGAAAATTAACAGGAAAATGAGCTTTTAAATAAGCCGTTCTGTAGGCTAAACAGGCATATGCAGTACTATGCGATTTATTGAAACCGTAGCCCGCAAAATATTTTATTTGATCGAAGATTTTGTTTGCTTTTGCCGCACTTATCTCTTTCCTCTTTGCTCCTTGAACAAATCTCTGCCTTTGGGCTTTCATCATAGCTGTCTCTTTCTTCCCCATAGCCTTGCGCAGGACATCAGCTTCAGCCAGAGAAAACCCAGCCAGTTCGGTAGCGATTTTCATTACCTGTTCTTGATAGACGATGAGTCCCTTCGTCTCCTTCAGAACTGGCTCAAGCTCAGGGAATTCATAGCTGATACGATCCGGATGGTTTTTCCGCTTTATAAATTCATCTGTCATTCCACTTTTTAAAGGCCCCGGTCGGTAAAGAGCATTCAAAGCAATCAAATCACGGAAGCTCTCAGGTTTAAAATTCCTGAGCAAATCTTTCATCCCAGGACTTTCAAATTGAAAAACCCCATCTGTGTTTCCTGATTTAAATAGCTCAAATGTCCTTTTATCATCCAGTGGAATATTCTGCAGGTCTAACTGTTGTCCTGAATCTTTCTTAACAAGCTCAGCTGTATCTTGAATCACAGTAAGATTCCGAAGCCCTAACAAATCCATTTTAAGCAATCCAAGGGCCTCAATATCCTGCATCGGGAATTGGGTTGTTATCTCGCCTTTTGTCGACTGATAAAGCGGCATGAACTCTACCAGCGGTTTGGGGACGATAACAATCCCAGCAGCATGGATGGAGGGATGACGAATCTGTCCCTCTAATTTTTGAGCTATGGAGAGGAGGTGGACAATCTTGGTATTCTTGTCTCTCAATTCCTTCAATTGGGGAATATTTTTTAAAGCCCCCTCTATAGTAGCCTCTGGGCCGAAAGGAGGGATCATCTTTGCTATCCTGTCCACTTCAGGCAAAGGGACCTCCAGAACCCTTCCGACATCTCGAACTGCCTGGCGGGCAGCCATCGTCCCGAAAGTGATAATCTGGCAAACGTTATCTTGACCGTATTTTTGTGTCACATAGGATAAAACCTCATCCCTCCGTCTTCCACAGAAATCAATGTCAATATCGGGCAGACTGATTCTCTCTGGGTTTAGGAACCTTTCAAACAGAAGGTCATACTCAAGGGGATCTATGTCGGTTATTCCTAAACTGTAAGCAAGAAGGCTTCCCGCTGCTGATCCTCTTCCCGGTCCAACTGGAATTTTTTCTGCCTTGGCCATCTGAATAAGATCCCAGACAATCAAAAAATAACCCTCAAAGCCCATCTCTTCAACAAGCTTCACTTCTTTCTCCAGCCTCTCTTCGTATTCACGAAGATCTGGAATTTCGTTCTTTTCACGCTTTTTGTGAAGAAGCTCCATCTTAGCCTGGAATCCCTCCTGTACCACTCGACCAAAATACTCTCTCAAAGAGGTTTCTTCAGGTATTTTGAATCGAGGGAGGAAATATCCTGAAGCAGGAAAATCAAAATGACATTCGGATGCAATCTTGGCTGTATTCTTCAAAGCCTCAGGAATTTCCTTAAAGCGCTCCATCATTTCTGCGCTCGATTTAAAATAGAACTCATTCGAATTAAAACGAATTCTATCCTGATCGGTCACTTTTTTGTTGGTCTGGATGCAAAGGAGGATATCATGGCTTTCAGCATCATCTTTGCTCAGAAAGTGGGAGTCATTGGTGACGACCAGAGGAAGATTGAGCCTCTTGGAGAGTGCAACGAGCAAAGGATTTATTTTTTTCTGGTCCTTTAGACCATGATCCTGAATCTCAATATAAAAATCTCCCTTCGGGAAAAAGGATGCATACTCCAAAGCAATCCTTTCCGCTTCTTCCTCCTTTCCTAATCCCAAATAATAACCAATCTCTCCCTTTAAACATCCAGAAAGTCCAACCAGCCCCTCTCTATATTTTGCTAAAAGCTCCTTGTCGATGCGGGGTCTGTAATAAAAGCCTTCTAAATAGCTTTTTGTAATCAGCTGACAAAGGTTCCTGTATCCATTTTCATCTCTAACAAGCACAACCAGGTGAAAATGTAAAGGCTCTCCTTTCTTTGTCTTTTTTTCGAAACGGCTTTTAGGAGCTACATAAAGTTCACAACCCAGAATCGGTTTGATACCTCTCTCCTTGGCCTGCCTGAAAAAATTTACCGCCCCGAAAATATTTCCATGATCGGTTAGAGCCAATGCTGGCATTTTGTTTTTCCAGGCAGCCTCAACCAACGATTTTATTTTTATAGCTCCATCCAGAATACTGAACTCTGAATGGTTATGAAGGTGAATAAACGAAGGTTCCATCTTTATCTCTCTATTTTTTTGTTTATTTGAAGAAGAATAACTGATTTAACTATCTAAACTAAATCTGTTTCCCTAGCCTGTCAAGCATTTTGAACATTATCTTGCTTTTATTTGCCCATTTCACTCCCATTCTATCGTGCCAGGAGGTTTTGTTGTAATATCGTAAACAACACGATTAACCCCGTCAACTTCATTGACAATCCGATTCGATATGCTGGCTAAAAGTTTTGGTCGAGCAGGAAACCAATCAGCGGTCATCCCGTCCGCGCTTCGAACAAGCCGCACAACCACAACACTCTGGTAGGTCCTTCGATCTCCCATGACTCCCACTGATTTTACAGGAAGCAAAATAGCAAAAGCTTGCCACAACTTCTCATAGAGACCCGCCCGTTTTATCTCCTCCACGAGAATATCGTCCGCTTCCCTTAAAAGATCGATTCTTTCCGAAGTGACCTCTCCTACAATTCTTACGGCTAATCCAGGCCCTGGAAAAGGATGCTGAGAAATAAGATCCTTTCCCAATCTCAACTGCTCAGCCAGACTCCTCACCTCATCCTTGAAGAGTTCTCTTAGGGGCTCGATAAGTTTGAAGTTTAAAGATGAAGGTAAGCCCCCCACATTATGATGGGATTTGATCTGGGAAGAGGGGCCATTGACAGGATGGCTTTCAATCACATCAGGACAGATGGTTCCTTGAGCCAAGAAATCGACTCTTCCTATCTTCTCTGCTTCTTTTTTAAAAATGCGGATGAAGAGTTCTCCGATGATCTTTCTTTTTTTCTCTGGAGAAGTTATCCCCTTGAGTCTTTCTAAAAACAGCTGCGAAGCATCGACGCCAATAACATTGAGAGCAAGTTGGTTTCGGAATCTTTTTATTAAATCCGGGTAGTGCCCTCTTCTTAAAAGTCCATTGTCAACAAAAAAACAAAAAAGATGATCTTTGATGGCCCTGTGGACAATCAATGCTGTTACAAGGGAATCCACTCCGCCGCTAAGACCGCAGATGACCTTTTTTCTTCCCACTTGCCGACGTATCTCCTCTGTTTTTCTTTCTATAAAAAAATCCATCTTCCATTCTGCTTTCAATCCTGTCTGAGAATAAAGAAAATTCGAAAGGATCTTCTTTCCCTGTTTTGTATGGATAACTTCCGGATGAAATTGGACTCCAAACAATCTCCTCTCTCGCCATTCCATCACCGCTGCAGAGGAGTTGGCTGTCTTTCCTGAGACAATAAAACCAGGCGGGGGTTTTTCTACCCTATCCCCATGGCTCATCCAGACCTGAGTGTCATCCTTGATTCCTGCCAGTAGTCCTCTCCTATCCAGCACTTTCAAGCGAGCAAGCCCATATTCTTTTTGTTGAGAAGGGTAAACTTTTCCCCCTAAAAGATGAGCCATAAGCTGAAGGCCATAACAAATACCCAGGACAGGGCTCCCAATCTTAAAAATCTCGGGGGAGAGAAGAGGGGCATCCTTTTTGTAAACACTCTGGGGCCCACCCGAGAGGACAATAGCCGCAGGGTTTTCTTTTTTTATTCTGGAGGGGGAAAAATCAAAAGGCAAAATTTCTGAATAAATTCCCAACTCCCTTATTTTTCTTGCTATTAGCTGAGTATACTGGGAACCAAAATCAAGGATGAGGACTTTATCCATGCTTCGATTTTAGCAGAGGAGTTGAGTATTGTAAACTGCTTAAAAATTGACTTCACCTCAATAATTTCATATAGTTCTTTTCTACGATGGAATGGGAAAAATTTGCCAAAGAATTAACCGTAGAAACGAATTCAAAGATCCTCCTTTTGGTATTGGATGGCTTGGGTGATCTTCCTGTTCAAGGGAAAACAGCTTTGGAGGCCGCGCGCACGCCACATCTCGATGCACTTGTTTCAAAAGGCGTTTGTGGACTGACAGATCCAGTTTTCATGGGCATCACCCCTGGGAGTGGACCCGCCCATCTAGCCCTTTT
>Ga0114920_10000525_pt1 | contig 16619 bp, 22 predicted proteins | sample ChitaG_FD_88683 | JGI IMG/M metagenome (GOLD analysis project Ga0114920, IMG submission 88683) | Deep subsurface microbial communities from South Pacific Ocean to uncover new lineages of life (NeLLi) - Chile_00310 metaG | ecosystem: Environmental > Aquatic > Marine > Oceanic > Sediment ... | reverse complement strand
GTAAGCGGCGAGAGACTAGCTACTAGCTGGCATTGATTACTTGACAAAGCATTAAAGGAAGTATATAATTAAAGTATGAAGATATTACTTACAGATGAAGAGAGAAAAGAGTTTGTTAGGGAATTAACTGGTGTTGGTTTAAGCGGCATAACATACGAAACTGAATATGATGTGGATGGTTTACTCAAAGCCCAGTTAAAGAAGGTTGTGGAGTGGAGTCAGGGGAAATGCATCTATCATTACTGGAATGCCCATACACCATATAAACATCTACTACGTAGGCGATGTCCTGAATGTATGCAAGCCCTACTCAAAGAGGTTAATGATAAATAAGCAAGGCGTATTAACAATAGATATACTTAACAAGGCGATAGATAATATTAAGCGGTTTGAGTTTAACAATGAAGTGGTTGGCTTTAAGATTAACCCCGCCGATTTGAGAGAGATTAAGGAAGGAATGATGGAATTCTGTGGGGTGGTAAACAATGCGCTTGTTGTGATTCCCCCCTACCAAGGGTTGAGGCTTGAGCCAGACATAAACCAACCAAGGGGCTATGTTCATCCTATAAGGAGAAACAATGGCAACTAGAGAAGAGATAAGGGGAGGGATAGCCAGGCTCTGTGCTAAAGGTATGCGAGATTGCGACTATGAATGTGCCTCTTGCAAGGAACTTAATAGGGTATTAAAGGATGTAGTGATAAAGGTAGATAGGGAGTTACCCAAGCTTCCTCATGGTGATGGTATATGTCCTATCTGTGGAGGCAACCTTGTTGGGGTTGCATCTTGTTGGGGAGAGGGTGGGGGTTTGTATTGCGAAGGGAACTGTAATTGTTATGTAGATACCGAAAAGTATCGTGGATTATTTATATCCAAGGCTGGCTATGTAGCAACTGAACCATTGGTGGAGGAATAGATATGAGAGAATCTGAATTTAAGGTTACAGTTATCAAATATCTTTCTGATGGCACTCCCGTTGTTGTCTATGAGGCGATTGAGCCTGCGGAAATCTATACGGTACCTAACGGATTTGACGACAACGGAAACCTCGTGCATTATTATATCTCATAGCAACTATACCGATTAAGTAAATGATTAAATATATGACCGAAGAAGAACTGGTAGCGTTCTGGCGAAGGCATGCAGAATCTCGCAAGAAAATAGACGAAGACTTTGCCAAGTTGCCCTATAAGAAGAAGCTGGAAATTACGGAGATAATGCGCGCTAATCACGAGGCAATGCGTAATGCTAAACCGATTATAGAGGAGAAATAAGTAATTTAATAGTTTGAGCGTTGGGGTGAACGGGATAGATACTAGGTAGGTTCTGCGTGGAGGGACTACTGAAGCAAAAGAACCCCCTATTAGCCCCAAACGGTGCTAGTTACCCATTTATACAACCTCAGCCGCTTCGGTGGTTGAGCAGGAGGAGATGGGGTGAAAACGAGCTAGTTCTTATGGGCTAGGGTGGCTACTGACATAGCAAAACGTGGTTGCAAGTGCGGGGTTTGAGGTGTCAGCCGACTCGCACAGAATGGACGCCGTGAAGCTGGGACTGGGCAACCAGAGGCGCAGTAGAAGGGTATATCCCGACGAATTATCCCAGACCCCTAGCCCCGATAGGAGATAAGATGAAAAAGAAAGAGAAAGAAGAAGCCAGGGTTCTTGGCATTGTGCAGGGACACCCTTCATTGGGTTAAATGTGGGGGTAGGATGGACTACAAGGATAAAAAAGTGTTGGTAGCGGGTGGGACAGGTTTAGTTGGAACTAACTTAATAAACCGCCTTTTACCGCTAGGGGCTAAGATAACCACAACAATACATAAAAGACCAATATCGGCAGGGTTGCGTGGTAACGGAATTGAGTTTATCAGGTGTGACCTGACCAAACCAGAGGATTGCTACACGGCCTGCCAGGGAATGGATTATGTCTTTATGTGCGCTGCGGTTGTTGGTGGCGCTGGGGCTATGGCAGGCGACTCGTTGTTTAATCTAACGCCAAACATAATTATGAGTACTTATATGATAGAAGCCGCCTACAGAGCGGGGGTAAAGAAATACCTTACTTTCGGTAGCACCACTACCTATCCCCCTTCTGACAAACCGATGGAGGAGCACGAGATGATGGTGGGCGACCCATACGATAAGTATTTCCGCATTGGATGGGTGGTAAGGTTTAAGGAAAAGCTATGCGAAATGTATTCAAATCTGGAGAGGCCAATGCCCTGTCTCGTTCTCAGGCCAACAAACATATATGGCCCGCATGATGATTTTGACCCTGAAACGAGCCATGTAACCCCAGCCCTGATAAGAAAGGTTGTGGAGGGACACGAACCGATTGAAGTGTGGGGTGATGGGGAAGAAATAAGAGATTTAATTTACGTTGGCGATGTTGTAGACGCTTCTCTGCTTGCTATGGAGAAGATTGATACTTACAACCCGATAAACATTGGTTTAGGCAAAGGATACACCGTGAATGAAATCCTCCAAACTGCGTTAGAGGTGGAAGGTCGGAAGGACACTGAGGTTGTTTACAACAAGGATAAGCCAACAATGATACCTGAACGGTATGTAAACATAGACAAAGCAGAAAGGTTGCTGGGATGGATACCGAAGACGGATTTGAAAACGGGAATTAGAAAAACAATAGAGTGGTATCGGGAGAATATGTTATGAAACTAGCCGACTATGTAATAAATTACTTAGCGGGCATAGGTATCAAGAAAATCTTTGTCGTTTACGGGTCTGCCACTGGCGACCTGATTGATGCCTTCAGTAGAATTCCAAAAGAGAAAACCGATTATGTGGCTGTGATGCACGAGCAGGCTGGTGCTTTTGCCGTTGAAACCTATGCTAAGATTTCAGGGGAGTTAAGTTGTTTTATCGCTACTAGCGGGCCAGGCGGAATAAATCTTCTCACTGGTATAGCTAACGCCTACTACGATTCTGTTCCATGTATATTTATTACAGGTCAGGTCAGCACCAAGTTCCTCAAGGGCGACACGTCAATCAGGCAGAATGGCTTTCAGGAAAACGACATCGTTGCTATGGCTAAACCGATTACCAAGATGGCTGAAATGCTGACTAAACCAGAGGCTATTAAGTGGCTACTCAGCAGGGCTGTTTATATGGCTAGGGAAGGTCGCCCTGGGCCAGTGTTAATTGACATCCCTTGCGACATTCAGAAGGTTGACATTAACCCCGATGCTTTAGTTGGGTATCTTCCTGTTAAAAAGGGATGGAATGAATATAGTCTACTCAGGCAGCAAGTAGAGGCATTTCTTAGAGATTATAAAGAAGCAGAACGACCCGTATTGTTAGTTGGTGGAGGCGTTTGGGCAGCCAATGCAGTTAAAGAGGTAAGGCGATTGGGGGCTGAATTAAAAGTCCCATGCTTGGCAACATGGAATGCGATTGACATCATCACCTCCGACTATGAGTTCTATCGTGGTCGGGTAGGTACTTATGGTGGCCCAGGGAGGAACTTTGCCATCCAGAATTCTGATTTGCTTCTCTGTATCGGGACTAGGATTTCAGGCAGAATAACTGGTGGTTGCGCTGGGTCCTTTGCCAGAGATGCCAAGAAGTATATAGTTGACATTGATAAGACCAACTTAGAACATCAGCAAGTGAAGGGGGATGTAAACATACACTGTGATGCTAGACAATTTCTAAGCATATTACTTCACCGTATAGTTGGCTACGATGAAGTTATGGGGGACGGGGTAGAACCAGTTAGCTTGCCCGATAGAACTTGGTGGCTTGATAAGACCCTAGAGTGGAGAGATAAATATGTACCCTGCCTACCTGAATACTACTTAGAGAAGAACTTTGTTCACCCCTATGTTTTCATAAAAGTGCTATCAGAGGAACTGGAAGCCTCTGATGTTGTAATTGTAGATTGCGGTGGTAACGTGGTGGTTACTTACCAAGCACTTGAGACTAAATATGGGCAGAGGGTTGTCTCAAGCCACGGCAATTCGCCAATGGGTTACTCTTTTTCAGGTGCGATGGGGGCTTGCCTTATACCAAATATCAAGAGAGTAATCTGCTTGATTGGCGATGGTGGCTTTAGTATGAACATCCAGGAACTCCAGACGATTAAGAATTACGACTTACCCCTAAAGACCTTTATTATGAATAACCACTGTTATGGGATTACCAGACAGTTTCAAGAGACAAACTACGAATCAAGATATTTGGCTTCGGGCGATAACCCCCCTGATTTTGTTAAGGTTGTAAGGGCTTATGGGATAGAGACCGAGACCATAAAGAACCATAGCGAACTAAGAGAGAAAATCCGCAAAGTCCTCAATTATCCTGATGCTATAGTCTGCGATGTTGATATGGGACTTTATGCAAAGTATGAGCCAAGAATCTTCGGTTGGAAAACACCAATAGAGGACATGTCGCCACTGCTACCACGTGATGAATTCAAAAATAATATGCTCATTGAACCAGTGGAAGGATGGGAGAACCCCGCCGTTCCTGGGGGATTAGTATGATTAAAATTAAGGAAGAAAGGATAACAATAACCCACGATACTGCAAAGCGCCTTCTGTGGATAATGTATTATACGGGGAAAGGTGTTTATGAGGTTATGGCTGACCCCGTTCTTGTAAAAAGGGCACTATCGGATAAGTATAAAGAGAGGCTTGAGGGAGACCTCCCCAAGTATTGAGGGAAGATGAATAAGCAAAAAAAGAAAAAACTAATTAAGATACAGGATTATATTGCTATTGGGAATATCCCATTGCTAATTAAGTATCTGGGGGATAAGGCTGATTATGCATTGGGGGTAGCACAAGATATTATCTATGAGGGCGGTGACCAACGCTCCGAAGTGGTGAGGGACTTCACAAAGAGGGGTATAGCATTTTACTCTGTTATGAAAGACATCAAGGAAATATGGGATGATTCAGGATGGGATAATGGTGACTAGGGGAGGGGTGGAATGAATAAAGTAACTGAATACAATCTAGGATTATGGGAAAGGGATGATAGATAAGGTAGTTTTTCCTGAAACCTACAACTGCAACCTAGCTTGTGAGAATTGTAACCATTCTACGCAACTTAAGATACCAATTGGCATAATGGTGAAGAAGTATGCCGAGACCAACGTTTGCCCCACTTGCGGGTGTATGATGGCTGGGCAGGATAGCCATTATGTACCTAGTAGAACCATACCAATGTATTTACCCTATGGATTTGGAGGTATAAGATGGGAGAGATAAAACAATGTCCCGTATGCTGGGGTAAGAAGAAAATATGTGTTGGAATAAACGATAAGTTTGAACCTGTTGCCTTTAAGCCTTGTCCGAGTTGTGATGGAACGGGCTGGTTAGAATATAAGCCTATACCTAAACCGTCTTATACTTGAAACTTAAATGGGAAGAATTTGTGAGGGAGAATTAAATGCCAGCTAAATCAAAACAGCAGTTTAAGTTAATGAAGGGAATTTGCGAGGGGTCTATCCCCGCTGGTGGTAAAAGGCCTAGCAAGAAAGTTGCTTGCGAATTTGTGCGGGGGCAAAGCCCCAAGGGTTTACCTCGCAAGAAAAAGAAGAAATGATAAAGACTATTCCGAGTTACCGAGTAGTCCCTGTTGATACAAAGAAGCTATTACTGAAAATGGGTGCTTGCAAGAGTGGGCAGGAGGCTATCCGTCTGATAAATCAAGGTGCAGTCAAGATAGAAGGTGTAAAGGTTGAGCGGGAAACACATATTTGTAGTGGGGATGTTATTCAGGTTGGCAAACGCTTTTGGCGCAAGATAATAAACACGGATACTATGACATTGGATATATATGATGATAGACCCTAAAATACAGCGTTTCACGGAATGGCTTTCTACGCCAAAGGAAGAGAGAGTTCCGCCAACGCAAGTTGAATTAGCAAAAGAGCTGGGTGTTCACGAGACCCAGCTTTCTCGTTGGAGGAAGGAGTTAGACCTTCAATCTTCTACCCCGCCTAGCGAAATCACTGCTCTTAGAGACCATATTATCAGTAGTGCCCTGAAAAGTTCGCCTGATGAAAATGCGCAACTACAGAAACTTGCTTGGCAGATAGCAAATCCTGAAAAGAAAGATGCAAGGGAGAATATATTTACAGCCGATGACTACATTAACGCTGGAAACAAACTCATTGAACAATTGCGAAACAGCTACCGAGAGGGCAGCAGAAGTTGCCCAGTGTGCGGCCAGCATAAACCACTTCGCCAAGACACACATCTGGATACAGAACCAGAACACGAAGAAGATAGAGAAGTGGCAACCGTGGCCGTTCCTTCTAGACCTGAATGATATTATCCAAGAATACGACCTCATCTATATCCTAAAGGCATCACAGTTAGGTATATCGTGGCTTGTCGCTATTATAAACGAACACATATCCCTGTTTAGCGAGACTTCTAAATGTTTGATGCTGTCTCAGGGGCAGACGGAAGCTCAAGACCTTCTATCTAAAGTAGACTTTATACACAGCAATCTTCCTGAGTATCTCAGACTACCCACTACGACCAATAATAGAGAGGAACTTACATTCAGGGGTGGGAGGAACGAGATACGAGCCTTACCCTCAACCGAAAAGGCGGGACACGGCTTTCAGGGGACTTTAGTTACCAGAGATGAGCTTGCAAGGCACGAAGAGGCAAGGGCGAACTTCAGGGCAGTAGCCCGTTCTGGCGCTAAGTTAATAGAACTATCAACTGCTAACAAGGCAGACCCCACTAATTACTTTGGGGAAAAGACAAGCGAATTTTATAATGACCCGCTAACTATTAAATATGTCTATCCTTCTGGGGTGGAGTTATACACTAATCCTAACAAGCCCGCCCAATGCCTTATATTTCTAGCGTGGGACTTGCGTCCTACCCGATTGGAGGGGATGACATTAGAAGAGTGGTGGGATAGCAGGGTTGTTCCACGCTACACCGCTGCTGAGATAGAAGAGCAGTTTCCCAAATACATTACCGATGTATTCAAAGCATCTATTGTAAGAGCATATTTTGAATACACAGCTTTAGAGGATATGGGGTATGATGTCTGCCCCCCAAAGCGGAAGGATGAAGAGGGTAATGCGCTTGGCATCAATACATATAACGGTCTAGTCAGGGTTTACAAGCCGCCTAATGCAGCACGAAAATACATTATGTTTACCGACCCCTCAGACGGGGTTCAAGACCCGTTTGTTACTGGGGTTATGGATTATGTAACGGGTGAGATTGTCTGCTCGGCTACTGGTATGGAGAAGGCCGACAGGGTGGGTGAGATACACGACTATTTGGCAAGAGAATACAAGGCTACAAACTCGTTTGAATATACAGGAAGCGTGGGAGGTGTGTTCGCAAGGGTGCTTGAAGACTTGAAGACCCCTAGCCAAGCACCACGCAGAAAGCCTGACGGCAAAATAGACCCCCTCAAGCGGGGGCAGTGGGTATCCAGTGAGCATAAGTCAAAAAACTTGGGAGATTTAGCCTTCGCAATTGCAAAACATCAGATAGTGTGCCACGACAGGGAGTTTATGCAGCAGGCGAAGATGGTAACTAGGGCTGGCGAGAAGCCCGTTACTGATAGGAAACAATCATTTGACTGGGTAATGATGATGGCAGGGTTGTGGCAGTTACACAAATATACACCAGTAGACCAAAGTGGCGGATGGTCACGCCCTTATAGGAGAGGATAATGCCAAGAACAATAGAAGAGATACATCAACTTTTAACCTATTATACGAGTGACCTTTATGGGCAAACAAGGAGGGAACAGTTAGAGGATGCGGGGTTCTATCGTGATACTTTCCCCGTGCCGTGGATTAAACCACCCTTGATTGTGTCAAGGACTGGGGCTGCGGCAGAACTGATTGATGAACCAGTTGAACAGCTTACGGCAGCCAATCTAATCGCTTCCCGACCACAATTAAAGGATACGGCAATAGCCAAAGAGTCTGCTATTAAAATCAGCAAACTTATCAATGAGGATTGGATTAGGCGTTTAATGAGGCAAAATCCTAATCCTAAGAAAGAGTGTATCAAGAACATATTTTTGCGGGGAGAGTGCTGGCTACACCCGATTCACAACCCAGCGTGGGTAAAGAAGCCATTTGATAGAACACGATTACCCGTGTTCTTCTTAACACCTGACCCGATGATAATTTTCGCTAGTCTGAATGAGGATGAGAACGGAGTACCAGAGAATGTAATCGTTTTCTACGAGAGGATGCCGTGGGAGATTGAATTCAATTATCCTGGGTGGACAAACCCCAAAAAGGCAGGCGAGAAGGGCAAGAAAGCAACGGCTTCTTGGATGGAATTCTGGGAGGGGGACAGTAGGTACTTTGAGGCTGATGGGCAACCAGTTTTGGGGCCGTCTCCCAATCCTTATAAGTTCGTTCCCTTTATTCATAAGGTATCTGGATTTGGCAAGAGTTCTCACGAGGGCAAACCTGAAGAATTGATAGTAAGCAGGATAAGGAAATACAGAGACTTACTAAAGCGGAATGCAGCGATAACCAGTGACCTTGATAGCAGTTTCCACTTATTCGCCAATCCCAACGTAGATGCTCAAGGCGATGATAATCACCCAGTTCCACCTGACTTTGATAAAACTTATAGCCTTGTGGCTGGCAATATGAATAAAATCCCCCCAGGGGTTACGGTAACAAGGGGGATTGACTTACTTCCCAAGCAAGAGAGTTTGCAGTGGTCATATTCCATTGAGGCGGCTTTGGGCAGGAAAACACCCTCGGCTTTAACGGGTGCACCACAGGGCACAACTGGAAGGGCAACAGACATCCCCTATGGTATCGCAATGAGGAAGTATGAAGGTATTGTAGCGGGACAGGCCGATATGTGGGCTACGGGACTTTCAATGGCGTTACAGATGGGTGATGAGATGCCCAAACTCTTGCCTGATGGGATTTCTCATAAAGATATTGGCAAGAGTTATGTGGTTGAAGTTGAATTAAGGGCAGACGACCCATTGGCGACTTCGCAAAAATCCACTGAGGGCGATGCCAAGCAGATGAATCGCATCATAACTCATAGAACAAATCTGGTTAAATATCAAGGCTTTACCCAAGAGGAAGCTGATGAGGAAATTGATAATCTTTATGTTGATGAAGTGATAATGAACGACCCGATAATCAGAAGGTTGGTTGCCATACAGATTGCTAAAGAGATGGGAATGGAGCAGGAATACGCTGGCCTAGAAGAGCAGATGGGGGCAATGGAGAAAGGTTTATCAACCGCACCTCAAATTGGCAGTGAGGGTGGTGAGCCAAGAATAAGAAACCTGCAAACAGAACAAGGGCGTGAGATGGGCGACCTAGCCGTTCGCAAACCTCCTAGAGAGAGGGCAACGCTATGAGGGAAAATATTTTAGACATTAGAACTGATAAGATTAAAGCCAGGGTAAACCGCATTGTTAAAACGGCACAAAGGCAATTCAAGGGCACTAATCCTTATCGCAAAGAACGAATACCCGATGAAGAGAGGATACAGAATTACCTGAATTTAACGCCAGATGTTGAGCAAGAAATGAGGACGCAGTTTGGTGATGGTGCGGTTGACCAGATGCACCTGAATATGAGTGAACTAATTAACAGGAGGTTACGCAATGCCTGAGGGACAACCCCAGTGGGGGCAATACGCTTTACCAGAACTTGATGTTAAAGAATATAATGAAAAGCTGAAAGCTCTTTTATGGAGGAGGTTTTATGAGGGGGCACTAGATGTTGCGGGCAAAAGGCTTAAAGCAAATAGGGAAGATGATATTAAGAAGGCTGAAAATTATATCAACTTTCTAGTGCGCCAAACAGTTTCGGAAGGAGTAAATCCCAGACTACCCTTTTACAATGAGATTATTAGAGCTACTATGACCCCTGAATGGTATCAAGAACAAGTGGGTCAATATCAGCAAGAAATGGGAACTTGGTGGGCACAGACACAAGAAGCCCAACTTGCACAACAATGGAAGCAATATGGGGCGGGAGAAGCAGAGAAATGGAGGCAATTCGGGGCAGAATTTGATGTGGCTCGGTGGCAACAGCAAGAGGCTTGGCGGAGATACGGAGAAGAAAAAGAGCGGACACAGTTGCAATGGGAGTTAGAACAAGCTCGCCAAGCAGCCGAATTAACACAAAAAGCCTATCGTGATGTGCTGAGATTTCAGACACAGCGAGGGCGAGAAGGTAGAGGGGAAAGGGAAAAGGCTCAGATGTTTGAGAGTATGCGTGCTGAATTACTTGCTGGATTAGGTGGGCCAAGAAATTGGATTCAGCGGTATATGGTAGAAACCAGACCTAATCCCTATGAAGAAAGAGGCCAAAAATGGGAAGCACCCCCTACCACACCAGAAACCCCTAAATGGCTGGGAACTATGTATCCTGAACTTGGAGAACGAATGCCTGAAAGGGAAAGACCTGCTATGGGAAGGGCTAAGCCAATGGGAACGGTTGGTGGTTTTGAAATGGCCCCACCGTCGGGGCAGGCTTGGGGTAGATTAACACCCTCACAACAAGCAGGTTGGGGTGGGATGGCTCGCTTTTATGGCGCCTCTCCCGAAGATTTATTGTTTCAGACACAGCAGATGTTACCTAGAGACCCTTGGCGGACACCTCAACGAAGGTGGGCACCAGCAAAACAAAGAGTAAGTGTATAGGAGTTATAAATGCCTTTTAATAGCTGGCGACCAAAATTTGATAGACTAAGGCAACAGGCAGAAGAAGAGAGAGCATTGCAATATCCTCATGGCGTTCATCCCTGGCAACAGTGGAATATGCCCAGAGTTACTATTGGTGCTTATGAACCTGAGCGAGATGTGGAACGCATAGAAACACCTGAACTATATTGGATGCCTGAAGAGATGAGGGAAGACCCCGAAGTTAAGGTGCTTCAATTTGAGAAAGAGGCTAAGGCTTGGATGCCTTGGATTGCTGCGGGATTTGCTTTCCCAGGGGCTACCGCTATGGCTGGTTGGCGAGCCGTGAGTACCGCACCTTGGTGGCTTAAATATCCTGCAAGAGTAGCACTTTCCCCACTCGCAGGCGTTGAAAAATCGTTCGGTGCATTTGGCGAACTGGGTAAACGTGGTGTGGCAAAACTCGTTACTAAGGTTCAAGAAAAGGTAGCAACCTATTTACAGAAGTTAGAAGCTCACCGTATGGCTAGGGATATGGGGCTGTTGAAGCCTCAATATGAAAAACTAGCCAAAGAGATAACGGGCAAGAAGTCAATGGCTGATATGTCCCTACCTGAAGCCGACAGGTTTATTGCTGCGCTAATGGAACAGGGTGGTATGCGGGAAATACAAATCCCGTTCACTGGCTCAAGTGGAATAACCAAGACTAAGGCTAAATTGGTAGCAAGGGAATTAGTTGAATATATGGGCAAAGTGCCAAAGCCTGAAGCGGTTATCACCAAGGCAACGCAAAGAAAGGGTTTGATTGAAGCTACTAAGGGCAAGGTTTACGGCTTCACAAACCGCACCTATAGAATAGAGAGAATACTTGATAAGATGGATGGCTATCCCTCTTATCCCACAACGGGCAAACTAACACAAACCTTCTGGAATCCAGTAAACCAAGCCTCTGACACCAAGTTGCTTAAAACTTATGCCTCACTTGACGATTTCCGCAATTTTGTCAAGGGGAACAATATCAGCATAAAAGCATTGCTCACAAAGGAAATGAATATCAGTGGGGTAGAACTCACCACTGGCGAGAGGATGGGCGTGTATCTGCATAGTCTTAACAAAGACAATCTTGTGCATATGAAATGGGGTAACGGGTTCTCTGATGATATGATAAAAAAGACGATAGAAAGTCTAACACCACAGGAAAGGGCTACTGCTGATTGGATATTCAAATACTGGCAAACCAACACACCACGAGTTGCTGAGGCTTATAAGATAACTACGGGCAAGACTATGAAGACTGTTGAGAATTATACGCCCATAGTTGTTAAGGGTGAAGATGTAGCCTTTGAAGATATGCTCACCAAAGAGGTTACATACAGATATACCAGACGGTATCCCTCTGCGATGATAAAGAAGGGGTTTACCAAGGCTAGAACAGGGACGGCGAAGCAGCCAGTGGAACTTGATGTTATGGCTTTATTCGTTAATCGCCTGCCCGAAGTTGAACATTATGTAGCCTTCGCCCCCGTGTTAAGGGATTTGCAGAGAATATATGCCGACCCAGCGTTAAAAGCGGCTTTTATCAAAAAGGAAAGCAAGGCGACCTATCAGGTTGTGGGGCAATGGTTAAGAGATGTGGCAGCGACCAACCCGCTCAAAACTCGTTCTTGGTCAGAGAAACTATTACAACAGATGAGGGTGAACGCAGTTACCGCAGTATTGGGCTTTAACATTACAACCGCTATGAAACAGTTACCCTCTTGGATGATAGGGGCTGCGGAAATAGGGAATATACCAGCAATGAAAGGGTTATTCACCTATATTGCTAATCCTAAAGAAACGGGGATGTTAATAAAGCGACTAGCCCCTCAAATCTGGAAGCGTAGCTTTGAGAGAGAGATAGCTGAAGCGAAGTTAATGAGAGGGTTAGAGAAAAGGATTACCGAGAGACTATCGGCTAGAGAGGTCTTTATGTTTATGACCCTAGCTATGGATAGATTGGCGGTAAACAGTTTGTGGCGCGGTGCTTTTGATAGCGCATTAAGAAAAGGTCTCCCAGAAAAGGTATCTGCCGAGTATGCAACTAGAGCAATTCGCAGAACTCAGCCTTTCTTCGGGGTAAAGGATGTCCCCGAATTCTGGCGTTCAAACGAGTTTATGAGAGCCTTAACGATGTTCACCAACCAGCTTAATCAATATTGGAATTATTACAGACACGATGTTTGGGGAAGATGGGCGGGCAGACAGTTATCATCTGCAGAAGCGGTGAGAAAGACGATTGAAGGCTTTATTGTCCCTGCATTGATGATAGGCGGAATAACAAGAAGTGCACCCGCAACAGACGCAAAAGAATTCTTAACCGATATTGGTAGTATGGGCTTTGCTACTATTCCACTAATGGGGCACTTCCTTGTTGCTGGGTTTAGGGGATGGCAGGAAACGCAAGGTCTTATTACTACAGAGGTATTGGATAAGTTACAGCAATTCGCTTACAGGGTAAACCCTGAAAGATGGGATAAGGTATTTGACGATATACCGAAACTAGCAGAGTTAGGAGGGCAACTCGGTGGTTTTATCGCTGGTGTCCCAGTTACACAACCTACTAGAACTATTAAGGCTATGCTAGAGATAGCTCAAGGTAATACTGACGATTGGTTAAGGTTAATCTGGGGCAATTATGTAAGAGAAGAACTTGAAGGGAAAACCCCCTTAATACCATCCCCTTGACAAGGGGTGTATACTTAGAATAGGGATACTTTAACAATTAAAGAGATTTCTTTTAAGGCCGACCAAATATTATGGACGGTCATTTTTATTTAGAGGGAGGAAATAAATGGTTAAGAAAGAAGGGAAGGAGACTTTAGATGCAAAGGGGCCTGACGTTGAAGCAAAAACGCCAGAGCCTGCTGAAGCGAGGACTCCTACCGCAGAAGAGCAGTTAGCGGCTCTACAGCAACAGCTAACAGAGGTGACGGTAGACCGAGATGCCAAAGATAAGGGTCTACGGACTGCGCATCAAACCTTAACAGAAAAAAGCAAGGAACTGAGCAAGCAAACCGACATTCAATCTCAAATTGATGAGCTTACTGCAACACAGCGAATGGTCATCGGTGCTATGCAGGAACGTGGTTTAGCCCCAGACGATGAAACTCTTGAGACAAAGAAGACTGATTATCTGAAGGGGTTTGATGACTATGTGAAGCAGAAGAAACAAGACCGAGATGCTACGCAAAAGCAAGCTCAACAGGATGAGCATAGTCGTCAGTGCGACACTATCTATGCTGAGGCAAAGGAAGCATTCAAGGATGATGAGGATGCACTATTTCAAGTAAGAACTTTCTTAATGAATGGTGCAACCGACTTAGCCGAGCAAAAGATAGCCAAAGCTAAAAAGTCCGCAGATACCAAAGAAAAAGTTATGGAATCTGAGGAAGAACGCATTGAGCGCATAACTGAAGAGAAGTTGCGCAAGAAGATGGAAGAAAAGGGCATGCTTGAATCAGAAACTGGTGCTCCTGCAGGTGCAGGGGCTGGGGGTTATACCCCTGCCCGCCTTAAAGAAATGCAGTCAACTGTAGAAGGAAGAAAGGAACTCGTTAAGAACATTGACAAGATTGTAGACGAAGCTAGGGCGAGCTTAAAAAATAAATAAAGGTCGGAAACAGATTTATGTGTGTGCTATCTGTTATATAAACTAAATAAAGGAAAAACAGATGGCAAGCAACGCTTATAATGTTGCAAATATAGCACCGTATATTCCAGAAATATGGTCTACGATAGTCCTTGCCGCAACCGAAGCCGAACTGGTATTCGCACCCCACGTTGACCGCAGGTTTGAAGCTGAGTTGACAAAGGGTGATGTCATCCATGTCCCCAACTATGCAAACATGGGTGGGGCACAGGTTGTTGACTACAATGTTGAACTAACCCTATATGAGGCAGCTCAGACCTGCACCAACATCATCGTCAACTACCACTACTATCAGGCAGTAGGTTTGGGCGAACAAGAGGACATACAGGAAATATCAGACTTCCTGAAAACATCACTACAGAAGTGCGGTTACGACATCGGCTTGATAATTGACGACAAGCTGAACCAATTAGTGCTGGGCTTCACCGATATTCAGGGAACTGAGGGTTCTGCGCTTACCGCAGATGTTCTCATCAACTGCTACGAAAGCCTTAACGGTAACAATTGCCCCGAAGGTGATAGAGTGTGGATATTTGACCACAAGTCTATCAGCGACTTAATGAAACTGGATTACTTCATCAGGTACGACTATGTTCCAGAGGGCGTGGTCGCCAAGGGCTTCCAGAACCGCCAAATCTTCGGTGCACCAGTGTATATGACCAGCAACCTGAATGTGGTTAACACCTCATATCACGCTGCTACCTATATGCACAGACAGGCACTAGCACTTGTCACCCAGATGGCACCAACCGCCTTTGCCTTTGACTGGCCTCAGAAATTCACCAAGGCCGTAGGGGTGAAGTCGCTATTCGGTGTCGCTGAAATACGTGACACATTCGGGTGCTGGATAGCTACGAGAAATTAGGAGCTAGTAAGAAAATAAGGGAGGGGGTGTGTGAACTCTCCCTCCCCCTTGGAAGGGGAAAGATGAAAATTGATTATGTCGTCTCAACGATAACCTTTGACCACGTGAAATCTCGCACTATTGAATGTATGGAACTTGCTCGCTGGTTACTGTTCAGGCAAGACATCGCCTTCTACTGGAATGTAATGTATGGTGATGGCAAGGCCAGGTCTAGGAGTATATCAGCTAGTCGTTTCCTGACTGTCTCAGAGGCGAAATATCTGATATTTATAGATTCCGACATCCTGTTCACTCCAGAAAATCTAAAGCGTATCTTTGAAGACTTGAGGGCTGGATACGACTTGGTTGGTGGGATATTCGCTGTCAGAGGCGGAACTCAGCCATCAAGTTATGCCTATAACGCAGTTTATCACTTGGATGGGAAAATAAACGAATTTGAATATCTCTCCAGTGGCTTTATGGGTATTAGCAGGAAACTGCTCAAGAAGATGGTGGATGAAATCCCCCTCCCATTTCTTCATCCAAAGGACTTGAAGTTCTGGCCTTTCTTTGAGGAGAAGCAATACCCAGACAGAGAGGGTGAAGGAATTTTTCTCAGCGAGGACTACGACTTCTGCGAGAAGGCACGCTCGGTAGGGATTAAAACGTACGTTGATAGCTCCATTCAATTGGGACACTTGGGGGAATACGTTTTTACCCTTACAGACGTGATAAGACACCAGAAGGGAATCCGAGAGAAGGCAGAGAAAGAAGCAAAAGAGAAAGGGCTGGGCGATATTGCTAACGTAAAACAGGTGGCAATAGATAGCCTAGCAAGAGAAAGGTCGGTAGGAGATGTGCGTGAGGAAGGACGGACTGCTGATAAAGCAGCTCCAAAACCGTCTAAAAATAAAAGAGGAGAAAAGAAATAAATGTCACAGCAAGTAAAAGTATATAGAAAAATACAGTTTGAGGGCGATGCTGCACATTCTGGCAATATGGAGGGCAATTGGAATCCCACAAAGGTCTGGTTCTATGACGACTTTCTAGGCTTGGAAGTTGATACTGCCAATGTCTATAACTTCTCAACCGTCAATGCAGGAACTATAACTATTGAACGGCCACATTTGCTCACATCAACACTTAACAACCAAGACGATGACGACAACGACATAGCCTTGGGTCTGGATTGGTACGGCAAGTATAACGCAACCTTTGAAGCACGCTTCAGGAATAATGACGTTGTCAATACCGCAATCAATCTGGGCTTTGCCGATTTAGAAGGCCAAGCGGCTGACCACATAGCAATGGAAGTTGTCAATGCCAACATAACGGCAACGGCGGCTGATGCTGCGGTGCTATTGATAGATGGCGATGCAGATGCAGTTAATGTTTGTGCTGTAAGTGTATCAGGAGGTACTGTTGGGGCACTCATTGATTCGAACGTGACTGCTGCGC
>Ga0114920_10000524_pt1 | contig 16629 bp, 16 predicted proteins | sample ChitaG_FD_88683 | JGI IMG/M metagenome (GOLD analysis project Ga0114920, IMG submission 88683) | Deep subsurface microbial communities from South Pacific Ocean to uncover new lineages of life (NeLLi) - Chile_00310 metaG | ecosystem: Environmental > Aquatic > Marine > Oceanic > Sediment ... | reverse complement strand
TGTCAGCTCCAACTATACTCGAAACACTTGGTTCCCTAACTAAAAATTCCAAACAGTTCCTACCAACACCTCCTAATCCAATTATCAGTACATCAGTCTTCATAAACAGGCCTCCTTTTTGAATAATTCATCTCGCTACAAACTCTATCAAGAGTGGTACCTATTCCCCAAATCAATAAGTTGTCACCCTAATACCTCCTTTCCCTAAATTTCTAATCAAGTATTAAGTCCCAGTCCAAAGCGTCATCTACACCTCGGGGTTCTGCACTGATTTGTGTGCAAAACTGATAGCATAGTGGGAATTCGGAGCAAAAACAAACGGATGCAAAGAGCTTATATCACCACATGACGCTATCAACTTTCTTGAAATTACAGCGCTCGCTACGCATTCTTTGCCTTCAGCCATTGAGGTACCTCGCTGCCCGCTCGCCGCTTTATTTCCTGTGGCGGCCTGGTTATGCCCCAGAAAAATGTTCCTGGCATCTTACCAGTGTTTTCGCCGAGTATTTCCACCCTGGAGGCCAGTGCCCCAGGTCTCCAGCCTTCAAAAGTAGTTTGTTTGCTGTGCCCTCCTGTATGCTGGATATGTCTTTGCCCCAGTACATGGTAAACTCTCCCCCCAAAATGTAGTAGAACTCGTGGCGTGTACCGTAGTACTCGTCTGCTGCACCATCATCTGTAGCTTCCATGGAAAAAGTATTAGTCTGTTTTCCAGGAGGCATAAAGTACAATCTTGCCCCACCAGCCCCTTTTACATCCGCTATGTACGTTATGTCACACTCTGGCGGCAAATCATCTGGACCAGATTTCCACTCATCCATTCCCATTCCTCACTTCCCCATTAGCTCAAATGCTGCTAACGGAATCTTGGCACCATCCTTTTTGGCTTGCCTGTAGTAAGATTTCTTCTTCTATATATCCCCTCTTAATCCAGAATTCTGGCTCATTTATCCGTTTTCCACACAAATCAGCATGAAGCCATTGAGCCAGCTTTGTTTGAGCAACGTAAACATCTCAAGCCTAATTTTAGTTTCCTTGAATGAGTTTGCCATAATTCGGCCCAGTAAAATCTCTAATTCTAGTTCCCTCCGGCACAGTGCTTAAGCCCCAGAAAAATGTTCCCGGCACTTCTCCAGTATTTTTCACGGAGTATTTCCATCCTTTAGCCCAATGGCCCAGATCTCCAGCCTTCAGAATCAATTTGTTTGCTGTGCCCGCCCTTACCTTAGATGCATCCTCGCCCCAATACATCGTAAACTCTCCAACCAAAATATAATAAAATTCATGGCACGGGCCATAATATTCTTCCGCCGTACCATCATCGGAATCGTCCATACAGAAAACGGTTGTTTGAATTCCAGGGGGCATAAAATACAACCCTACAGTACCAACTCCCTTTACACTGACTATGTCTACGTGATGGCAACCAGGTGCCAATCCATCCGGCCCAGCCCAATCCCAATTCCCCACTCCAATTACCCTTGGCTTAACTTTAAGCTCGCTCATCCTTAAACCTCCAATCTTTCTCTCAGTTATTCACTCCAAATTGGTGATATTTCACCTGCTCTTATCCTACTTTCTGATAACTGATACCACGCCCCTACTACTTTCATCCCAACTGAGCAGAAAAGCTGCTAACCCACCGGTGGATTAGCAGCTTCATTCAAATACCCACTTTTTGGTTACTTTGCTTGTTATTTCCAGTTCTAACCAACACAATCTCCTCAGGCACGAATTGGGTCAAGGAGCAAAAAACTGCTGATAATTAGTTATTAGTTTTATTATTGGCAATCTTACTTTTTGCAAACGGGCATTGTCAATACTCCGGGGCTCTATGTTGATTTGTGCGGGAAAGTAAAAAGGTGGGAAGAAATGCCGCTTTACACCATCTTGTGGAAAGAGAGATAATATATAAAAGATGAAGCGGTGCAAGAATATGAATTTTATTGGCATAGATATTGTAGAGATAGCGCGCATTCAGTCAGCAATAGAGCGATGGGACAAGCGCTTTCTAAACCGAATTTACACTGAGGCTGAGCTCGAGGCCTGCCAGAGTAGAATTGCCTCTTTAGCCACACACTTCGCTGGCAAAGAAGCAGTAATGAAAGCCTTAGGGACCGGCGCTAAAGGCGTGGGCTGGCGAGAGATTGAGATACTAGCTAACGCTGATGGCAAACCTTTGGTACAACTCTATGGTAGAGCTAGGGAGAGAGCCAAAAAATTACACTTAACTGAATTCTCTATCAGCCTTTCCGATACAAAGCTATATGCTCTAGCTGCAGCTATAGGAGCATAGCAGGAGATGTTTCATTCTAGGTGGTACTAATATTAGGGGCACACTATAACACGTAGATTACAAAGCGCGTGCATTAAGCCAAACACCATCATTTGCTATAATGTGCGCTAACAGCCAACAAAACGAAGAAAGTAACCCGATTAAGATGCTAGCAAAAGTAAAAAGCGCTGCCGTGCTTGGTCTTGAAGGCCATCTTGTGGATGTCGAAGTTGACATTGCCAGTGGTTTGCCCTCATTCACCATCGTAGGCTTGCCAGATAAAGGCGTTCAGGAAGCCAGAGAGAGGGTAAGATCAGCCATCAAAAACTCCGGGTACTCCTTCCCTAACAAGCGCATCACAGTCAACTTAGCCCCCGCAGATTTGAAGAAGGAAGGCCCCTCGTATGACTTACCTATAGCTACTGGCATACTAATTAGCTCAGAACAACTCTATGCTGACCTCTCCTCCAGTGTATTTCTGGGTGAGCTTTCCTTAGATGCCAAGCTACGCCATACTCACGGTATATTGCCCATGATAGCCTTAGCTAAGGACGAAGGCTTTTCCAGTGTGTTTGTGCCTGTGGATAATGCCAAGGAAGCATCTCTCGTAAAGGGCATGTGTATATTTCCCGTAGAATCGTTAGCGCAATTGGTTGCGCATCTTCGTGGCGAAATAAGCATCCCAGAATACCATAGCGATATAAACTGGCAAGAGGAGACTTGCCACGATTATGCCTTCGACCTTGCCTATATCAAAGGCCAAGAGCACGCCAAGAGAGCTCTGGAGGTAGCAGCGGCAGGAAGACATAATATCCTGATGCGCGGACCGCCGGGAAGTGGTAAGACTATGCTGGCTCGTTCCTTGCCCTCAATCTTACCGCGATTAACCATGGAAGAGGCTATAGAGGTAACCAAGATTTATAGTGTCAGCGGGCTATTACCACAAGATACTCCTCTCATTATAGAGCGCCCCTTCCGCTCTCCTCACTACACTATTTCTCATGCAGGATTGGTGGGAGGCGGGCAATGGCCACGACCCGGGGAGATAAGCCTGAGCCACCATGGTGTGCTGTTTCTAGATGAATTTCCCGAGTTTGGACATGCCACTCTAGAATCATTGCGCCAGCCAATGGAAGATAGAACTATCACTGTCAGCCGCGCTCATGGTAGTGTTACCTTCCCTGCTAACTTCATGCTGGCAGCAGCTATGAACCCTTGTGCGTGCGGTTATTATGGCGACCCTTTTAAGGAATGCAAATGCTCAGCGGGGGAGATTTCCCGCTACCAGAAAAGGATAAGCGGACCACTGCTGGATCGCATCGACGTCTTCGTTGACGCTCCTCACATCGATTATGAAAAACTCACTGAGGATAGGCCTGCGGAAACCTCTGAAAAAGTCAGAGAAAGAATCAAAACAACTCATGAAATACAACTTGAGAGGTTCAATGGAACAAAGCTAAAGTGCAATGCTGATATGACACCTAAGGAAGTAAAGGAATTCTGCACCGTAGAATCGGCAGCACAAAGCTTACTCCGTGCTGCTATGAAGCAGCTTCACCTTACCGCTCGTGCTTTCCATCGCGTTCTTAAGGTTTCTCGCACCATCGCCGACCTGGAAAACAGCGATATCATCAAAACATATCATGTAGCTGAAGCTTTACAATACCGGCATAAGGAGACTATATAAACATTAGCTACAAAACCATCCATAGAACACCGCCAATACGATACCAATGATAAGGGAAATCCAACCGCCTATCTGCCAGGCATTTAACCACGGACGCTCTGGTTCATGAGTTATGAATTCTTTCATATCTTTTCGGGATATCAAGGAATCATAATATGTTTTCCTTTCCTTCCTACTCCAAAGTATAAAAGCAACACCCAAAAGGATGAAAAAAACACCCATTCCCAAGATGACCCTGCAACTGGCAACTGACATATTACTCTAATCACCCATCAGGGATTCTTCGACTTCTCAGGGAATTCTACTTAATCTCTACAACGGCCCCGGCAGCTTCCAATTTCTGCCTCATTGTATCGGCCTCTTCTTTAGAGATATTCTCCTTCACTACCTGTGGAGCAGCTTCTACCAAATCCTTAGCCTGCTTTAGCCCCAACTCGGTCACTTCGCGCACTGCCTTAATCACCTCAATTTTCTTTTCGCCAATGGAATTTAGAACGACAGTAAATTCCGTTTTCTCCTCTTCCGCGGCAACTTCAGCCGCCTGGCTACCAGGGGCCGCTGCTGATACTGCCCCCACAGCTACAGGAGCAGCGCTGACCCCAAATTCATCCTGCAAAGTCTTAATTAAATCAGTTAAATCCATTACAGTCATACCCTTAATAGCAGCAACAATTTCTTTCTTTCCCATCGCTTCAGTCTCTACTTTTGTCTTTTTAGATTTCCTCACCTTTCCCTCTTCTGCCTTGGTTTCCTCTGGTGCCATATTTCCCTCCTTCATTGTTCAGTAAGATTTTGAATCCTAGCTTGTAAGACATTGCCTAAGCCATACAATGGGAAGCTAAGAACATTCTGTAAACTTCTCATCGTGGACTGCAACTGAGCTATTAGTTCGGAAATGAGAATTTCCCTCGATGGTAAACTTGCTAGAGTAATAACCTCATCAGCACTGAGCGTTTGCTTTCCGAACAAAGCTCCTTTGATTTCCACAGCCACGCCTGTAGATTTGATGCACTGGCTCAGAGCTTTGGCTGCTTCCGCAGCATCATCATAGCCGAAAGCCAAAGCCGTAGGGCCATCAATGATGCTCATAACTTGCTCTTTACCACTTCTCCGAGCAGCAAAGCGTGTTAAGGTATTCTTAACTACCTGATAACTAACAGTTGTATCAGCTAAAGCATGGCGTAACTCAGTCATCTGCCTAGCTGACAGGCCCTGGTAGCTAGTAGCGATAACTATAGTGCTTCCAGACAGTTTGTCCGTCAATTGGTCAATAATCTGTGTTTTCTTCTCTTTTAACATGCCTCCTCCAAACAAATAAAAAACCCCGTGCCAACAATACAGGGTCAACTTCGGCCTTGGCAGGCAAAGTACTTTAAACCCTTCAGGTACCTGCTGTCATTGGCAGCAATTTACTTATCGTCACAAATCCCCCGAATTTCCAGGGAACTTCCATCAATTATAGCAAGAAAAGCTAAGCAGCTAAAGCCATCGCTGTATTAAGATCCAATTTAAACCCAGGCCCCATGCTGGTACACAGTGATATACTTCTAATATATTGCCCTTTAGCCCCACTGGGTTTTGCCTTGGCTATGGCCTCAATCACTGCTGCCAGATTTTCCAGGAGCTTATCCTTATCGAAACTGGCTTTGCCTATAGGCAGGTGGATAATAGCCGTTCTATCCAGACGAAATTCGACTCTACCCTTACGAGCTTCGTTTATAGCTCTAGGCAAGTCCTCGGGGGGGACTACGGTGCCAGATTTCGGATTAGGCATCAAACCTCGCCTCCCCAAAATACGCCCAAGTTTGGCTACTTTGGGCATCATGTCAGGAGTAGCTATAGACACATCAAATTCAAGCCATCCATCCATAATTCTCTTGATAAGTTCATCAGCTCCAGCATAATCAGCTCCGGCCTCTTCAGCCAATTTCATCGCCTCTCCTTGAGCGAAGACAAGCATCCTTATCTTTCTTCCCAAACCATGCGGCAACAGAGCGACACCACGTACTTGCTGATCAGCGCTACGTGGGTTGACTCCCATCCTCAAATGAATTTCAACCGTCTCATCAAATCGAGCATAGGTAGCCTCTTTGGCTAACTGAATAGCTTCATCTGGTGAGTAAACCTTTGATTTATCCGCAACCTTGATAGCTTCCTGATATTTCTTACCATGTCTTGTCATTAATCTATACCCAACCTACTTACACCTAACTTATTCTACCTGCACACCCATACTTCGGGCTGTGCCTTCAATGATATTTGCCGCTTTGTCAATATCAGTAGTATTCAAGTCCTTCATTTTGTTCTGAGCAATCTGATGAAGTTTGTCTCTGCTTATCTTTCCCACTTTATCGGTTTTTGGGTTACCACTGCCTTTCTCCACTCCTAAAGCACGTCGTAACAAATCAGAAGCCGGCGGCCTTTTGGTCACAAAACTAAAAGAGCGATCAACATATATGGTTATTTCGGCAGGAATGATAAAATCCTTTTGAGAGGCGGTTCGCTCATTATACTGCTTACAGAAAGCCATAATATTAACGCCATATTGCCCCAAAGCTGGTCCTATAGGCGGCGCTGGGGTAGCTTCGCCGGCTGGTATTTGCAATTTAACTACCGCTCTAACTTTTTTTGCCATGCTATATTTTCTCGACCCCTAAGAAATCCAAATCTACAGCCGTTTCCCTACCAAAAAGAGATAGCATAACTGTCGCCCTTCCCTTCTCTGAGTTAACCTCCTCTACTTTACCAATAAAATCAATAAAGGGGCCACTAGTTACGCGAATACTATCCCCTTTTTGAAAAGACACCTTAACCTCAGATGGAGTTTCCTCCATTCGTCGCAAAATGGCACTTGCTTCCTCTTCAACTAAGGGCACCGGTTTGACACCGCTGCTCACAAAACCAGCAACGCCAGGAGTGTTACGCACTATATCCCAGCTATTCTCATCCAAGTCCATGCGAACCATGATATAACCAGGAAAAGCTTTTTTACTCACAGTGCGACGCTTTCCGCTCCTGATCTCAATCTCATTGGTTGTAGGTATTACTATTTCGAATATCTTATCGCTAACGTCCATATATTTAACGCGCTGTTCCAAATTCCTCTCAGCTCGCTCTTCTCGCCCAGAAGACACGTATAACAAATACCATCGCCCATTAGACATCTATTTTCAGCCACCTACAAGCAAATCAGTAAACAACTTGGTAAAGCCATAATCTACGACGCCTAAAATAGCCCCCACAACAGCGCAAACAATCATAACCAACAAGCTTAACCTGAAAGCTTCCTGCCTCGTTGGCCAGTGCGCTTTCCTTAATTCGCCCAGTGCTTCTGGGAAGAAGCTCAGTTTTGATTTCTTCTTTGTTGCTGCTGCTGCAGGTCTGGCAACCTTAGTTCTCTTGGCACGGCTTGTCATAAACTACTTCGTTTCCCGATGGAGGGTATGAGTACGACAACGGGGGCAGTACTTTTTCAACTCCAAGCGCTGTGAGTCGTTCCTTTTATTTTTGAAGGTGGTATATGTTCTCTGCTGGCATTGGCTACAAGCCAGATGAATAATGGTACGCACATCTCCTTTTTTAGCCATGCTTAAGTGCCAATCCCAGTGATAACTCCAGCACCTACCGTCTTACCACCCTCCCTGATCGCAAAGCGTAATCCTTTCTCCATAGCCACAGGGCTAATGGTCTGTATATGCATATGAGTTAAGCTATCACCCGGCATAGCCATTTCGACACCATCAGGTAAAGTAATGGCCCCCGTAACATCCGTAGTGCGGATGAAGAATTGAGGCTTATATCCATTGAAGAATGGAGTGTGCCGTCCACCTTCCTCTTTCTTTAATATGTATACTTCAACCTCTGCTTCAGTATGAGGTTCAACTGTGCCTGGCGCTCCTATAACCTGGCCTCTCTCCACCTCACCTCGCTCCACACCCCGCAGTAACACACCAACAGCATCGCCAGCTTCTGCCTCATTCAATATCTTATGGAACATCTCCAAGCTAACCGCTACTGTTTTCCTGGTGTCCCTTAATCCCACTATCTCCACTTCATCCCCAGGCTTGATAACACCACGCTCTACCCTCCCTGTGGGCACAGTTCCACGGCCTTTGATACTGAATACATCTTCTACAGGCATTAGGAAAGGCTTGTCTTTGTCTCGCTTAGGTAGAGAGATATATTCATCCATGGTATCTAACAACTTCCATATTAAACCACACCAGGGGCATTCCCTCTTGCCGCAGCCGCACTCCAGTGCTTTAAGGGCGCTCACGCGAACGATGGGTATTTCGTCGCCGGGAAAACCATACGATTTGAGTAAATCTCTGACTTCCATTTCCACCAGATCCAATAGCTCGGCATCTTCCATCAAATCTACCTTATTGAGAGCTACCATTATGCACGGAACTTCCACTTGACGAGCTAGAAGTACGTGCTCTCTGGTCTGTGGCATAGGCCCATCATCAGCACCAACTACCAAAACAGCCCCATCCATCTGAGCTGCCCCGGTTATCATGTTTTTGATATAGTCAGCATGCCCAGGACAGTCAACGTGGCAATAATGGCGTTTGTCAGTTTCATATTCAATATGAGCAATAGCAATTGTTAACCCTCTAGCTTTCTCCTCAGGGGCATTATCTATAGAATCGAAAGGCCGAAATTGCGCAAAGTCTGCTTTAGCCAACACCGCTGTTATCGCTGCAGTTAGCGTAGTTTTCCCGTGATCAACATGCCCTATGGTACCCACGTTAATATGTGGTTTAACTCGTTCATAAGTTTCCTTCGCCATTTTTTATTAACCTCCTTTAACTAAAAGCCCACAACCAGATTCGAACTGGTGACCCCGTTCTTACCAAGAACGTGCTCTACCTGCTGAGCTATGTGGGCATATTATACCACATAACAAATAATGGAGGGGGTAGGATTCGAACCTACGTAGCCCAACAGGCGGCAGTTTTACAGACTGCTCCGATTAACCACTCCGGCACCCCTCCCCCCCTAAGCCAGCAAGTCTATCATAAAACATCTAGAAAAATCCAACATCAGCCCGAGAGGGGATTCGAACCCGCTAACCTACCGATTACAAGTCGGTTGCGCTTCCATTGCGCTACTCGGGCAATTTCGGCTGGTTAGTATAAACAAGCACAAACACAATGTCAACTAACTCATACTTGACAATCCAATTGCGACTTCTTACAATAAAGATAAACCCAAGTCTCACCTCTTATTTGTGAAAAGAACTACTTCGATTTCTGATTTCGTTATATCCACAATAAATCATGGCTAAGTATATTTTCGTTACTGGCGGAGTAGTTAGTTCCGTGGGTAAAGGTATTTCGGCAGCTTCTATTGGTAGAATATTGAAGAGCCGCTCTATTTCTGTTTCAGTACAGAAACTTGATCCTTATCTTAATGTTGACCCAGGGACAATGTCCCCTTACCAGCACGGTGAGGTATTCGTTACCCAGGATGGTGCCGAAACTGATCTAGATTTGGGACACTACGAAAGATTCATTGGAGTTGATTTGACCCAAGCCTCTAATGTCACCTCAGGCCAGGTATATTCTGCGGTCATCGCCCAGGAGAGGCGGGGGGATTTTTTGGGGGGCACCATCCAGGTAGTTCCCCATGTAACCAATGAAATAAAGAGCCGCATCAGGCAGGTAGCGGAAATTTCTGGGGTCGATGTAGTCATAGTCGAAGTTGGTGGCACGGTGGGTGATATTGAAGGGCAACCATTTCTCGAGGCTATAAGGCAAATGAGGAAAGATGAAGGCAGGGATAATGTTTTATATATCCATGTTACTTTTTTGCCCTATATCGGCGTTACTAACGAGTTAAAAACGAAGCCAACGCAACACAGCGTCACCGAACTAAGAAGAATTGGCATTCAACCTGACATCATACTGTGCCGCAGCGATAAGGAAATATCTGAGGGAATAAAGGACAAGATATCACTATTTTGTGATGTCACTAAAGAAGCAGTCATACCACTAGTTACCAGCGAAACCATCTATGAAGTGCCCTTGCTGCTGGAGAAATATGGGCTAGGAGATTTCATGGTTAACCACCTGGGATTGGACGCTAAGGAGAGCGATTTATGTACCTGGCGTGAGCTGGTGAACAAGTTAAAGGCCTCTAAGGAACCAGTGACTATCGGATTAGTGGGGAAGTATGTGGAGCTCCAGGATGCCTATTATTCAGTGCGTGAAGCGTTATGTCACGCAGCGCTGATTCACAATCGCGAAGTAAAGATAGAATGGCTCAATTCAGAAGAACTGCAAGATGGTCATCACGATAAGCTTGAGCAAGTCCAGGGGATAATCATTCCTGGCGGCTTTGGCTATCGAGGAACTGAAGGCATGGTAGAATCAGCGAAATTCGCTAGAGAAAGAAAGATTCCTTATCTCGGCCTATGCCTTGGGATGCAAACTATGGTTATTGAACTGGCTCGCCACGTACTTCACGCCCGGGATGCTAACTCTACTGAATTTGACCGTAACACACCCTACCCCGTAATCGACCTGCTCCCTGAACAGCGGGGCGTTAACCAAAAGGGTGGCACTATGCGCCTAGGAACTTATCCCTGCCATCTAGTACCTGAGACAAAAGCTGCTCACGCCTATGGCTGTGAAGTGGTGTATGAGCGCCATCGTCACCGTTTTGAATTCAACAACGCTTTTCGCCAACCCATGGAAAAAGCCGGAATGATAGCCAGTGGGTTGTCACCAAATGGGGAGTTGGTAGAAATTGCTGAGCTCCGGAATCACCCCTGGATGGTGGCCTGCCAATTTCATCCTGAATTTAAATCCCGGCCGGATTCTCCTCACCCATTATTTGTGAGCTTCATCGGGGCAGCTAAAGAGACTCTCATCGAAGGTGCACAGACAAGCTTACCCATAAGTTAAGGAGGTGCAATGCGCTTATTCTTGGATACTGCTAATATAGACCATATACGCCACGGGGTAGATCTAGGGATAATCAGTGGAGTAACCACCAATCCCAGTCTCGTATCCAAAGAAGGCAAGGTAAACTATCAAAGGTTGGTCAAAGAAATCTGCTCAATCGTCCCTGGTCCCGTATCCACTGAGGTATTGAGCCAGGATGCACACGGGATGATAGCTGAGGCTAGAGAAATAACTAAGTGGGCAGGCAATATTGTAGTCAAGATACCAGCAAGTCTTGAAGGGGTGAAAGCTATATCAGTGCTATGCAAGGAAAACATAAAGGTAAACTTCACCTTATGCTTCTCCCTAAACCAAGCATTGTTGGGAGCAGCAGCGGGAGCTGCATTTATAAGTCCTTTCGTGGGCAGGCTTGACGATATCGGCGAGGACGGCATGAAAGTAGTAGCTGACATAGTACAATTTCTGGCCCATTATCAACTACCGACTCAAGTTATAGCCGCCAGCGTCAGACATACTCAACATTGCGTTACGGCAGCTAAAGCTGGCGCACATATAGCTACTGTACCATACAGAGTGCTATTACAAATGATACAACATCCGCTAACCGACATTGGCGTCAGCCGATTCATACAGGACTGGGAAAAAGTAATGGGAGATGAAAAGATTATAGGAAGCATGAAGAATAATAGCTTGGTGGGAAGCTAAGGAGATTATCATGATAAGCATGTCTGAACTAGAAAACAAAACCCGTGACGAACTGGAGGGATTAGCCAAAGAACAAGGAATCACGGGCTACTCCTCCTTGAAGAAATCAGAGCTTGTTACCCATATCCTCAAATCACACGCAGAGCAGCAAGGCAATCTGTTCTTGTCTGGCGTACTGGAAATTATGTCTGAGGGGTATGGCTTCTTGCGCCAGGATAGCTTTGTACGCAGTTCAGAAAACGTGTATGTATCCAATTCTCAGGTCCGCCGTTTCAGCCTAAGAGATGGCGACTACATCTGCGGGCGAGCCAGACCTCCGAAGGAGGGTGAAAAATATTATGGCCTGCTTCGAGTGGAAAGTATAAATGGACTTGACCCTGAACTAGCAAGACAACGTCCCAGTTTCACTTCGTTAACGCCCATTTTTCCGAATAAGCTCATTAATCTGGAAACAACATCAAATGAGCTAGCCACACGCCTAATTAATATGGTGGCGCCCATAGGCAGGGGGCAAAGAGGACTTATCGTATCTCCACCTAAGGCAGGCAAAACTGAACTCCTTAAGAAAATTGCCAATGCCATTATCACTAACTACAACGATATCCACCTAATGATTTGCCTCATTGGGGAAAGGCCTGAAGAGGTTACCGATATGAAAATGTCAGTGAAAGCTGAGGTTGTAGCCGCTACCTTTGATGAACCAGTGGATATCCAAACCCGAGTGGCTGAATTAGCTCTAGCAAGGTCCAAAAGATTAGTGGAGACAAATAAAGACGTAGTTATTCTCCTTGATGGACTTACTCGTCTCACCCGGGCCTACAATTTAGCTATGCCCCCCAGCGGCCGCACTTTATCTGGCGGCATTGACTCAGCAGCTCTATATCCTCCCAAGCGTTTCTTCGGCGCTGCTCGCAATACTGACGGAGGTGGTAGCCTAACCATCATTGCGACATGCCTGGTAGATACAGGTAGCCGTATGGATGACCTTATATACGAAGAATTTAAAGGGACCGGCAATATGGAACTTCACCTCGGTAGAAAATTAGCTGAGAAAAGAGTTTTCCCAGCCATAAACATCATATCCAGTGGCACCAGAAGAGAAGAGCTTTTGCTGGACGAGAATACTTTAAAACAGGTGTGGTTACTCAGGCGCATAGCCAACATGATAGGCAGTGATTCCCCTGGTACTCCTAACGATGCAACACAGAAAGTGCTCGAAAGGCTAGCCAAGACAAGAGACAACGCTGAGTTTCTTGCCACCCTATCCAAAGAGATATAAGCTTTTTGCTTCCAGGGGTATTCCTCCCACAACGTAATTGAGATGGTGCCAATCAGGGCAGCTTACATTTCATGCTATTGCCTTCTCATAGATTAAGCCTCTATAATTCCTCTATGCGTGCTGAAAAACCAAACTGGATAGATAGAGTTAAGTTTGGAGTGAAGAAAGCCCTGGGGATGAATATTTTTTTATGCGACAGCTGCAAATGGAACTGGCGCAGTGCTTGTCATCGCCGTGAACGCCCAAATGCTACCTGGTGCCCTGATTACCACAACAAGGGGAAATAGCTATAGTCTTCTTTCCACTACCGCTGCCATCCCCTGGCCACCACCAATACACATAGTTACTAGTCCGTAATGCAAATTTCTATGCTTCATGTCATGCATGATGGTAACTACCATTCTGGCTCCAGTGCAACCGATAGGGTGTCCCAGAGCAATACCACTACCATGGGGATTAGTGTTATCCCAGTTTAACCCCAATTCCCGTACACACGCAATTGTTTGAGCTGCAAAAGCCTCATTAAGCTCGATCACGTCCATATCCTTAATAGTAAGCCCTGCCTTTTTAAGGGCTTTCCTTACCGCTGGTATTAAACCTAGCCCCATATACTTTGGGTCAATGCTAGCCGAGGCGAATGACTTAATCACTACAAAAGGCTCAAGCTTTAATTCTTTAGCCATTTCGCGAGACATAAGCACCACAGCAGCCGCAGCGTCGTTGATACCAGAGGAATTGCCCGCAGTAACCGTGCCATCTTTGCAAAAGGCTGGAGGTAACTTGGCCATTTTCTCAAAGCTGGTATTCCTGGGGCGTTCATCAGTATCAAATATGACAGGTGTCCCTTTTTCCCGAGGAACGGATACGGGAACTATCTCCTCCCTAAAAAGGCCATCTTTTATTGCTGCTCTAGCCCGCTGATGACTAAGTAACCCCAGTTCATCCTGCTCCTGGCGAGTTATGCCATACTTATTAGCGATTTCCTCTGCCGTATTTCCCATATGATAGCCATAAAATATTTCCCACAGCCCATCAAACACCACAAGGTCTATCAACTCTCCTTTGGCTTCAGCATCCATACGATAACCCCAGCGAGCTTTAGGAAGAACGTAAGGACAATGGCTCATAGATTCCATTCCTCCAGCAACCACAATATTTGCTTCACCTAACATGATTGCCTCTGCCCCCAGGGCAATAGCTTTCAGCCCCGAGGCACAAACCTTATTCACAGTAAATGCAGGCGTTTCTTTGGGAACGCCTGCGTATATTGCTGCCTGGCGAGCTGTATTTTGCCCCTGCCCGCCCTGGAGAACATTCCCCATGATTACCTCATCAACCTGAATTTCGTCTAGGGAAGAATCCCAATCATAGTGTTTCTTCTCCAGCTCTATCATCCCATCAGCCTTAAGGCCGTCAGGGCCATACTCCAGAAGCTCTTTGCTGGATTTTGGCTTTAAATTCGTTCGCTTAACCGCCTCCTTAATTACCAGGCTACCTAAGTCAACGACAGATATATTCTTCAAAGAGCCACCAAAACCCCCGATAGCTGTCCTCACCCCACTAACAATAGCTATTTCCTTCATATTGTCTTCTCCTGTGAAAGCACTACGCAAATTCTTATTGACTCTTTCTCACTTTTGATACTCATTAAACCCCAACCTTCCACCTTCCCATAACTTCAATTTCCTACACCACTTTTTTTAACAGCGATGGTATCTCCCAAAGGGTCTTAGCCACCGACACCCCCGCTGACTCAAAAGCATTTATTTTGCTCTCTGCCGTACCTCGTTCACCCATGATTATAGCTCCAGCGTGGCCCATAACTTTTCCCCGAGGCGCTGTTCTCCCGGCAACAAAAGCCACTACAGGCTTATTGAACTGGCCCTCGATGTATTGCGCTGCCTCCTCTTCCATCGTGCCTCCTATCTCACCAACTATGACTACACCTTTGGTCTGCCCATCTTCCTTTAGAAGTTTCAAGATATCAATAATTCTCGAGCCAACAATAGGGTCACCTCCCAGGCCGATGACCACACTCTGCCCAATACCTTGTTCTGACAGGTGTGAAGCTACTTCATCCGTCAATGTTCCACTTCTTGAAACAACCGCCACGCCCCCGGGCATAACGGCTGAAGGCGATATCATTCCCAAACTTGTCTGGGCTGGCACCATTATGCCAGGTGTATTCGGGCCTATATATCGGGCATCTCTACCTTTAGCGTAGGCCTTGATCTTCATCTCGCTATGTAAAGGAACCCAATCAGTTATTATAACCGTGAATTTGATTTCCGCATCCATGGCCTCAAACGCCGCGTCCTGCACAAAGGGAGCCGGGACATATATTACAGACGCATCTACTCTATGCTTATTCACAGCCTGTTGTACAGAATCATAAACGGGAACATCGAACTGTGTTTGCCCCCCTTTTCCAGGAGTAACTCCCGCAACGATTTTAGTGCCGCAATCTAGCATCAGCTTCGTTTGCAACGCTCCAAATTTCCCTGTGATTCCCTGGATTAAAACATTCGTACCCTTATCCACAAATATAGGCATCTTTATCCCTTCGCTATCTTCATAGCCTCTCTTATTCCTTCCTCAATACCGGGGCATAAGATAACTGCTGAATTCTCAAGCAACTCCCGCGCTCGTTTTTGGTAAGGTGTTCTCCCCCGTATCACTGCCACCACAGGAGTTTTAACCTGCACTTCTTCAATGGCTTCCATTATTCCCTCTGTCACAGCATCTGGCGGGCTTATCATCATTCTCACCATCAGCAAAACCACCTTGATGCGCTGGTCCGCCCTGGCCTTTCTTAGTAAGAGGCCAACACCATTCTTCATTCGTTCTCTGGATAAGCCCCCACCAGTATCCAGGAAGCAAGCAGGGCTTCCACCATTAGCTTTTATTGTATCCAGGAGGGACATAGTGAGACCTGCCCCGTTTGCCATAACCGCGATATTGCCTTCCAGATCCACATAATTCACTCCTCCTTCAGCTCCCTCTCTTTCCCATCGATTCTCAATACGCTGAATACGCAAATCTTTGTATTCCGGATGCTTAAAAAGTGAATTGTCATCTATTTCACACCTGGAATCGGCTGCAACCATGTTCCCTTCATTGGTTATAATCAGCGGGTTGATCTCAGCGACGCGGGCATCGTTCAATGCGAACACCTGGTATAGTTGACAAAGCACTCTACTAACTGAAGTAAGCGTTCTCTCCGTCAGCCCAATCTGTCGCACCAGGTTTATCGCTTCATAAGTCCTTATTCCATAGAGTGGATTGATAAGCTCGGAAGCTATCTTTTCAGGATTTCTTTTGGCCACCTCTTCTATTTCCACTCCCCCCTCAGCGCTTACCATAGCCACCGGTGTACCATTCTCACCATCAACCGTTATTCCCATATACAGTTCGTTTGTGATATTGAGTTTCTCCTCGATCAGTAAGCTATTAACTTTGTATCCCTCCAACTCCATTCCAAGAATCCCTTGAGCTATCTTTTCAGCCCCATCTGGGGTCCTAGCAAACTTTATGCCACCACCTTTTCCCCGCCCACCAGTTAAAATCTGGGATTTAACTACCACTTCTTTACCCAACTCGATAGCTGCTTGCCGTGCCTCCTCCCCTGTCTTGACTAAAATCCCCTGTGGAATAGGAATGCCAAATTTCTTGAATATTTCTTTCCCTTCGTATTCATATAACCTCATGTCGTCTGTACCACCCCCAGTTTATTATACTTTTATAATTTCCTGACAAAGCTGATAAATACTCA
>Ga0114920_10000523_pt1 | contig 16653 bp, 15 predicted proteins | sample ChitaG_FD_88683 | JGI IMG/M metagenome (GOLD analysis project Ga0114920, IMG submission 88683) | Deep subsurface microbial communities from South Pacific Ocean to uncover new lineages of life (NeLLi) - Chile_00310 metaG | ecosystem: Environmental > Aquatic > Marine > Oceanic > Sediment ... | reverse complement strand
TCTCCCCTGGAAACCCGCACCATCCTTGAATATATCTACCAGAAGAGGATTGATACGGATGAGTTAATCACTCATCACTTTGGTCTGGAACAAATTGGCCAGGCGGTAAAGTTAACTGCTGAGGCTAAGCGCTCTTTAAAGGTCCTCGTCAAATTGGGAGGATAATTTTTACCAGGAGACCCAGTTATGGAGCTTAAAGAAGCCATTCTCATAGAAATGTACCACCAGACGTTGACCATCCGGAAGTTTGAGGAAAAAGTCGCCGAATTCTTATCCCGGGGTATGATTCATGGAACAGGGCATCTCTATATTGGTGAAGAAGCTGTGGCGGTGGGAGCATGTCGAGCTATTAGGCCGGATGATTACATAACCAGTACCCATCGGGGGCACGGACACCAGGAAATACAGCAATAAAGCTGATCTCCGAATTTCGTAAAAAACACAAAAGGTTATTACATCAGGAGAAGATGTAATGGATATTGCACGAAGGAGTAAATATTCTGTAACTTTTTATGAACCATCAAAGGCATATGATGGTTACACTCTATTCTCTGTTGCAGGACGTAATGATGTGTGGATAATAAATATGCAGGGGCAGATTGTTCATCACTGGGATCTGCCTTACCCAGCGGGAGAATATGGGTGTCTCTTGTCCAATGGCAATCTGTTCTATCAAGGTAGCGTTCCAATTGAAGAGGCGCCGCTACCAACGTTTGGGGGTATAGGAGGACACTTACTTGAGGTTGATTGGGATAATAACTTAGTATCAAAATACGATGATTTATATCATACCCATGATGCTCAACGTATGGAAAATGGGAACTTCATGATCGTTAGATATGTACCAGTACCTAAAAGTATTACGTCTAGAGTTAGAGGTGGTATTCCTGGAACCGAACACGAGGGAACTATGTGGGCTAATGTCCTTCGTGAAGTGGACCCGAATACTGGCAAAGTAGCTTGGGAGTGGCTAGCATATGAGCACTTGGATCCCGAATCAGATATTATTTGCCCTTTGGAACAACGCATTGAGTGGACCCATTGTAACACTGTTCAAATTCTGGCCAACGGGGATATCCTGACTAGCTTTCGTAGCATTAACACTATTGCCATCATAGACAAGAAGACAGGTGATATAAAGTGGAAATGGGGTCCCGGGGAACTCTGTCACCAGCATGATCCCACTATGTTGGATAGCGGAAATATTCTAGTCTTTGATAATGGAGCACACCGCCGGAGCTCTGGTCCGAGTTACTCTCGAGTGTTAGAGGTTAACCCAAAAACTAACAGGATTGAGTGGGAGTATAAAGATAACCCTGTGTATGAGTTTTTTAGTGGTGTTGCGGGTGGGTGTCAGCGGTTACCTAACGGAAATACGCTGATCACGGAGTCATGTCTGGGACGAATTTTTGAGGTGACCCTGAGTGGTGAGCTTGTGTGGGAGTTCGTTAACCCGTTCTATTCCTACTGGCAAGACCAGCACCAAAACTTTATCTATCGAGCTTATCGCTATGGGCCTAATTATGAGGGTTTAAAAGGGAAGAAACTAACCCCTATGAGATTTAATCTGCTTAATCAACTCTACGGGCCTAGTGCTTTTGAGGAATAGTAAGTAATGTAGTCTACATCTGGTTTACTTCAAGGTTTAATCTTTACAACAAAGGAGAAAGTTAGAATGGGTTTTGCACGAACAAGTTTACAAGGAGTAACTTTTAGCATTCCGCGGAAAGCATATAACGGTTATACGTTGTTTGTCCCAATAGGAGGAAAAGATGTACGACTGATTAATATGCGAGGCCAAGTTGTTCACCACTGGGATATGCCATGTGTACCGGGATGTCACGGCGTACTTCTACCAGATGGTAATTTACTCTATGCTGGCCAGGAGGGCACCGGGCAATTGACTGACCTCATGGGCTCTGGTGGAAAGTTAATAGAAGTAGATTGGGACGGGGATCTAATATGGAAGTGTGAGGATGAGTTTCTTCATAGTACTTTTTGCCGGCTGAGAAATGGAAAAACAATGGTCCTTAAGTGGATACCGGTCCCCAAAGATATTGCAGCTAAGGTTAAAGGAGGACTTTCTGGAACTGAGCGAGATGGAGTCATGTGGACGGACTCTATTCAAGAAATTACTTCGTGTGGCAAAGTAGTTTGGGAGTGGCTAGCGCATGAGCACTTGGATCCTGAATCGGATGTTATTTGTCCTCTGGGGTGTCGTGACGAGTGGACACATGCCAATGCAATTTCTGTCTTTGCCAATGGTGACATCTTAGCTAGCTTTCACCGTATTAACACTATCGCCATTATCGATAAGCAAACGGGTGATATAAAGTGGAAATTCGGTTCATCGCATGAGTTGGCACATCAAAATGGTGCTACGGTTCTGGATAATGGGAATGTCTTGGTATTTGATAATGGGCTGCATCCTTGCGGCTTTGACTTTGGTTACTCTCGAGTGTTGGAAATCAACCCAAAGGCGGGGAAAGTTGTATGGGGATACCAGAATAGCTGCTGGGCCGCTTTTTATTCCTCTATTATGGGCGGATGCGAGCGATTACCCAATGGAAATACTTTGATTTGTGAGTCAACAAGCGGGCGAATCTTTGAGATTACTCATAATTATGAAATGGTTTGGGAATACGTTAGCCCATTTTACCATGATGTCCCGCCTTTCGGACGAACCAACATAATATTCCGAGCTTACCGTTATGGTCCTGAATACGAGGGTCTAAGAGGGAAGAGTTTGGATCGCCCAGTTTGACTGGTAGAAGTGAATTAATATAATGAAAGAGTTAAGTCCTGAACCAATCTGTAAGGGGACAAAGTTTTTACATAAACGTGGATTGCATAGCTTTTACGCAAATAGTGGCCAAAAGCTCCAAAAAATGAAATATTATTATCTTTAATTGGAGAAAAAAGGGAACATCTGAGCTGATGATTTCTTCTCAATGGCATGGAGCATAGTTTGAGCAGATGCACTAGTTTCAGGAAAACGAATAATGGGCACAGTGATCTCCAGAGGCTTCAACCGGGTTCGATCTTTTCAACTATGTGATAGCGACAGCAAACTAACCTCTGTAAGGACAGATACCGGTTATTCGGCTCAAAAAGATGAGGAAGCGTTCCAAGTGATGAATTGGCTATCGGCGAGAGTCGTTCTCTTTCTCTCAGGACATATCCCCTTAGAGTTCCTCACACGTTTACATTAATCATATAAGCTGGAGGCTTTTGGAGCGATAATTTAAGAGCATTAAACTAAACATATTCTCTGGGGAGTTTTCCTATGACAAAAATAGTAGTATTAGGTTTAGATGGGCTTAATCCTGAGTTTATTAATCAATGGTCGAGTGAACTGTCTAACTTGATGAAGATGCAGAAGGAGGGAATATGGGGATGTTTAGAATGTACAGTTCCTCTTACTATTCCTCAGGTATGGACATGTGCTCAGTGTGGTCGGAACCCTGGAGCCTATGGCTTCTGGGACTTTACCTATAGAGATGAGTTCTCTTACGGTGAGACAAAAGTGGTTAATTCTGAAGTTGCAAGAAGGGTTGATCTACTATACACAATTCTTCCTAAGATGGGACAGAGAGTAGGGGTGGTTAATGTACCGGTTACCTGGCCACCTCCAAAAATCTCTGCAGGTTACGCTATTTCTGGGTTTATGACTCCGAATCTGGATTGTGGCTTTACTTATCCTGATAGCCTTAAGGATGAGATTTATAAGTTAATTGGGGATTATGTTATACATGTAACCAAGGCCGAAGTAGGTTGTGAAATAGATAAAGAGTGTGTGCTCAAAAATATCTATGATATGGATTCACAGCGTTTCATATTAACAAAGTATTTTATTAATGAAAAAAATTGTGACTATGTTATGACAGTTGTAATGGGAAGCGATCGTATGCTCAATCTTTTCTACCGTTGTTTTGGTTCAAAAGGTAAACACTATAATCCTGATCCTTGCTATAAAGATGCCCTGCACGATTACTATGTTTGGATTGATAAGAATATAGGACAGCTCCGTGAGAATTTACCTAAGGATGTGGTATTATTCATTCATAGTGGCTACGGCGCTCAAAAACTCGAAGGGCGGATTAATCTTAATGAGTGGTTAATCAAAGAGGGGTATATGACTCTTCTTGAGTATCCGATGAAGTTGACTCCATTCAAGGATGTTAAGGTGGACTGGTCCAAGACAAAATGCTGGAGCACAGGATACAGTGGTCAGTTATACCTCAATATGAAGGGTAGAGAGTCCCAAGGAATTGTCGAGGCTAAGGATTACGATAAACTGTTGGATGAATTAACCGCTAAACTGAAAGATATTCCTGATATGTCCGGAAGGCCTTTAAAAACTCAGGTTTGGAAGCGCGATGATATTCATTTTGGTCCCTACGCACAATATGGTCCAGACCTGTTTGTAAGCTTTAGTGAAAGCCGGTTAGACACCAGTGAGCTGTTAGGCCATGGCCGGGGGAAGGTATATTCAGTTGATACTGCAAAAGGCTCTAGTAATGTAGCGTATGGTTTATATGGATACTTCGCTATAGCTGGGCCGGGTATACCAGCAAAGGGAGAACTTAAAGAAGTATCATTGCTCAATGTTGCTCCAACGGTTCTCGATGTTCTGGGTTTAACAATCCCGAAGAATATGGAAAGGCCATCGATTCTATCTATGGTAAAAAAGAAGGGAATAACCGATTCTAAGGAGGCTGAGAGGGCTGTTCGTTCTCGACTTGAAGCATTAGGCTATTAAACTTGGATAATAAGGTAAAATAAACATCAGTCCATTTTTTCCCTAAGCTCCCAGAATCGGCTCCAACTTTCAATTTTGGACTTAACGCGAGATTTGACAATTTTGAATAACCTTGCATAATATTAATTGTTTAACAAGTATTTCAACACGCGACAGAATTAGGAGTAAGTCGGGGAACCTTGAGGGAAGCGCTTCGTCTCTTGGAGGAAGATGGCTTCGTCTCACGAAAAAGGGGTAGCCTATGTAGACTACTCCTATTTTTCAAGATACCTAAAAAGGGTCAAAAATCAACTATAGGAGGTGATGATAGGTACTTCAAAGACATAGACCCTTAAAACTAAATCCAATCATATGAGGAGGTTAAAGAGAATGGGTAAAACGAGTAAGAAACTTGCTGTTGGCTTGAGCGTAATTCTATTGGTCTCCAGCATCACTGCCGGTATGGCGTTCACGCAAGAGAAAATAACCTTGGTTTTCAGGCAGTATGATCCGGAAGGACTAATAGGAGGATTATGGGGTGCCTTAAAGGAGTTCGAGAGGCTGCATCCCAATATTACGGTTGAACATGAGACCCTTACCTGGCGTGACGGCTTTGATGTGTTTACCAGGGAGATCATAGCCGGGACAGGTCCTGACACACTTCAAGTGGCTTATGTTTGGACGAGGGATCTGGGGAGAATGGGAGGCCTGGAACCGCTCAGTTCCTATATAAAGAGAGATTGGTCGCAGGAAAAAATCGACGATTTTAAGCACTGGGAAATTGGTGTCTATAAGGATATTATTTACGGTGTACCTTGGACCACCGATTGCATGGGAATGGTCATCAGGGAAGATCTGTTCGAGGACGCTGGGCAGGTGCCACCTGAGACTTACGTAGAACTGCTCACTACTGCCATGAAATTATCCAGGGACAAGGACGGAGATGGAGTTATCGATCAATGGGGTATGGGTCTGGCTGGAGGATTCATGTGGTTTCACGTCGCGGTATCTACGTGGTGCCATGGATTGGAGATAGTGGAGCAAGATCCAAAAACTGGTGAGTGGAGTGCCGGGATTGACAATCTAGCCGGGAAGAATCTTATGCGATATTGGAATGATTTCATCAGATTTGGAGCATCCCCTGAGGGGATAGTCAGTATCATGAACTGGAATGATCCCCAGCTTCTAGATGGGTTTAAGTTTGGCGATTACGCGATGATCTGGTGCTGGCCGTGGTGGTACCTCGCTTTACGGGAGGAGAGTCCTGATCTTCCTATGAAGGCGGTAAGAGCACCAGGACAGGTCAACAGATACACTATGACTGGGGGACGGGAGCTGGCAGTCAACAAGAACTCAAAACATAAAGAAGAGGCCTGGGAGCTCTTGAAGTTTCTAACAGGGGAGGAAGTATTCACAACACTTGGGTACCCCCACTACCCCCCCCAAGATTCCATAATAAAAAACTTGAAGTTTCCCTTGAGCGACAGGATTTTTGCCGAGCAGACTCTGACCGGGAGAACTTACATTCACGAAATAAGATCACCTGCTTCTGTTAACGAGTTGTGGGCAGGCACCAACAGGGTATACTCGGGGCTTCTCTCAGGAGTAAAAACATTGGATGAGTCGCACAAAGCCTGGGTTGATGCAATAAACAAAGCCATACAGAGGGGGCTAGAATAGATAGCGGTTGAGACAGAGGAGGAAGGGTGAAAAAATTCCCTCTTCCTCCTCTTTTCTTATTCTCATATTGGAAGAGTGCGAATGATTAATAAACGAATGCCTTACTGGTTGATACTACCAGCTATCTTATTTATAATGATATGTTTTTTCTTGCCAGCCGTGTATAACATATTTCTAAGTTTTACCAGGTTTTATATATTCAGACTTCAAGAAGGTCCCCAATTTTCTGGTTTCAAAAATTACGCAGAACTTATTAGAGATTCTGTTTTTCCCACTTGTCTTTATAACACTTTCTTCCGCTTAACGATCGTTACGGTGGGCATCCGACTATTGTTAGGTCTTACAATTGCCCTTTTATTTAATGCCTCTGTACTCAAGCGCCTCAGAATCATGGGGGTAGCCAGAACTTTATTATTGATTCCTTGGTTAACTCCCCAAGTAGTATCTGTGGTGATCTGGAAATGGTTGTATCACGAAACCTACGGGGCAGTAAATATCATCTTGGTTAATCTGGGTCTTTTGGCGCGACCTATTCCTTTTTTTTCTAGGGTCTCTACGGTGTGGATCGCAGTGGATACGATATTAATCTGGAGGGAACTGCCGTTTGTGGTGATTGTACTACTTGCAGGTCTGCAGTCAATACCGGAACAGCTTTACGAGGCATCCAAAATTGATGGCGCCAATAAAATTAAACAGTTCTTTTACATAACTTTGCCTCAACTTGGATCGGTCTTGTCCATCGCCGTTCTACTTACAACTCTTTGGACGTTCAATAACTTCGTCTACGTGTGGCTTTCCACAGAGGGAGGACCAGGGAACTATACTCATGTTTTGGCCAGTTACATTTTTGAAGTTGCTTTTAGGTTGTATGAGTGGGGTTATGCTTCGACTCTAGGCACTGTTATGGCGGGAATGATGGCTGTGTTTGCTTTGTTATACTTAAAGTTTGTGGGAAAGAGGAGCCTGTTTCTATGAAAACGAAAAAGAGCCAATTTCTTCAGGACGTACTAGTGGTAGCTGCTGTGGTGTTAATATTGATCATTCTCCTTTTTCCCTTTGTTTGGATGGTCTCATCCTCCCTTAAACCTAAAACGGAAATTTTTTCAAAAAATTTGGAAATTATTCCTAGGAATGCAACGCTGGCCAACTACAAAAAGCTTTTTTTTACTACTGACTTCCCATTTTTCTTTTTGAATAGCTTCATAGTGGTCTCAGCTTCCGTCTTATTCACGGTTGTGATTTCTGCTCTCGCAGCCTACAGCCTCTCTAGATAAAAATTTCCCGGGAAAGATAATTTACTGGTAGTAATATTGTTCAGCCAGTTTTTTCCTTGGATAATCCTAGTAACACCCCTCTATCTAGTCTTCCAAAAGCTAAACCTCATAAATAACTACGGAGGTCTGATAATTCTGTATATAGCCATTACCATACCTTTTTGTATTTTTATGCTAATTGGATATTTTAAAAGTGTGACCAAAAATTTGGATGATGCTGGACGGATCGACGGCTGCTCAGAAATTGGGGTACTGTTCCGCATAGTTTTGCCTGTATCTTGGCCAGGATTGGTAGCCATTACCGCCTATGCTTTTATCATAGGGTGGAATGAATTCCTGTTTGCTCTGACCTTTATGACCAAGACGAAAATGAAAACTGTTCCCGTGGGACTGGCGACTTTATTCGGCGAATTCGGAATTGAATGGGATATAATCATGTCCGCTGCAAGTATGGCCACTGTTCCTGCCGTGATCGTGTTTTTGTTCCTGCAGAAGTATTTAGTTAAAGGGCTTACTGCAGGAGCGGTTAAGGGATAGAATTTTCTCTTCTTTTATGGAAGAGACATTTTCAAGGAATGGTCCCAAGTTCAGGAGGTTGTTCTTAACACCTGTGCCACTCTGAGATTGTGAGAGACAGAGGAGGTGATTTATGAGAAAAAAGATTGTGTTAGTCATAGTTGGATCTTTGTGTATGGTTGTGATCCTATCTTTGGCTTTTCGCTTTATCTGGCTGCGACCTTCTGAAAAACCTTCAGTAGAGGAGGAAAGAGTAATTATTACTGACCTCTTGACCACTTCCAATGTTAATGCAAGCCAAATCACCGCCACTGAAGCGGTCATAACTTGGGTTACTTCTGAACCGGCGACGTCGCAGGTCGAATATGGATTAGATGCAAATTACGGATCTATGAGCCTAGAGGATACAGGCCTAGTAAGTTATCATGAAGTTGTGCTCCGTGACCTTATTCCCGCAACGAGCTACCATTGCCGGGTGATATCCAAGAATAGGACGGGGGAAGTGGCTGCCTCCCGTGACTATACTTTTGAAACACTCGATTGAATTCCACTACGAGGAGATATCCCCTGAGGAAATGGCAAGGCTGTAGCTGAGAAAATAAGGAAGGCATGAAATAACAGAACTTCGGCAAGACTTTGACAAAAATTAGTCCCAAATTGAGCTCAAGGCCTTCAAAGATAGAGTATGACATCTAACCCGGCGGCATCAACCCAAATCAATGTCCCAAATAATTGGTGAACTTAATCCTGTAGTCAGGGGATGGGGTAACCCACTCGCCTACTCTACAATCTTTCTCGAAGCTGGATAAAATAATTACCTTCATAGATACTACCCTTGTTTAGTTACGGAATCAGAAGGTAGTTCAATACCCAAAAGGGGGTTTTTAAAGTTAAGGTTATCTTGTGATAACCAAAGATGTATTCAAGTCTTGATGAATCTTCCTTTGACCTTCTTACCCCTCTTTTTGCTTCAATATCAGAAGGAAGATGGGGATATTATATTAAGCATGTATCCGAGGAGGAGCTCATTTGAAACCTCCTTCTTTTATCATACTTATTTTTGAGGAGATCCCAAGTCAAAGTCATAACAAATTAATTTCTTTTTTAGTCCCATAAGGTCTGAAACATTTCAGTTTCTATTCACTATCGACGAAATTGTTGTAACGTTCCAACGGAAAGATTAGAAATATGAAATGTTAACTAATATAAAAATTGGAGGAAAGGATGCAAAACAAACAAATTGAAGTAGTAGGGGTTGGCGCCTGTAATTTAGATATTGTAGCCTTTGTACCAAATCTCCCTAAAGTGGAAGAAAAGATAAATGCAAGAAAATATGAGTCACCTCACGCTGCTGGAGTTTGTTTGGATGCTCTTACGCAACTAGCAAGGCTTGGCATAAAATGTGGAATGATTGGAAAAATTGGAGGAGATGCGTTAGGAGGGGTGTTTAAAAAAGAGATGGCCAAGGATAATATCGACTGCTCTCAATTGATAACTGTTGAAGAAGAGAGAAGTTCTTTTTGCTGGGTTATTGTTGATGAACAAGGTAATAGGTGCCACGTCGTATTTTCTATGGAGCAGAAAGGTTTTCTAACTGAAGAGGAGATAGAAGAAAGGGAAGATTACATTAAACAAGCAAAAGTCTATCATGCTGAAATTTTGCAGATGCCCTTAGTTCCTATGACAAAGGGCGCTGAAATTTGTAAAAAATGCGATATTCTAGTTTCTTTTGACTTAGACATAGCCCCTAAATATATATATCAATATGGATATGCTACTCAGGAGGAATTAATGGCTATGATAAAACTAACAGACTTTCTGAAGGTTTGCAAAGATGGGGTTTTTGAATTGATAAGTGAAGAAAATAACATGGAAAAAGCTGCAGCCAAATTGCTGAATATAGGTCCCAGGATTGCTGTAATAACCATGGGCGGAGAAGGTTGTGTGGTAGCTTATGAAAATTCCTTGCATAAAGTGGAAACTTTTAGAATGCCTGCTTTTAAAGTCCCCGTAAAAGATACTACTGGAGCAGGAGATTCTTTCCAGGGAGCGTTCATATACGGAATTCTTAAAGGGTGGGAGGTTAAAAAAATTACTTTTTTCGCTAATGCTTGCGCTGCTCTGGCTTGTAATAAAATTGGTGCTAGAAATATGCCTACTTTTGAAGAAATACAAAAGTTTCTTCAAAAGCAAGGTTGGAAATCCATAAAATAAAATTTCTTCCAGTGCTTGCTCTAATATCTGAGTTTTGCTCGTATTTTCGGAGAGATTATTGGTGGCTGAAAATGTAAGGTGCGGAGTTTTCATCTGCATAGTCCAAGGTATTGAAAGTTTTCAGGCCTTACGGGACTCGAAAGGCTTTGAATTTCGAACTTAATCGCCAAGTAAAAGGAAGAATGGAATAGATGATAGATAAATCTTATGTATCAGTTATCAAAGGTAAAGATATCAAAAACACGGTTCGAGAGGCAATTAATCTCATTGGGGGCATTAGTAAATTTGTTAAAAAAGGAGAGACTGTTTTAATAAAACCCAATTTAGTATATCCATATTCACCGCCAGCAACAACTAATCCTGAAGTTATCAAAGTTGTAGGTGAATTTGCTTTTGAAGCAGGTGCCAAAGAGGTGTGGATAGGTGATAGTTCAGCTTACACTCAAAAGCCCTTATATGGTACCGGTAAGTGGACAAATCAAGAAATTCTTGAAATTGATGGAATAGTTAAAATCGCTCAAGAAATTGGAGCAAAAGTTATTGATTTTGATAAAGAAGAGACAGTAAAAATTGAAATTCCAGAAGGAATTATCTTAAGAGAAGTTGAGGTCTTCCGTCCGGTAATCGATGCCGACGTGATAATTAATGTTCCCGTATTGAAGATGCACTTCCAGACTCTCGTAACTTTGGGCATTAAAAATCTACACGGAATTATACCAGACAAATGGAAATTACAGTTCCATAGAGACGAAATTTCACAAAAAGTAGTGGATCTTCACAAGGTGGTAAAACCAAGATTGACTATAGTTGATGGGACAAAAGCGATGCAAGGTTTGGGTCCAAGAGTAGGCACAGATGTAGAAATGGATTTAATTATTGCTGGTAAAGATGTGGTCGCGGTGGATGCAGTGAGCTCAGAAATTATGGGAGTTAAGTCTATGGAAGTAGAAACAAATCGATTAGCTTATACTCAAGGAATTGGCAATGCCGATATGGCAAAAATAGTAGTCTTAGGAGAGAAGATTAAGGATGTTTGTAAAAAATTAAAGAGGCCGGATGTAAGCATTGCGGGGGTCTTTCCTGGAATCAACGTAATTGAGGGAGGAGTCTGCGTTCACTGTTATGGAAGAGCAAGAATATTTTTAGACACGCTCTTTGATTTATGCTTACCAAATAATGCTGATATTAGTTTAGTTATAATTGGGGTTCAACCCAAAGTGCCCGACGTTAACGAGATAAAAGGTAATGTTTTAATAGTTGGTGATTGTGCTATTTATTCTTCTTCACATTTTAGGCAAGCTTTGGGTAAGCAAGCCCTTTGCTTGGATGGATGTCCACCTATGGTATCAGTTCATAGGTTAATTGATAAGCTTAAAGAACGATATGTTTCTAAGACAACCTTTAAGGAGAGATGATGCAAAAACTTTATAGGTAGCAAGAAAATTGTATTAAAAAATTAATTTCTCTCTTTATTAGAGGTTTTCATAAAAAATGAGCTGTGTCAAGCGTGTAGTGCTCACAGATGGAAGGACGAGAGATAGGAAACGTAAGATTTAACTTAAAACATTTTTGACGCTAATATATTCACGCCGGGAGGGCAAAGTGACTAAAAGAATAGCTTACTTACGTGAAAAAATATTTAGTACGGAACCAGAAATATGTAGCGAAAGGGCAGAGCTTATCACACAAGCTTATAAAGAAACAGAAGGAATGCCAATGATACTCAGAAGGGCAATTGCTTTGGATAGGATTTTGTCAAATATGAGTATCTATATTCTGCCTGGCGAGCTTATCGTGGGAAATCAAGCATCAAAAGATCGCTCTGCACCAATTTTTCCAGAATACGGCATAGGCTGGATTAAAGATGGATTAGAGGAATTTTCAAAAAGGAAAGTAGATAAATTTTTAGTATCAGGGGAAACTAAAGAAAAGTTAAAGAGGATTTTTCCCTATTGGAAGGGGAAAACAAATTATGATTTTAACATGAAATTAATGGATTCGATTTTGCCAGAAAAGATTGCAAAAACTTATGATAAGATAAATGCAAAATTCAATGAAGTTTTAGGGAACTCAGGGCGAGTAAGTACAGGGAATGGTCATATAATTGCAAATTATAAAAGAGTAATCAATAGAGGGCTGAACTCCATAATTAAAGTGGCAGAAGATGAGCTAAGAAAAGTTGAATATACGGCTAAATATGAAGATTTAGAAAAGAAACTTTTTTTGAAGAGTACAACCATAGCTTGTAAGGCAGTGATTAAATTTGCTAAAAGATATGCTGAGCTGGCAAAAAATCTGGCAGAGAAAGAGAAAGATACAAGGAGAAAAATGGAGTTGGAAAAAATTAGCGAAATTTGCAACTGGGTGCCAGAGAATACTGCAAGAAATTTGTGGGAAGCTTTACAAAGCTACTGGTTTATCCATTTAATAATCCAAATAGAGGATAACGGTCACTCGATATCACTAGGTCGCTTTGATCAATATTTATATCCTTATTATAAAAAGGATATTGAAACTAAAGCATTGACCAGGGAAGAAGCAAAAGAATTGGTAGAATCTTTCTATTTAAAGTGTAATCAAATTAATAAAGTTAGAAATTGGGCTCATACAATGATAATGCATGGATACCCATTGTTTCAAACTTTAGTCCTTGGTGGTCAAACTCAAGATGGTGAGGATGCGGTTAATGAATTTACCTATTTATGTTTAGAAGCAAATGCAGAGGCTAAACTTCCTCAACCTACTGTAGTTGTAAGAATACATAGTGAAAGTTCTGATGAATATCTTGTCAAATGTGTCGAATCATTACGTCAGCATGGTGGCGGATTACCTGGATTTTTCAGTGATGAAGTTGCTATTCCTTTACTAACAAGCATTGGGATCTCGTTGGAAGATGCGAGAGATTGGGCTGTGGTTGGTTGTTGTGAACCTACAATTCCTGGAAAAACAAATCCAATTACCGGGGGGACTTGCCACATAAATCTTCTTAAAATTTTAGAATTAGCCTTAAACAACGGTGTAAATCCAAATAATGGACTTCAGCTTTGCTCAGGTGATGGTGACTTGACTACATTTAATTCCTTCGAAGAAGTATTTCAAGCTTACAAAAAACAGCTTAATTATTATCTAAGCTTTATTCCTCTTTTTGACTATGTAACTGCTAAAACACATGCTGAGATGACCCCGACGCCGTTTCTTTCGAGTTTGATCGATTATAGAATCTCGCCGTTAGGAAAAGATGTTTCTCGAGGTGGGGGACCTACCTATAATCATACTCTAATAAATGGCTATGGAACTCCCAATGTAGGAAACTCACTAGCAGCACTTAAAAAGTTAGTGTTTGAAGAGAAAGTGTTATCAAGGGCAGAGTTAAAAGAAGCTTGCGAGAATAATTTCGAAGGACAAAGAGGAGAAGAGGTCCGACAGATTCTTCTCAATAAAGCACCCAAATACGGAAATGACGATGACTATGTAGATTTATTGACAAGAGATGCTTCGAATTTATTCCTGAAAGGAATGCGAAAATATGTTCCACCTTATGGGGGAGTATATGGACCATCACCACAAACATTGTCTGCGAATGTCATCATGGGTTCAGTTGTCGGTGCAACACCAGATGGTCGAAAAGCAGGTGAACCTGTTGCTGATAACATTTCTCCCACTCCCGGTACAGATGTTAATGGTCCTTCAGCTACACTGAATTCAGTAGCGAAACTTGATCATGTAAATGCAATTAACGGCGTTATCTTAAATCTTAAGTTTCATCCATCTGCACTTGATGGTGATGAGCAAATTAGGAAATTTGCAAAGTTGATTTACACATATATGGTAGATAAAAAAGGGTTTCAGGTACAGATTAATATTGTATCTGCTGATGCACTTCGTGAGGCGAGAAAAAATCCTGACAAATATCGGAACTTGGTTGTTAAGGTAGCAGGATACAGTGCATTTTTTGTGACTCTCGATAGAGTTCTACAGGATCAAATCATTGCTAGAACAGAACATATTTTCGCCGGAGCTGTGTCTTCTAAGTAGCAATAAGAAAGGTATTGTGTTCAGCATTGAGAGATACGCGATACACGATGGACCAGGTATAAGAACTTTAGTATATCTCAAAGGGTGTCCGTTGCGGTGTTTGTGGTGTGCTAATCCTGAAGGCCAAAAGGCATCTGCGGAATTAGTTTATTTCGAGGAAAAGTGCATTGGGTGTGGTAAATGCATTAAGGCGTGCCCCGAAAACGCCGCATCTCTCATCAAGGGGAGATTAGTAACAGATTATCGTAGGTGCAAAGCCTGTGGAGAATGTGTTCGAGTTTGCCCAACGGGGGCTCGATACATTTATGGAAAGTACATGACGGTTCAGGAAATTGTAGAGATATGCAAAAAAGATTTATCTTATTATCGTAGAACTGAGGGAGGTGTTACTTTGTCTGGAGGTGAACCAACGTATCAGTATGAATTTGCTCTAGCAATCTTAAAATCTTGCAAGGAAAATTACATCAATACTGCTATTGAAACATCCGGTTTTTGTTCATGGGAAAAGTTGAGGAATATATTGAGTTATACCGATTATGTTTTGTACGACCTTAAACATATGGATCCGGTTGAACATAAAAAACTCGCAGGAGTTTCAAATAACTTAATTCTAAATAATTTAAAAAAGGCATCAAAGATGGGTAAGCCTATATTTATCCGGGTGCCAGTAATACCTAATTTTAACGATTCTTTGGGAAACATAGAAGCGATGGTTAGCTTCATCAAAATTATTAAGAACAATAATAATATAGTGGCTATTAACTTATTACCCTATCATGAATATGGAAAGGGGAAATATACACGTTTGCAGAGAGTATATTCATTGAATAATATCAAACCTCCGAGTAATAATGATGTGAATAGAATAAAAAGGAAGATAGAAAATGCAGGACCGGAAGTAAAAATTGGCGGATAGAGAATTTTAACAATGAAGTGATTTACATCGCATTTATGTTAATCAGAAAAAAGAAAATTTAATTGTTACAACATCGGGAGCGAGTGAAAACTTATCTTGCCAAGATATAGAAAGAGCAAAAAAAATTATTAAACAAGCAAAAGTTCGCATTTTAGAGACCGGTATCCCGTATGATATAGCTGAGTACGCAGCTTCTATCGCAAGAGAGAATAATGCTGTGAGTGTCTTTATTCCGGCTCCAGCAAGGGGGGGCAAGTTTAGAGTTTTTAAAAAATTTCAATTTTATATTGCCAAACGAGGCTGAAGCATCAGAGATTTCGGGTAAATGCATTGAGAATATAGAGAACGCTATCAATGCAGCTGAAACTATGTGGAAAAGTGGAATAGAAAATATAGTTATAACTTGCGCTGATAAGGGAGCTTTACTTTATAATCAAAATGGTCCCGAGTTCCTTCCTTCTTATAAAGTCAGTCCTGTAATAGATCCTGCCGGCGCCGGGGATGCTTTTGCAGGAGCGTTTGCTTATGGTCTGTGGAAGGGGTTGTCCTTAAATACTTGTATGAAACTAGCAAATGTCGTAGGTGCATTAACGGTAAAAAAGTATGGCACTGGTATTTCTATTCCTTCTAGGCAGGAAGTAGTAGATTTTATAAAGAGAAATAATATTGATATAAATCTGGGAAATATATGAAAAGAATCTAAAAGGGAACGGGTAAAGCGAAGAGTATTTAAATGCCTTAGAAGAGGCCGATACAAAGATTGTGATTATGGGGATGATGAGGTAGGTAAAGAAGTAGTGATGAATTTAAGAAGCAAAGGAAGGGAGGAAGAGAATTTTATTTAAGGAAGGGCAATGAAGTTTAATAAAAATCAGCTTGGTGAAATGCTATGCCAGATGCTGACCGTCCGGAAGTTTGAGGAAAAAATCGGCGAATTCTTATCCCGAGGTATGATTCATGGAACAGGACATCCCTAATATCGGTGAAGGAGCTGTGGTGGTGGAAGCATGTCGAGCTATTAGGCCGGATGATTACATAACCAGTACCCATCGAGGGCACGGACGCTGCATAGCTAAGGATAAGATGGAGAATAAAAGCTAGATAGTTCACTGTTTCTTTTAAAATAAAGCAGCTAATTAAAGAAGGAGGAAATTAAAGTGGTAAGAGAGATCATTTTATTACCCGAGTTTGCCCCCGGGTTTGTTGAGATAAAGAATAAGATCCCTAAATTTCAATATAGAAAGTCATTAGCCGAAGATTTAAGGAAAAAAGAGCTC
>Ga0114920_10000522_pt1 | contig 16673 bp, 13 predicted proteins | sample ChitaG_FD_88683 | JGI IMG/M metagenome (GOLD analysis project Ga0114920, IMG submission 88683) | Deep subsurface microbial communities from South Pacific Ocean to uncover new lineages of life (NeLLi) - Chile_00310 metaG | ecosystem: Environmental > Aquatic > Marine > Oceanic > Sediment ... | reverse complement strand
GTGGGAGCTATCAGGCAATATCAGTGACCCGAACTCAAAAAAGATACCCCTTGGCGGCTCTTCTATAGCAATAGTGTAGGAAATTATGATACGAGACACTAGCTACTTCATATTGAGAATCTATGATAACTTTGATTTCACGTTCAATGTACATCACATGAAACAATGGAACAGGGAGTTTTTTTGGTTGACATTATGCCCGCTTCGGCATATATGTCGACATCGACACACCTGGTTGCAGGGGGCGCTGCTGGTGAGGACCTGCAATATTGTTGGGGGTATGCACGAACCGATGCGCAGTCTGCCTTTGTGAACAGCTCTTTTCTTGGAGAAAGAATTCTCTTGAAAGATACAGGTAACACGAGAAAGCTCATAACTGCATTACTGGGCGGGGTATTGGGAATTGTGGTGATACCTGTTGTTAGCCTTGGGGCAGATAAAGTGATCAAGGTTTCTACGACGACCAGCACACACGCCTCAGGTCTTCTGGATGTGCTTCTTCCTGAATTCACCAACGATACTGGAATAGAGGTCAAGGTATTCGCGAAAGGGACCGGGGCTGCTATCAGCGACGGTATGGACGGAAATGTGGACATGATTTTTGTTCATGCAAAGGCCCGGGAGGAACAGTTTGTGGCAGACGGCCACGGTACGCATCGGTACGCAGTCATGCACAACGATTTTGTTATCCTTGGTCCCCCTGCAGATCCTGCTGGCATAAAAGGGATGAAGGATGCAGTCGCTGCCTTAAAAAAGATCGCCATAGCAGGGACGAAATTCATCTCTCGTGGTGATGACAGCGGTACCCATATCAAAGAGCAAGCCCTTTGGGCAACAACAGGGCTTCCACTGCTTTATAAGAGCACCAGCCTAGTGAGGAAGGGCAAGGAAACTCGACCTGCTTTCACATGCCCCAGAGGGCTGGGCGGGTGGTACATTTCGATTGGCCAAGGGATGGGCAAGACAATAACCTATGCAGATGAAAAAGGGGCTTATACGCTTTCAGATCGCGGTACATATATCAAGTATAAATTCGGCAGGCAGGCAGGTCTGGACCTGGAAATACTTTGCGAAGGTGATGAGAGATTACATAATTCCTATGGTGTGATTCCAGTGAATCCCAGAAAGTATCCTCATGTGAAATTTGACTTAGCGGACCGATTTGCGAGGTGGCTTGTATCGCCAAGGGGCCATGTCCTGATTGCCAACTACAAGCTCCTTGGTGAGCAGCTCTTTTATCCCGACGCAATTCCAGATGCAAAATAGTGACGATTGACCGCGGAGAAGTGAGCTAAGGTTGATCCGCCCTTGGCGGAGAAGAAACTTTTTTTGAGATTGATTTTATTCCTTTAACTTTAGGGTAACAGTTAAGGGGGCAAGGAACATCGCTTTTCTTCGGCATCCAATGCCTTTACCAGGTGTGCCGTTAGCGTGTGTGGAAATGGCTGGATGCCTACGTTCAGCGATTTTCCTTGCCCCATATGGTGGATTATTACACCTTAGGCACTCCGTTATTGACCAATGACTAGTGACTACTGACCTTCAATGGACCTTCTTTTTGACAGTTTTGTTTCGGCCCTTCTGCTCTTGAAATCCTTAGATGCAGAGGTGTGTGCCATCGCCCTGGTCTCTTTGAAGGTGAGTTCATCTTCAACCCTGATTGCGAGCCTCATTGGCATCCCGGCTGGTTTTGCAATAGCCTTTAGAGAGTTTCCCGGCAAGGGAATCACGATTACTATCCTCAATACCCTTCTGGCCCTTCCCACAGTCGCCATCGGTTTGTTTGTCTATGCATTTATTTCAAGGAGGGGGATCTTTGGCCCTCTAGACCTTCTTTACACGCAAAAGGCTATTGTCATCGGGCAGGTGATACTCATAATACCGATTGTCACTACCTTTACCATTGCGGCCATCAGCCGCATTGATGACCGTTACAGAAAGAGTGCCATGACCCTGGGGGCCACTACACTGCAAACAGCAGTTGTGATCTTTCGGGAGGCAAGGTTTGGCATCATAGCTGCAATCATCGCATCCTTTGGGCGTGTTATTGCAGAAGTGGGGATCAGTATGATGTTGGGTGGCAATGCCAAAGGATTTACCCGGACCATGACGACAGCCATGGCTTTGGAGTACGATAAAGGAGAATTTGCTTTGGCTGTAGCCTTAGGCTTGATCCTTCTCACCATAAGCTTTGCGGTGAATCTGTTTTTTAATTACTTACAAGGGAGAACCCGCGTCTAATGCTTTTCGAGGTCAAGGATCTTACCAAGATCTATGGTGACCGTAAGGTTCTGGATATCCCAGAACTTTGTCTCGAGAAGGGGAAGGTATACGGCCTCCTCGGCCCAAACGGGTCGGGCAAGACGACCCTGCTGGAAATCCTGAGTTTTTTGCTGCAGCCCACCACGGGTGAAATCGTTTATGACTCGAGAAAAGTTGATTTCTCAGAGACTTTTCTTCAAGAGCTGAGAAGGGAAGTGGTCATGGTCGAACAACAGCCGATTCTGTTCACCACAAGCACGTATAAGAATGTGGAGTTCGGGCTGAAAGTCAGGAAGGTTCCAAAGAAGCGCAGAAAAAGAATGATCCATGAAGCACTTGATTTAGTAGCAATGCGTGGCTTTGCTGATGCGAGCGCCCATAAGCTCTCAGGTGGAGAGACTCAGAGAGTGGCCATTGCCCGAGCCCTTGTCTGCTCTCCCAGGGTGATTTTATTCGACGAGCCGACCTCCAATGTGGATATTGAAAATCAGGTCGCTATTGAAGGCATACTAAGGGATATCAACATTCAAAAAGGGATTTCAGTCATATTTACTACCCACGACAGGACACAGGCGGCCAGGCTCTCTGATCGTATCATCTTTCTCTTTAACGGAAAGCTTGCCTCATCCATTTATGAGAATATTTTCAGCGGACTCATCAGGACAGATGTCGATGGGAATACGTATTGCTTGATTCACGACAAGGTAAGGCTTGCGGTGAGGACCGATAAAAGCGGATATGTGAAAGTATCGATCGATCCCAGGATGATCAAGGTCTTTCCAGCCATGGATAACCTTGCTGGAGATCACAGATTCGTCGGCCGAGTGATGCAGCTTACTGACGAAGGGGGCGACGTGAGAGCCCTTATAGATATCGGGATTCCCGTCAGTGTCCTCCTTGGGCAAGAAGAATACAAACAGGCCCCGATCCTGACAGGAGAACAGGTGGCCCTGGTTTGCCCCCCTGAGGGCATAGAAGTCATGTAAGTGCCCACGATGCGCCTGGGGCTTGGCCTTGCGAGCGGTTTGCACAGCGGAAAGGAGGCAGAACAGATCAGCCGATCTTATTCAAAAACGCTGATGCGGCTGTTACCTCTGTCCACAATGAAGATCCTACCAGCCTTGTTTACACAGATAAAGGAGGGATAGTGGAGGCGCCCTTCTCTCCAGCCTAACTCTGAGAAGTCTAGCAAAAATTCGCCTTTTTTGTTGAAGGTCAAGACCTTATGTTTGTGTTTATCGACCACAAAGATCAAGCCTTTTGGGTGTACGGCGAGACTCACCGGGAAATCAAACCCCCCTTTGTCTTTGTCCCTTTTTCCAAATGTTAGGAGAAGGCTTCCCTGGCTATCAAAGACACGAATAGATCGGTCTATCGTGTCCAGGATGTAAATATTACCCCTTGAGTCTACCTTCACATCGCTGAGGCCCCTGCCCCCCTTGACAAGGACCTGCCTGTGAAAGCGTAGATCTGGATCAAAGATAAGAATTCTCTGGTTGGCTTTATCAACGATATAAAGATTATCTGCTGAATCCACGGCAATATTGCCGGGATGAATGATGTTGGCTTGGGGAACGGCAGAAAAATCGATCGGTTTAACAGCCCTATGTTTAATATCAATAAACAGAACGCTCCCCTTTGTTGGCTCAGCAACAAAAAACTGACCTTTGCTGTTTCTTACCAGAAAGGTTGGGGCCTCTAAGGCTCCGCCAGCCTTGAATTCAGACACAAACTTCATGTCAACATCAAAGGCGAGTATCCGTTTGTTTGTGGTATCGGTCACATATAATCTCTTCCTGTTTTCATCAAAAAAGAGACCACTCAAGAATCCCAAACGCCCTATTTCTGAGCCTCTGGTGATCGATGTAAGGTGCTTAATCCCCTTTCCCGCGCAAAGCGCGGTTGCCGGTATGATCAGCAAGAAGATCAAAAACAGAACAACAAAATGGATCTTTCTAAACACAATAATCCCTCAAACACCTATCATCTATCACCGTACATTTATGATCTTTCCGCCTCATGTCCTATTTCATGCCAATGGCCAGTGACCAATGACAAATTATTAGTATCCCTTATGGCACTGAATACACAATTCCTTTTTCCGATCAAACCTCAATGCAAAGTCGTGGCGGCTTCCCATCAGGTTATGACACGTGATACACGTAATTTCCCCTTTGGACCGCGGGTCGATAGCGTCTTTTCCTATAGGATGTGTGAACGAGACATGTCTCTTGTGGCAATCAGCGCATGTGCTGATTTCATCAGCCCTGTATAATAGCCTGAAGTTTGACCCGTGGGGGCGATGACAGTTGCTGCATTTTCCTTCCATTACCAAGGGGTGCTTGTGCTTATTGATTCTATCTCTCAAATGCTCTTTTGTATCCAGATGACAGCTATCGGTGCATATTTTTGCCTCTTTCCCCTTTATCATGCTGGCTTGATCTGAGGCATGGGGGTTATGGCACTCCGTGCAAAAAACACCTTGTCCCACATGGGTATTGACCTTCCTGAAGTCCTCCATAATCGACGGGTGGCAAGCAGCACAGACTGACATACCGTCACCTTTTACACCCAAGGGATCACGTGACCGGACAGAATTATGGCATTGAGTACATTTCCTCTCGGCAAATGGCTTATGGGAACTTTCCTTGATCAGATCGCTGTGGCTTGATGCATGTGGATTATGACAGGATGTGCACTTTGTGTCCTGCACAGGGTAATAATTGTGGGATTTTTGGGCCGACTTGGTTTTGATTGAATGGCAAGAGGCGCATACTTGCGTAAGGCCCCTTTTCAGCATGCCTTCATGATCAGACGTATGGGGGCTATGGCAGGTTAAGCACTTGCCTTTCTTCACAGGGTCGTGCTTGTATTTCTTTGAAAGGATTTCTTTCTTGGCATGGCAGGTAAAGCACAGTTTTTCCCCTGCAGCGAGCAACAGTTTTCGGTTTTTGGACGAATGAGGCTTGTGGCACTTTAGGCACGCCCCTTCCTCAAATGGGGAGTGACCGTACTTTTTGCCAAAAGCTCGTTTCTTGCCTTTGTGGCAGCTTTTGCATAGCTTGCCAATCTCTTCTTTAACTAGGTATTTGTAATTTGAGGTGTGAGGATTATGGCAACTTGAACATTCAAAGTTCTTAAAAGGTGCGTGGGCACCCTTGGATGCCATTTCCTGACGCAGGGCAGGGTGGCATTTTAGGCATTTCTCTGCACTGACCTGTGTACTTTGGGCACGGGACAGATCTACCATGAGCATGGAGCTTATGGAAACGCAGAGAAATATAAAAAAACTCCAACAATTCTTTCTTTGAACCATAACCATTGCCGTTTCTAAATGCTCAGATTCGTAAATTCGATGACGTATCTTAAAAAGTGCCTAAAGTTTGAAGTGCCTAAAGTGAGCTAAAGCCCGCCCTGGTACCACATGTATGCAATACAATGCAGGGGTCTAATACTTCAAGATTGTACTCTTGTAATTTTCAGCATTTCAAAACAGGTCTGGGCCAGGGTTAAGGAAAGCGCTTTCAGCGCACTCAATTTAAACTGATAGAAATACCTTCAACGTTAGGTACTTCAAACTTTTTAATCGTCCGGCAAAATCACCAATCACTAATGGCCAGTGACTGATGACTAATGACCAATGTTAATGACATGCTGTGCAGTGGCCATCCTCAAACGGGCGATGCAGAACCTTGTGTAACAGCCCTTTGTTTTCCGAAGTATGTGATTCATGGCAGCCGATACAATCAGAGCCCGATATGGCGATCCTGCTGTGGGAAGTTACAAGGGCTGAAGCGTCCAGATCATGACAACCCTCGCATAGACTGGCCCCCTGAGCCGCAAGCAGGCCTTTAATGTTTGTGTAGTGTGGGGCATGGCACTTCAGGCAGTCCCCTTCCTTTGCAGGGCTGTGCTTATGCTTGTCTTTTTCAATGTGTGCGCCCAGATCTGTATGACATGACAGACAAAGGTTTCCCAAGGGTCGGTACAATTGCCCCTTTATCTTGCTCCCATGGGGGTTATGGCAGGCTGTGCATTCTCCCTGTTTGAGAGGGGCATGGTTGTATTTATTCATCTTAGAAGAGGCTTGAACCCTCGTATGACACCGGTAACAATTCTCTTCCCTTGTTTCGATCAGTTGAAAATCATTGTCACTGGCGTGTTCGTTGTGGCATGTTAGGCATTCTCCTTTTTCAAAAGAGGGATGGATAGTTCCCCCCTTCACCTCATCTAGCATGCCCTGATGGCAGTTAAAGCAGAGCTTCTCCTTTGCCTGTACCAAGAGTTTCTCTCTGTCAATTGAGTGGGGACTGTGGCAAACGACACATCTGCCAATCCTTATGGGTGTGTGTACGTTCACCCGGTCAAAGAGCATTTGTTCTTTCTGGTGACAAGTGTAGCATTGCTCGATTTCAACCAGCCTAAGCTCGAATTTGTTATCCGATGCATGCGGGTTGTGACAGACCACACAGTTTCCCTTCTTGATCGGGTCGTGAATATTTGAACGGGAAAAGGCATCTTTTGTGTGACACCGGAAGCATAGCGTTTTGCCAAGGTCTTTTAGTTCATATTCGTTGTTTGAGGCGTGGGGGTTATGGCAGGCCGTGCAACTATTCTCTTTTATAGGCTTGTGCACGTGCTGCTTGTTGAATGACTCCTCTGTCTCTTTATGGCATGAGTAGCAGAGCCTTCCATCAGGCAGAAGGCTTACGTATTTATTATCCGTGGCATGGGGGCTGTGGCATGACAGGCAATTACCTTCTTTTACAGGGGCATGGACATGGGCCTTTGTGAAAGCAACCTGGTTTTCTGTGTGACACCCGTAGCAGAGCTTAGCCCCTTTTTCTTTAACCTCCAGGGGCTGTGCTGAGTCCGCAGGGTGGTGGCAGGCCCTGCACAGGTTTTTGTCAAGGGGTGCATGAATAAATTCGCGCAGCAATTTGGGGTTGGAAGATGAATGTGATGTATGACAAGAGACGCAGCTACTCTCTCCTACCTTATAGCCCGTGTGCCCTATGATAAACTTAGATTTTTTAAAATCGTGACATTTTGCGCATACATTGCTTTTTGTGTCAAACAGGTATTGGTCATAATCAGAGGCATGGGCATCATGGCAAACCAAACATCCCTTTTTAGATAAAGGAACATGAGCTGTCTCTCTGGTATAAGGGTCCTGCTTATGGCAGATAAAACACAGCTCATTTCCCTTCCCTATTAACAGGTTTTTGTTCATGGACGAATGGGGATTATGGCAGCCGACACATTTTTTCTCACTTACCGGCGGGTGGACATGTTTTTTGTCAAGCATGGCTTTGCTATCCGTATGTCAGGTAAAGCAAAGCTCCTGTGGGCTGGTCTTCAAATAAACGCCGCCTATGACTCCGTGAGGCCTGTGGCAGGCTTCACACTTATCCTTGGAAACAGGAGAATGCACGACTTTTGCTGCTTTAAATTGCTTAGCCTCTTTTTGGTGACAGTCAACACACTTCTTTTTGACAAGCCTGGGGACCCTTTTCTCACAAGAAGTGGAAGCGATAAGGATTATTCCCAGGAGTAACAATGAATATGATGCTGTCTTTGCTATTTTCATGTTTTAATTATTAGAGTTTTTGATTTTAGCTTCTTCGGTTGGCTTAGCCTTGTACTTTTCTTCTATCCTTTTCACAGCCTTTTTATCGATCTTGATGTTGGATCTTTTACGCAATTTTGCCAAATAATCGGAAAGCACAGTGTTGAATTTTTGCTGTCCTACAATTTTCTTCAATCTCCCAGCCACGCGGGAAAATTCCTCGGGCTCCCCTCCTCTTTTCCCCTTCAATTTTATGATCTTGTATTGTCTGCCATCAGCAATGATATCGCTTATTTGTCCGACCTCCAGCCGATTCAGCTCTTTTCTAATACCTGGGGGAAACCGATTAGCATTAACCCATATGCGCGATGCCTTCGGTGTCCACCTTTCTGACACATGCGTAGCCAAGTATTCAAAGTTCGCTCCTTCTTTTAATTCCTTCAGGGCCTTTTCAGCATCCCCCCGGGCCCGAAAGGTCATCTCGCTAAACCAAACCTGATAACCTTTTCTGAAGCTGTCTATATGTTCTTTATAGTACCTTGTCAACTCTTTTTTTGTTGGAATAGCAAGGGGATAGATTGTTTTTTCTTTAAATGCATTAACGAGCAAACGCTCTTTTCTCTTTCTAATATTGTCCATGAAGGCCGGGTCTCTAAGGTAATTACGCCTTAATGCCTCCAGCTCGATCAACTTGTAGGTGATCAGGGCGTCCAGCGTCTGTTGTTTTAACTCTTCACGCAGTCTCTCTTGCTCGCTATTATCTTTTAACCTGCTGTACATCCTAGCCCCTTTTTGAAACGCCTGTCTTATATCGTGCAGCATGTCATTCAGGGGGATTGGCTTGCCATTGACGCGTGCTATTATTGGGTTTTTCGCAGTATAATCCTTTTCAGGGTCAAGTGAATTAAGCAGCTCCCTGTCGATCCAGATATCTGATTCCTTTCTTAACATCGCAACAAAGTTGTCAGACAGCTCTTTCTCTCTTTCCCTTTTTAGCTTCTTGCGGATTCGCCTTTTCCTCTTCTGAAACTCGTCCTCTGATACAGGCCCGTGTTTTTTGAAGTAGTCAAGCAGGTCTTCCTCGCTTATATTGATCTTGTCAAGCACGGCTTCTTTTCTCAGCCTAGTAATAGATTGGTCTATTATTGACGATTGAAGCTTTTTTTCAAAATCAGGATCCTTGTCCAGTTCGATCCTGTAAGCTTCCTGGATCATGAGGCGCTCGTCGATCATCTGTTCAAGAAGGTCTAAAATCTTGATGCCGCCCGCCCCCTCATCAGGTTTGATCAGCGGCTTAAATTTGTGAATGGCATCGATTCTGTCCTGAAGCCCCCTTTCATCTATAATCTCACCTTTTACTTCAGCAAGAACCGTCGTGTCTTTAGAAGCACAACAAGACACACCTATATCTGCAACGGTCACCCAGAAGATTAACAAAAAGGCAAATGCCAATGGTTTTTTCATTGTGATCCTTATGTATTGACGATTGACCAATGACAAATGACCAATACCTCCCTCACGGCATGGTCTGAATCATTTCCCCAATAACTCTTCGGGTCAATGCAGCTACCGACCTGACTTTTCCAAAATCGAGAACCTTTATATAATCATTACCCGTTCTCCGGAGTTGCGCCATCCACAGGATCTTGCCGCTTCGGCCGTCCACCATCCTGGACCTGATAGAAACAATAGGAATGACAGCTTTTTTTCTGTCATCCACACCTATGTATTCATCTACCTCCCCTAGGATAAAGGCGTCGACTCCCAGTCTTTTGGCCATTAGTTTTATGGTTTCAAGGTCGACACCTGTCCTTACAATAATTCGCTTACTGATGAGAAAGCTTCTTATATTACCCGGAAATTCGACCTTAAGCTTTTTCCTTTCAAACAGCTCTGCAATAAAGGCCTTGGTCACAATACTGCTGGCTTCAGACACTTGAGTGTTGTTGTGGAATGGAAAGACCGCAACCTTGTCGATCTTTGACTGGTCGGTACCAGGTCTCAGGTAACTATTTGGGCCTGGACGAGAATAACATCCGGGACAGACAACAAGCAGGCTGAGCAATGTGAAAAGAAGCCGGTTTTGCATATGAATCAGAACCCGGTATCAGAAATCGTCGACCCAGAGCTTTTCTTTTTTCTCAGACGGTTCTCTCTCAGGTTCCTCTGGTCGGGGTGGCTTCAGTGGTTCTTTTTCTCTTTCTAACCTGTTTCCCGCAATGTCGCTAATTTCAAGCGAATAGGTCAAGAAACCCTCTTTTTCCGGGCTTGGGCCTTCCTGCGTCTGCTTCAATGTACAGTTTAGCGTCGCTGGTATATCCCCTTTGCCCTCAAACTTGCCCGCTTTATTCCCGTTTTTGTCGAATATTATTAACTCCCACCCCTCAATCTTGTTAACCTCTTTAGTTTTTACCTCTACGGTTATCCCCGTATCATCTTCAGCAGCAAGGACCACATCCACTTCAGGCGGTGTCGTGTCGACCACTATAGCCTCTTTTGGTGAAACCGACCTGTTACCAGCCTTGTCTTCCAACATCAACTGGCAAAAATAAGTTCCATCTTTAACCCGCTTATACTTATTGTTCTCACCCCGCCAAATAAAACCCCCTGGCAAGCTCCCAATACTCTCTTCTGATCTCACAACCGTTCCCGCTTCATTGGTAATCTCAACCCTCCAGCTTTCTATGGTATCTGCCTTCAGGATTTCGGGGAAGAACATTATGTCGTCCATTTTACCATCGTTATTAGGCGATATAAGCTTTTGGCGGAATGAAACGAAAAACTCGGGCGGGGTGTTGTCGACTGTTAATTGAGCCAAATCATCCATGCTGAAAAGCGTATTATCTTGGGCTGTTACATAGACTCTCAAGGGATATACCCCTTCAATAGTCGGGGCAGTTAACGTTCCAGCATACCATTCTCCGGCCTCTGTTTTAAGGACGATCTCGGTGTCAAGGACAAAGGCCCTAATATCCTTGGGCTTTCCTGTAATCTTTCTTACCTCAATTGAGACGTTGGTTGTCTGGCCACCTTTCAGCACCTTGGGGAAGAAGCTCGCTTGCACAATTTCAAATGGCCTTGCCAGCCCATCATTTACACGGACCTCAGTGGGTAAGCCCTTAAGAAGATCTGTTACTGCTATTTCTGCCAGCCTTTGGAGGGAATTTATCTTACCTATGCCAAGAAAGCCGGCAAAGTCCTCCCCGGTGTACGAAATGGAGTTAGCCCATACAACAGAGGACTCTTCACAGTCTATCATCTGGGCGCTCATGGCGATCCGTGGATTTTCACCACCAGCAAGGACATCCACAGAGCCGATTATCAAGGCATCTGCGTTCAAGGCCATACCCATCTCCCTGATAGTTGCCCGGTCTAAGAAATCTGTCCTGCGGACTCTTTTTTCCACAAGGAATGCTTCCAACATGTCCTGAGAAATAAGGCTGAATTTGTCATCTATCAGGCGATCTCTGATCAGATGAGTAAAATCAAAGGAGAGGGAACCAATGGTGAAGGCTGCAAAGGGCATGACCGCAATGTTGTTTTTCTTGACAGGACTTTTTCCCCCATGGCCATGAACGGATAGACAAAGTGACAGGATAAAAGCAACTATGATGGATGTATCTCTTTTCAATAAAATATGCCACTTGCGATCCATACTTCTGTTGGTTGCAAGCTTTAATTTTTGGGAAAGGATTGACTATTTAATGGTCAAGAGCTTCTTCAAATATTCAATCGTCAATCGAAAATCGTCAATTCTTGATTGATGCTACCCCCCAAACAGCGTATCAAACATCTCGGCAACAAGCTCTTTTGCAAGATCGCTTGTGCTTTTCTTACCGATGCCAAAGAGCCGATCCAGAATCGTTGTCCCTTTTACGCTGTGCGTCGTTTCCCATAGGATCTTATAAGATTTTGCATCTAACAACTTTAAGGAGACCGAGACTTCTGGATATGAGCTTCCGCCTGTTCGTGAGACACCGTACTCTTCAACCGCGCCTACTATGAAGGCCTCAACATTCAAGCGCTTCGCCGCCCTTTCTGCCACGCGTTTGCTGATTGAGCCGTCGCTTTTTAAACCCTCCTCCTTCAGCACCTTGGTGACCTCTCCGAATTCAACAACATCAAACACACCCCGCCTTAATACTTCTGTGGCTACGACATTCATCACCTTGCTTTCTGCCCCTTTCTGCTGAGTAAGATTTTGAAAAGGTACAATAGCGACTGTCTTGATATATGTAAAGTCTACTGTGGGATGGATATAACTTACAGGGGTACTACATCCTGAAAAGAAGACGATCAATAACAGGGCAAGAAATAGATACTTGGGATTTTTCATTGTTTTTGTACCTCTAAAACCGTGCTGAAAGGTTTGCTGTTACGACTTGCGTTTCTGTTTCCGTATCGGCCTCTTGCCGAGTCCAGTTAAATCCGAACCTGAGCGTGAACGTCCGGCTCAGGCTCCACGAAAGGTCAGAGGAATAGGTTGTCTGGACCGTATCATTTCTGTTTAAGCCATAGCCCATACTGAGCTGTATCTTCTCGGTAAGCAACCAGTTCAGATCATAGTCCTGCCGAGAGGTTTCATCCCCTGCCTCTTCGTCCCGGTCAACGCTGTATGATCCTCTGAAATAGAAATCGTGTGAGGGTCGCCAGTAACCGATGATTTTTGCATAGGAATTACGCCCGGTAGTACCCCCTCCTGGTGCTTCTGTTTCCGACCAATTTATATTATACTCTATTTCAGTTGTCAATGTGCTGGTAAGCTCAAGGCGGAGGTTTGAATTAATAGATCTAGTTGTGGAGTCTGATTCAGATAGGAGATTTTCACTATGGGTTATATCAGCGTCCATATCGAGATCCGCCCCCTCACGGAGCTTAGCCGCAACATGGAGCAGGGCAGACGAGCTCTTTGATTGTGTCTGACCGTCTTCTTTGGATACCCTGTGGTTCAGGGAAAGGTCGGTATCAAGTGTTTTTAGAGGGGATGAGAGAAAGTGCACTCTATACGTATCGGTCGAACTGCTTGTCTCTGCTTCAGACTCATCTTTATATTCCAACCGCTTTTGGTAGTGGGGCCGCACTTCAAGGTACTTGTGTACCTTAAACCCTTTTTCCACAACCCCGCTTATGTTCTGGCTTAACCGCCTGGTCCTGGTTGAGGTGGTCCCGCTTTCGCTCTTCTGCATGTCCTGGTTGATGTTGTACGTAAAAGAAAGCCAGTCAAAGGGCCGAAAACCAAGATTGGCCTGGACGGTTTGCGTGATCCGCTCATCTTCCGTTGTGGTATAAGCGGCCTGGGTCCTGAAGCTGTACGCCTCGATCTCTGTGACATATATGGGATCAACCGTACTATCATTGTTGATGTTCACCACCTTAAAATATTGTGCCTTTGTTCCGGCAAATGAGATCTTGAACCGATCTTGGTCTGTGTCATACTCAAAGCTTGCCGAACCAGTTATCTGTGTCCAATTCTGATTATCATTGCTGTAGTATACAGACCAGGTAAAATCGCTCGCTGTAAAAGAAACATCTGCTGTATAGAGACGTATTTCTTCAATCTCAGTCTGATAATTCAGATCCAGCCCTATGTTCTGATAGGTGTTGCCAGCGCCGCCAATGTTTATAGTCGTGTTTACGAACTCGTTGTTTATTAAGTCATCATAGGTGTCGTCAAGCGGGTCTGACCCTGGTGCTGTGTCATGAGCATACAATCCATGATAAGCCGTTTTTTCTTCGGCAACCTTGATATCTTTTCCCCTTGCCTGTGTTTCCGTCTTGCTTTCCCTTATCGAATAACTTCCAGATGAGGTGACCTTGTTGCTCCAAAAAGACCTCCTGAAATCGATTCTCCCGTCATGGGTATTCGTCTCTTGGGTACTATCTGCAACATAATCCTCTGAAATGTTATTGGTATAGTTATAGTAAAGATTCAAGAAGCGATAGGCATAATCAGCGCTTCCAGAAAACCTGTTTGTTCGGCTATTTGTCTCGCGGACTGACAGGTGGTCATAAGATTTGTCCTGGCTGTAACGGAGTCGGAGCTTGGGATATTTTTCGAGTTTTGTGTAAAAATTGGTATTCCAGGATTCAGTGGTGTACCGGTTCTCATCTGAAACCATGGTCAAGATATCCAGGCCCCTTTCAACCAACTGATACCCGGTATTGGCACTAAAATATTCATTTGACAGATTCAGCCTCATATCTGGATAGAGCCGTGTGGTCTTTGTATCATCTGTTTCTGTGACATTCACGCCAAGGTTGGCAGTGAAGTTTACTTTAGGCGTAAACTCCTTGACAAGCCCGAGGTCGTATATTTGGGTGAAACTCCAGCTGCTCTCTTGTTCCTGGGCAGTCTTTTTTTCGGTGGAACGATAATAAAGCCTGGCCGAACCATGTATATCATCTCCGGCATAGACCCCCCGGAACCAAACCAAGATCAGCAGAAAAACAGCAGTCCAGCGCCTCATATAACTTCAGTTCACATGTTTCAAAAAAGGATTATTTTTTAAACCCAGGGGCCAAAATTCATTAGTGACCCCACTTTATTGTAATTTGTGCTATCAAACCCTTTAATTATGCAGCGTTCATTAGCTTTTCGCGCTCATGTCGAAACTACAGATAAATAGACATTTTTGAGCGCTTTTACAATAAACCGGGGACATCAAGCAAAATCCCAATGCCAAATAAAATCTAAATGTTACAATGCCGGCCAAAGCTTTTGTTTATTGACGTTTGAACTTCTTGTGTCATTTGGGCTTTGTCATTGATTTGAACTTTGGGCTTGGTCATTTGTCATTCAATTGTTCCAATCATTCTTCAATCAGGGCAATGCCGTGAGGATTTCTTCCCACCTGAATCACCCTTTTCACATTGTACGTTGGCAGGTCTATAACAGACACGTCCTCTGACATCGAATTTACGACATAGAGTTTTCTTCTCAATTGGTCCATAGCCATCTTTGAAGGGAGGGCGCCTACAGACACGTTTCTGGTCACCAAACCCATATCCGGGTACACAAAAGAAATCTGGTTGCTATTTGTATTAGATACATAGACACGTTCTCGCAGGCCGGAGAGGAGCCAGGTAGGCTTTTGTCCAACAGATATCGTCTTTGTTGTTGTGTAAGAAGGGAGGTCCAATACGTAAATACTGTTTGAGCCCGAATTAGCCACGTACAGGTTGTCCTCGTGGATAAGCATACCGGTAGGATTCAGGCCAACTGTGATCGTATTTTCCACAGATTGCGTGGAGATATCAATAACGGATATGGTATGCGACTCCGTGTTTGTTACATAGACCTTGCGCCTGTCATGATCGATGAGTATGCAGCGAGGGCGCTTGCCGACAGATATTCTGCTGGTTACCGTGCAGGAAACAGTGTCTATAACAGATACATTGTCTGAATCGGGGTTGGTTGCATAAAGGGTTTCGTCATCTGAGGAGAGGGCAAGCTCAGCAGGGCTGTAGCCGAAATTCCTGATCGTATTGGTAACCATATTCGTTGCAGTATCGATGACTGAAATGGTGTCTGAACCGGAATTGGCCACATAGAGCTTATGTCCATCCGTGGTTGCCACAATTCCGATAGGGGCTTTGCCCACTGCTATAGTGGCTACTACCATATCGCGTTGCCTGTCTATCAACGTAACGCAGTCAGAGTCGGTGTTTGTTACATAGACTAAAGTGTTTGTGATTTCTGCACCCTGTTTCCGAATATTTAGCTTCGGCCTAAAGAGATATTTGTCGACTATAGATTCCTCTGGATCCCAGTCTGCAAACAGGCACAGGCTTTCCCGGCCTAACACAGAAAACTCGATATCCACAAGGTGCTCACCCTTGGGCTGGGGCAAGGCCAAGGTAAAGCTTTTCTTGTTCTTTTTTACCTTTGCTTCTGAAATAGTCCACTTGATCCGTTTATACCTTCCAGCAGGCATATAAAACTCGCGCAATTTGATCTGGTTTTTTGCAAGCTCAGCAGAAATAATACGCTTATCCAGCGCTACATCGATCCATGCTCCCTCCTTATTCATAAAGCTCATGCCGGAGATAGAAAATGAGATATCAAATGCGGGTTTCTTGGAACAAGAAAGATAGAGAAAGACCTGGCCCTGGCCGGCTATTCGGGGGCCTTTGGAAGCTGGCATGACGGTGCATGACAGGGCGCAGGCTGCAGCAAAGGCAACCACTATCAGAGGATTTGGTTTTTTCATGGCCCCCTTATCTTCGCTCCTTTTCCATGAACTTGACTTTTCCGCGATGGATTCCACAGAACCAGCCTGTTAGTCCAGCCCTGGTTTTTATAAGGTACCACGAGGTCAAGTCATCATGTTTGTATTGATCTATGATTTGAAACTCTTCGCCTTTTTTCATTAACTGAATGATCCTGCTCTTGGTGGTGCTTTTTTCACGCAGGTTCATGTTTGCCATTAAGACATAATGCTTTGTGGGTTCTGGTCCTGCTAATGGCTCCTTTTCCATGAACCTGACTTTTCCGCGATGGATTCCACAGAACCAGCCTGTTAGTCCAGCCCTGGTTTTTATAAGGTACCACGAGGTCAAGTCATCGTGTTTGTATTGATCTATGATTTGAAACTCTTCGCCCTTTTTCATTAACTGAATGACCTTGCTCTTGGTAGTGCTTTTTTCACGCAGGTTCATGTTTGCCATCAAGACATAATGCTTTGTAGGCTTTGGCTCTGCTAATTGTTTTTTGACAGGAGCCTTGGGCTTAACCTCTTCAACTATTTCTTCTTTGATAGTTTCTTCTTTGACAGGGGTCTTGGGCTTAACCTCTTCAGCTATTTCTTCTTTGATAGTTTCTTCTTTGACAGGAGCCTTGGGT
>Ga0114920_10000521_pt1 | contig 16673 bp, 13 predicted proteins | sample ChitaG_FD_88683 | JGI IMG/M metagenome (GOLD analysis project Ga0114920, IMG submission 88683) | Deep subsurface microbial communities from South Pacific Ocean to uncover new lineages of life (NeLLi) - Chile_00310 metaG | ecosystem: Environmental > Aquatic > Marine > Oceanic > Sediment ... | reverse complement strand
GTGGCCCCGTCGACCATATCAGCCACGGCCTCGTCGAAGCTGCCCACGATCTTGTTTATCATTGGCCTTGACCTCCCTGATTGCGCTAACTACAGCACCATAGCATCATCGAAAGCCCTCTGTCTGTCAAGGAAGGCCGAATTTCACCGTCGCCCTCAACGGCGACCCCGGCACCACGCCTGAGCGCCACCCGCCGTTGACACACATGCCACCGCCAGATATGATGGCGGCACCCTATACGAGCCCGTAGGCTCCCTTCACGACACGCCGGCCTGGAGAAGTGCAGAAGGGGCACGCCATGTCAATCGAAGACCGCACGGCTGGCATTGACACCTTGGAACGCGAATACGGCGGGAAGGTCGTCACCTATGTGACGAGCGAGCGAAAAGGCTTGACCACGCTAATTGCTTCAGACGCGGTCTTCCTGTTGCGGCGCCATCTGCAGAGCATCGGCGATGTACCAAAGATCGGCTTGTATCTAGTCAGTCGTGGCGGCGACACACTTGTCCCCTGGCAGATCGTCAACCTGATCCGGCAGTATTGCGGGAGCTTCGAAGTCCTTGTCCCGTACACAGCACACAGTGCGGCCACGCTGATCTGCCTCGGTGCTGACGCTATCTACATGACGAAGATGGGTACATTGACGCCCACAGACCCCACGGTCTCCAACCCGTTTAACCCAACGGACCCCAGCAACCCGAAAGCGAAAGTGCCCATCAGCGTGGAGGACGTGACAGGGTTCATCGAACTAGCAAAGAAGCAGGGCATCCAACACGAGGCTCAAATCACGCAAGTCTTCCTGGCCCTAACCAGCAACGTCCATCCGTTGGCGTTGGGCAACGTTCAGCGCGCCCACACACAGATTAGGCATGTCGCCCGCGAGATGCTAAGGCTTCACATGGACGCACGTAGGCAAAAGCGGAAGATTGAAAACCTTGTCGAAACCCTCACAGAGCGCCTTCGCGCCCACGCGCACACGATGAATCGACGGGAAGCCGCTGGAATCGGCCTGAAGGCGGTGGCCCCATCGTCAGCGCTAGACGCAGCTATGTGGGCACTGTTCGAGGCGTACGTCAGCGATTTGCAGATGTTTGAATCTTTCAGCCCCGCTGCAATGCTCGGCCAGGAGGAAACCAAGGACATACGCTTGGAACGGGCCTATCTGGAGACGGCATCGCACACCGACGCTTTTGTTACTGAGGGGACGCTGCAGAAATCGCGGCCAGGTCCCTCCGCTGCGGGCACGCAGATGCCTGGTGGTGTCCAGCCACCGCCGGAGGTAGAAGCCCCGCAAGTGGCCTTTCGCGTCGCGTTCGAAGGATGGAAAGCGCTCCGCTAGGCCAGCGGAGTACACCGAGTCGGACACGCCTTCTTCCTGTGCGTCAGCCTCGTTGCTGCCCAACGCCATCCTGTGGTTCGCGCTGGCTGGGGTAGGGCCTGCGGCTGGCTCCCCACCTCCCCCCAGGCCATCGGCCCGGAGTAGCCCCTTGACCAGAAGCAGATAACCCCCTATATTGCGGAACCAAGGCTAGCTATTGCTATAGGCATTTCTCACCAAGGGGGCTGCCCTTGCTTGCCTGGGTGGAGCGCTATCGCTGGCTGGTCATCGGCTTGATGGCCGCGCCCTTGCTTATCGCCATCGGCGTCCTCGTCGATAGGCAACTGCAGGGCCCGCAGCCCCTGGAGATCAACCTGGGCGAAACGCCCTCAGCCTCCGAAATCCAGATGTTTGCAACTCAATCGGGATAGCTAGGCGAAGGTCTAGCTGTCCACCAGCTGAAGCCGTTATCCTGACCTGTAGCGCTTCTAGGGCCAGCCTCTTGTCATCGTAGGTGAACGCCTGAAGATTGACACCGATGCGCCCAAGAAGCTGACTCAGACCATCACGGGCTGCCTCTAGGCTAGGCGTCTCATCTTTCTGTTTGAGCAGACGTGCTCTCTCGGCTTCCAACTCGCGCTGCTGCGCCTTGACTGCCGCCATGCGCGTTCGAAGGTAAGGCTCGTCAATTTCGGCGTACTCGAACTGGACGATAAGCCTGCGCTCTCGGCCACGCAGGGACTTTAGCCGCGCCTGGTTCTCTGCTAGGCGTTCCTCTATGGCCGAATAACTGCCCTCTTGCGATAGGCGCTCTAACTCGGCCAGCACAAGCTCTGGATGTTGAAGAACCTCTACTACTCGCTCCCAGACTGCTTCTTCAGCGCCGTCGCTCCGTATGGCCCTTAGAGAACAGGGGTTCCCTGGGTAGTAGTGGCGATAGTCCCTGCCTGAACACTCGTAGTATCGAACATCGCGCCTGCCTTCATAGTGTGCCCGAATACGGCGGCCACATTCCCCGCACCAAATGAAGCCTGATAATAGATACTGGTGGTGGGTGTTCCTGCGCGATAGCTCGGAATTGCGCCGGAGCCTCTGTTGTGCCGCTTCCCAAAGCTCCTCAGATACCAAAGCGGGAGTCCCATTCGGCACGAGGATCGTTCCGCCAAAGCGATAAGTTACCCCCTTGTAGAGAGAGTAGCGGATCATGCGGCTAAGTGTGCTCTCCTGCCACCTGGGGGCGTTGTGCCTGGTAGGGATGCCCAGCTGGTGAAGTCGCTTCATAATGGCCCGTAGCGCCAGGCCCTCTTCCACTAACCATCGGTAGATGTCCCGCACCGTCTGGGCCTCCGGTTCGTACACATCCCGAAGCCCCGTCTCAGGGTTGTACCGATAACCAAAGATGCCCAAACCACCATCGCCATGCGGGAGCTTGCCTCGTTCCGCCCTGGCCCTTTGGCCACGTATCGCCCTGTCCTTGATCTTCTCCCGCTCTAGTTGGGCCGCGTACCCTTTGACGTACTGAATAAGCTGGCCCTCTGGCGACGTATCGAGAGGCTCGGTGAGAAAGAGAAGCTCCGCGCCAGCCTTCTGGCACTCCTCGGCAACGATGGCTATATGGATGGGATTGCGCGCCAGCCGGTCGGTTGAGTAGCAGATGAGCGCCTTGGCTTGGCCGCTCCTGACTAGCCCCCTGGCCCTGGTCAGCAGGGGGCGGTCGAAGTTCGCCCCAGACACGTCTTCCAGCAGCACATATTCCTCTGGAACGCTATAGCCCTTCTCCTCGGCGTCCTTCAGGCAGGCGTCACGCTGACTCTCTAGCGACGTGCCCTCTTCGGCCTGCTGGCGGGTTGAAACCCTGCAATACAGAACGGCGTCAGGCATCGCCCTTCCCCCCATCTTTTTGCTCGAAGTGTAGGGGCAGCCGGTCATCTTTGCAAGGGGGTGGGGCCAGCAGACGCTCCATGAGTTGCCGCCAGGCTGGCGTCCTTTCGCCTACCTGCTCAACGTGGACTTGCACCTGTAGGCGGCCGTCGCCGTTGCCAGAGACGTATCCTCCCTCGCTGCCCCGTCTGCCGTTGTCCCTGGCCGTCCCCATCGCCTTCCCTATCAGGGAGCGTCCTCGCCCCGCTCTCGCCGAGGCACCGTGATGAAATACATCCCCTGGCCGGGGGTGCGCTCGACAGCCTGCCGTATCAGGGTCTGCTTCTCCTCTTCCGACGGCGGCGGCTCGTCCCCGGACAAATACAGGAAGACTAAGGGGCGCTCGCTCCTGCCACGCAACTTCTCCAGGTCGGCCAGCCGCTTTTTCAGGCTCATCGCCACCCTCCCCTATTGTTGCCTCGTGCTTGGGGCTGCCGCTCCTCCAGTCGCCGGACTCGCTCTTCCAACTCGCCAGACGTCAGAACCCGCACCATCGCCCCTGCCAGGCTGGCCATAGCCGTCGCCTGCTGGGGTGACAGCTCGCCGTTGTGCACCTGGCCCAGGGCCTCCTCCAGATGGTCGTACACAGCGATGAGGCGCGGGGGCACCAGCTTCCCAAGACGGGCGATGCGGGCCTTGCCCTTGCCCCCTAACCTAGCTGCCTCGCGGCGCTTGTCCGCTAGGGTAGGGTCGTGGGCCATGCAGAATCCGCTCTTGTTGGCGATGCCCCGGCAGGGCTGGCCGTCACGTCGGGTAGCAGGGCAGGGCATGAGGCTAGCTTTCACGACCATTCTTGACTATCCACTCTTCTCCACTACCCTCGCCCCCAAGTCGAAGGCCAGGCGCACAAGGTGTTCGCTGCCTTCCTTGACGGGCCGCCCGTCGCGGCAGGCAGGGCAGAGGCCATCGACCCAGAGGTCGGGCCGCACAGGGCCACTGCAACAGGCGCAGACGTGGGGGTCGGGGCCGCCGTCCCCGTGAGCCCAGCGATCCTCGGCCTCCCCCGGCGGGCGATGGGGGCAAGCGGGCGCGCCGTCCCCCAAGTGTGGGGATTCTATCGTCCCTACCGTAGACAGCGTTCCGCCCCCCATTTCCGTATCTGAAAGAGGTTGCTTTTCGGGAACGCTATCAGGGACGGTATGCCCCCTGTCTACGCTATCGTCCCCCGTTACTGTCCCGCCAATGGCCTCGGTCTTAGATACAGAATCACGCCTGTCTACGGTAGGCACGGTGTCAACAGTATTTTCCGCTACCTTACGGAAGGCAATGATCCTGCGCTTGTCGGTTCCCTCCCTTTGCCAGCCCCACTCAGCAGTGATGCCTTGGGCGCTCAGGTTCATCTGCACTTGGCGGATACGCTTCGAGAGCCACGCGGGGCTCTTCGGCCAAGACTTGGCCCGTATGCTGATATGGAGCGCCTGGGCGACGGCCTCTAACTCCCCCAGGAGTTCGGAGGGCGTCCCTTGCCACTCCTGCCAGTCGGCCGAGAACGCAACGATAGTCTGCGCGACCGGGCACGCGGCAATCGCTTCCTCATGCTGCCGGGCGACGTTCTTGGCGTAGGCGGCCAGAAAATCGCTGTCGTTAAGCCCCAGGGCGCGGGCGATGGCGCAGCCCCAGCGGGCGAAGTCGGCCATCCGTGGGCGGGCTGTGAGCTTGACGCTGGGGTACTCTCGAAGGGCAGCAGCGAGGATGTCAAACACCGCCCCCAGGATGCGGGGCTTAGCCTCAGTGAAGGCAGCCCACAATTCCTCCTCCTCGCGGCGCTCGCGGTCGCCGATGGCCTCCATGCCGATGATGATGGAGCGGTCTAGGAGGTCGGGCTTGCCGATGGTGAGGTTGATGCCATTGACGATGATGATGCGCTGGAAGGAGTAGATCACGTCATCGTCATCGGTGTAGAGTTCCCGCTTGCTGAACCCATCGCCTGAACAGGCCCGACTCAGGGCGTCTGATAGCCAGTCGGGCAGACTGCTCAGGTTGTCCAGCGGCAATAGCCAGTGGTGGGCAGCCAGTTGCACAAATTCACGAAGGTTGTCGGGGGCGGTTAGGGTGTGCACAGCCGAGGGGTCGACAAGCTCCTTCATGATCCGAGAGAGGCTAGTCTTGGCGCTGCCTTGGGAGCCATGCGACGCCTGCACTGGGTGGGGGAACCCAGGGGCGAAGGCAGCGACAAGGGCGGTCAAGAATAGCAGGCGGTCGGCGTCTGAGCGCAGGTTGACGAAGGGAAGTAGGTTGTCGAGCCTGCCCCCACGTTCGGGCGTTGCTTGCGGCCGCTGGTGAGACAGGCGACGGAAGAGGATCGGGGGTCTCTCCACCACCTGCCAGCCGTTGGCGTCGATCCGAACGGCGGGGCCATCGCCGAGGTCATACCAGTAGATGCCCCCATGCTCGGCAACACGGACATGAAGGATATGCGTGGGGCCGTCGAAGCGGGCGCGGGCCGCCATGACGCCCAAAGCGTCTCTGAGAGCGTCGGCGTTCGGGGGTCTCCTCTCCCTGTCGTAGAACAGCTTCGCGAGCCACCACTTAAACGTCTTAGAGGCCAGGCGCAGAACTTCGCGCCCGTCGCCGTGAATGGCTGCCTGGGGCTCCCCAAACTGGTCGGTGAATAGGACGGCGGGGCTGGCCTCTACCAGCCTTAGGAGGCGTTCGGCCTGAGAGGGCTTGTTCCTTGCCGCCCCATCGCTATCAGCGGTCGCCCTTGACTCCTCGTGGGGCGTTTCAAGGCGGTACCGATCGCCCGCCGGCTCCTGGAGGCCGATGGGCGGCCGTTTCTCTCTCCACTGAGGTTCCAGCAGGTCGCGTAGAGCGTGCCAGTCTTTGCCTGTGCAACCGTTGTGCTGGCAGCCAGCTGCGATGGCCCCGTTGGGGAATTGGACGATGTAGGCGGCTCGGTTAGCGTGGATGGAATTCCAGGGGCAAGGAGAGAGAATCCACTTGCGCCCGCCGTTCCACGTGCCCGTTGCTACCACGGGCAGCTGGTGCTGCTCGATCCATCGGGCTAGGTCAAAGTCGCCGCTGGCGATGCGCCTGCCGCCAAGCTCAGGCTGGGGGGCGGTAGCCGCTAACCGTTCCAGAAGCTCCCTGGGGACTGCCTCTGGCACTGAGGGGACCTCAAGCAGCCGCGCCGTGCGGTGCGGACGGTCGGGTGTGTGGTCACCCTTGGCAGCCAGCGTCCCATACATCTTCCAGATGCGGGCCGCGTTGTACGTTGTGTGGTCTACCGTCACGGCATCGTCGTCCCAATGGAACCCCAGCGCCTCCAGACAGCGGCGCACAAGGGCAGCAGCGTCTGCGTCATTGGGGAGGTCGATCCGGTAGAGAAGATGCCCACCATTTCCGCTGTCGGCGTAGATGGGGTCGGGCCACTCCTGGTCCCGCAGCCAAGCCCGCACCTCCCTGGCACGAGCGAGCGCCGCCTCATGCTCCGCGTCAGTGGCCGAGATGCCCGATGGCCGACATGAGTCGAAGTCCAACGGCAGCCAGCGGCGTCTCAGGATATCGCTGTCAGCGGTCGCATGCCGAGCGTATTCCCTGAGCCTGTTCACAGAGCGGGCGAGTAGGCTGGCGTTGACAGGGTTAAGCGTCACGTAGACGCCAGCGGCCTTGCCACTCCACCCCGCCGCTGCCCGCGCCAGCTTGTTGAAGTCGTCGAAATAACCGCTGACGGTCGCCCGCTGGGTATCGGGGATGCGTAGCTCTGCGACAGCGCCAGGCTCCAGCAGCAGGGCGACAGCACCTAGAGCCTCATCCAGCAGCACGGTCATCGGGCGGTCTCCTCGCCGAGAACCCAAACCAGCCGCGCCTGCATCTGGGCCAGCTCTTCCTCCGCCAGGCGGCGGCTTTCTGGCGTCTGAGCGGTAGCTGCCCTCTCCTGGTACTCGGAGAGAACCGCCCGGCGGAAGGCTCGCAGCGCTGCTGGGGCACGGGTAAACGCGACGATGCGGGAGCTGCGCAGGTCTGGATCGGGAACCTGGAGCGCCAGGAGTGCGACCATCATAAGCTCCTCCTTTTCCACGAGAAGCTTATCCTAGTCGTGTGGCCGCAGCAGGACGACTAGCTACGCCGGTAGGCCGCTTGAAGCGCTTGCCAGGACGAATACGGTTCGTCGGGGTGCCATTCGTTCCACCGAGCGAGGCGCTGAGGCCAGGTCATACCGGGGGTTATCTCGACGAAGGTCTTCACTTTTGCCAACTTGGGAGCCGGGCGTAGCCTAATCTTGGGGCGCTTAGCGTAGCGGCGATCCTGCTCATAGGCCCACCGCCTCCACTCTTCGTATCGCTTCGTCACAAGCTCGGCAGGAACCCAGGGGAAGTTGACCCGTATTGTAATCTGGTAGCCGCCGTGGTCAGAGGTCGAGTGGGTCTCAAGCAAGGGTACGAAGGGCACTGCCCCCGTCAGGATGTGACGCGTGGCATCCGGGACCCCGCACCCGATCTCGCTGGCGAGCACCCAGGAGGCTCGCCGCAGCCTGTCCAGCGGACTATCGGGAGCCACCGGGCAGGAGGCAGTTTCGTGCTCGTCATCCCTCCAGACAAGCCACTCTGTCCACCGCCCGCTTTGTTTGGCCACGAACGCTTCATAGGCTGTCCGGGGTTTCTCCACAGGGCCAGGAGGCGGCCCCTGCCGCTTCTTCTCTTCCTCTATCCAGTTGGTGCCCTCCTGCATGTTAGCGAAAGGGGGCCTGTATCCTAACTTCAGCAGTTCCTCTGTCCAAGCTATTGCACCGCGTCCCAACTTCCGGCCAGCCGGGGCTGGCCTTGTGCCGGGTTTGTTGGACCTTACCCACTCTGGAAGCTTCTCCAGGGGCACTGGGGGCTTCAGTTTGCCGAAGACTGCTTGCCTGAGGACGGCCACAGTGTGAGTGTGCTCCAGGCTCCGACGCAGTGACTCCTGATAGGCGTGAAGGAAGGCATTACGAAACGGGTCGCGGGTGCGGCGGGCAGCGCGGCCCAGGCAGGGGCGTAGTTCCTTGAGGTCGGCATCACTTAGAGGAAGGTGGAGGTCGGCATCCTTCAGCGCCGCCACTGCTTCCGCTTCCTCGATTCCCAGAGCCTTCGCAAGCTCCGCCCGCGTTTCATATCTGCCCATGCCTCGCCCTCTCCTGCCGGGGGGGCCACCGTGCTATGATGAGTGTACCGGCGCACCCTTGCCCGGTGCGTCCAAACAGGCCCCCAGTTAGCCCCTGGGGGCTGTTCTCATTCTACCCTATCACTCCAACAGCGCCGCCACCTTGCGCCAGCCGCCATCCTCCTCGCCCTCCAGCCGCCTGAGGTAGGTGGTGGTAACAGCAAGATTCGCATGATCCAGGAACCTGGACACCTCCTCCACCGTCTCCCCCACGTCCCGCCGCAGTTTGGCCGCGCTATGTCTCAGGATATGCACCCCACCAGGGGGAAGCTTGGCCTTGCGGAAGTAGCGCTGCAGATTCAGGTAGAAGCCATGGGCCGATACGTCAAACAGCGGCTCGGCAGGCTCCATAGCCGCCAAGTCCTTACCACGTGCCCTCAGAGCCTGCAGGATAGCCAAGAAGCAGGGTTCGGGTAGCTCACGGCGTCTCACTCTACCCCCCTTCGCTCGATAGCTATAGAAAATGGCCTTGTTCCTGGACAGGTCTCCCACCCGCAGGCCCATGACCTCAGCCCTGCGGCGGCCAGTCAGCAGGCAGGTTAGGATAATGGCCTTGTCCCGCAGGCCGACAGCACTGTCTGAGATAGCGGCCAGGAGGCGCTTGATCTCCTCGCGGTCCAGGCCCCTGGGCGGAGGCGGCTCTTGGCGGGAGCGCTGGACGCGATCCGTGGGGTTGCGGTCGACCAGATCCATGCGGATCAAGAACTGGTAGAGGCTGGACAGGGCGGCCAGGCGCAGGTTGATGCTGGCGGCTGACGGCTCGCGTCCCGACGGGCCTGGGCCGTAGGCGAAGGCGAAGACCTCGTCGGGGGTCACCTGGTCGGGCGTCTTGGCCAAGCTCTCAAAGAACCGGTGCAACAGGCGGGCGTACTCCTCGGCGGTGCGGTGGGAGCCGCTGCGCTTCTCCTTCTCGGCCAGGAAGGCGCGGATAGCGCCGTCCCAGTCGGGGGGAACGTATGGTCGGGGCAGGCTGTCGGCGGTGTCCCTGGGGTCAGCGTTCATGGCTGTTACCTCCAGGAATAGGCTAACACTAAGGGACGTTTGTGTCAACTACCACACCCCCTTTTCGCCATCCTCTCCCCCCTCCTTGCCAACCCTTGCGGCTGCGAGTAGAATGGCATCGCCATGGCCGCCCGCAACTGGGCATTCGGTGCTATAGCTCAATCTGGGGCCGCCATACTTGCACTAGGGGGTCCAGCGGGCGATTCAACACTCGCCCATTCAGAGGCGTTCTATTGAACGGATGGCTTGAACCAAGGTTGAACAGTTCGCTCTTGTCCATAGTGAGTTGCAGATTCGGGCCGAAGGCCAACGCCGCAGGCGGAGCATTTGCCAAGTGACCAATAGACATCAAACCAGGCGTACGCCCAGAGGTCAGAAGACCCTGGGGAAGCTGATCCTTGCTGCAATAGTCAGGGCTATCGGGCGCACGACGGAAGTCAGCAAGGCGTTGCCCTTACCTGGTGAAGGCGATGAGCGGCCATTCCGCAATTGGCTCCGCTCGAACCTGCTAGTCCCCGTTCTTGGCTGGCCGGAGGACAACGTACGCATCGGCGAGGTCTTTGACATCCTACTCCTAGATGAGCAGGACAAAGAAGTCGTCACCATCGAGACCAAGACACCTTTCCACAAGGCCAGCAGAAAGGAACAGAAGAAATTCAGGAGACGTCTGGCCAAGCTTCCACGCCTCAGAGCAGCCTACTTCACGAACGGACCTGCGTGGGATCGGCTTGATCTCATTGCCCCGGAAGGAATTCAACGGACTCGCCGCGAGGTGTCCCTGGACATCTCTCAGGCCACGCCTGACCAAGCCGAATCATTCTTCGCACCTTTGCGTGGCGACCGTCACTTCCACTGGGGCCAGCGTAATCGCAGCCTTGTCACGCGCGCTCAGCCCCACATCCTCGAACAGCTCGCCCATGACCTGGATGAAACCGTCGCAAACCTTGCCGACGCACTCCGGCTCGTATTTCAGCGCTACGACGAAGGCGATGCAGGGACTACGATCCAGAACCTGACTAGGAACATCTTTGACGACTGGTGCATCCGCAGCTTGCAGGCACCTCTGAGCCAGGTTCTCGAAGCCGTCCGGCAGGTCTTGCAAGGTCCCCAACCAGACAGAGCCTCGGTCAGTGCCACGCTGCGCGATCAAGGATTCACCCCACGGGCTGCGGAAGCAATGGCCGACCGGCTTCTCGCCCTGCCATCCAATGAGCGAGGGAACGTTGAAGCGCTGCGCTCTGTGCTCACATTCGGCTACCACGAAAGCATCTCGAAACTATGCGCACAATCCGGTCACCTCATGTTGGCACGGTGCCTAGTGTACCGTGTTGGTGAAGACATGGGATCATTCGATCCACTGCTTGGTGGAGAAGCAATGGAAAAGGCCCTTGCCGCGGGGCGGGGCACCATAGCACCTGAGCCCTTCCCAGCGCTGGCCCTGACCGAGGCAGCACGTCGACGTATGATGGGCATTCTCCCGTTGGTGTATCAGCTCAGTAACCTGGACTGGTGGCGCGTTTCAGGGGAAAAGCAGGCCACTCTAGAGTCTCTAGAGCGTGCCGTTGTCCGCGAGTGCGAGACCGAACTTGATCTTGCCGTCGCTCGGATGCTCCGCACGCTGGACGGTTACCACTTCGCCAGCGTTGACGCCGACGTATGGCGCAACGTCTATCAACATTACCTGCCAGACGAAGAGCGGCAACGTCTAGGGGGCTTCTATACCCCTGAGATCCTTGTGGAGTTCATCCTCGACATGGCCGGCTACGTCTCCGAAGCTCCAGGGCTATGTGACAAGGCTGTCCTTGACCCAGCTTGTGGGAGCGGAGCATTCGTCAGCATTGCCACAGCACGGCTTCTTCATCACCTCTCTCTATCGATGCCGTGTCATACCAGCGTCACCACCGCAAGAAAGCGCGTACCCGAATGGCAGCGCAACAAGGAAGTACTGGACAGGGTTCTTTCGAACGTCCACGCGATAGACGTGCACCCGTTTGCCGCCTTCCTTACCACGTTGAATCTGACGTTCCTTTTGTTTCCACTCTATGCGGCGGTCCACAAACACAACCCAGCTTTCCCATTGGCGCTTCAGGTATTCTCGGCGGATTCCCTCGAAAAGCCTGATGACCAGAGCATCACGCGGGAGATGTTCGATCAGCTCAACTCACGAATCCAGTTGAGCGCCGAGTCCTTTGAACGCTATCGCACCCTCCTGACAAGGAAGTTTGACCTCGTGGTCGGCAACCCACCATGGGGTGGCGTCTTGAAGGGGCCGTTGGCCCCGGTCTATGACGAGATCAAGAAGCGCCGTTTCAAGCGGGAATACCCCGATGCTGCTAACGGTAAGTACGACATATACGGTCTCTTCATGGAGCGCGGACTCCGCCTTCTTACACAGGGCGGACGGTTCGCCATGATTACGCAAGATACCTACGTGGACAAGGAATGGGCAAGGAAGCTGCGCAAGCTTCTGGCGACCGAGAGCGACATGCAACTCATTGTTGACCTGAACCCCTTCGGCCAACTCTTCTTCCGCCGCATGAACACACCGGCCATCACGATCTTCGACAACAGGCCGCCGACGGATGGCAGTTTCGTGAGCGTAACAACGACGTCTCCCAAGTTCAGCGAAACGGGCGAGAACGAGCGTCGTGCACTTGTGTTGGACACCGTGCGTGCCAGTCTAACCGCCTTGTCGAGCCGAAAGCGGCAAGCCGTCCGGGATTTCTGCACGGCTGCGCGCCTGCCTCGCCGCATGCTCCGTGAGAGGGCCGAGGGAGGCTGGGATTTAAGACCAAGTAGAGGCGGTGGCAAGTTCAAACCGGCATGGCTTCGCATCACGGACGTCTTGGAGCCGAGACAGGGCGTCACGCCAGGAGGATGCCTGGATGTCTTCCTAATGACGGAGCATCGAGCCAAAGCACTTGGTCTTGAGACGTCCCTAGTGCACCGAGCTATCAAGACCCGTGAGACAGAGCGCTGGCATCCCCAGTGGCAGGGGCGGGTTCTCCTATATCCCTATGTCCTAGAGGAGGACGAGGCTGTCCCGGCGTTCACGCTCAAAGGCCAAGCGCTGAGGGACGCCTTGGACTTTGAGACCGTCCTAGACGATAGAGAACGAGAGATCAGGCGTGGTCGCCCGATGGACAACGCCACGGCCAAGGACATTCTGGAGCACCGCATCGCTCTGGGTCTGGTCAAGTACCCTCAGGCAGCCCGGTACCTAGTGCAAGAGTACAGTCGGCTGGAGAGCCGCATTTTCAAGAAGAAGCGTTTGAAGGACTTTGGGCGTAGGTGGTACGAGTACCTATGGCCTCGGGACCCCAAATTGTTGCTCACGGCTAACCGCATCCTCTCCCCCACACTGGCCAGAGAGGTGCACTGCTCTCTCGACACGGAGGGCTTCCTTGCCGACCATGCCTGCCTGTATCTTCTAGCCACCCCCAAGACGAAAAAGGGTCGGGAGGCACTGCGGCAAGCCCTGTCAAAGGTCATGGGTCGGCCCATCTCGGATGTCGAGCTACTTCGGTACTGCCTTGCCTTTCTAAATTCCCGCTACGCCCAGCAAGTTCTTACTCGGCGTCGGCCCACGCCAAAGGGTTCCTACCAGATTAGCGAGTACTACCTATCGGAAATCCCCGTGGTGCCGCCGCCAAACCGTCAAGACGCTGAGACCATCCTTCAAGCCGTGGCCCGCCTTACGCAAGCTCCGCCCTCTAGCGAACGCGCTGTCCTCGAACACCGCCTGGAGCAGACGCTTGCTCGACTTCTCAGCTGAGTGTCGGAAGGGAGTCCCAGTGGCAAGGCTGAAACCTAGCCGCCTCCTGCTGGCCAAGGACATCGTCCGGTTCGTGGTGGCGATGGGGTGGCCCGGCCTCTGCCATTGCCAACCCCCGCGCCCGCGAGTAGGATGGGGCCGCCAACGATGGATAGGGGGTGATCTGCATGGACCTGCGCGACTTCCTAACTGAGATAGCCGGCAGTTACGACCGACGGGCCGGGATAGACGCACCCGCGCAACAGATGTTGCGGGCGGCCGACGTCCGGCTTTCGGAACACTGCCCACCCACGATGTTCATCAAAGGCAGTGGTGGCAAGGGCTCGCCTACCTTCACACCTTGGGTTGGGTTCTTCGATCCAGACGAAACCGACACGCCACAGCGCGGCATCTACGTTGTCTACCTTTTTCATACGGACATGTGGTCAGTAGCGCTGTCGCTGAACCAGGGAATCGAAGAGCTAACCAAGGAGCTGAGGCACCGCGCCGCCGCAAGGGACCGCCTTCGCGCCGAAGCTGATGCCATCCGGGCGCGGCTCAGCGACGCGGACAAGCGGGGCTTCGCCTCTACTGTTTCGCTTGGCGCTCAAGGGTTCCGAGCCGCTGCCTACGAGGCAGCCAATATTCTAGCGAGGGACTACCCTATAATCGGGATGCCCCCTGAAGCAACACTCAGGGCCGACCTTGACAGGGCGCTGTCCCTCTATGGTCGGGCTGTAGCAATCAAACGTCATCTGCTTCAGGCGCAGCCCGGTGTCATGGTCACATCTAGCGTGGCTACTCGCGGACCCGGCACGCCCGGTGACCCGCTACGGGATTTCAAGCCGAAGTCGAGCGCTGAATACCAGGCTCATGTCACGGCACGGACTATCACGAAGAGCCGTAGTCACGAGTGGCTCATCCAGCGGTACGGTCGGTGGGTTGCCACCCGGGGGTTTTCCCCATCTACCAAGGAACACCCAAAGGATATCGTTATTCGGCGGGGACACGAAGAATGGCTGACCGAAGCCAAGGTCGTCCACCAGGGAAACGCGACTGATGCCGTGCGCGCCGCCATAGGGCAGCTCTTCACGTATCGCCACATGCTTCCGGGTAGGACGACCGGAATGCTTGCCGTGTTTTCCGAAAGCATCGGGGCTGCGTACGTTGACCTACTCGACTCATTAGGCATAGCCGCCGCCTGGTGGGACGCGGGTACCTGGCGCGGTTCAAGCCAGGCGGTCGCCGCCGGCTTTGCACAAACCACGTAGCCCATCGTGTTGTTGGCCAACGCCATCGTGCCGTTCGTGGTGGCGCTGGAGCGGACGTAGCTTCGTCCCTTGCCAGCCCTCGCGGCTGCGAGTAGGCCTCTCGGTCTTGACACGTGCACCTCCGCCATCTATATTCGTGCGGCAGGGTTGTTCCCCTCAGAGTCTGAACGGAGGTGAAGCATGCGTCAGCATACAGCCGTGATCGCGCTTTTTCTCCTTGGAGGGGTACTCGTCTTGGGCCTGCTGGCCCTCGCCTGGCTGCTAGGGCCAGGTCCCTCCCAGGCAGAAGATGCCACGATGCACAATTGTCCCCAGCCGAGCAAGTGGGCCATAGCGGTATGGGGCGGTGATGATGGCACCGACGCTGACCAGGCTTTCGCCACTTGCGGTGAAGGCGCGGTGGCTACCGCATACTACATAGACCCCAACACGCAGGTCTGGGCGCGGTGGTTCGCTGATCGACCGTTGATCAGCAACTTGCCTTCGCTCAACAATAGGCAGGGGTTGTTGACCCTGGGAGCCACCGAAATCGCTCCGGCCACTCCGACGCCCGACATCGAGGAACTCACGGCCCTTGACTTGTACCTGGGGTGGGGGTTTGGAGTTCTGGACGACCTTGGTGACCTGATGGCTCGTGCTGACGTGGCTATGGACGACTGGTGGGACGCCCTGCCGGGGTCAAGCGCAGAGCAGGACGCGGTCAATCGCCTATATGCGATTGCCTCTGAAGCCGACACATTGTACCGTGACGCGCTTCTTGTACTTCCGCCTGAAGGGTGGGAAGGCTACCACGTCGACTTCGTGATTCTGCTCGACGAGAGCGCTGAGCTGTTCGAGCTGATCGCAGAAGGCATGGACGAGTACGATTTCGACAAGCTGTGGCTGGCGGTTGATGTGAAAGAGGATGTGTCCGACCAAATAGCTATTCTGGGGGCACGGCTTGATCAGGCTGCCTCGATGCAGGCCAGTTCATTTGACGCACAGGAGGGCAACCTTCATAACTGCCCCCGCCCCGAAAAGTGGGCTATCGCGGTTTGGGACGGCCCGGACGGCACAGAGACGGGCCAGGCCATGGCCACTTGCGCAGAAGGAGCGGTGGCGGTTGCCTACAGCATCGACCCCGACACGCAGGCATGGATGCGTTGGTTCGCCGACCGGCCCGACATCAGCACCCTGACCGTCCTGAACGACATGCAGGGGGTGCTTGCCCTGGGAACCCTAGAGCCAACCCCGCCACCAAGCCCGCCACCGCCCTCGCCGACGCCGGACTTGTTCAGCATTCACTTCCTTGACGTGGGCCAGGGTGACGCCATACTCATCGAGGCCGGCGACACCGCGATCCTCGTGGATGGAGGGGATGGCTCAGTCGAGGCGCAAGACTCCTTGGAAGACTTCTTGGAAGCCTGGCACATCCAAGACATCGACCTCATGGTGGCCACCCACCCCCATGCGGACCACATCGGCGGACTCATCGGAGTGCTTGCCCTCTACGATGTGCACGAAATATGGACGAACGGCGACACCTCCGGCAGCCAGACCTACGGGGATTTCGCGCTAGCTGTTGCCCAAGAGCAGGCGGCTGGAGCCATCCTACGCGAAGTCACACGCGGTCACCTGACGGAGTTCGACGGGCTGGACATCGCCGTTCTGCATCCGCCGTCGCTCACCGGCGACACCAACGAGGACTCGCTGGTGCTACGTCTGACGTGCGGCACGGTCGACATCCTCCTAACAGGCGATGCGACGGCGGACAGTGAGGCGAGTATGCTGGCCGAGACTGGACTACTTACTGACGTGGAGGTACTTAAGGTCGGTCACCACGGCTCGAATACGTCGACAAGCGACGCGTTCCTCAGCGCCCTCATGCCAGAGGACGCGGTGATCAGCGTAGGCGCTGGGAACCCCTATGGCCACCCGCACCAGGAAACGCTCGACCGGCTGGCCATGCACGGGGCAACGGTTTACCGTACTGACCAGGACGGCACGGTAACGCTGACCTCGGACTGCAATACCTACTGGATTACGACCAGCATCCCAGGGCCACCGCCTACACCCCCAGCTACGCCGACGTCGACACCCACATCGCTTGAGGACGCTTGCGGGCCGTGTGCAGCCACGGACTGCAACTGCTCCGACTTCGACACCCAGGCCCAGGCACAAGCCTGCCTGAATGCCGACCCCACCGATCCCTTCAACCTGGACGGGGACAACGACGGCATTGCCTGTGAGTCGCTGCCTTAGGAAAGGGAGCAGGGACATGATGCGCCTATCTTCG
>Ga0114920_10000518_pt1 | contig 16767 bp, 13 predicted proteins | sample ChitaG_FD_88683 | JGI IMG/M metagenome (GOLD analysis project Ga0114920, IMG submission 88683) | Deep subsurface microbial communities from South Pacific Ocean to uncover new lineages of life (NeLLi) - Chile_00310 metaG | ecosystem: Environmental > Aquatic > Marine > Oceanic > Sediment ... | reverse complement strand
CCAGATTGCCTGACTTCCAAAGATATTGTCCCGGAAATAGGGATGCTTACATCTACATTTTCCTTTTTGACTATGGATGATTCCCCTTCTATAATGTGTTTGGAAAAAAGAACAAAGGAGAAAGAGATGGGAAAAAAAGAAAAAGATGTTTTCGCTGAGATTGGGAAGAAACTCAAAGAAATTGGCGAGGAGCTCAAAGCCGAAGTGGGTAAAGCAGAAAGCAAGATACGGGATTTTGATAAGGCCGTTGAGCCTTCGCTTGACGAACTCGGCAAGAAGCTGAGAGACCTGGGAAAAGTCCTCGCGTCTCCGATGGACGACCTCTCCCGCGAGATGAAAAAATGGTCGGAATCGGTCAAGCCTGTGATCAAAGACATGGGTGACCGCATCAAAGACTGGAAAAAGGCGAAAAAAAAGACCGCCAAGAGCAAGGCTGTCCAGAAAAAGAAGCCCTGAAGAAGGGATGGAATTTTTTATCATTTCGAGCGGGAGATAAACTTTTTTAAAGGTTCAAACGTTTAGTCTAATGAGAATTCATGACATGAGCGTGTCTGCTATCTTGAGGGGATTCAAATGAGGAGACCATGTTTATTAAATTTCTGCTCTGGCTGATCTTGCTGGTGTTTTGCTGGCCTCTGGCAATTTTGGGACTCATCTTATACCCTATTATCTGGCTTCTTCTTCTCCCATTCCGTCTTGTGGGTATAACGGCAAGCGCGGTGTTTGATTTGTTCAAGACGATCATCACACTGCCGGCAAGAGTCCTCAAAGGGCCGGGAAGGTAAAAACCGGCGTTTTCAACAATAATCATCTACATTTAAGAATCAGCGACATTGATAAGGGGAGGATAACACCATGAGAAGATTCCTGTTTCTTTTTCTCTGTCTTTCATTGGTTTTTAGCCTGGGATTTGCCAACGAGCAAACACCGAAAACTCAGGGAAGCTCCATCCCAAGACCTGAACATCCCAGGCCGCAGTTGGTCCGGTCTTCGTGGATGAATCTCAACGGAACCTGGACATACACGTTCGATTTCGGGAAATCAGGAAAGGAACGCGATTTTGCCAGCAGCCAGGGCTTTGAAGGGAAGATCACTGTCCCGTTCTGCCCGGAGAGCCCGTTGTCCGGAGTCAATCATAAGGATTTTATCCCGGCCATGTGGTACCAGCGCAGCATCTCTATTCCTGAAGGTTGGGAGGGAAAAAAGGTAATCCTCCATTTTGGAGCGGTGGATTTCGAGACAGAGGTCTTTATCGACGGGAAATCCGCCGGAAAGCACTACGGGGGGACTTCTTCGTTTGAGTTCGATATTACTCCTTTTGTCTCCGGCGGAGGAACACACAGTGTGGTGGTCTCTGTCCTTGACGATAACCGCTCGGGTCTGCAGCCTTCAGGAAAGCAGTGCAAAGCCTATAAATCCAGGGGAGTTCATTACACCCGCACGACCGGTATCTGGCAGACTGTCTGGATCGAGGCCGTCTCCGAACACGGATTAAAGTCCTTTCACATCATTCCCGACCTTGACCTGAAGAGATTCTCGATACAGACGGAATTTTATGCTGTTCGTCCGGGCCTCACATTCCGGGCCACACTTATGGATGGCACAAAGAGAGTGAGAACGGTCGAAGCTGCGGTCAGCAACGGGGCGGTGTGCTTACTGCCGGTTAAAAAACCCAAGACCTGGTCACCTGAAAATCCTTTTCTGTATGACCTTGTTCTTGAGGTGATCGATAAGTCCGGACGAGTCCTGGACCATGTCGAGAGTTATGCGGGGATGAGGAAAATCCATCTCCAGGGCAATCAGGTATTCCTGAACAACAAACCCTATTATCTCAGGCTTGTGCTTGACCAGGGATTTTATCCCGATGGGATCTGGACAGCCCCGAGTGACGCGGCGTTGAAGAAGGATATCGAGCTGTCCATGCGGGCCGGGTTCAACGGTGCACGCCTTCACCAGAAAGTGTTCGAGGAGCGGTTCCACTACTGGGCCGACAGACTCGGCTACCTCACCTGGGGAGAGTCCTCGAGCTGGGGTATAGATATCAGGAACGGAGCCGCGGCCAGGAATTTCCTGATCGAGTGGCAGGAGATCGTCATACGCGACCGGAATCACCCCTCGATCATTGCCTGGACGCCGTTCAATGAGGCCTGGAGCAGGGGAGAGGAGCTCAAGCGTCTGCTCATCGACGCATACCACCTCACGCACAGCCTGGATCCCACGCGGCCTGTGAACGATTCCAGCGGCGGTTTGCACTTCAAGACCGACCTGTGGACCGAGCACACTTACGAGCAGGATCCGGTGAAGCTGAATGAGCTTCTCACTCTCTCCGACGAGAATGAAGTCTGGCGCCGTCTTCCGGAAAGGAGTGGGGAATACCGTGGGCAGCCCTACTTGATCGACGAGTACGGTGGAATAAAATGGATTCCCAGCCCGGATAAGAAATACGCTCCGGACTCCTGGGGTTACGGGACAGACCCGACCACTCTCGAGGAGTTTTACGCGCGTCTTGAGGCATTGACGGATGTGATCCTGAATATGTCCCATGTGTGTGGCTTCTGCTACACGCAGCTGACCGACATCGAGCAGGAACAGAACGGTGTCTACAATTACGACCGGACCGACAAGTTCGATATGAAGAAAATCCACAGCATATTCAGCAAACCACGTAAATAAATATTCACGAATTATTCAATTTAAAGAATCAAAGTTTATGGCGAAATCACAAATTATAGAGATTGAAGGCATAGGCCCGATCCTTTTTGAACGCAGCAAACGGGCGAAGCATTTGATCATTAACGTGAAGCCTTTTACGGGGGTGAGAGTCGCAGTCCCGTATGGTGTGTCCTGGGAAAAAGCAGAGAAAATTGTTTTTAACAAGATGGGTTGGATACAGAAGCAGCAGGCCAAGATCGAAAGAATAAGGCAGAAGTACGGATCCCTGGATTTGGGCAGAGTGAATAAGGCGGCGGCCAGAAGAAAACTCATCAACAGGCTCGAAGAACTGTCTGATTGGTATGGATTCACATACAACAGAGTATTCATCCGGAACCAGAGGACACGTTGGGGGAGCTGCTCAGCTCACAATAATATCAACCTGAATATGAAGTTGGCACTGCTGCCGAATGAGTTGATGGATTACGTGATCCTCCACGAGCTTCTCCATACCAGGATAAAGAACCACAGCCGCGGGTTCTGGGCAGAGATGGACCGGCTAGTGGGAAGCCGAGCTAAAGGGCTCGCCAAGCAGTTGAAAGAATACGGTCTGGGATTGTACTGATATAATTTGACTTTATGAGATTGCCGCGCTTCGCTCGCGATGACACCAAGAAAATCTGTTTTTTCTGATTTTACTTTTTTTCAAAAAGAAGGTTTCTGACGCGTCCGCCGCTCAACCTGAATCCTGTGACCCGGTTTTCAGAATTCCGGATGAAACGGACCTGCCTGAAAAACCACTGCTCTCCCAGGAACATGTCTTTTTTTGTCGGGTTGAGTCTGATATCGCTCTGTCGCTGGTGCTGGGCCACGAGTTTTCCTTCCTGGACAACCAGCGTGTAATGCGTGCTGAGTTCATCGCATACAAATTCGCCCGCAAACTCCTCGAGCTGCCGTGCATCCAGGTTCGCCGGCACAAATTTTTCTCCGGTCATGACATTATCGCCGACAACATAGGAGAGGTTCTTGACATCACCGATGTTGTTCAGAATAAAAGTCAATTTTCCAGTCTCGTTTCTTACTGTGAATTCGGTGTCTGACACAGGAATCAGTTTGGTCTTTGGACCATTTTCACGTTCCTGTGCCATCAGCTGGTCTTTTTCTTTTATGATGGTCACGATGAGACCTGGCTCAAAATAATACTTTCCTGCGAATACCTCGAACCAGGATGTATCTGGCTCGAACTCCTCCTGTTCTCCCTGTTCGGCTTTAGCCTGTTTCTTTTTGATGGCATTGGAAAGATAGATATCGGCCACTTGTCTTGCCATGCGCGATGTGTTGAATGAGCTAAGGTTGGAGAGGATGACGACCGCAAATTTCTGCTCGGGGAAACGGACGACATGGCTCCTATAACCTGCATCGCCTCCGCTGTGGGAGACTGTTTTTAATCCCTTGTACTCACCGATCACCAGCCCAAATGCGTAGCTGATCTGTTTTCCATCGTTGAGAACTCCCTGCTGGTGCATCTGTTCGATCACATCCTTGCCTCCCACGCGTCCCTTATTAAAATTATTAACCCATTTGACCAGGTCGTCCGCCGTCGTAAACAGGCTGGTGGCCCCGACATTGGCATAATTCAACCGTCTTTTCCTGAAGCCGTTATCCCTCAACGGCGAATAGGAATAGGCTCTGTTCGTGACGATTCTTTCATGGTCATCATAGAACTGTGTATCCGACATGCCGAGCGGCTTAAAAATATTCTCCTCGGTCCATTCCCGGAATGATTTACCTGTGATGCGAGCGACGATCTCGGCCAGTAGAGTGAAACCCATGTTGCAGTACAGGTACTGGTAACCTGGCTCAAAATTCAGCTCCCTCTGATTCCTGGCCATTTTTAGAATGTGCTCTGTAGTGATCACGTCATCCAGCCTCCAGCCCGCGACTGCCAGGAGTTCCCACTGGTCGCGCATCCCGCTGATATGATGGACAAGATGCCGGATGGTGATGGTTCTTCCAAAGTCATGCAGCTCAGGCAGGTGCTTACGGATATCATCGTCCAAACTCAATCGACCTTGATTTGCAAGCATGGCTATGGCAAAGGCAGTGAACTGTTTGGATACTGACGCCACATGGAAAACTGTTGAGGGAGTGATCGGTATGTCATATTCAAGGTGAGCGCTTCCATATCCCTTTCTGTAAATGACTTCTCCCTTTTTGATGACTGCAAGGGAAGCGCCGGGAGAATCCGGCTTATCCCAGTTGGTAAAAAGCTCATCGACCTTTGCAGTCAGGGCGTCACCACCATTCTTGCTAAGGTCTTTTTTGCATGTCGTGCTTGCGGTGAATGCAGCGAGCAGCAAAATAGAAATCAGAATGACCTGAGTTTTTTTCATGTCAGCTTCCTCATAAGATTTGGATCGAGGGCAAATTCATTAGTCCTCAGAATGAACAAAACCATAGAGTTTTTTTTAGTTTTGATTTCTAATATTGAAACTTTTTGGATGAATGGTCAATTATTATTTATAAAATCATTGTTATTACGAGCGAAGCGAATGACTTCGGATTCCGCGCCATGTACATCCGGTACCTGGATGAGGATGTAGTGATTGTGGTCACAACAAATGCCGGCCGCGCCGGGAATGTCCGTGAAGTCCAGGCTGGGATCATCGATCTCGTTTTCAAGGGTAAGCAGGAATAGTATTCCCTCGAACAGATACTGCCGCCCTAATTAAAGCGATTCACTTCTCGCGGCAGAGCACGGAGCCAAAAACGTTGAATTCCACTTTTTTTGGCTTCTGCGGAACAGGCCCCCGCAAGGTGTTCGAGGCCTTGTCAACGTTGATTCTGATAAAAGCATATTGGTCTTTTCCAAACTCAATCAGGACCGGGACCGGCATTCTGAATCCCTCAGGCACTCCGGACTGCTCCACATCCATAATCAGCAGCAGTTTTCCATCCTTCCCGCGCTCAATGTGCCATTTGAACCTGTATGTCGGAATGGCTGTGCCGTAGACCCACTGGTCGAAAAACCACTTCATGTCCTGACCCATATGTTTCTCGACAATCAGCCTGAATCCTTCAGTCGTGGCATTTTTCCAGGTGTATGTCCGGACATAATCCTTTATCATGGCGAAGAATCTATCGTCATTTTCTTTTTTGAGATCCCTCATCATCATCCGAAGCATGTGGATCACATAGGCCCCTTTCTCGTAGACAAGGATGTTGTAATCGATGGGGCTTTTCGAGGAGCTCAGCCGGGTGCCGAGCCAGATAGGCCCGGATTCACTCCCCATGGTAAACCTTTTGGGAAGCTTGGGAAATCCGTACCGGACAAAAGCGCGGCTGCCCCGGTTCAGGATGTCGTCCTTCCAATCCTCGACCATCTTCATGAGTAACTTTTTCTTCTTGTCAGCCAGGACCATTTGAGCGTACAGGGCGCCTGAATACTCGGCAAATCCCTCGCTGAGCCACTGGTCGTGGTAGGTTTCCCATCCCACGATATGTCCCCACCACTGGTGAGAGACCTCATGCCCTTTGAATGCCTCGTTGATTCCTGAATAGATCTCGTCCCTGAAAGAGAAATAGCCCAGATGGAGGAATCCCGGAAATCCCTGTCCGTGGGACCAGGGGATCTCTGTGGCGATTATGCTAGGGAACGGATACGGGGAAAAAAGCTGCTGGAAATAGTTCAGACTGTTGAAAACGTCTGCTCCGACATTGTGCCTGCGTGTGTCATCGATCTGGAATCCGCCGGCATAGATATCAACAGGCGGGAGCCCCTTCTGACTAACGCGATAATGCCTTAAATCGCCGAAGTTGAAACACACGAAGGCCACCGGGATGTTCTGTTCCCAGGTGGAGCATTTCTTCCCGGCTTCCTCCCATTCCCTGGTTTTTTTTCCCACAGAGACAAGCGTCAGATTGGGAGGGATGCGGTAGGTCATTTTGCTGGTGGACCGCTTCAGGTACCCGTACGACGGATACCAGCTTGTGGTATCGCGGAAACTGTATTGTTTTTCATACCCGACCTCTTCGAGCAGCTTGTTCGAACGGTAGGTGATGAACAACATCCTCTTTTCGTTTTTTTGGATCGGGACTGGCAGGGCGACCACAAGCTCTTTCTGCTTCAACGGAGGCTCTCCCGCCCTGTCTCTGGCTGTCTCATGAACGAAAAAGCAGGGACGTCCCTGATCGTCTCTCACATCCTCCACCTCCACAAGCCTGGAGATGGTGAAAGGAATCGCTGTCACAGATTTATCCAAAGCCACACAGTCCAGAATCGCAGAGGCCTGTATGTTCCCGTTTTTCTCGAGAGTCAGGTCCAGCTCGAAGCTGGGGATGTCTATGATATCCACAGGCTTGTCATGGACCGGCTGGTCTCCTTCGTACTGGTCTGCCAGATGGAAGGAGCACCAGAGGTCGATAAATTCGCCGTAGGTTCTCTTGAACTGTTTCAGAGAGACTTCTTCCCTGGAATCGGGATCGACCTCGAAGACGAACTTCCCTTTGGTTTTTGACGCAATATCCGCGAAAAAGTAGCCCTTTTCTTCAGAGACAATGTCGGAAAATACTCTAGAATCGATATTCCTGAAGTGCTGCTTCATGATCCTGTCTCGGCTCTCCCGGCAATGCGCGCTTTCCTGAGTTCCTTTCGCATCAGATGAGGAGTCTATCCCCAGAGCAGTCATGAGCTCTTCTGCTGTGTTATCCGTGAACCGCAGCACGACCCTCTCGAATTCCTCCTCCAGCTTTTCCTCCCCTGTGAACTTTTTGAGCTGATCTTTTTCTATTCGTGAGGGAGGATCGAGCCTGATAACGCCTTGTCCCTCGAACACAGCCGCGTGATATCTGCCCCGAACCGGTTGGATGATGTCGATCTTTCCCGACTTGAATTCGAAGGAGGCCGCCTCCCGCACCAGCTTAAGGTTATTTGCGGATGATGAGTGCGCGATCCGGTAGGATTTGATATCACGGTACCACTGCCATGGTCGGCTCTCATCGGAATTCTGACTCTCTTGGCCCAGGATCAGGCAGAGGTTTGCGCAGAACAGAATAAGCAGGAAAGCTGAAAGCTTTGTTTTCATTTTATCCTCCCCCCTGACTGGAGTTTCACATTCATTTTTTCTATAAAGATAGTATTAGACGGAAGCAAAATCAAGGGAGATAAATGTGAGTGTCAATGCCATGCAATAATTTCCGGTTTTAACATCGGTCAAGCATACTCTTATATCTATACTTATTCTATGGATGATCAGGTGGGCTACTGACGCTTCAGCCCAGCCAGCCTCTTCTTTGCATCCTCAACCTCAGCAATACTAGGGTCAGCGTCTTTCCAGAGGGAGAGGAATTTCTCGTAATGCTCTATGGATTTGTTTTTGCGTCCGATCGACTACGTTCCTATCTCCTTCGACTGATATCTGAAAATATACAGGTGAGAGGGAATTTCTGGACAGTATTTAACCTTTTTACAATTAGGGGAGAAAGGACTTATAATAGGTAGCTGGTATCAACATGAAGATTCTTTTTACGATAACCGGGCCGTGGGGAACTGGGGCGGCGACAGTTGTGGATGGGGTGGGTCGGGAACTATTGAATCTTAAGCACGAGGTCAAAGTAGTCTTTCCCGATCTTGGATTGCCTTCACCTGATAAAGACAAATATTATGGCAATCCAGGGCTCTATGAAATCATTAAATATCCGGTAAAATATCGAGGAACAAACTTCCCGACATTTCCCCTTATTGTTCCCGATCCCAATCCCCGAAATATGAAAGATGCCTGGACCTTCAAAGACATGACAGAAAAGGAGTTCACGAGCTACATCGATTTTTTAAAATTTCGGTTTAAAGAAGTAATTGAAGAATTTCAGCCTGACGTCATTGAGACCGAACATGTTTGGCTGATGGGATACGTCTTACATGAGATGGGATGCGCCTATGTTGTGGGCGCGCATAATTCCGATCAAATGGGATTTCGGTATGATGTCCGGATGCGCCTGTATGCAACAACGTGTGCGCAAAATGCCAAATTTATCTTTGCCATCTCTGATAGTGTGAAGGATGAATGCCTTGGACTCTATGGTGTTCCTGACGAGAATGTGATCGTTATCCCGAATGGTTATGATAATAAAGTCTTTCGACCCCTTCAGATTTCAAAAAAGAAAATTTTCCAGAAACATGGAATAGATGCAAATGCCTCACTCCCGGTGGTCACTTTCGGAGGTAAGATGTCAAAGACAAAGGGCGTGGACGTTCTGTTAGAGGCTAACGCATTGTTGCAGAAAAGGCGACCATACGTGTTGTTTCTGTTTGGTGCAGGAGACATTCAAGATGTTTTGGGAAGAGACCCGACAGAGGATGAGGATCAAAACGCACATTTCATGGGCCATGTCACCCAAGAAGTGCTAGCAGAGTTTCATAACATTGCAGAATTTAGTGTTTTGCCTTCTCGGGAAGAGGGATTTAGTGTCGCGGTGCTCGAGGCAATGGGGTCTGGATTGCCTGTAGTAGGAACGGATATTCCTTCGTTGAAGGAGATAATCGTGGGCAAAACGGTCCCTGTCGAGGATCCTTTGACATTGGCAGAAGCTATGGAATTTGTGATGAATCTTCCTCCCGACGATAGAAAAAAGTTGAGAGAAAAATCTTACAAAAAAGCCCTCGGATATAGCTGGAAACAGAATACAGAGATGCGTTTAAGTTATTACAAGGCCATTATTTCATCCTGACTCGAATCCCCCCCACCCGCTGCTTAGAAGGGTGCTGCTTTATCCCCCGCTTCAGCCCATCCAGCTTCCCGAAAAGTATTTCCTGTAAGCTTCCTCTTGCCAGCCTCCAGAAAAGCTTTGCTCACCTCTCATTCCCTCAAGAATGATTCGGATTTTCTCTTCGGCACTGAATTTGCAGCGGGTTCTTCGTTTGATCTGCCGCACAATGGATTCAGGCGATGGCTTCTTCTTGGTTCTCATCGATATCTCCTTGCGTGGTTTTATTATATGCAAACCATCGCTTAAGAAAAATCATGAGTGGTCCGAATTTAGTTGAAACGAAACATACGGCAAAATTACTAAAAACATTTTTAAGGGAATTTGGTCTCCATACTACTTAGCAAAAAACGGTTTCATTTGGGGAAAGTTCTTCATTTCCCCGAAGCCCACTGGATGAATGCTGCAATATCCTTCTTGAACTTCACATGAGAGGCTTTGTGGATGTACATCATGTGTCCGGCCTTTCTCACTTCTCGATTGACATTCATTTCTACCAGTGATAAAAGCGATAAATGCAGCAGTTATCATAAAAGGAGGAAATCATGAGAAATCTTATTATCCGCTTGGAGCATTCACGAATCATTTTAGGATTGACTGCTCTTTGTCTGTTGTTTTTTGTTTTTTCAGGATGCCAGAAAGCCCAGGAGGCCGAGCCCCCGGTGGCAGAGATCATTCCCAAGGAATTGACAATCCACGACCACACACGGGTCGATAATTATTACTGGCTGAACCAGCGCGAGAACCCAAAGGTCATCGCGTATCTCGAAGCCGAAAACGCCTACAAAGACGCAGTCTTGAAGCATACAAAGGGCCTGCAGGAGAGGCTGTACGACGAGATCCTAGGAAGGATCAAAAAGACAGACATGTCCGTTCCCAATAAGGAGAACGGCTATTATTACTACACACGCTACGAGGAAGAGAGCGAATACCCGATCTACTGCCGGAAAAAAGGAGACATGGAAGCAGAGGAAGAGATCCTGCTGAATGTCAACGAGATGGCCGAGGGATATGATTACTACAGCGTTGCCGGCCACACGGTGAGCCCCAGCAACAAACTCATCGCTTTCGGGGTGGACACAGTCAGCCGCAGGAAATACACTATCTATTTCAAAGATCTGACTACCGGAGAGCTCCTGTCCGATCAAATTCCGATCACCTCTGGACGAGCGATATGGGCCAACGACAATAAAACCGTCTTCTACGGACTCAAAGATGAAGTCACTCTTCGGTCTTACAAGATAATGAAACACGTGCTGGGTACAGATGTGTCCAAGGATAAACTTGTCTACGAAGAGAAAGATGACACCTTTGGCACATATGTCTATAAGACCAGGTCCAAAAAATTCATTATCATTGCCTCCTCCCAGACACTCTCCGATGAATACCGCTTCCTGGATGCCGATACCCCTGACGGCCAGTTCAAGATCATCCAGCCGAGAGAGAGAGGCCTTGAATACAGAATCGACCATTACAAGGACAAGTTCTTTATCCGGACGAACTACAAGGCTGAGAATTTCAAGCTGATGGCGACCTCGATCCAAAAAACCACAAAGGAAAACTGGAAGGATGTCATCCCTCACCGGAAAGACGTCTTGTTTCAGGATTTTGAAGTATTCGAAGACTTCCTCGCTGTCAATGAACGGATCAAAGGACTGCCGAACATCCGAATTATCAGGTGGGAGGATAATTCCGAGCATTTCCTCGATTTCGGGGAGGAGACCTATTCGGCCCGTATTTCCTTTAATCCGGAGTTCGACACAGACCTGATCCGTTACAGCTATTCCTCAATGACGACTCCACGCTCTGTCTTTGATTACAACATGAACACGAGAGAGAAAAAGCTTCTGAAGCAGCAGGAGGTTCTCGGTGATTTTGATTCGGCCAACTACCATACGGAAAGACACTTTGCCACGGCCAGTGACGGAACCAAGGTCCCGATCTCCCTGGTCTACAGGAAAGGACTGGAGAAGAACGGCGATAATCCCTGTCTTCTGTATGGATACGGCTCCTACGGGTCCACCATGAGCGCCGGTTTCAGCTCTGTCCGGTTGAGCCTTCTGGACCGCGGATTTGTTTATGCCATGGCCCATATCCGCGGGGGAATGGAGATGGGACGCTACTGGTACGAAGAGGGCAAGCTGCTCAACAAGAAGAACACGTTCACGGATTTCATCGATTGTGCGGAGTACCTGATTGCCGAGAAATTCACGAATTCCGACAAGCTCTTTGCCATGGGAGGAAGCGCCGGAGGATTGCTGATGGGCGCCGTTGTGAACATGCGGCCGGATCTTTTCAAGGGGATCATCGCTGGCGTTCCCTGGGTAGATGTGATCACGACAATGCTGGACGACAGCATCCCGTTGACTACGAGCGAGTATGACGAATGGGGCAATCCCAATAACGAGGAATATTACTGGTACATGCTCTCCTATTCGCCTTACGATAACGTGGAAGCCAAAGATTACCCGGCGATGCTGGTGACCACAGGCCTCCACGATTCACAGGTGCAGTATTTTGAGCCCGCCAAATGGGTGGCCAAGCTTCGAGCGCTGAAGACGGATGACAATCCATTGATCCTGCACACCAACATGGAGGCCGGACATGGCGGTGTTTCTGGTCGATTCAGGCGCTATAGAGAGACCGCCATGGAGTACGCCTTCATGCTGGATTTAGTCGGTATTAAGAAATAAAGCTGAATGGGGTCATGTCTTAATTTTCCTGATATAGGTGATCTGACCTCAATTTTTATGTGTTATGAAAATCTCCAATTCATTCTAACCACTTCCACCGAGATGTATTTTAGGGTCATGAAATAAGAATATTTATGAAGCCTGTCATAAAGTTCTACAAACAGCACCCCGGATTATTCAGTTTTCTCAGATTGTTGATTTCCCTTTATCTCTTCTTTTTCAGCCTCGAATTGATGGGGACCTCCCTGAAACTGTTCGGGAATGATTTTACAGCCAATCTGATCCAGACCACGACAAATCCACTGGTGGGTTTGTTCATCGGAATTCTGGCCACATCCATCATCCAATCTTCGTCCTCAACGACATCGATTGTCGTTGGCCTTGTGGCTGGAGGTGTCTTAACTGTTCCGATTGCCATCCCCATCGTCATGGGAGCCAATATCGGAACTTCCGTCACCAACATACTGGTCTCCCTCACGCAGATTAACCGCAGCATTGAATTCAGACGCTCATTTTCTGCAGCGATCGTTCATGACTTTTTCAATGTGTTGGCAGTCATCGTGATATTTCCTCTACAGTATTTCACTAATTTTTTAGGTCGGGCAGCCACTTTCATGGGAGAACAGTTTCAGTATGTTGGAGGATTGAAATTCCTCAGTCCTGTAAAAGCGATCACTGTGCCTGTTGTTGGAATTTTTCAAAACTTGATCGGTGATTACCCCTGGATCTTGCTGATCATGGCTCTTTCCTGCCTGTTGTTCTCTCTGTCTCAAATGGTGAAATCTTTGAAGGTTTTGGTCGTGACTAAGGCTGAGGCCTGGTTTGACCAGTATTTGTTCAAGACAGCGGTGCGTGCCTTTTTGGTTGGATTGCTGCTGACTGCTATGGTCCAGAGCAGCTCGATCACCACGTCCCTGGCTGTTCCCCTGGCTGGCGCTGGTCTCTTGACTCTTGCCCAGATTTTCCCTTACACTTTAGGAGCGAATATCGGGACAACAATAACAGCCTTTCTTGCAGCATTGGTGACTGGGAATCTTTCAGCGATCATCGTGGCATTTGCCCATTTACTTTTTAACATTTCTGGAATGATCGTATGGTGGCCATTGAAATTTGTGCCCATAACACTTGCCCAGAAATTTGGTCAGGTGGCTGCACGAAAAAAGATAATTCCGATTCTATACATTATAATTGTATTTTTCCTTATACCTATTTTACTGATATCTCTATTCCGTTAGGAGGGATTACCGATGTTTAAAAAATGGCTTGAGATTTTTAAAAAGGATACATTGATGGACCGAGCCTATCAGCGGTCTTTCATGATGTTAGACCTGACACGAGAGATGTTTTTAAAAGCCAAAGAGTCACTGCGGTTCCGGGAGGACAAAGATGTTGATCTTAATATTCGTGATCAAGACCTGGAGATCAATAAGTATGAACGGGAGGTTCGACGGAATGTGTTCAATCATCTAGTAGTGGGTGGAAAAGCAGACCTCCCTTCTGCCCTTGTTCTCGTGAGTATTATTGTTGATATTGAAAGGATCGGTGATTACACCAAAAATATCGTTGAGCTGGCGATGGATCATCCTGGTAAACTCAATGGTGGAAGATTCGAGAAGAATCTGCAGCGCGTTGAAGCTGCCGTAGAAGATGATTTGATTAAAACCCGAGCCTGTTTTGAAACTGGCGATAAAAAGTCGGCTCTGAAACTCCTCAAGGAATATAAATGGGTCAATGATGTCTGTGATGACAGTTTGATTGCTTTGATAAAAGAAGATGATAAAGATATCCGATCCGGTGATTCTGTTGCCCTTGGGATTTATTTTCGCTGGTTGAAACGAATTAATTCCCATTTACGGAATATAACGACGAGTGTCGTCAATCCCTTCGACCGAATCGGATATGAGCCAGAAGAGAAATAGGCGTTAGGCCATTTTGAGATTTATTTTGACACTTAGACTTTTATATGTTATGAAAATCTCCAATTCATTTTAATCACACCTACAGACAAATATTGCTTAGATTATGAAGCAAGAATATTGATGAAGCCTGTCATAAAGTTCTACAAACAGCATCCAGGATTATTCAATCTCCTCAGACTGTTAATTTCCCTGTATATCTTCTTTTTCAGCCTTGAGTTGATGGGGACATCCGTGAAAATGTTCGGAAAGGGAATGGCGGAAAACCTGATCCAGACCACGACGAATCCACTGGTTGGCTTATTCATCGGAATCCTGGCCACATCCCTCATCCAATCTTCGTCCTCAACGACATCGATTGTCGTTGGCCTTGTGGCTGGAGGTGTCTTAACTGTTCCGACTGCCATCCCCATCGTCATGGGAGCCAATATTGGAACTTCTGTCACAAACACACTGGCCTCCCTCACTCAGATTAAACGAAGCGTTGAATTCCAGCGCTCATTTTCTGCAGCGATTGTGCATGATTTCTTCAACGTACTGGCCGTTCTTGTGATATTTCCTCTACAGTATTTCACTAATTTTTTAGGCCGAGCCGCGAGCTTCATGGGAGAACAGTTTCAGCACATCGGAGGATTGGAATTCCTGAGTCCTGTCAAAGCGATCACCAAGCCAGTCGTTGGTGTTTTAATAGACTTGATCGGGGAGTACCCCTGGATTTTGTTGATTCTGGCTCTTGTGTTCCTGTTGTTCTCCCTGTCTCAAATGGTGAAAGCTCTAAAGATTTTGGTCGTGACCAAGGCTGAGGCCTGGTTTGACCGGTATTTATTCAAGACAGCGGTGCGTGCCCTTTTGGTCGGATTGCTTCTGACTGTCATGGTCCAGAGCAGCTCGATCACCACGTCCCTGGCTGTTCCTCTGGCAGGCGCTGGTCTCTTGACCCTTGCCCAGATTTTCCCTTACACTTTAGGAACGAATATTGGGACAACAGTAACAGCGATTCTCGCAGCATTGGTGACGGGGAATCTTTCAGCGATCATCGTGGCGTTTGCCCATTTACTTTTTAACATTTCTGGAATGATCGTATGGTGGCCATTGAAATTTGTGCCCATAACACTTGCCCAGAAATTTGGTCAGGTGGCTGCACGAAAAAAGATAATTCCGATTTTATATATCTTGATCGTATTTTTCCTTATTCCGATATTATTGATTTCTCTATTCCGTTAGGAGGGATTACCGATGTTTAAGAAATGGCTGGCAATTTTTAAAAAGGATACATTGATGGACCGGGCCTTCAAACGGTCTTTCTTAATGTTAAACCTGGCACGGGAAATGTTTTCAAAAGCCAAGGAATGCCTGCGGAATCGAGAAGACAGTGAGGTGGATGTCAATGTTCGTGATCAAGATCAGGAGATCAACAAGTACGAGCGGGAAGTTCGTCGAAATGTGTTTAACCAGCTGGTAGTCGGTGGAACAGAAAATCTTCCCTCAGGTTTGATCCTCGTGAGCATTGTCATCGATATTGAACGCATTGGTGATTACACAAAAAATATTGTTGAGCTGGCGATAGATCATCCAGGCAAACTCAAGGGAGGAAGATTCGAGAAAGACCTTCAACGAGTAGAAGCTGCAGTGGAAGATAATTTTGATAAAACACGTTCCTGTTTTGAATCCGATGACAAAAACTCGGCTTTAAAACTCCTTGAAGAATATAAATGGGTCAATGATGTTTGTGATGATAGCCTGGAAGCTCTTATCAAGGAAGAAGATAAAGATATCCGTCCAGGTGATGCTGTAGCCCTGGGGATATATTTCCGTTGGTTAAAGCGGATCAATTCTCATTTGCGGAACATCACAACAAGCGTAGTCAATCCTTTTGATCGGATCGGATTCGAGCCAAAAGAAAAAAAGAAGTGAGGAAATCATGAACAGAGAAAGTCAGTCCCCTCCAGCCTTCCGTGAAGAGCAAAGGTTCCAACAGGTTTGGATCTGGTTTCTTGTTCTCGGCATTGCCGCGTTGATATGGTATTCCGCAATCCAGCAGCTCATACTCCGCCGTCCGTTCGGCAGCCGACCAGCACCCAATACACTCTTGATCATTTTCTGGCTCCTGTTCGGCATAGGCCTGCCCGCGCTTATTTTCACTGCCAGGCTGATCACTGAGGTCAGGAGTGACGGGATATACGTTCGCTTCTTCCCATTCCATTTTTCTTACCGTAAAATTCCCTTTGAGGAATTGAAGTCGTTCGAAGCGCGGAAGTACAATGCTATCAGGGAGTACGGAGGCTGGGGAATCCGTTACGGCCCGCAGGGAAAGGCCTACAATGTCGGCGGCAACCGCGGTGTGCAGCTTGTGTTGACAGACGGAAAGCGGATACTGATCGGTTCCCAGAGACCGGAAGAGTTTTTAGCCGCCCTTCAGTCAGAACATGCCCGCTATCAAAGTAGCTCCTGATAGAAGATTAAATCAGCCCGTCTGGGCTTTCCCAAAAAATAGGGGGCAGGTTTCCATTTTTAAAGATCATAAGAGACTGGCCTAAAGCGAAGGACTAAGAGTCTTTTCCTTTGTTCTATATTTCTTCTTAAACACATAATACGCGGGAATTCCCACAACGACAGTCAAAATGGCGATCGAGGAAGGGATGGGCCGCTCCAGGAATCCAAGGACCAGGATCGTCACGCCCGCCAGGATGTAAATGGCCGGAACGACCGGGAATCCGGGCATCTTGTATTCGCTCTTCTTCATG
>Ga0114920_10000517_pt1 | contig 16767 bp, 24 predicted proteins | sample ChitaG_FD_88683 | JGI IMG/M metagenome (GOLD analysis project Ga0114920, IMG submission 88683) | Deep subsurface microbial communities from South Pacific Ocean to uncover new lineages of life (NeLLi) - Chile_00310 metaG | ecosystem: Environmental > Aquatic > Marine > Oceanic > Sediment ... | reverse complement strand
GGCATACTCTTTTCATGTCTGCCTGTCAATCCACTAATCAATCATTCACCTACTAATCATCCACCATCACCTGGCACGGTGCCGGGTTTCTAATCTCCACTTTGAAAAATCTCATCCGGTTTAGCCCCTAATAATTTGGCCCACAGTCTCTGGTCCTCTTTGGGAAGTATGCGCCGATTTCTCACTACACGGGAAATCAGGCCCGGATCTGCATTGATCGTCTGTGCAAAGTCCGCCTGTGTTCCAAACCTCTCGATAATTCTTGCTTTAAGTTTTTTGTTCATTGCCTCCTCCTGGTAGCATTACTACCATGTTTAGAGTAAAAAAAGGTCAAAGGTCCTTAAGCGAGTTATCTATATCCTCCCTCAATTTCCCAAAATTGACTATGACCATGGTTGCCCAATTCTTATCGCCACTTGCCCGCTTTAACTGTTCATCTTGAAATTTCGAAAACTCTGAGAGAATTGCGAGCCCCCCGGTTTCAAGGGAAATGGCCTCACCCTGCTCAAAAGTGCTCACCTGGATACCGTAGCCCTCATCTTGCCGAACACACCTAAAGAGGATATATTCGGTTCTCTCAGCACGCCATTGTTGAGCTATAAACGAATGAATGAACTCCGAGGCCAGGCGGCGTTTAAAGCCAAATTCAATGAGCCTTGCAAACAGCCCGATACCATAAACATCCAGGGGAGTAAAAATGGCCTTCTGCCCCTGGCCCGGTGCCGGTACGCTCGGCCTTATAAAGTTGTTACTCATCCAGTCCTTAAGTCTTTCCCGGGGGATCCTGAGAGCCTTACAGATATCAAATGTCGAAAATTCATCCTTCATAGCGTTTATGGGTGGTAGATTTCCTACCATGTTACTGAACAACAAAATTATTGTCAAGCAAAATCGACATAAAAAGTTAAGATTTATTTCAATACGTGGTATTGCATTTCCCAATACCCCCCTGGGTAAAGATAAAAGGGCAGAGGGCATAGGGTAAAGGGTTTAATAAGGGGTCGCGCGTGACAGGTCTCGGGGTGTCTGGCATCCTGGCTATCTTGCCCGTAGTGACCTAAGCGTGAGAGCCGGTTAGCCGTGAGGCGCCGGGGGGTTCTTTCTTCTTTCAACCTCTACGGCCCTCTCACGCTCTTGGGGGTAGGAAAAAGGCCGCAAAATAGGCCCTTAATCAGGGAGTCTATGACCTAATATCTGAACCCCGTTTCTCATTTAGAGAGGTGGAGTTTTGTGATGGAAAATAAGATTGTCAAATAGAAATTACGCGAGGCGGTATCAACTAACTTTTGAACTCAGTAAGAATTTTGGGAACGATATTTTGTGCAGATTCTTCAATGCTCATTGAAGGAGGTGGCATATAACGTTCTTTAAAATCTAAAAGGGTTATCCCCACAATTTCATCAGTATATGGGTCAACTCTAACCAAGTCTCCATCATTGACTTCAACAGCTATCCCAGGGCGGGGATCGCCAAATGAGATATAAAGAACATCTGCGGAATCATCATAACGGACTTGGAAGTTAAGATTCTTTAAGTTTTTTGATACCATATAACATCACCTCTAGGTGATTTTCTTGTTATAAAGGCAGAGCTTACTCGTCCCTCTTTGTATGTATCGTCCATCTTCGCATAAACGTTAAAATATAAACTGATTGAAGATATTTTGCTATAGACTAAAGATGTTCTGGCACTAACTTCAGTAATAAAATCGGGCTTTTGTATGATTGCTTTTAGCCCTTGAATTTTCGTTACCTCTGGATGATCTATCCTTATGTGATCCCAACTCTTTTCGTGCAAATGGATTACTCGCCCTTCAGGGTCTGTAGTTGTAAAAATTATCTTTTCACTCATTTTTCTTGAGGATCTGCGTGAATTTCACCGAAATCTTTCTCGTAGCTTTTAATAAGATCAAGTGCTTTTATTAAGAATTTCTTCGCATGTTGGGGGCTCATAATTACCCGCGTATGAACTAAGACTGAAATTTTACCTTTATCAATACCCGGCATTTCAGGCTGTAACATACCAAAATCCATCATCAAATCCCAATTACTCATCATTAAATTTGTATTATTCGCATAAAGAATATTGAAACTTTCAGGATAACGAACTTCAATTGAAGGTCCATCAGTCTTTCTTTTTTTAGGTTTTTCAGTTGAGATACCTTTTGAAATTTTCTTAGCCATGCTTTTTCCTCCCAATAATTATATTATGCAAAGATCGAACCAAAATTCTAACGCCTTTCGGACACCACTAGTCCATACTATAAATTGCATCTATAATCCATTGTCAAGGAAAATGCACAACACACATAATAATGCTTAGATTCGCTTTTCAAAGAACACTCAGGCTAAAAAGCCCCTAAATAGTGGTATTCCGCCCTATGAGTACCGCTCGGGAAAGGCCGATCGTACAACCACGGCCATCCTCGCAAGCCGGATTTCGCTCAGGATCGCTTAAAATGATTATATAGGTATATTACCCCTCGGAGTAATGGGATCGTAGAGTCCAGCCAGGGGTCTGCTGATCCCTGTGAGGTGTGTGTGCTCCCCCCGGAAGGCATCGGCCAACTGGGGGTAACACTTAGCAAAGCAGAGCGGAGCAACGCTGCTATGAAGTCATTTTTTGCTGGATTCGGCCCGATACCATTTACCAAATTCAATCACCAATCCTTCCGAAAAGCCGAATGTCAAGTTATTCCGTTTCAGGTACTTTTGCCAAGCCTTTGAGACTTTTTCATCCCCAATACTTAGGCCATAATTCGGGATCCTCGGCCCCGGTTCAGCGCCACGCGCGATGGCATCCAGGCTGCGGGGCTTGCTCACGTCTTGCGAATGAATTGTGACTTGGAGTCCAGTTAGGGCCCTAATTGTGCGCTCCAGGGTTGTTATAGGATCCATGGCTATACCTCCGTTTGTATTAGTTCTAAATTCCAGTCAAACATCGGGTATTTCCGACGCATACGTGTTCTCTTCGTCATATTGGTAAATGGGATTTTCGGCTCGACTTGTTTCATCGGCCCGAACTGATAGCTTCCACTAATCGGATCGCGCTCAAGGCCGAGTCGATTTTGCAGAAACCAGGAGAGAAAATATCGCACGGCCAGGATGGGATTAGCAAACGTAAGCCGATTGTTATCCTCGGCTAGCCATGAGTCCCGGCACTCTCTTTGCTCCCAGTTCGTGCCATCGTAAAGCACCTCGTTGATATGTAAATTACACTTCCCATCAAAGCGGTGTGAGATATGGATTTCGACGCCTAAGACATCGGCTATCATCTGTTCAAGGGTCATTATCACTCACCCCCCGCTGCGGTTGCCGCTGAATGTTCATAGGCCGCCATCACTGTTGGCGAAACTTCAGCCAAAGTTGAAACTCTCACTATGGATCTTATGGGATATCCCTTTAACGTCTCTGGCGGCCAATGCTCTTCACCGTCCGGTGGCTCTACACTGAACATAAATGACGTACTGTGACAGTCACCCCGGGACACACTCTCAAAAGCATCTCGACCGTAACTTGTGGCCATGTTCATATAAAGGCGGTAGTGTAGGCCTGCCTCCGTCTCCCATATCTCCAATGTTCCGTTCTTTGTCGATCCCAAAGGTTTTCGGACATCGTGGGACCAAAGTGAAATAATCTCAGTACCTTTTTCCAATGCCTCCCGGAAGCAAAAAGGCTCTAATATTTCCACAAAGGAGCCGTGTTTTGCATCATAGAGTACCGCCGATGGACTGTTGAACGGGATCGTTGCTAATATATGTTTTTTACCCTGGCCACGCTTGCCGCCTGCTGTCCTGATTTCGCAGTTACCGAATTGGCATCGAGCCGGTCCGGTTTCAACATGGCTCCCGTCGTCTGGTAGTGGCTGCCGTGTGAATTGCGCCACGCCTTCGTGTTTTGCCTTGAGCCTTGCTTCTTCAATCAGAATGAGCTCCCGTTTGTCCCCTTCTTCAAGGTAGCGTACATCGAAAAAATTGCTTCCGCCTTCGCTCAAGTGCGGTTCATGGATGCTTATGGCATACTTGCCCGATTTTGTGTAGCTTTGGAGCGCGTTTATCCCTTGCTTAGTGAGCATTTTTGCCCGTTCGTGGCTGGCTGCCAGGCCGGATATTGTTAATGAGGGTTCTTGACGCAGCATGGTAGTCTCACTCAGAAGGAACCCCACCGCCTCGACTATAATTTTGGGGTGGCTCTTGACCACGCCGCCGGAAAGATACATTTGGCCGAGCGTCTTTAAGCTCACATCTAATTCTTGCCAACGTCGTTCAAGTTCGATATCGGTCAAGGCCCTGGCTATCGGCTTCTCGGGTTTCTCCCTGGTATCCTTTGAAAAGATACCCGCTGGATCTCTGCCCTGCAAGACTTCGATTAAATAGGAGTCTTCTAATTCGCAGTTCTCTTGCTGGTATAGAATCACCGCTGCAGAAGCTTCTCTGTATGTCTCATGTAACTTTGACCTCGGGGTGCCGATTATCATTTTGGCCTCTGTCGCGCTATATCTGTAATCACATAATCGCTTCATTAGAGATCTTCCTCCGTTTCAATGGGAAACTGGATTATTTTTTTCCTTCTCTCTCGTTCATCTGCCTGAGCCTGTTCATAGGCCTCTGCCTCTTCATCACTTAGCAATTTCAGGCGCGTTAAAAGCTGGTAATCCGACTCATAGACGGGCAGATCCTTCTCCGTTCTGTTCTTACCATCTTTGCAGAAGAAAATGCCGTTGTGAGTAGCATAGGTCATGCTGTGATCGAAGTCCGGATCTCCAGAAAGCAGCTTGCGTTCAAATTTTGGGCATTCCCAATTCCACCATGCCCAAGGCCGGAAGCCGGGAGGCATCAGGGCCATGAGATAGTCCCGATGCTTCAGCCATGCGCGTTCGGCATCGTCTGAGTCAGGGTCGAATGGGGGAGGGTCGCCACAGAGGGTATTCATTGTGAATCCCTGCATTAAGAATTCAGTTTGTTCCTCAGTGAGTCCATGATCGTTTTTTCTCTGAATCGCTTTCTTTGGTCTATATGGCATTGGGTCGCTCCTATCTATACTGCCTGGGTGGTCTTGAATCCTTGACATTCGGTGGTTCCAGGTCAAGTCCGATTTCCCGCATTAGTCTGGTGTAGGTGGTCATGCTTCGTAGCTCGACATCAATCCCCGGGTGGCTCCTTGTCTGACCAAAACGATCATTGAAAAATGCGCCGTCCGTATCCACCGCCTCCTTTGCCTCAAGCGCTCGGTCCCAGGCACTACCGGCAAGCTCAAGAATTTGCTCATGGTGCAATTCAAGTTGATAACTGCCCTTGATTTTATTTATCCAGCGGCGGGTGGAGAGTCTCAATTTTGTCTTGGTCATGGTCCACCATAAAGTTCTATAGCCTGGTCTGGAATACCCCTTAAAATGGTTTTTGTAGGGTGTCGGGTGGAGAGCGGTGAGGGGATCGCTGCAACCTCGGTCGCATTTCGATCGACTATTGCAAAAAGTGGCATGGGGGCTAATACCCTTGTCCAGTGTGTGTTTGCGAAGGTCATTACTTTAATCCCTCTCCCTCTGGTACTCCGGCTGCCAACTGCTGCAAGCTCAGGGTTCCGGGCTTGCTTAATAACATATCGCCTATCTCTGGTGGCAATAGCGGCATGTTCTCCCTTGCCAAAATCTGGTTAGCACTTAACCAGCCAGATTGTCGACCAATCTCATAGCACTTATACCTCGTCAATGTATCTGTCCGAAGCAGTGCATCAACCAAAAATTCAAAGTAAAAATGTGACTGTTCATCGGGGTTAAGAAAGAAGGAGTTGAGTTCTGCCTCGATGGATTTCAGATATGGAGACAAGGTGAATTTGAGGAAATCCAGTGACTCAACGCTGATATTACTCTTGCCTTTTGTCGCTTCACTGTCATTGACCAAGTGACTGGGTACACCAAAAAATCTTGCAATATCCTGTACTTGCAGCTTACGACTGGCTATGAACTCAGCATCCACCGGCTTAATGGTAACGTTGTCTAATTTCATGCCTTCCTGTAAGAATAAGAGTCGATTCGAGCGCTGAAGACCGCCGACTTGTTCGTGGATTGCGTCCTTCAGATTTTTCACTGTCTCAGGTTTTGGACTTCCAGGATGGGTTACCACAGCACCAGGTAATGTGCCTTGTGAGTAGAAGGTATTTGAGAAAGCTTCTTGTGAAAGCCCAAGTGATATAGCCTCTTTGGCAAGGGAGATGATGGAGCGTCCTACAAGGCCATTGTACCCGAAGCCTTTGAAATGGAGGCATTCATGCTGACTCAGCAATATGGGTGCGCCAGTTGTAGGCTGAAACTCATAGACAAGCTCGTTTGTGGACTCATCGCGTTTGACCGTGACTCTGGACGGGGATAGAGGGATTAGCTGATCCCTGACTCCGCGTGCGTTTCTTGCTACATAGGAATAATGGTTGCCCCATGCAAGGATACAGGCCATGATGTTGGCTTTGTACTGGAAAGCTGACATCTCATTGTTGGGCCTTTGGTTGAGCAATTTCGCTGCCACACGTTCGTCTGCCCGCCGGCGGCTGCCATCAGCGAGGCGCTCGTATAAGTGAATTGGTAATTGGCTAACGCTGTCGCTCAAAATTCTCATGCAGCGATAACAAGTGCTTAGCCCCAATGCGCTTTGCTGGTCAATATTGCCTGGTCCATAACCTGCAAGGGTAAAGGGTTTCTGATACCAAATGTCATCTTCAGGACCGTAGCTGCCTAAGCTGCGAAAGGCGTGGTATGCACCGCGCAATCGCGTCATAATTCGGTTTGTAGCTCCTCTTATATCCATAGCTGCCTCCGTCTTTCATCGCGCATATCCCATAACATCCACGCTGACATCCTTCCCATCCAGACCTCTTCAGCTGCCTCACGCAACTCGTCACACGAGACGGGAAGGGCTCTGTCATCCATCTCAGGGTCCGTGAAGCTGCTCGGAGCTAAGCTGGCTGTGATACAAACCTCGAGCCTGTACGTTCGACCATTGTCACAATGCTGTGTCAATTCCATAGTTCACCTCATATTAGTGCCGTGGCAGCACTCGGACCGATTGGAGGTTTCTCCGGACGCGCCACCCGCTCCCTCCCAATGAGAGAGGAGCAGCACGTAGTTCTGCCACGGCTGCCACTACCCATCGTTACCGTCCGCTTCTGGCACAACATCATCGGCAATCATCCCGCGTGGACCCTGTTTCAGCTTGAACGTTACGCGCTGGCCTTCGGTAAGCCCCCGGAGCCCAGTCCCGGTGGGACGGATACCGGTTAGGTGGCAAAAATAATCTATGCCATCGGTACCCAAAATGAATCCGTAGGATCGTTCGTCGGCGAACCACTTGACCACACCCTCAATGCGTCCATCCTCCGCGCCTATCTGCGTCTGTTGTGTATCTGTCATTTGCTAATTCCTTTCAGGTTAATTCTTACTCTTGACTTACCTGTGCATATAGTGCACACGATGCACAAATGTGCAGGGGTATGCACAAATGTGCCTAGTCATGCACATCACTATCGCCCTCGATTTCCTTCAAACTAAAGGTCGGGAGTGCAGGGTGGAATGGGACGTCTTCATTCTTAGCGCGCTCCAGAGCCTTATCCAATCGCATTTCACGCCTTCTGAACCATCCACTCCATTCCTTCAAATAATCTTTCATCTTCAATCGTGCAGTGTGTGGCGTGTCAGGGTGTTCAACAAGCCGACTCATCCAGCCCACGTTGCGAATGGTTGCGGGAAGGCAATTGAGGATGCCAGCTACCTTATTGCAGACATCGAAATCGCCGGTAAAGGTTTCGATTCCCCAACGAACCAGACTGATATTTCCGAACAGTTCAGGCCTCCGAGTGAACTCGGCTTTGTCCTCTTCATCCATTCTGCTGTCGAGTAAAGCTTGGAGGGAGGCCCGGTAGTTCCGAATACGACGCTCATAGACCTCACCCATTCGATGCAGACCTTCGAAAAGGTAAATTGGAGCGAGTTCCTTCATCGGCCGCCCTTCCTTCATGGCTATTATCCCCGTTGCGAATTTCACTACCGTATGCACCATGAGGTTAGACCGAGCAGGGAGTAACTCCCTATGCTCCTGCTCATAGTCTGCATAAATGCTTGTCCTGATCCTGGCTGCTTTTGAGTTTTCAGAGCCAATAAGAGTGAGTGGACACCAATAGATTGTCGGTGGATATTGAAGTTTTTTATCCTTGGTGCTGCCATTGCTTTTCTTCTCTGCCATCGTCTGCTCTCCTCTGGATATTACTATACGAACAGGGCAGCCCCAGAGGAGAGCATCCAAAGAAAGCTACCCTGTCGCATAGCAAATTTATAGATCTGTGATAGTTGAACCTGGGTAGTGAAGGGGTGTTACTGGGAAGTGTGCTCGGTGTGGTCATCGGTCATCCCCATACCCAGGCGCTCTAAAATCAATCGTTGTGCAATTGGTTCGATAACTTTGCCTGAGTACGTCCGATGGGTAATCGGATGACCGTCGTTTTGAAGATAGTGAGAAATCCGTGAAGGTGACAATTTGCTAGCATCGGCTAGCTGTAAATTGGTTATCCCGTGGTGACGAAGCAGGGCCTTCAGTGGATTTGGTAGGTTTGTTTTGGGTTTCCGTTTCATATATTTTCTATTTTACGTACTTTCTATGGTATGTCAATGGAAAAAATGCACAAAATATGGGGTAATTTAAAAATCTCCGTCCTCCTGGGGGTACTAAGAGGTTTATCAAAAACGTTCACTCCCCTATTAAAGCCTTATCCGGCGCGGTGGGACGGGGGTTCGACTCCCCCCGCCTCCACCATCCTTCCCCGTGATCCAAATCCCCTGTCAGCTTTGCCTCTTAATAAAGACTTCTAGCGAGACTGTTGAAAAGCGCTGAGAACACAATTTTGGGGGTTGTAAGTGTTTGATCTTACTATGTGTGGAAAGGCAATAAGTGGACTTTTTCGGTAGTCTCAGCGGAAATCTTTAATCTCAGGATTATTCAATAAGCTCCAAAAGGGATGGCTTGTTTATTTTTTTGGAGGCTCCACTGAGTATGGTTCTGATGGCCTGCACCGTGCGTCCTTGCTTGCCGATTACCTTGCCTAAATCTTCTTTGGCTACCCTAAGTTCAATCACGGAGATCTGTTCTGCCTCTATTTCTGTGACCACGACTTCCTCTGGCTTGTCCACCAGCGCCTTCGCTATATATGCAATCAAATCCTTCATCTTATAAGAGTAATTAAAACCCACCAAGTCCCAAATGGATGAGACTTTTGTTATTTCGGAGTTTCGGTCAGAAATCTCTCCACTTTTGCATCTTGTTTCAGTTTCTCAACGTAGACGTTCAGTTGTTCCCGAGCGTTCTTATCCTTTAGGTATTGCTCGATCTTCTCTTTGATATCCTCATAGGGAATTGTCATTTCCGGTCTTTTGTCGATGACCTTGATCAGGTGGTACCCAAACCTGGTCTCGACGAGATCGCTCACTTGACCCGGTCCCAAGGCAAAGGCTGCCTCTTCAAAAGGTTTCACCATCTGTCCTCGCCTGAAGTAGCCTAGATCCCCACCCTTTGCGCTACTGGGGCCCTGGGAAAACGCCTTGGCAAGAGTGGCGAAATCTTCGCCTTTTTGCAGTTTCTGCTGGATCTCTTCAATCTGTTTTCGTGGCTCAGCTCTCTGTGGCGCGCTCGCCTGGGGGTCGATTTTGATCAGAATGTGGCTGGCTTGCACCTGCTCGGGTTGTTTGAAAGAATCCGGGTGGCTATCATAGTAAGCTCTGGCCTCCTTGCCGGAAACCGCAACCTTTTCAACAAAGTGCTTGGCGATGAATTGTTCAATGGCCAGTCCCCTTTTGATCTGAGATCTCGCCTCGGCCTCGGAGAGATTCATCTTGATCAACATAGCCTTGAATACATCTTCACCGGAAAATCGTTTTTTCAGTGTGTTCAATTGTTCATTGATTGCCACCTCTTCAACCTTGGTTCCCTTCCTTTGGCTTTCCTGGTAAAGCAACTCACTGTTGATAAGACCTTCAAGGACCTCTTTCTTGAGTGCTGGCAGCTGGGAATCGTCGAAGGGCTTTCCCATACTGGCGAGCCGTCGCAGGACACGGCTCATCTCCCTATCGAAATCCTCCTGAGTGATCCGTGATCCGTTAACGATCGCGACTTTACCCTCAGAAGCCCGTTTTTCTACTGCCAATGCCGGGAAGGCAATCCATGCCAGACTTATGGCCGTTACTAGCGCCCAAAAGCATCTTCCGCGTTTTGTCTGCATTCGAATTTCTGCTTTCCACAATAAAAAAAGATAGGCCCACATTTGTCTTCTAGTACTACCTTCAAATCTGTCTGTTTGGATTTCTGAATAACCTCTTCTGCCGGAAAAATAGGGGCATTAATCCTCACAAAGAGGGCCAATGCATCGCTTGGTCTGGCACCTCCACGTGAGATGGAAGGCCCCTCGTTGGGTCAGTGGATGGATTTGAGGTTACCCTCGAGCGCCGCTTAATAGGAGCGTTGCCATCCAGGTCGTCTTCCACCGCCTCGACGGTCTTCGGAACGGGGGCGAGCCTCGCTAACAGTAAGACTTCGTCCCTTCACCTCTTTACCGTTCAGGTCATTTATCGCGGATTCAGCTTCTGCTTTTGCAGCCATCTCCACAAATGCGAATCCTCTTGATACGCCACTATACCTGTCTTTTATGATTTTGACAGATGTGACCTCTCCGAAGCCCTCAAAAGCCTGTCTTAAATCCTCTTCGGTTACCTCGTAGGACAGATTACCTACATAGATATTCATTGTGACCTCCTTCTCGATCTAATATATTCCACCGGAATTTAGGTTGATTAAATTAGTTGCAAAAGAAGTGCGCCAAAAGCTCATGATGTTAAGAGCACATTCCCTCATTGTCGGGATTCATAATATTCTTGTTGGATTACGGTCATGTAAGGAAATAGAGATTATGTGGTTTCAAGTAATTCCATCATATCTGTAATGACTAAATCGATGTGACTGCCATCCGGGCTCTCCATTTTCAGCCGCAGTCCGATGGCGGGCGAAATCTGTTCTGGTAAATTGACTCTCTTTATAGTCACTATCAATTCCTTGCTCCTTGGGCCATATGCTTGTCCCGGGGCTACTGTTATAGTTTTTGTCTCCCCGACTTCCATACCGGCAATACCTTTTTCAAAGCCTGGAATAATTCTTCCGCTTCCAAGTGTAAATTCAAGCGGCTCTCCATCTTTTGCCTGACGCATGTATACCTCCAATGAATAGGTTTGATGAGCCTTAAGCTTGATCCTTGACAAACCCCCTCGGCAAGGCTTGAGTCTGTTAGAGCCAGCTGAAGCGCTGGAGAATGTCTCTGAATTTTGCCGCCGGACTGGTATGGGTCGAAAGTGTACAAGTGCCATGTAGGGGAAAGATCGAAGAACTCGCTCTCGATACCGAAGAGCACAGTGATTCATTCGCAGGGTGAGCGCGGAGTTTTTCGAGGGCCAAATTCATTGGGGGTTTTTGAGGCAATTGAGGGCCTGCAGAAGGGCCTACCCGAATGGAATTGACGTTAAAAGCATGACCACCACGTCGGTGCTACAGCAGCGTGGGACGACGTTCCATTAACACCAACAACAAGTACCTAGGATATAATAACAAAGAGCATCAGGTTTTCGTATCTTGCAAAAACACTTTTACTCTATAATACTAAAAAAATAAATCAAGCGTTTTTTATCTTTCTCTAGTTTTTTCTAATTCTTTCTTTCTATTTTCTGTCTAACCCACTTTGTAAAATCCCTTATCATCCGATACAGACATAGGGCTGGGGATCAGCGTATGATAGTGATAAGAATTTCCCTTTGGGTCAGGGCAATTTAAGGATAAACAGGCCTGTGTGTCAAATAGACATCGCAGTCATGATATTGAGATAAAGGAGTTCTGAATAAATGAGTGCAGTGTTGAGTTTTTCTTGAAAATGTCAAATGGTTCCCTTAGGATTCGAAGACCCTGATGAGTTTTTTGCTCACGGTCTCGAAAGTGAACGGCCTTGTAATATAGCTGCTAACTCCAGCGTTAACGGCTTCCAGGATATTGTCTTTGTCCACCTCAGCAGTTATCATGATAAATGGAGTGTGTTTCAGATCCTCATCACTCCTGACGGCCTTTAGCAGTTCCAGGCCATTCATCTTGGGCATGTTCCAGTCAGACAGTATCAGGCCGGCCTTCTTTCTTCTCAGTTCTTCGAGGGCTCTACTACCATCATCAGCCTCGATGATGTTTTTAAACCCCATCTGCCTGAGAACTCCCCTAATGACACGTCTCATCAGGGCAAGATTATCCACCACCAGTACTCTCATGTCTAAATCCATCATTCGTCTTCCCTTCACAATGTCTTGATGCTGGGCGGATGATGACCCTGCAAAAGAATTAATTTCCCGATATTGTGCAGCAGGCCCATAGTAAAGGCGTCATGTGGTGGCCTTAGCTTGAGGGCTTTGGAGACAGTTTATGAGGCATATGCGCAGCCCGAACGGCTGATGGCCTGCCACGGGGTTTTGTTTTCTACTATGCCGCGTTAATATACAGAGTTGGATACGCTGATGAGTGGAGAGCAAATTACCATACTTGCCTCGACGCTTTTCTCATCTTGCACCGGGTGTGTTATTGGTTTGAATTAAGCAGGAACCGTGCCAAGAGGGTTATAAAGAGATAATTCCCCATAATTTCAAATGATTGGGGCTCCTTTGTTGAAGAGTCCGGGTGTGAAGTTGTGGTTGAATTTGGTTGGGAATCTGTCAGTGTGTCAAATGCTTGACACTGGCGGGGATTTGCCCCTGGTGGGATGGGCGGCATTGGTCTCCAACAACATCAGGGATGTATTCCCCATGACGCCCATGAGGAAGTTATTGAAGTTATGGGCAATGCCGCCTGCTAGGGTTCCCATAGCCTCTACCTTCTGTGCCTGGGAGAGTTGCGCTTCGAGTTTCTTCTCTAAGGACACCTGCCTGGGTTGTATGGTCTGTGTATGGGAAGGGCTAAAGAAGTTTGAGTAATGATGAGAGTGATGGGCGCTTAAGGGGCTTGGGTGGTGAAAGAAATGATAAGGAATTTATCTCGCCCACTCCTTTCAGTCGTTCGAGTTCGCAGAGCAGAAAGGATTCAGCTCAAAAACCCTGAGGCTTTGCAATTGCCGCCCCCATATCGAAGGTAGGTGCCCATTTGTACTGATCACCAGCTTGAATAAGAGGGGAAGAAAGGGCAGGTCAGTGTTTATAAGGGGGTCAGATTAGTTATTTCAAAACGGAAATGACGTCAGTTTCCCTTGGAAATAGGGCAAAATCTTTCCCTCCCAGATCTCCCATCTTGCAATTTCCCTCAAAGATGGCCCCTTCTTCAGTAACTAATTTTGGGGTTTGAATATTGCCAAAGCGCTTGCCTGGGGCACCAATCTCTATCTTGTTTTCCGCAGATATATCGCCATGAACCTCTCCATTTATTATCACATCAGCAACATGTATCTGTGATTTGACAACTCCACTCTCCCCTACTATCAGGGTTCCATTGGAACAGATTTCACCGGAGAATTTTCCATCTATCCTGACAGCGCCGGCAAAGGAAAATCTACCCTCGAATTCTATGCCCTTGCCTAAGAAGGCTCCAATCTCATCCTTTGGCTTGTTCATTGATTAGCATCCTCCTTTCATTATTGAAGTCTTAAACTAGCAACATTCGAAAGTTGGGAGGGGATCGTTTGTTGGGCTAAATGGTGACGATCACTTCATGCCTTATTCCCATTGAGGAATTATCCACGCCATCTTTTTCAGCAATAGACATGCCAACGTGAATAGATTGTGACAAGGTTAAGTATGAAATCAAGAAATACATATCATATCAATGGCATACAAAGTCTGACTAGAGGCAATCACGGCTTTTGAGCCTAAGGGGGAATAGAATGCGGAGCGGAAAGTGCGGCTTTGCGTCAAGATGTTGACAGGATATGAATGAAAATATGATGTATAGGTGACATCGTAATGAAGTTCTGGTGCTCCGCCCTACCTATTAAGGATATTTGCAGTGATCTAAGCTTGAAACTGGTTTCTTTGCACGAGTTCTGCAGCCTGAACGTCAATCCCACACTACCCTACTATGATTCTGTGCTTGCCCCAAGCCCATTTTTTGGTACCACCTGGTACTAGCAAAAACAAATCCGGGGATAATGTCGTTCACCTGGCCTCTGATTTTCTCTGAAGCATCGAGCATCTGGCTCAACATATGGTTGAGATCATCCTTGATCCCTTTATCGGACACCTCCAGCTTGCGCATGGTCGCCACGTATGTATCGCCCACGGTTTTGTAGTAGTGGAGAAAGAGCCACTTCTCCTCGAGGGAATATTCTGCGGCCTTCAAATATTTGATGGTAAACATTGTGTAGTTTACGAACGCGTCTCGGGTTTTACCGGCATGCTCTGCCGAGTGAATAAAGGCCTCCGTGTCAGCGCTCTTCTTCCTGAAGCTACTTATACCAGTGGAGCCGTTGTTATGCGTGACGATGCTGCCCATAACGGCCAAGGCCACGACAAAGACCCCGATTCCTATGGCGAGTTTCTTCACGGGTCTGACTTTCCCTGATCGAAACATCGGCGCACTCCTCCCTCGCCCGTCTTCTTCCGCACCTCAAACGGGTTCTGCCTTACGAATGACCGGTGACCGAGCGAGCAATCAGATTGCCTTTATTAGAATAATCGGAATTTCCGCTCAAAACTTTAGCAATTTCACCTCTTTGTTCTTCTCCCGAAAGTACTCATACACCAAGGATAATCAAGAGATAGTGAGGATTCATTTTGAGCGGGATCTTGACGAACTGCAGTGCACTATAAAGGATCAAGGTCACAGCTGAGAACATTGTACAATAGCTACAAAAAAAGCCCTTTCGAACTATAGCCCAAAGAGACGGAGTTGATTGATTTATAGATCCCTTCTTTTTCCTTTTACCGGGCGAGATAATCACCCCTGTTAAACCTTATTGCCTCAAGTGAAGAGGTGATCAGGGCCTGATTCAGGATATCTTTGAGTCCATCTCCATCGGGAAGGGAATTAAGTACCGGGATCAGGCTTTCCTTTTGTGCCTCCATCTCATTAATCAGGGGATAGATACGCTTTAACGAAATCCCTGGATTGCTCAGCTTCTGGTGATATTCGTCGAGGAGATCCAACAATCTCCCAACACGGTCAAGCATGAGGATTTTTTCCCGGGGGAGAAAAGGATTGAATTGTATTCCAGACATAGTATTTACTATTGGTGGTTTTTGATCCCCGGCACCTAGTTCGGAAGAATTTTCAATAGCTTCGTTAAGAATTGCTCCAAATTCTTTGGTTATGGGCTTTTCGTTTTTATTGATTTTTTCCGGATACCTATTCTTCAAAATCTCATCATTGGCATGTATCTTCATCTCCCTAGCCTCCCTTAGGATATCTCTTTCGGCAGAAAATAGAGGACAGATCCTCAAAGGCAATCTTGGTCTTCGTGTTTATGTTTAAGCTTATGCAAAAATCATGCAACATCTGTAGCATAGGAGAAGTTTTTCAAAATAGCCTTAGATTCTAACCAGTTAGCTCAACCTCACGAAAGAACCCGAACCCGAGATAGGCAAAAAAGGTAGGAATTAATTTCCTGTATTCGCCGGTATTGTGGGATAAGATTGATGGGAAGGAGTGGGTTTAGCTAAGTCCATCGATTCATAAGGTCGATTACGAACTTATTTACTCAGGACTTAATGTTGCCCTCGGCCATGAGCTCGGGCCGAATGGAGTGAGCAATTCCTCCGAGCCAGCTTGTTAAAATACGTCACTGTATTTGCGAATCGAAGCACTAAGGTCGCTGTTTTCTCAGATAGGGTGCCTCCGTTTCTTCGTTCTTATGATAAGGAAAAACCCGGCGATAAAACCGCCTATGTGAGCAAACCAGGCTATACCACTTCCTGTCTTTGGCCCAAATTCAGCGAATCCGCTCAAGACCTGTATCAGTATCCAGTAACCAAGTATTATTATCGCGGGAATTCTTACTATTTGTAAAAATATGCCCAATATCAATAATGTCCTGATGCGTGCCTTTGGAAAGAGAAACATATATGCACCCATAACTCCTGCTATTGCACCACTGGCTCCTATACTGGGGATCTGGGAGTTGAGATTGGTGAGTATATGGAATGCCGATGCAATGAGTCCACACAGTATGTAGAAAGACAAGTATTTTATATGACCGAGCGTGTCCTCAACATTATCGCCAAATATCCACAAGAAAAGCATATTGCTGAGGAGATGAATCCAGCCTCCATGCATAAACATAGCGGTCAGAATGGTCAAAGGTACAGGGACTAAGGCAGGGGGGTTTATATCCACAAAGTGGGTAAACTCGTACGGGATGCAACCCAGTCGAAAGAACAGCGGCTCAGCCCCTCCAGATATTAGGAAGTTCTGATAGACAAAGACAGTCATATTGGCCAGGATGAGGGCGACATTAACAAAAGGAATACTGCGGGATGGATTCTCGTCTCTCAGGGGTATCATTTAATCTCCCGATTTGAAGGCCGACATTCAATAATACACTAAAATCTGAACAACTAACACCTTGATTCAGGAATTGGTATTGTTCAAAAGGCCTTGCATAGTCGATTTAAGAATGCATGTCTTACAATCTTTCATGAGGAGGGCATGACTATTTCCGAAAGGCCTGCCCGCTCGTGCCTTGCAATGGCAGGCGGGTCACTCTCGCCCGTCCGCCGTCGGCTTCGCCTTAG
>Ga0114920_10000516_pt1 | contig 16801 bp, 15 predicted proteins | sample ChitaG_FD_88683 | JGI IMG/M metagenome (GOLD analysis project Ga0114920, IMG submission 88683) | Deep subsurface microbial communities from South Pacific Ocean to uncover new lineages of life (NeLLi) - Chile_00310 metaG | ecosystem: Environmental > Aquatic > Marine > Oceanic > Sediment ... | reverse complement strand
GCCTCGAATAGGCAAGAATAAGTGTTTCCCCTGACTTATTACTCTTTGTATCAAGGAAAAGGAAACGCCTTTAGTCCCCTCCCCCCTAAGCCACCAGAGCAGATGTTCTGGAAAACCAGAGCTTCGGGCCAATAACCAAAAACTTATAAATCCGAAGTAATGAGACCTGACTTAGGTTCAAGGTGTCACGCAAAGTCTCACCATTTATCCGGGCCGGGGCATCCAATACCTATAGCAAAGACTTCCCTAAATTATACATTTTGACGAATTGTGTAGTACCTATTGACGAAAAACAAACTTAGAGTTATCATCAACATCAACCAAGGAGGCAATAATGAAGGAGCAAGAATTCGATGGCATCATCATCGGGGCAGGTCCAAACGGACTTACCCTGGGTGCTTATCTGGCAAAGGCTGGACTAAAGGTGTTGCTCCTTGAGCGGAGGTATGAGATAGGGGGTGGATTAGCCACGGAGCACCTGACCCTTCCCGGCCTTCTTATTGATAGTCACGCTATATACCATATGATGGTGGAGTACGCTCCCCCTCTTAAAGACCTGGAGTTTGATACCAAATATGACCTGGAGTGGATTTACCCGGAACTTCAAGTAGTAATGCCCTTCTCCGACGGAAAATATCTTGCTTTATATAAGGATATTGAGAGGTCATACCAGTCAATTAAAAAATTCTCGGCTAAGGACGCTGAGGCGTTTAAGGACTTCGCCAGATGGTCGGAGGAGGCGATGGACCTCTTTCTGGCCCCGGCCAGTTACGTAAACCCTATGCCTGTCCTGGAGCAGGCGGCCAAGCTTGAGGAAAACGAGATTACCCGAAGGGACGACGAACTCACCGGATATACGCCAAAGCAGATAGTAGATGACCTATTTGAAAATGAGAGGGTTAGAGCTTTATTCCTTTACCTGGCTACCATGTGGGGAATGGACTATGACCTTGAGGGGCTGGGGTATCTGGTGCCACTGATGATAAATCGTGGTTGGCATTACCGGCTTTGCCGAGGTGGCTCACACCACCTAGCTCACCTTTTTGGGAAGTCCATTTCTGAAAACGGAGGCAGGGTATTAACCGGTCAAGTGATAAAGCGAATAATCGTGGACGACGGTGAGGCAACGGGGGTGGAGCTTGAAGATGGTACGGTAATAAAGGCAGGAAAGTTTGTCTGCAGTTCGCTTAATCCACATCAGACCTTCCTTGAGCTCGTTGGTGAGGAGCATCTTGATTCTGAGTTTGTCACCAGACTTGAGGAATGGGAATACAGCGACTGGAGCTTCTTCACCGTCCATATGGCGCTACAGGAGGCACCCAGGTTCAAGGTAGCCGAGTCTGACCCTGAACTCAATAACGCTCTTATTTACATAGTCGGTTACGAGAGTGAAGACGATTTGGTCGACCACTTCGAGGCGTCAAAGAGGGGTGAGTTGGTGGACGGTGGATTTAATTGCTGTTTCCCCTCGGTTCATGACCCGACCCGTGTTCATCGCCAGCCAGGAAGTGCAATAAAACATATAGGTATAATATCTATGGAGTGTGCTCCTTATGACCTCAAGGACGGCGGAGCAGAGGCATGGTATAAAGTCAGGCGAGAGTATGCCGAGCACTGCAAGGCTACTTTGAGGAAGTATGCTCCGAACATGACCGACGATAATATTGCCTGGGACTATATTGGAACGCCACTAGATACCGAGCACAAATTCCCGGATATGAAGCAGGGCTGTTTTAAGCAGGGCGCTTACCTTCCGCTCCAGATGGGCTATTTCAGACCTAACGAATACTGCTGCCAGCATTCCACACCGATAAATAAGCTATATATCTGCGGCGCCGGTACTCATTCTGGCGGAATGATAACCTTCGGTCCAGGCTACTGCGCTACCGAGAAGATAGCCGAGGACCTGGGGATTGAGAAGTGGTGGCCGGAGCCGGATTGCGTAAAAGTGGCTAGAGAGGCAGAACTGCTTTAAAGTGTTTTAGAGAGGGAGGTCAGGATGTATATAAGGTCAACTGGCTTAGGTAAAACCTTGCTCCAATGCAAGGTAGCAAAGGTTGAGGCTACTAATATCATCCCGGAGACGCTGGAACCTCCCAAAGAGGGCGAAAATGAGCCGATGAGGCTGCTCATGACCATGCAGGTGATTGCACCCGTAACTTGGACGGTAAGAGCCTTTGTTGAACCTGCCGATTTGAGGCATATCATCGGCTTTGCTCTTAGGAACCCGGGGGTTCTATTTAATAGTGCGCGTTTTCTAACCCTCGGAGGCAAGTCCCCTTCGTTAGTGGTAAAGAGAAAAAGGGAGAAGAAGTAAGGAGGGTATCATGCCGGATGCGACTTACGATGCAGTAATAGTCGGGGGCGGGCATCATGGGACGATAATCGCCTGTTATTTACAGCGAGCCGGGCTGAAGACAGCCGTCTTTGAAAGGTGGCATGAGATGGGCGGCGGGGCTTGTGGAGAGGAACTTCCGCTGCCAGGCTTTATACAGAATGTATGTGCCCACTTCACCCGCTTCTATCCTCACCCGGCTTATTCCGATTTTCATCTGCGGGACTATGGGCTGGTATATGTCTTCCCCGAGCATTGTGAGGCGTGGGTCTTCCCTGACGGGAGATACATTCTGGGTGAAGCGGTGTGGAAGGTTGTTGACCCGGTGACCGGTAAGAGTGGGTTCTCGGAAGAAAACGCGCAGAAAAACATAAATGAGATCGCTAAATTTTCCAAGCATGATGCCGCGGTGGCTGAGGAAATAATAAAGAAGTTTAAAGCCAAGTGGGTGGCTGCCTTCAGGAAGTATCGCTATACCGGACCTGAGGAATGGGGTGAAAAGGACCCCCTTGAAGAGCTATATGATGACCCCAAGGATGGGCTCGACCCCAAGTATCGGAACATGACAGTTGGGGAGATAGCTTATGACCTATTTGACAGCCCTGAAATGAGAACCTTCTTTATGAGGGCGTTTCAGACCTCTAACGGTCTAATGCCCGAGGATATCCCTGGTGCTTACTGGACTCTCCATGTCCTGGGGCTCACCCTGTCCCTGGAAGCGGCTGCCATACCTTTGGGTGGTACCCACAGCATAACCCACGCCCTGGTTCGGGCTTTTCAGGATATGGGGGGCGAGTTTTTCGTTCTCAGTGAGGCGGAGAGGATACTCGTAGACGACGGTGTGGCGAGGGGGGTTAGGCTGAAGAACGGAGTCGAGGTAGGAGCCAAAATAGTGGTCAGCGACCTGAGTATAGATTTGACCTTTGACCTTTTGGGCAGGGAGAATCTACCCCGAGACCTCTGGGATAAGGTGCAAAAATTGAGAGAGAACGCCTATGAACGAACCCAGCTCTTCTGGGGCAATATAGCGCTTTATGAGCCACCAGAGTACCCCCAGAGTCCGGAATTGGGCTTGGTCCCCAGATTGTACTTGGGCGAGTCCGACCCCGAGTATTTCGCTAGCGGTCGGTACAAGAAAGAGCGCTGGGAAACGGGGATTGCCGACAAATTGTATCTCCTCGTTGCCCCGGATAGCATGTGGGATGCTACCAGGGCGCCTGAGGGAAGGTTCACTGCCCTAGTAGAAGAGTTTAGCTGCCCGTGGAAGAACTTCTCAGAGAGGGATTGGCTGAGGATGAAACGGGAAATCGTAAGCCGAATGTTAACCGAGTGGCGGAGGTATGCGCCAAACGTTACCGAGGATAATTTCATCGAGGCCTGGATTGCCACTCCTGATGATGTAGTCAACCGAAATCCGTGTATGCCCGGGGGAGGCTGGGGGGCGCTGGATGCCCCTTCCGAACGACTAGGTCGACTTCGACCCCTTCCTGAATTATCAAATTATCGGATGCCAGTGAAGAATGTCTATCTTTGCTCTTCGGCAGCGCATTCGGCACACGGGATAGGTCGTGGCAGTTCTTATTGTTGTTACAAGGTAATCGCAAGCGACCTTGGACTCTCGTATAAGCCGTGGGAGGAAGCTGGGCGTCCCTACTAAAGGCGTTAAGGAGGGAAAATGGGCAAGTTAGAGGGAAAAGTGGCTATTGTAACCGGAGGCGCCAAGGGCTTGGGCAGGGCTTACTGCCTTGGACTAGCTGAAGAAGGGGCTAGAGTGGTGATGGCGGCTCACCGCTTTGATACTGAGGATGCAAAGCAAGCGGCTAACGAAATAGAGAGCAAGGGTGGACTGGCTTTGGAGGTTGATGTTACCAGTGAAGAAAGTACTAAGCTTATGGCTGAGGAAACAGTAAAGAAATATGGCAGGATTGATATCTTAATTAATAATGCCGCCCTGTACCGAGGTATATCAAGGAAAGGCATCATGGAGATTCCTGTGGACGAGTGGGACAGGCTGATGACGGTCAATTTGAAGGGCATGTTCCTGTGTTGCCGGGCGGTAATTCCCCAGATGATAAAGCAAAAGAAAGGCAAAATCATTAATATGACATCCGAGGTAGCCTTTACCGGGTCAAGGGGAATGATTCACTATGTAACCTCAAAGGGCGGAGTTATAGGCTTCACTCACTCCCTGGCCGCCGAGCTTGGGGCATACAACATTTGTGTCAATGCTATTGCCCCTGGCTTTACAGATACCCCGGCGAGTAGGACAATGGTTGATGACATTTCAAAGTATAATGTAGGTCGGACCCCGTTGAGGCGTCTTGAGCAGCCCGAGGATTTGGTCGGAGCTGTTTTGTTCTTTGCCAGCGATGAGAGCGATTTCATCACGGGACAAACCCTGGTCGTTGATGGCGGGAGGTATATGCACTAGAAGAATAAACTGACTTAGGAGGCGCAATGCCCAGCTACACGGGTAAACTGCTCCGGGTGAATCTCAGTCGGGGAGAGAGCAGGGTTGAAGTGATTGCCGAACAGCTCCAGAGGAATTTCTTAGGTCCCCGCGGATTTGGCATCAGGTGCCTGTATGATGAGCTTGCCCCGGGTATTGGGCCACTATCGGCAGAGAACAAACTGGTTATGGGAGTGGGCCTCCTTGGCGGCACCACAGGTCAGGGCTTCTCCAAATGGGTGGTCATGACCAAGAGCCCCCTCTCGGGGGGGATAGCCAAATCAGTGGTTGGCGGCGACTTCGGGCCACACCTGAAGTTTGCCGGCTTTGACCTTATCATCATTGAGGGCAAGGCAGCAAAACCGTGCTACATTCATATTGAGGATGGGAAAGCTGAGGTTCGGGACGGGGCGGAGCTTTGGGGGTTGAACACCGAGGAAACACAGGCAAGGCTGCGCCAGAAGCACGGTGCAAAGACAGTGGTTGCTTGCATCGGTCCTGCCGGGGAGAAGCTGGTTAAGTATGCTGCTATCGTGAGCGACCGGCGTACTGCTGCCCGCTGTGGCGTAGGGACGGTAATGGGGGCGAAGAATCTCAAGGCAATCGCCATCAATAGCACAGGAAGGGTCATTCCCCATGACCAAAAGACATTTAAGGAATTATCACAGAAGCTAGTCGAAATTCAGAGGGTAAACAAAAGACGGGTCCGATTAACCGAGTTTGGTAGCGCTTCCGCAGTGGAGACTTATACATACATGTGGAACATGACCCCGGTTCGTAACTTCCAAGAGGGGACACTGGAGGGCATTGAGCGGTTACTTCCCTCAGAGTTCAACAGGTTCAAGGTAAAAAACTATAGTTGTTGGGGTTGCATGACCAGATGCGGACAGGTTCGCAAGGTAATTGAAGGGCCATATGCCGGAACTCTAACCGAAGGACCGGAGTATGAGACCGTTTTTTCCTTCGGCAGCGAGCTTTGCAACCCTGACCCTGCTTCCATTATAGCAGCAGATTCGTTGTGTGACCTCTTTGGTATGGACACCATTAGCACTGGTGTTTGTATCGGATTTGCCTGCGAGCTATTTGAGAGGGGAATCATCACCACCAAGGACACCGACGGGCTTGAGCTTACCTGGGGCAACCACCCGGCTTTTATCGCCTTGGTCGGGAAAATTGGAAAACGTGAGGGATTTGGCGAGTTGCTTGGTGAGGGGGTGAGGTGGGCTGCGGAGCAGATTGGACGGGGCGCAGAGAGGTATGCCATGCATGTCAAAGGGATTGAGATGCCGGGATATGAGCCACGTGCAGTCAAAGGCTATGGACTCAGCTACGCAGTCTCCAACATTGGCAGTAGCCATATGTATGCTCGCCCGACACGAGAGCTGGCTCAGGAGATAGACCCGCTGGCTGACGAAGGCAAAGGGGAATACATTGCCTCAGTGCAGAAGGAACAGGCGGTAAGGGACTGCATTTTGGAATGCGTTTTCGGCGATTCAGGTCTAACGCCAGAACTGAGAAACCAGATGCTGGTAGCGGCTAGCGGTTTTGACGAATTTGGCGAACCGGCTTACCTTGAAAAGATAGGAGAGAGGATTGTTACCCTTGAGCGGGCGTTCAATGTTCGTGAGGGGTTCAGCCGCAAAGATGATACCCTACCCTCACGGTTTCTCACCGAACCGCTGGAGAAGGCAGGACCAGCTACCGGAGAGATTGTGCGTAAACTGGACATCCTCCTTGATGAGTATTACGCTGCCATGGGCTATACTCGCCAGGGTATCCCTACCGTAGAAAGGCTGAGGGAGCTACAACTGGGGGAGGTTGCCGAGGAGATAAATAAATTTGTAAGGTCAGGGGGGTGAGCCTCATGGGTTCGAGCAAGCTCATATTTTGGTTCGAGGAGATAGGAAAGCAACATAACGATATAGTTGGGAAAAAATGCGCCAACCTGGGCGTTATGACTCAAATGGGGATGCCTGTCCCCCCTGGGTTTGCCATTTCCATCGGTGCCTACAGGAGGTTTATTGAGCAGACAGGAGTCACTGAGGAAATAGCTGGCTATGTGAACAGTCTGGGTGAACTCAAAGGCGAAGGGGTTGCCCGCTTTGAAGACATAAGCCGGAACATCCGCGCTATGATAGAGGGTCAGCCAATGCCAGAGGGGTTGAAGGCAGAAATAAGTTCCTTCTATGAACAGTTATGTAGCAGAGTCGGTATCTCTGAGGTTCCGGTTTCGGTCAGGTCAGCTGGGACGGCAAGCCGACCGGGCATGTTCGAAACCTATTTAAATGTTAAAGGCAAAGATGAGGTGGTGGAAAAGGTGAAAAAGGTGTGGGCCAGTGCCTTCACTCCCCGAGCTATTGCTTTCCGGGTGGGTAAAGGGCTGCCGGTTGATGGTGATATGCTTGGTGTTGCTGTCCCCAAGATGGTAAATGCCCGGGCTGCTGGCATCGGCTTCACTGTAGACCCGGTTAGTGGCGACTCGTCAAAGATAGTTATTGAAGCTAACTGGGGCTTGGGAGAAGGGGTGGTTAGCGGAGCCCAGACCGTGGACAGGTTCGTGGTGGACAAGCAGAGCTTTGAAATAGTAGAAAGGGCGGTGGGTAAAAAGTTAAAACAGGTGATAAGTAAGGAAAAAGGGGCTGAATGGGAGGATGTGTCCCCGGAGATGCAGTCAATTCCTTGTTCCAGTGATGACGAAATAAAGGAGATTGCGAGATTGGCTAGGCTGCTTGAGGAACGGCTGGACCAGCCGCAGGATATGGAATGGGCTATTGACCCCGATTTTTCTTTTCCTCAGAATGTGTTCCTGCTTCAAACCCGTCCAGCAAAGGTGGCAGTCAAGAAGGCAGAGTCAGCCAGTGACCAACTGGCTGATAGGTTAGTAAGCGGTTTTAAACAGATTGACCTGTCCGAAGCTAAAGATAAGATGAAAGGCATAGAATTCAGGTTCTAGAAGGGGGTGAGGCAAATGAGCAAGTAAGGAAGGACGAGGAGGACCGAAATAAAATCCTAAGGAGGAGAGAGAAATGGCTGAATATGGAAAGCCAAGCACATATGGGTTCTTGGCGCCTGAGGAGAGATGGAAGAAATGGGAAGCGGAGAAGCCCAAAGCGGAGAATGCCATATGGGATATGACCCCAGGATATGACTATATCCCCGAGATTGATTTGCCCATGTTTCACTCCCTGTTTCTAGATGGAACGCATTCTTCACCACCGGTTACGCCACTATATGGCTATCTCTGGGTCAGGCATTGTGGCCTTGGTACCAAGTGGGTGAACATAGCCCTGAGCCTGCCCACCTGCTACGGCTGGGAGTGGCGGTTCAAGGATGGTGGGCTTTATACTTCCTTCCTTATAGTTAGAGATGAGGAGGAGAGGAAAAAGCGCGAGGTTAAATTCAGGGAGGCAATGCGCCCTTACATTGAGGACTTTGGTGGCATATGGGAAAGGAACAAGAAGAAGCTGACAGATATGTATGACGGCCTTAAACAGTTTGACCCCGCTAAGGCGACGGTGCTTGATTTACTGCACCATAACTGGGAGCTTGATGAAGCCTTTCGCAAGATGTGGGAGATACACTTCTTCGGGATGCAGACCTCCTATTCCGCCTGGATACTCCTCGAGGAGGAGTGCAAGAAACGCTTTGGGATAAACGACCAGTCGGCTGAGTTTCAGGACATGATGAGGGGTTTTGATAACGAGATATACCGGGTGGATAAGGAGCTATGGCTGTTCAGCAAGCAGGCGGTTGAAATGGGGCTTGGCGATATATTCAGGGTGAATGAGCCTAAGGCAATAATCCCTAAGCTGGAGCAGGAAGCCAAGGGGAAAGAATGGGTTAAGAAGTTCATGGACTTCCTCCAAGTTCATGGATGGAGGATGGTCCGCTTTAATGACTTTGTTGACCCCTACTGGCTGGAGGAGCCAAGCATCCCAGTAAGGGCAATAAAAGACCACATAGTAATTGGCTCAGCGGAGAGGAAAGAATATATCCTTGACGAGAAAAGAAAAGAACTCTCAGTAAAGAGGGAGAAGGCGGTAAAAGCGATGCTTGATAGGGTGCCGCCGCAGGATAAGGAGTGGTTCAGCTCGATGATAAAGCTAGGGCAGTATGCTACCTCGTATAGTGAGGAACATGACCTATATTGCGAGCTAACCATCCAGGCAATAATGCGGCGAGGCTACCTGGCGATTGGCAACAAGCTTGCCGAAAGCGGAACCATAGACCGCCCCGACGATGTCTTTATGTTGAACCCGTGGGAAATTGAGAGTGTCATTCTTTTGCCGCACCTGAACGACCTCCGCTGGATAACGAGAAGGCGCCGTGCTGCCTGGGAGGGGTGGGTGGACAGGTTTCAAAAGGAGGGCGAGTTTAGACCTCCTGTTTTAACTGACCGTCCCGGCGGCATGAATGAGGCGGTAGGGGAAGACTTGCTGCCGTCGCTGGATCCTATTTGCATTAAAATCATCATTGGCGAGATGCCGGCGCCGAGACCAGAGCTTAAGGCTGACCTCATGGGTCTCTGTGGCTCTCCAGGCGAGGCTGAGGGGCTTGCTCGAATCATCGTAAACTATGAGGACCTTGACCAGCTTAAGCCGGGTGAGATTCTGGTTTGCCCTGGCACCAATCCAGCCTGGACTATAGCCTTTGGCGTAGCTGCAGCGGTTATCGGGGACAGAGGCGGAACTCTCTGCCACACCGCTATCATCGGCAGGGAATATGGGCTGCCAGCAATAGTGAACACCTTTGTTGCCTGTGAAAAGATTAAGACGGGGCAGCGGATAAGGGTGGACGCGACCCAGGGGGCTATTTACTTCCTGGATAAATAAACGGGTATCAGGAACGGGATTTTATTGTCAACACCAGAGGTAGAAGTCTGGGAGGGGGTTTTTATGGATTGAAGGCAAATTCGTGGGAATTATGAGGTCTTGAAAGGTGAGATTGGGGCAGCCATTTTAAAGATGGTCGGCGCCAAATGTGCAGGGGTTGCGTTAACGGTCATCCCCCCTACCGGAGATACCACTAAGGTAGTGATCGAAGGAAATTGGGGGTCAGATTTCATGACCCGTTTGTTCAAATAACTTTCTAAAATTAGGAGGGAAAGAATGTACGTCCGCATGACCTTTTTTAAGGTAAAACCAGGGAAAATGGATGAACTCCGTAATCTTTACGTCAATGAGGTAATCCCTGTCCACAAAGGCCATAAGGGAATTCGGTTCGTCCACTTGCTGGAGTGTTCGGATATTAAAGATGAGGGGATTTCCGTGACAGCTTGGGATACCAAGGCGGATATGCAGGCCTATGAGATGAGCGGAGATTACGAAAAGTTGGTGGGAAAATTCAAGGAGCTGTTTGGAGATGAACCGGTGCTGAAAACGTATGAGGTAACTGCCAGCTCAGAGCCTTTGATCATCCGCATATTTTAACCCTCGGTGGGGAGAAGATGATAGTTCTATTTGTACCATATTGGGACATTGTTCCGAGCAAACAGGAGGAATACGCACAATTTGTCATAAATTTGTACCTCCCTCCTCGCTCCGACGGGGCGCATAGAGACCCCCTTTATTTATTGGCGAAATGATTAAGGGCCTTTGAGGATGAATTTTGAAGCCCGATGTATAGTGTGCCCCATGTATATTGAGATGGGTATATGAGAGAGCTGCGTCTTGGTTCGCGGAGGAGTGGTTCTGTTAATTAGAAGTATGTTGAGAGCGTGTTCTCTGAGTTTTGCAAGGACTAATTCATGAGCTATGAGCAGAAAGGCAGTTAAAGTAAGGCAAGTAAATGACTCCTTTACTTGCCTGGTCATATGGGGCAGCTTGCCAATCAAAGCTGGTAGCGAGGTATTTAAATGATCGTTATTGTTGGAACCCTGGACACCAAGGAAGTAGAGATAGCCTATCTTAAGCAGCTAATCGAAGCGAGGGGCGGTGAAACACTCGTTATTGACTGTGGGGTTCTGGGCAAGCCTTCCTTTCAAGCTGACATTCCCCGGGAAAAGACAGCCGAGGTAGCTGGCAAGAGCCTCGACCAAATCAGAGCGCTCGGCGATGAGGCAAAGGCGATGAGGCTAATGGCACAGGGGACATCGAAGATAGTAGCGGAACTATATTCTTCTGGTAAACTGGAAGGGCTGGTGGGCATCGGCGGCACGATGGGTACCTCTGTCTTTCTATCGGTGGCTCAGGTTTTACCCACGGGCGTGCCTAAAGTAATACTTTCTACCGCAGCCTTCAGTCAGTTTATCCCGCCGGAGATGGTGCCTGCCGACCTTATAGTTGTTCCCGCTGTAACAGACATATGGGGACTCACCAGCTTAACCAAACGGATGCTTGAGAACACCGCTGGAGCTATTCTCGGGGCAGTCCAGATGTACAAAGAGGGTGAGAAACTGACCAGCAAAATTTTCACCGCCATCACTACTCTGGGAACCTCGGCCCTTAAGTACGTATTATGGCTCAAGCCTTCTCTGGAAAAGATGGGGCATGAAGTAGCAGTGTTTCACATTGGGGGTGGGCAGGGCTGGGCATTTGAACGACTTGTGAGGCAGGGGAGCATCGAGAGGCTCTTGGATCTGTGCCTTTTAGATCTATACCCCGGCGACGCACCTTACCTGACACCCAGTGGTTTCCTTAAGGTTCCGGGGAGGCTTGAAGCAGCCGGGGAGAGAGGCATTCCCCAAATCATTGCCCCGGGTGCGGTTGATTTCTTCGCCTGGACAGGTTCAATTGATAGCTTGCCGCAAAGTTTTAGAGGGCGAAGAAAGCATCAACATAATGAGCTGGCTTGGGCAATAGAGAGATCCCTAGAGCAAGTAGCGGAAACGGCCGAGCTAATAGCTACAAAACTAAACAGAGGTCGAGGACCAAGAATAGTAATCATACCGAAACTGGGATTTTCAGAGTGGGACAAACCGGGGGGTGTATTTTACCACCCGGAAAGGAGCAAGGTCTTTGGACAAGCTTTAAAAGCCCAGCTTAACCCAGAAGTTAAGATTATCGAGCTCGAGATGCATATCAATGACCGGGCGTTTGCTGAGGAGGTAGCCAGACTCTTCAGTTCGCTGATGAATGACCCGGGAAGTAGTGCTTTGAAGTGAAAGAATAGGAAACAAATTGGTAGGCCGTGCTGGATAAAAGGTAGAACTTTCACTAGGAGTCCACACAGCTCACTTGGCTACCTGACCCCGGTCAAGTTTGCCAAGCAGTGCTATGGAAATAACCAGGCGGAGGCAGGACTAATCAAGGAGATAGCAGGAACTGTCTCATTGTAAGTGGTACTAAAAATGGGGGCAACCCACCATAGGTCTCTTTGATGGCAAACAACTTATCCGAGACAAATCCAAGCGCTTCATCCCAGGAAACCTCCTCCCACTTTCCATTGATCTTTCTCAGAGGATGAGTAATTCTCTCTGGGGAGTAGACCCACTCGATTAGTCCTTCAGCTTTAGGGCACAACTGAGCGTGAGGATGTTCCTGCATGGGAGTAACCTTTGATATCTTACCACTCTTTATATCCGCGTTTATACCACAACGCAAGAAACACATGTTGCAGATTGCCTTTTTGATTAATTCGTGCTCATCCACTCTCTTGCACCTCCGAACTACCCTTAGGCCGTTTATTTTGATTTTAGCTTCGAATGTCAATAACCACTAACATTGATCCACCCCTAACCACATACTTTGACTCACCCAGGTGATTAAATTGTATCACTCTCAGAACAATTCGCTCTCCTATCCTTTCAAGATAATGCGCACCCCCAAGTTGGTCAGCCCGAAACCTGATAAGCCACGAGGACGCCCATACTTATACCGTGTGCAACGATATACTGCTAGACTGTTCCTATTGATCCGCCCAAAATCTATCAGCTCCGGCCCTCTTGCCATAACCAAAGAATTTGTCAAGCCAAACCATTGCTCGATCGAGCTGAGAGGTATTTCTAGCAATGACTCTGGCCACATCATGAAGCCAACCCGGGGGTTTATTGAATGGACACACCCTCATGCAGTTAGCGCAGCTCACCTGCTTGCGCGCCCAGTATTGGAAGCATTTCTCGCCATCAATAGGCCACTTGAACACCCCTGGGCTCGTAGAGATATTTACCGGCTTATCGGTCAAATCCCCAGACATAATTGCCCCTCCAGGGCACTCCTCAACACATCTCCCGCAAATATTGCAAAACTCCGGCACGCCAAAGCTGATAGGCTTATCAGCTCCCAGAGGTAAGTTGGTGAGTATCTTACCTATCCTGACCCGCGGTCCGTATTGCGGAGTTATTAAAAGGCCGTTCCTGCCAAGTTGCCCCAGTCCAGCGTCGATGGCTAAGGGGATGTTCAGGGCAGTATCATTGACACTGGGTATCGCCTTATATCCCAGAGTCCGAATAAAGTGAGCCATTTGCCCCGCCAAATAGGCTGCTTTTGAATAGCCATACGCTGTAGCCGCGTATTCAAGGTTACTCGGAGAAGTCCGTATCGCTTCATAGTCCATCTCAACAACAAAGACAATAGCATATTTGTACACATCGAAATCTATCTCTATCGGGAAATCTTGGTGGGTCACGGGATTATGTCCTTCCGAGTAAACCCATAACGGGTTCAACTCGCATACTCCCACCTCAGAAGCACCAAGCTTCTTACCTGCTTTCTTCATATCCTTAGACATAGCAGCAGGGTCTTTCGCTTCATACTTGTGGATAGGCTTCATGCGGTCCATTTTGGTCATCTCTTCTGGGTCTTCTTCCCAACCGAGCAGGCCAAAATTACCCACTTGATGACCTTTGGCAAACTTTCGTTCTACATAGTAAGAACCCATGGCATAGGCATAATCCTTCAGCGTATGACCGGGAATTTTCCAAGGAGCTTCCGTGGGGTCGCGCAGCGTATAATAGTAGCGGTCTCCAGCTTGCTCCATTGGAGGGTCCAGACGATAACCTCTTTTGAAACAATCGAACTTCTGGTGAAAACGCTTTAGAGCATCAGTTCTCGTTAAGTATTTGTCAATTACTTGTGCCATTTTCTTATCCTCCGTGATTACCCCTGTAAGCTGACGTAAGCCTTTCCTGACGGAGGCCAATCATCAACCATTTCCGGCGCGACCGTACTCTTGAGCCACTCGGCACACTAGCCCCATACGGTTCACGTCGGCGGGAGACGCATCATAGATTATCAAGTTGTCTTCTCGTGAGAAAATCTCTCGACATTTCTCCTCAACCTCAGCTTCGCCAGATAAAACGTGGCTCTCAACCTCCTGCTCATCCTCGGACAGTGGGCCAACTCTGGTGCCCTCGCACATTAGGATATCGATACCTGTCTTTTTGCAGATTTGCAGAAACTCCTCACTGTCTTCGCTAACATTACCGCGGAAACGGATGTCTCCAGTATAAGCGATATTTCTATCGCCGGCTTCAATGAGATATGCACTAGCTCCAAGAATGGAATGGTCGACATCTAAACGCGCTACCTTTAAATTGCCCACTTTAAATTCAGCTCTCTTCGCAACAGTTAAGAGGGCTTCCATATTGACTCTAGTCTGCCAGGGGTTTTTAATTTGATTATGAAGTTCCTCCAAAAAGATTCACTCTTTAGTAAGTTCTTCTCAGCTAAGTGTTTTTCGATATCTAACTCTATGTTTCTTAATGAATCTCTAAGTTCTTCGAAGAAGACCGCGAATTCTTTCAGGACTTTGTTGGCAGTCCTAGATATGACCCGATTTTCAGGTATTTCTTGAGGCCGATAGTTCTCTGGGTCACTGTCATACATCTCGGCACCTATGTCCATCGTCACAGAGAATCGTGTGTAGCTGAAGCGTTGGAATAGACCATATGCAATTTCTGTCAGCCTCCTTATAACTTCCACTGATTCATCACCTAAGTTTGGGGTGTCCAGTTCCAACCATCTATCCGCTATCCTTGTTGAACCCCAGACCCTGTACGTGAATAATATCGCCGGGCATAAAGGGTCTTTTCTGTGCAACCAAACAGCAAATTCGTGCAAATCGTCAATTTGCGCTTTACGCGCTTCGGTAAAGTTCGCTAGTACAGTCACCAAATCCGCGTAACTTTGAATCCCATAAAACTCCAGTTTGTTCGCCGACTCCTTTAGATTTTGTAGAGAGAGCAACGTCTGCTTCACTTTGATCTGTAGTTCTTCAACGTCGCTTTCCTTTTTATAGATCCACCAATAAATTTCATCTTTTCCAACTTCTTTCCGGAATTTCGTCAGTTCCCTCGATACTTTGCCGTTTGGCTGGACTATGTATGTTCTCCTTTCTATCTCTTGAGCAGCGTTTAACATGTACCAAAGAGTCTTCCCCAACTTGAGCCCAGTACCGGAAAATAGTCTTTCGTGCTCGTCATATGGGTTAACCAACTGCTTTCTCTCCTTGTTCATTCTTGCTGTTATCGGTCTCAGCTTTCTGCCACCAGTCTCGGCAAAACTGTAGGTTATCTAGAGTTGAAATTCGAAGCGACAACGCCACGGCGGCCATGCAGTCGCAAAATACGTTCCTGTAGGAACTATTTGTGAAGCCACTTGCGCTGTCCCTTAGTGTACCTCGTTACCGATATTCATCCCTTGGCAAGTATATCAGAAAAGAGAATTTCGAGAAATGGTTGGGCAGAAGGATGTGCTACGAAAATACACACTGATAAGCAGACTCACAAATTATGAACTAGACTCCATGATTACGACGAGATGCCGCAACGAAGTGAAGGCAGTGTGTGAGTATTTTTGGCCGAATCACCCTCCTGTGCCCCGGTGTTGGGTCTTCAATGCCAATTCGTTCAGCCTCGCGTTGCACGAAATAGCGTATTGTTCATTTGCAGAGTACACGCAAATGAATTAACCTTAAGTTATATGGATATCCCTTTCTCAAGATGGCACCTAGCAATTACAGAGCGAAGGTCCCGCAGACATTTTGAGCTAAATCGACCAATCGAACCTGAGACATTGGTAGCTCTTGACACACTCTGTGAGCAGTTCAGACCATTTCCTCATGCCCGATCACGTCTTGTGACTGAATCGAGGAAAGGCGTCTTCAAAGGTATCGTTGGAAGCTATGGTAAGATCAAGGACGCACCCGCGTTTATTGCTTTTATTGGGGATATGAACAGTCCTTTTATTCAAGAGGAAGTTGGCTACACGGGTGAGGGAATTATCTTGGAGACAACGGCTTTAGGGTTGAATACATGCTGGGTTGCTGGCTTCTTTAGACCAGAGATTGTGGCTTCTCTTATTGAAGTAAGTAGTGAAGAGAGGATACTGGCCGTGACTCCAGTGGGCTATGCACGGAAATTTGAGACGTTGGAAGAGAAGATAATGACCGGTTTTGGTCGTACCCATAATCGTTTGCCACTTTCTAAGCTAGTTAGTGGTTTGGTAAGGGAGAAGTGGCCTGAGTGGGTTAGCGCATCTCTTGAAGCTGGTAGGCTGGCTCCTTCTGCTATGAATCGTCAACCGTGGGGCTTCAAGGTAGAAGATGATGGTATCAAAGTTTTTGTAAGAACCGGTAGGCCAGAGTTCAATGTCTCTAAGCGTCTGGATTGCGGTATTGCGATGCTGCATGTAGAAGTGGCAGCTTTGCACTTTGGATGTAAGGGAGAATGGAAATTCCTACAATCTCCAGAGGTAGCTAAATTCAAGGTTCTTTCGTAAAATGTTCTTCTATAGCTCACACTGGGAGCAAGTGACATTCGCTTATTCTGTTGCTTAGGTCACAAAAGAGGCGATTGTTGGGTAACAACCGTTTGAAGGAATAAAAAAGGGGCTGGGGGAGTCGTCCCCCAACCCCTTTTTTATGTTGCATTACCAGTGTGTTACCAGTCCTTTCTGGCAACCGGATTCTTCTCAAGAGGGTAGTCTCCGTGGAAGAACTTAGCACCTTCGGGAGCTTGGGCTAATATCTTCGCCCTGACATCCTCATATCTCCCCTGGAACTCCGGCATTTGCTCGCCCTCTTCATCGAAGACGACTACCATGCCATTGGGAAGCTTTATTACTTCGTCAATCACTCTC